>Ga0307373_10006232_pt1 | contig 19071 bp, 22 predicted proteins | sample OX2MG_FD_202534 | JGI IMG/M metagenome (GOLD analysis project Ga0307373, IMG submission 202534) | Soil microbial communities from Risofladan, Vaasa, Finland - OX-2 | ecosystem: Environmental > Terrestrial > Soil > Coastal area > Acid sulfate soil | place: Finland: Risofladan, Vaasa | collected...
GCAGGTAGGCGGCGATGGTCGCCAGGGTAGTCGCGCCCTGCTCCAGACACCAGGCCTGGCCGGCTCGGACGGCATCACTATGGCCGTCGCCGAAATCGGCAACGGTGGTCAATCCCAACCGGCGGCAGAGGTCGGTCAGCTCGGGATCATCCCCCACCACCACGACTCGAGACGGCGCCCACCCCTCCGCGGCGCAACGGACCATGCGTGATGCCAAAGCCCGACTCACCAGTTGCCGCACCTCGGAGGGAAGCCCCGCAGCCAGGCGCTGCTTCGACCCGACTGAGCTCTTGATCGGGATCACCAGGTAGCTCGCCACCGGGCCGACCTCAGGCGAAGAGGCTTTAGTCATGCCGATGCCGAGCTGGGGGTCGGCCTCACTGCGGCGGCCTCTAGCACAGCTCCAGCAAGACGCTCCCGAGCCTTCTGGTCGACCATCAAGGTGTCGCACAGATGAGGCCGGATCCCCAGGGCTGCAACCTCACCTGCCAGCTCGGCATCGACCTGGTCCAGAACCAAGCCGGAAATCAAGTCCGCGTAGAGTCCAGCCACGCCGGTCGCACTGGGGGCGACCCCCAGGCTCTCCAGCATGGGCACGGCGGGGCCCTTGACAGCCCGGCCGCCCACGATCGGGCTCACCGCAATCACCTGGGCCGCCGCCGCGACTTCGGCGCGCAGCCCGGCCACGGCGAGGATGGGTCCGATCGAGATGACAGGGTTGCTGGGCGCGATCACCACCAGATCGGCGTTGGAGATAGCTTCCCGAACTGCCGGGGCGGGCCGCGCCCGCTCGATGCCGCGATACTCGATCCTGGCGATCTCCGGTTGGCATGCTTCCCGGACCAGGTACTCCTGGATGTGGAGATCACGGCCGTCGGTGGTGAGCACCCTGGTCGCAACCGCCTGGTCGGTCATGGGCAGGAGAGTGAAGCCCAGCCGTAGCCTCTCGGCAAGCTTCCCGGTGACTTCGGAGAGCGGCCGGCCCCGGCGTAGCTGCTCGGTACGCCAGACATGGGTGGCCAAGTCGCGATCACCCAGCTGGAACCAGGTGTCGTCGCCGAGGAAGGCGAACTGCTCCGCCGCGGCCCAGGTCTCCCCCCGCAGACCCCAGCCCCTTTCCCAGTCGCCCAGCCCGGCCAGGGAGTAGCTCACGGTGTCGAGGTCGGGGCTGATATGCAGTCCGTGCACGGTGAAGTCATCTCCGGTGTTGCCGATCACCGTCAGCTCGGCATCTGGGGCCACTGCGACCAGCCCCGCCAGGAAGCGCGCCGCCCCCACCCCGCCAGCCAGGACCACCAGCTTGGTCCGGCCCCGCTCCAGAGACCCTTCTCGGCCACCTCGCGGACGCCCCTTTTCGCCAGCGCTCACCCCTTTCGGTAAGCCCTGATCCGCTGGAGCCGACCTTGTTTCCCCAGCCATGGGGAGATTCAGGCGACCGCCAGCGCTCGGAAGGTGAGTCCGGCGAAAAGGAGCGATCCCAGCCCCAGGTAGAGGGCCTCGTGGCGACCATGGCTGCGCGAGCTGAGCACCCAGGCGACCGGCAGGCAGGCAGCACTCAACACGCCGTACATGATGTGGAGTAAGAAGTTGCTGGGCCGCCGCCCCTCGGCCAGGAGGAGCAGGCCAAGGATGTCCTGGACCAGGACCAGGGCCCAGCACAGGATGAGGAAGGCACGGACACCTCCCGATGGCGAGCCCTGACGGCGGAGATCAAAGAAACACCAGGCTGCTCCCACCAGCCCCAGCAGGATCAGAGTTAAGGCGAACTTCTCATGGAGGCTGAGGATCACGCCGGGCGTACCCGGAGCGGGATCAGATCAGCCGGCGCTGCAGGACTTGGCGGCTCCCGCCTCATCCCCGGCGTCGAAGGAAGAGCCGCAGGAACACGTCTTGACGGCGTTGGGATTGTGCACGGTGAACCCGCCGCCCATCAGGCTGTCGACGTAGTCGATCTCCGCGCCTTCCAGATAGGTGGCGCTGTAGGGATCCACGAATACCTTGACCCCGCTGTGCTCGACCACCTCGTCGTCAGCCGCGGGCTGGTCATCGAACCCCATGCCGTAGCTGAATCCGGAGCAGCCGCCCGGGCTCACGTAAACCCGCAGTCCCATGGTCGGGTGCTCCTGCTCGTCGAGCAGGTTCTTCAGTTGCGAGAGGGCTTGGTCAGAGACCGTGATCATTATGGTGTTTCCCTTCCTAGGGTCGATAGTTGGTCCGCCTCATTCATCCTACCCGATCACGCCCATTCCAGGCTCGCACATCTGAGATCGGCTCAACTGTGAGAACAAGCCCCAGGGTCCGAGCTGGCGGTTCCCGGGACCGGGAGGCGGGGAGATGGTCGCCCCAGCAGCAGCAGCCCAGCTGGAGGAAGGTCTGGCGGGAAAAACACCTCGGCTCCGGGATATCTGCTACTGGAGCTCCCGAGCCTGGTTGAACGGATCGCCGCGGCAGTGGCGCCGGATCGGAAGCGAACCTAGACCTTCCGGTACTTGGGTCTCCAGCCGCCATCGTCGCTGCACTCAAAGTCCTGGAAAACACCAGATGACTCCTCGACCATGATCTCCCCGATGCGGCCGAAGATGAGCCGCAGCTCCTCCTCGGCGCCGGGATCGGTGCGCATCTCGACCACGTGGCGCAGGGTGCGCAGGTTCATGGTCATGATCAGGTCGGTGCTGACTCCGATCGGAGCCAGCCGGCGCAGGGCCGAGGTGACCTCCTTCTTGACGTGGAAGGGGATCCCCTTCTCGTCGATGTGGAGGGCCTGGGCGGCGCTGACCTGAAACTCCTCCAACTTCTCGACCAGTTCGATGCACTGCTGCTTGAGCGGCTCCAGGGCGGGCGGGACCCGAAAGCCGATGTCGACCAGGCGGACGTAGCGCAGGCTCTCCTGGCTGTAGGCGGCCCCGGCCCGGTGGCGGACGATCTCATGGGTCGCCACCCGGCTCACGTTGTGGAGGGCGAAGGTGTAGTTGGCGTGCTCGAGAACACTGCCGTGGGCGCTGCTGAGGATGTTCTCCAGGTAGGCCCTGGGATCACTTCTGACCCGGGTCACGTTGGGATTGAGCCCGGGCTCCCAACTCCGGTAGCAGGCTCGTCCGGCGAACTCAACTAGGAGCTCACCTTGATTGGGCTGAGCCTTGGTCTCGAGCAGGCGCCGGTCGAGCCAGGACTCCCCCCCGACCTGGGCCAGATAGGCGCGCATCGCGTCCAGGTCTATTGCCGGACGGGCGATCAGGAAGATGCTGGGGCTGGTCTCACGCATGGGGGCGTGGTCTCCGCGGCGATGGATTGCTCAGCCGAGCGACTCCAGCATCTCTTTGGTCTCGGTCCTGATGCAGGTGAAGCTGGGCACGTCGCGGGCGGTGTAGGAAGAGGCCTCGGTATCGCGGAGCACCTGCACACAGTCGAGGAAGTCGGCGGCACTGTCGGTCTCGAAGGCGACCACGAACTCCTGGTCGTCGAGCCCGAAGGAGTAGGTGGTGTTGATCTTGACGCTGGGGAACTGGTGGCCTATCCGGATATGCTCCTCCATCATCCGCTGCCTCTCAGCGGCGGCCAGGGCCCACCAGGCCCGGTTCTTTATGAAGGGGTAGACGAAGAGGAAGCGGCGGCTGCCGGGGGCCAGGACGAGCCGGTCCCGGCCGGCTCCGGCATTGGGGTGATCAACGTCGACGTAGATGGAGCGCTTGGTCATCGAGGTGTAGCTGTAGGGGCAGGTTAGGTAGCCGGCCAGAGCGGTTCGGTTGAGGTCGGCAAAGAGGGTCTGGAGGCGCTCCGACTCCTCGCTGACCGCCCAGATCATGAAGTCGACATCGCCCCTGGTGCCGACCAGGGTGTAGGTGCGGACCAGCATCGCCGCGGTGTGCCTGGCAAGGACGTCGCCCAGCTCTTGCCGCTGTCTCGCCTTCTCCTCGGGACCGAGTCGGCGCCACTCCGGCATGACCTGGTAGAAGGCGAAGCGGACCAGCTGACGGGCTCCTGGCTTGGTGGCATCACGGACGCGCACGGCCCCCACCTGGGGGCGGCTGGGCGAGGTGGTCGAGGTTTCGGTCACTGGCGACTTGCTCCCATCTAGGTCCTAGCGCACGCCTTCGCTGGAGGCAGGAACGGTATGCCCGCAGTCACTGCAGACGTAGACCCGGCCCCGGCGGATCACCGAGCGGCCACCGGTCAGGCTAACTGTCTGCTCCGGGCCATCGACCAGATGCCAAGCAGCGCGGCGCTGCCGACAATGATCGCAGGTGTCCGGCGGCGGGTTGTAGAGCACGATCAGCTACCCGCCAGGAAGGCGAGGGCGGCCCGGGTCATCACCTCAGCGCCGAGGGGCAGGCAAGCCTCGTCGATGTCGAAGTCAGGATGGTGGTGCGGCGCCGTGATTCCGCTCGCCTCGTTGCCAGCCCCGAGGAGGAAATAACAACCCGGCACCTGGCGGAGAAAGAGCCCGACGTCGTCGCCCACGGTGAGCGGCTCGGGGTCGACCAGCTCCGCCCCCTGGCACTGGGCGACCGCTGATCGAACCAGGTCGGCGATATCCGGGTCGCAGACCACTGGCGGACATCCGGCTCCCCGCTTGGTGCTGGCACTGGCGCCGAAGGCGCCGGCGATGCCCTGAGCCACCTCGTCGATCCGTCGCAGCAGCCGCTCGCGATCCTCCTCGGTGAAGGCCCGCACCGTGCCCGTCAGCTGGGCCACCTCGGGGATGACGTTGAATGCCTGTCCGGCGCTGATGGTTCCCACCGTCACCACCGTGGAGGCGTAGGGGGAGGTCTCCCGCGAGACCAGCGTCTGTAGAGCGAGCACGATCAGGCTGGCTATCGGGATGGGGTCGAGCGCCTGGTGTGGTAGGGCACCGTGTCCGCCCCGGCCCCGGATCTCTACCGCGAACTCGTCTGCGGAGGCGAAGATGGCGCCGTTGCGGACTCCGACCCGGCCCACCTGCTGCCCGCTCCAGAGGTGAAGCCCGATGGCTGCCTCCACCGCGGGCCGCTCCATCACGCCGGCCTCGATCATCCGCTCGGCTCCGCCGGCGGTTTCCTCGGCCGGCTGGAAGATGACCCGGGCCCTGCCACCGTACCGATCACGGTGCCGGGCCAGCAGTTCCGCCGTGGCCAGGGCGATGGCCACATGACCGTCGTGGCCACAGGCATGCATCACCCCCGCGACCTGAGAGCGATAGGGGCGCTCCTCACCGCGCTCCTGGATGGGCAGAGCGTCGCTGTCAGCACGAATCAGCAGGCCGCGGCCCCCCTTGCCGGTGCCGACGATGTCAACTCGCACGGCGGTGCCGTCCAGCAGCAGCTCCGGCTCCAGTCCCAGGCCCTGGAGATGGCCGAGGATGTAAAGAGACGTCCCGGTCTCCTGCCCCGAGAGTTCCGGGTGCCGGTGCAGGTGCCTTCGCATCTCCACCATCTGGGGAGCCAGGGCGCTGGACTCAGATCGGAGGTCGAGATCGCTGACGCTCAAATGGTTGCTCTCCTCGCTCAGGCCGGGCCGCCGCCCCAAGAACGTAGCCACCGCTGCAGCGTTTCGGGCAGATGGCTGTTGGCGACGCAGCGAGCGGCGCCCGCTGCCATGGCCGCCGGGTTCAACTGAGCCATCTCAGTATGGGGGCCAAAACAGATCACCTCCGACGCCTCCTCCAGCGGAACCAGCCGGGCGAGCCAACGGAGCCGCTCCTCGGCCTCCCTGTTGAGATCGAGCAGGATCAGGTCGAAACCGCCCTCGAGTCGGGCGGCGCCGACCTCCACCACGACCAACGGAAAGGCCAAGCTCGCCTCCACCCGCGACCGGACCATGAGGTCTTGGCTCACCAGACCGACCCTGGGGAAGTAGGCGGCCTCAGACGACTTCAATACGCTCCCCCTCCGCGATCGCCCCGGGGACCTTGACCCGGCAGTACACGCCCACTACCTCATCGTGGGCTTGAACGAGATGACGCAGGAGCCTGGGCCAATTGGCCCAGGTATCGGGATCTCTGGTCGTAACCGAGCAGCGGGCACAGACCTTGACCACCTGGAGAACCAGGGAGTCGCCGCAGTGGAGCTCGCGACCGACCAGCTCTGCCTCTGCGTGTCCGCTGGTCCCGGACCCGGTCAAGTAGATGTTGGCCCGAAAGCGGCGGGGATCGACGTAGGCGCTGAGCTCCTCCGAGAGGGCCGTCATGGTGGCCATATAGACGAGCAGGATGGGGGAATCGTCGAAGGCCCCCTGGGGCATGGGCCGGACCTCGAGCTGGCGGCGACACACCAGACTCAGAGTGCGTCGGAGCTCAGTGTCGTCCCAGGCAACCGAACTCACCTCGGGACCGGAGACTCGGGCCGAGCCGGATCCCAGGCTGGCCCCAAAGCGAAGCAGCCCGGGGACGTCGCGAGCGCTCAGCTCATGGTCCCTGGGGTTGGGCGCCAGCTCGAAAGCGGCCAGGCGGCGATCACCGGGGATGCCGCGCTCACCCACTTCGGCGTCGCTGATCCGCTCTCCCGCCATCGACTTGACCGGGTAGCGCCAGAGTTCAGCGACTTCCATCGCCCTAAGGCTAGCGACGCCAGGCCGTACTTTCCGACCCGAGCTACAATCGGGCCATGACCGCTCGAGTTCTCGCCACCCGCGACGCGATCGAGGAGATCAAAGCCTGGCAGGAGCGGGACCACAAGCTGGAAACCGTTTTTCGGATCGACGTCAGACTCGGAGGCTGCCGCGGATTCAAGCTCTTCTTTGATCTGGAAGAGACGGCCCAGGGAGACGACGTACTCACCGAATTCGACGGAGTTAAGGTGGTCGTCCAAGAGGACGGCCTGCCCCTGATCGACGGCTCAGTCCTTGACTTCGAGGACAGCTACCGGGGCCGAGGCTTCCGGCTCGCCAACCCCAACGCCCGCAATGCCTGCGGCTGCGGCACATCGTTCATGGCGGACTACCCCGACGGCGCCTCCAGCAGTCTGGACGGCGGCGAAGACCAGATCGTCGCCGGAGCTGGCTTCTCCGACTGACCCAGGTCTCGGCTAGGAGCTCGCACCCCGATCCGGCAGGTGGCGGCTCACCATCCTCCAGGCGCGCTGCAACTGCTGGCGGCTCTCGCGCCCGGATCGGGGAGCGTAGAGCAACCCCAGAGCGATCCCCAAGAGGATGCCGCGGCGAACTCCCCGCACGTAGCGGCGAGTCGGGGTCAGGATCTCCTCGTCCACCGCGTCGGTGAAGGCGCGGATCCTCTCCTGGGGGGTGCGCCCGTCGTCGTCCATCAGTTGGAGTGGTCGAATCCCGGCACCGCCGGCGGGACCGCCTTCTCACTGAGGCCGGCCAGTTCCACGAAGCGATCCGTGGCGCCCTGGGCGACCGGCTGGACGGCTCGAGCGACGTCGCCGGCCGTCTGGCTGGCCCGGTCTATCGCTGGCTGAGCGATTTGCCAGCCCTGCTGGACCTTCTCACCGAGCCGCTGCGACTTCTCCTTGGTGTTGGTCAGCTTCCGCTGCAGCTGCGCCCTGGTCTCCCGACCCGCGCGAGGGGCGGTCAAGATTCCGATGGCGAGCCCGATTGCCAGTCCGTGACTGAGTCCCTTGGTGTATCCCATGGTGTGCCTCCCTGCACGGCTGTCGTCCCCTGCTATCAAAGCACGAAGACTTGAGCTGTGATCACTTACTGTTCGGCCTTCATCGGCCGACCCGACGAGACCTGGATTGGCGCTGGGTCAGGGAATCGGTCGGCGCCGGTCGTCGGTCTCGACCACACCGGTGCCGTGGGTGCAAACGCGGTCGGCCCAACCCAGGTAGTTCTGGACGATCCTTACCGCCGAGGGGACCATGGAGCGGCGCCTCGCCTCAGCGGTGTCGGCGTGCACTGACAACGCCTCATGCACAGCGACAACGTGACGAGCGAACTCGTCGTGAGCAATGCGGGCTTCGCTGAGTGGCGTCCAGAGTTCCTGCGGAAAACCCAGCGCGCGCATTGCGCGCTGGGCATCTCTCACGTCAAAGAGGCAGGTCTTTCGCCGCCCATCGTGTAGGAACCCACACTGCCAGGGATCGTAAAGCGAGTTACGAGCTGCGGGAAGGTCCGGATGAAGCCGACGAAAGGGGCGCTGGACCGGCGGCTTGCCGACGGCCTGCGCAACCATCAAGCGGCGCGGACGCGCCCAGCCCGAGGACCCCTGGTGCTAGCCTCGATCTCGAATTCCACCTGCGAACCCCTGGTCAGGGACTCGAAGGCTCCGCCTTCCACGCTGGAACGGTGGAAGAAGTACTCCACTCCGTCCTCGGCGGCCAAGAACCCGAATCCACGCTCGTTTATCGACTTGATTGTTCCAATCGGCATCTGCAATCTCCCGTGCCGCAGCGCGGCCCTCCTCGCGAGCCTTATCGATCGGCCGGCTCGCGAGGTTAGCGGCGGCGAACGGTCCATCACAAACGGCGAAGGACACCCCCAGAGTAACACAGGCGGCTCGATCTGGCGGGAGTCTGGACGTCGATCAGCGGCGGTCTGCCGCAGCCCCGCCGGGACGAACCCGGACCTGGCTCCAGTAGATGGGCGCTCTTGAAGGCTTACTAGGATGCCCTGGACAGTGCCGGCGCGTCTCGATCGCAAACTCTGAGGAGATCCCCTATGACCGAAGCCGTGATCGTGGCGGCCGGACGCTCCCCCATCGGCCGGGCCGGCAAGGGTTCCTTGGTGGACTTTCGGCCGGATGATCTGGGAGCGTTCATCCTCAGCCAGGTTCTCGCCCAGGTCCCCGAACTGAGTCCGAGCCAAGTCGAGGACGTCATCTGTGGCTGTGGGTTGCCCGGAGGTGAATCCGGGTTCAACCTGGGCCGGGCGATCAGCATTCTGGCCGGCGTCAACGCCCCCGGCACCACCTTGACCCGCTACTGCAGCTCCTCGCTGCAGACGACCAGGATGGCCGCCCACGCAATTCGGGCCGGCGAGGGCGACGTATTCGCCTCGGTTGGGGTGGAGACGGTGAGCCGGTTCGGCAACGGAACCTCCGACCCCGCCGAGGCGCGCAACCCGCGACTGATGCCGGGCAACGCCGAAGGCTTCCCTGACCTCTACTTACCCATGGGGCTGACCGCCGAGAACGTCGCCGAGCGCGAGAACATCAGCCGCCAGGAGATGGATCGGTTTGCGGCGCGTAGCCAGAACCGCGCGGTAGCAGCTCAGAGGGACGGTTTCTTCGGCCGCGAGATCATCCCGGTGACAACCGGGGACGGACGTATCATCGATCGTGACGACGGTCCCCGCCCGAATACCACAGCCGAGGTGCTGGCCACCCTAAAGCCCGTGTTCAAGGAGGGAGGCCGAGTCACCGCGGGCAACGCTTGCCCGCTCAACGATGGCGCCGCCGCAGTGATCGTGATGTCCCTGGAGCGGGCGCACGACTTGGGGATCGCCCCGCTCGCCCGGATCGTGGGCACAGCCGTGGCCGCCGTCGAACCCGAGTACATGGGACTGGGACCGATTCCGGCGACTGAGAAGGTCTTCGCTCGCACAGGTTTGACCCTGAAAGACATGGATATCGTCGAGATCAACGAGGCTTTCGCGGCCCAGGTTATTCCCGCCGCCAGGGGTATCGGCCTAGACCCCAGCGAGGACCGACTCAACCCGTTTGGCGGATCTATCGCGCTTGGCCATCCCTTCGGCATGACTGGTGCTCGGATAACTTGCACCTTGCTTAATGGGCTACGTACTCGAGACAAAACGCTGGGTCTGGAAACCATGTGTGTGGGGGGCGGGATGGGAATGGCAATGATCCTGGAGCGTCTCTCCTAGGGCGGAGTCTGCCGCCGGCCAACCCCGGCCGCCAGAGCAGCCAACAGGCACGCCACCAAACCGAGTCCCATAGCCAGAATTTGCAAGGTTAAGTGGTCCGCGCCCTCGGTCCAAGACAAAGCCAAGGCGGATACAAAAAACAGTGCTGCAGCCAAGCCGAGTGGAACTCGATGAGCGCCCAGCCCGCTTAGCATTCGGTTAGGGTAACGGCAGCTGGGGCAGAACGACTACCTAGGTTCGCGGACACCACCACCTGGGGCCGCGAGGACCGGTCCGAGAGCCTTTTCTCCCGCTCCACCGTCCATCGCCGCAGCCACCCATACAGCGTCTCCCGCGAGACCGCACCGTCCCGTGGTCCAGTTCAGGCGTCTTGGGTGCATAGGCGGATGAGGGCTGCGGTGAGCACGGCAGCGGTGAAGGCGGCCATCAGTCCGAGCCCGATCCAGGCGGGCAGGGCGTGAGGGGCGGGAATGACGTTGCTGATCTGGTTCCAGGCGAGGGTGGGAAGGTACTTCTGGAGCCAGGTTGGCAGTGCGTCGAGCGCTTCGTAGGGGATGAACAGCAGCACGACGATGACGGCGATGGCCGGGACGGCATGGCGCAGGAGGCTTCCGAGCGCGAGTCCGAGCAGGCCGATTAGGGTGAGGTCGATGCCGGTTCCGATGATGGCTTGGGCGACGTGAGGCTGGCCGAGCGCGGCGTGGGCGGCGTTGGCGGCGAGGAGGCACTGAGCGACGAAAAAGCAGCAGAAGGTGGTGGTTTCGCAGACGGCCAGCGCGACCAGTGTGAACACCATGGCCTTGGCGGCGAGGAAGCGGCCGCGTCGGGGCACCGCGGTCAGGCTGGTCCGGATCGTACCGGTCGCATACTCCGACGAGGCGGCGAGCACCCCGCCCACGGCAAGTGCGAGCTGGGCGAAGGGGAGGGCGTAGAAGCTCGCTGCGGTGGGATCGTAGACACCGTACCAGTGGCCGTCCTTGACCGCGGTGCCGACCGACGCGGCGATGGCCGCCCCACCACCGACCGAGATCAGCAAGGTAAGCCCGAACGTTAGGTAGGTCGACCGGACCGAGCGCAGCTTGATCCACTCTGCGTACAGGAGTCTCGTCATCACTGCCCCGGCGTTCGGGGCCACTGGGCCCGGTGGTCGGTGCTGCCAGCGGTGAGCTGCAGGTACGCCTCTTCCAGGGTCGCGTAGCGGGCGGCCAGGTCCGCCCGGGAGGAGTCGTTGATGAGCTGGCCCCGACCGATGATCACGACTCGGTCGGCCGTGAGCTCCATCTCGGTGACCAGATGGCTGGAGACCAGCACGGTGCGCCCCTGCTTGGCCAGGGCCTGCATCAGCTGGCGGGCCCAGCGGATACCGTCGGGATCGAGCCCGTTGACCGGCTCATCGAAGATCAACACGGCCGGGGTCGCCAAGCAGCGCGGCGGCGATCCCGAGCCGCTGGCGCATCCCCAGCGAGAACCCGCCCGCCAGCCGGCGCCCGGCCACGGCCTCGCCGGGATGCGGGAACGAGCGCTCGTCTGCGGGGGGGAGCTGGAAGCCGGCCCTCTGGACGGTGCCGGCTTCCGGGTTAAAGCCCGTTTCCCCTACTCGGTGGGATCCCGTTGAGCACGCCGATTCGGGTTCTGATCGCCGACGATCAAGCCCTCGTGCGGGGCAGCTTCCGCGTCCTGGTCGAAACCGCCCCCGACCTCCCCGTGGTCGGTGAAGCAGCCACCGGCGCCGAAGCGGTCGAGCTGAGCCGCAGCGAGCACCCCGACGTGATCCTCATGGACGTCCGTATGCCCGAGATGAACGGCATCGAGGCGACCAAGCGCATCTGCACTTGCCCAGAAACCAGCCACGCGCGCGTCCTGGTCCTCACCACCTTCGACCTCGACGCCTACGTCTACGACGCGCTGCGTGCCGGCGCCTCAGGCTTCCTGCTCAAAGACACGACCCCCGCCAGCCTGCTCAACGCCATCACCGTCATCGCCGCTGGCGACGCACTCCTCGCCCCGACCATCACTCGGCGCCTCATTGCCGAGTTCGCCCGCCAGCCCCAACCCTCCCAGCCGCCCGCCCATGACGTCGCCGACACCACGGCCCGCGAGCAAGAAATCCTCACCCTAATCGCCACGGGCCTCTCCAACGCAGAGATCGTCGAGCATCTGCACATCAGCCTCGCCACCGTCAAGACGCACATCGCCCACCTGCTCGACAAGCTCGACGCCCGCGACCGCGCCCAGCTCGTGATCACCGCCTACGAAGCCGGTCTCGTCTCACCAACACCGAGCAAGCGGTGACCGAAATCCGTTGGAGCTACCGCTAGCGACGTAAGTTCTGCTCCATCGTCGCCGTCCGGATACCAATGGTGAGAAGTTGTACAGGTGCCACTCGTCAGCTGCGCCGTTCCTCTGCTGCGTAGCCCTGCGATCCTTCCGGACCGTCACCGTGGTGACGTGCGATCCCGGCATGGCGAGCAGTCCCAATGAGTGATCGCAGGCTTGCACGGGCCACCGCAGCCTACAGAGCGGTACTGTGCATCCGTCGTGACCATCGGATCCGGCGTACTGCGAGGTGAAATGGTGTGAGACGGAACTATTGGGTATACAGCATCGGTTTGGCCGTCGTGTGGGCCGTGGTCTTGGGGATTTGGGCGCTGAAAAATAACCCCAGCGCGCTGAACCGCTTCCTACTGGTCTTCGGCGGATTTGCTATCGCGTGGATATCAGGCACAATCGCCAGATATATCTACCCTCCGCCTAAGAAGTGGACCCAATCGGATTAAACCTGTGGTCGCCAGTGGTCGCCAGGCCAAGACTAGAAGTTGCCCAGCAACCGGCCGCTGGGCTCTTGCCTGGGTAAGACGAGGTGGTTGGGTCGGGCAAGCCTCGGCTCGGGGCTCCCGGACATCCACCGTCTCGCGCACCACGTCCACCTCTAGTGGACTCAGCTCTGCCGGCCGAGGATCGGTTGGGATCCGGTGGGCTCGCGGCCAGAGGGCCGCCCCTGGCCGGTCAGGCAGAGATCCGCAGCACCTCCCAATTAGTGTGCCCTCCATTAATGAGGAATAGCCCCGTCCCCTCCCGGCTCCTCCACCCAGCAAGGCGGCTGGATATGGGTACCCCACACAATGAGAAGCCGCGACCAGGGGTGGAGCCCTGGCCACGGCTTCAGTCGCGCCGTGGAAAGCCGGAGTCGCTTACCTGGACCTAGGAGCTTAGAGTCCAGTTCTGCGGATAGAGATTGAGGTTCGGATCTTGGGGTACGGCCCCGTGCAGCTTGGGACTTATCACCGAGAGCTGGTAGTCGTAGTCAGGCTCCCAGATGTTGGGCAGATTCTCAGCCGCGAAAGTACCGAATGCCCGTACCGCGGATGGCGATGAGTCGGTCTCGGTCGCCGCGATCTTGGCGTCCATGGTCGGGTTGCTGTAGCCCTGGACGTTGTTGGCGCCGTTAGTGGCGAACCAGGGGCCGCCCGTGGGCAGGTATTCCGGCGAGTAGGTCGGGGTCTCGCCCGGAGCCCCGAAGTTGGCCATCTCCCACTGGCAACCGGCGTTGCCGTCTGAGCAGGGCTCGAGGCCGGCGAAGATCTGGTTCGGCGATTCCTGATGCAGGGTCACGTGGATCCCCACATCCGACCAGTTGGACTGGATGGACTCGACTTCAGCAGTGAAGGGAGCCGATCCGGTCGCCACCAGTTCGGTGAAGTTCAACGCCTCGCCGTTGGTGATCCCGGCGCCGCACTGGTTGGAGCCGGTCCCCGGATCGGTGCAGGTGTCGGTTCCACCGGGGTGGATCGACCAGCCGTGTGTGGAGAGCAGCTTCTTGGCTCCCGGAACACTAAAGGGATATGGGTTGGCTTTGACCGCCTTGGAGACATAGGGATTGGGCGGCGTGACCGGGACCGGCCCGTAGGTCGGATAGGCAGTGTTGTGGTAGATGTCCTTGGAGATCTGCGGCTGGTTGACCAGCTTCTGCAAGGCCTGGCGGATATAGAGCTGGCGGAAGATGGCACCCACCTTGGGGCTCAGGAAGTTGACGAAGAAGTCGTTGAATCCAAAGTCGGTCCAAGGCGCGATCTTGTAGCCCTTGGACTTGAAGTAGCTCTCCTGGGAGATGTCCTCAGAGGGCAAGTAGCCGTAGTCAAGCTCTCCCGAGCGCAGGGCATCGAACTCTGCCGTGTCGCTGGTGAACGGAATCTCCTCGAACTTAGCGATCTTGGGCTTGCCGGGTCCGCCGTAGGTGGGATTGGGGACGAAGGCCGAATAGCCGGTGGTGGAGCTGAAGGCGGACAGCTTCCAGGGCCCGTCCACCGTCTTCCACAGCGGGTTGGAAGCGTAGGTGGACTCCTGGCTGGACTGGCCGTTGAGGAAGTTGTAGACGGCAGTCGCACCCGCCGTGGTCAGGTCGTAGTCGCCCACGGCGCCCGTCGCCGAAGTCCTGTCCCAAGCGTTCTGGGGGATCGGAGTGATCTGGCTCAACTGGTTGTAGAGCAGCCAGAGATGGCTGTAGGCCTTGTTGAACGTGAGGCTGAACTGGTAGGGCGTGCTGGCCGGGAAGCTCATCGAGCTGATGTCGTCAGGAATGCTGCCCACCGAGTACGCGAGGTAGTTGGCCTTCTCCGCCATGAAGATGTTCATCCACAGTTCCACGTCGCGGTTGGTGACCGGCTGGCCATCTGACCACTTGAAGTCCCGGTTGAGCGTGATCGTGACGGTACGGCCGCCGTTGGAGTAGACGGGGGGCTTACCCACACTCTGGGAGTAGTTGATGCCCGCCTGGTTGCCCTTACCGAACCAGTAGAGCGGCCGCCACAGGTAGGGAGTGAGTTGGAAGAGATCGATGTTGTTGGAGTTGGGGCCGCTCACGAAGGGAAATATGTAAGTGGGAATCGAACCGGGGGGCAAGGCGAAGGTGACAGTACCGCCCGACTTGCTGCTCGACTTGGCCAAGGCGGAACTTGACCCACCCAGGACCACGCTGGCGGCCAGCAGGGTGATGACGATGCTGGTAAGGACCCTAGATCTCAAGAGAGACTCCCCCCCGGAAAATGACCGCGTTTGAGATTGATGGGCCGCTCCGACCGGCCTGGGTGGGGACGGTAACAGAGGGGTGAAACAATTGTCAACTGTCGGCCGGATTTCGGGCTCCAGCGGCCGCTAGAACGACCGGTCAACCGACACTGACCGACTGACGCTCACCCTCCCGAGAGGCTGCGCGGTGCAGCGCCTCGATGACTCGCAGGGTGGCCACCGCGTCCTCCGGCGGGATCTGCAGCCGGCGCGAGTTGAGCAGGGCCGCAGCGAATTCCTCCGCCTCGAGCTGGTATTGGTCCACGCCCGGGACTAGATGCTCCACCGTCGCCCCCGCCTTGGTGACCCGAACCTGAAGGTCAGCCTCGGCGGGTACGAAGGCGTCGGGCACCTCGATCTGGCCCTTAGTGCCCACGACGGTGTACCAGCCCCGGCCCGGAGCTCGGAAGCCGCAGTCGAAGGTGGCGAAGCGGCCGCCGCCGAAGTCGAGGATCCCTGCCAACGAGACCTCGACCCCGAACTCGGGCCGGAGGTCCCAGAGCGCCGACGCTGCCACCGGCTCTGCACCAAACAGCATCCGGGCGGCGTTGACGGCATAGCAGCCGACGTCCATGAGCGCCCCTCCCCCCAATTCCGCGCGGAGACGCACGTTGGCCGGAGGAAAGGGTTCGAGCATGAAGGTGAAGGCGGCCCGGACAGCGCGCAAGTCGCCGATTGCACCACCATCGATCAGCGAACGCACCAGTGCTTGCTGCGGGTGGAAGCGGTACATGAATGCCTCCATCAGCAGGACGTTGTGGCGCCGGCAGGCCTCGATCATGGTCAACGCCTCGCTGCTGGTCAGAGCCAGGGGCTTCTCGCAGAGCACCGGCTTGCCCGCGGCCGCCGCCTTGATGGTCCACTCCGCGTGCATGCTGTTGGGCAGGGGGATGTAGATGGCGTCGACGTCGGGATCCTCGATCAGCTCCTGGTAGGAGCCGTAGGCGCGGGGAATCGACAGCCGCTCCGCGACCCGGCGGGCCCGGTCCAGATCCCGACTGGCGATCGCCGCGACCACCCCGTTGTGGGACTTCTGGGCCCCGGGGATGAAGCGCTTGACGGCGATGTTGGCAGTGCTGAGAATCCCCCACCGGACCGTTTGCGTCATAACTTGGCCTAGTAGAACTCGCGCAGGTTGACGGCGCTGAGCAGAGGCTCGTCAGCTGCCAGACGGCTCAGGTTCTTGCAGAAGAGTTCGACGATGCGCCGGCTCTCGTGAACCGAGAGGGCGGCGGTATGGGGACTGAGGACCACGTTCTCCATGGTCCAGAGAGGATGGCCCGGGGGCAGCGGCTCCTCGGCAAAGACATCGAGCACGGCACCCGCCAGGCGGCCCACCTGCAACAGCTCGAGGAGGGCTGGCTGATCTATCACCGCGCCCCGGCCGACGTTGCAAAGCACCGCCGTCGGGCGCAGCGCTCCCAGGACCTTGGTCGAGATCAGGCCGGTGGTCAGGGGCGTCAGGGGCAGGGTCAGGACAACGGCATCGGTGCGGCGAAATGCCTGGGTCAATTCGGTAGTAGGGAATACCGAATCTGCCAATGGCTCGGGTGCGGCCGTCCGGGTTACCGCCAGGACCTCCATGCCGAAGGCCCGAGCTCGGCTGGCGACGGCCCGGCCGATGTGGCCCATCCCCACCACCGCGACCGTCGAGCCCTGGAGTTCTCCCATGGCGTAGTGGGTCCAAGCCTGGGCGGCGCGGATCTCGGCCAGCCGCGCGGCATCCTTGCGGAGCCAGAGCAGACCGTAGAAGACGAACTCGGCCAGCATTCCCGCATGCACCCCCGCCGCCGATGCAAAGTTGACCCGTTCCAGCACCTCTCGGGAAAGCTCAGCCCGGCGAATGTGCGCTCCCATCCCCGCCGAGGTCCCCTGGACGAAGCGCACCCGGGGCGCTTGCTCAAGAACTCGGGCCAGCTCCCCGGCGCTCTCCTGGGGGTAGCCGATCAGAGCATCGGCTCGACTGAGCATCTCCCGCCATCGCAGTTCCTGGGCCTCAGTTCGCCTGAAGGTGGGGTCACCGCCATGGTCGTTGGGGTAACGAGCTGGTGGAAGAAGGATCGGATCGTAGAGCACCTCGGAGACGACTGGGGTGGCTCGAATCAGATCTACCAACTCGGGCTCGAGGGGGCTCGAGATCATCACCACCAGCGATCCCCGCCGCCCAGCGGAGGAGTTGTCTACCATCCGGCGGAACTGGGGCGTCCCTGGGCCCCGTCGATGGCGATGTTGGCTCCGTTTACCCAGCTAGCGGCTGGGGATAGCAAGAATGCGACGACCCGGGCCACCTCCTGCACCGTCCCCAGACGTCCCTCGGGCAGGTCCCGGTCCAAGAAGGCCTGGAAGCGCTGCGGATCGCTGATTCGCAAGGAGTCCCATCCGCCGCCGGGAAAGAGGATCGACCCTGGGCTCACAGCATTGACCCGGATGTGCTGCGGACTCAACTCCCGGGCCAGGGCAGCCGCCAGGTAGATCAGGCCCGCCTTGCTGGCCCCGTACTGGGCGCGCGGGGCCGGCTTGCTGCCCGAGATCGACGAGATCAACACGGCGGCCGCTCCGTCCGCCGCGGCCAGGTAGGGCATGGCCGCCCTGACCAGGTCGGCAGCGTGGCCGACGTTGAGCTGGTAGGTGTCCTGCCACTGCTCGCTGGTGGACTCAACCAGGCAGCCGCCGCTACTGCCGCCGGCGTTGGCCACCACCGCGTCCAGCCCTGCCAGGGCGTCGGCGGCATGCTCCACGAAGGCGGCCAGCCTACCGGACTCGGTGACGTCGACACTCTCGGCAAAAACGGTCGCCCCCAGAGAGCGCAGCTCCGCCTCCGCTTCGGAGAGGGGGCCCTCCTCGCGGGCACAGATGGCGACTGATCCCCCCTCGGCCGCCAGCGTTCGGGCGATCTCCAGTCCAATCCCCCGACTGGCTCCGGTAATCAAGGTCCTGCGCCCGCCGAGACCTAGCTCCATGACCACCTCCAAGACCAAACCGGCTTGCCCCGGCGACCGCGCCCAGGCAGGGCTGACAACGCAAGGTTTGCGATATTAGCCGGACGGCCGTGCCCCTCCGCCGGCGCCCGCGCCAGGGCAGGGCTGGTTCAATGGCGGCGGCGAGTCGGCCGGGTCAGGGGGCATTCCGGCGCCCTATCAGGGAGAAACTTTGAAGCTGCGAAAACTTGGCAGGGAAGGGCTCGAGGTCTCCGCTATCGGACTGGGCTGCATGGGTATGGCCGGTGTCTACGGGACTGCCGAGGACGCCGCCTCGCTGGCCACGCTCAATCGCGCCATCGACCTGGGAGTGACCTTCCTGGATACCGCCGACATGTACGGCAGAGGCAGCAATGAGCGTCTTCTTGAGCAGGTCTTGAACCATCGCCGCCAGGAGGTCGTGCTGGCCACCAAGTTCGGCTACGCCTTCGGCGCCGACGGTAAGAGCCTGGGAGTCCGGGGGAATGCTGCCTACGTGCGGCAGTGTTGCGACGCCTCCCTGGAGCGTCTTGGGGTCGAGCAGATCGACCTCTACTACCAGCACCGGGTCGACCCAGCCACCCCCATCGAGGAGACGGTCTCCGCCATGGCGGAGCTGGTCGCGGCCGGCAAGGTCCGCTACCTCGGGCTCTCGGAAGCGGGACCGGAGACCATCCGCCAGGCTCATGCCGTCCATCCGATCTCGGCTCTTCAGACCGAGTACTCGCTCTGGTCAAGAGACCCGGAAGACGAGATTCTGGCCACGGTGCGCGAGCTGGGCATCGGCTTCGTCGCCTACAGCCCCCTGGGACGTGGCTTCCTGTCCGGCACCTTCCAGACGCCCCAAGACTTCGCCGAAGGCGACTCGCGCCGGCGCGGGCCCCGCTTCCAAGGCGACAACTTCAGCCGCAATCGCCGCTCCGTAGACCTTCTCGCCCAAGTTGCCGCGGATCGGGGCACCAGCCCGGCCCAGTTGGCGCTGGCCTGGCTCTTGCACCGCGGGCGCGACATCGTGCCCATCCCTGGCACCAAGCAGGTGGGCTACCTGGAGGAGGACGCGGCGGCAGTGGCCATCGAGCTCTCCCCGGAGGAGATCGAGAAGCTCGAGTCCGCCTTCCCAAGAGGCTCTACCGCGGGGCCCCGCTACCGGGATATGTCCGAAGTCGGGCGCTGAGATGTTGACTGAAGTTGGGTCAGCCCGGACATTCCAGGTTGCCGAGGTCCGTAGCCGCTTCCCCGCCTTGGCCGACGGCTACGCCTATCTGGACGGGGCAGCCGGGACCCAGGTTCCTGA
>Ga0307373_10006233_pt1 | contig 19071 bp, 16 predicted proteins | sample OX2MG_FD_202534 | JGI IMG/M metagenome (GOLD analysis project Ga0307373, IMG submission 202534) | Soil microbial communities from Risofladan, Vaasa, Finland - OX-2 | ecosystem: Environmental > Terrestrial > Soil > Coastal area > Acid sulfate soil | place: Finland: Risofladan, Vaasa | collected...
GGACCGCCTTCTGATGTCGACGCGCCCGCATCTCGTGCTCGACGGCGCCCTGCTTGCGGCCCGTGCGGTCCGCGTCAAGGAGATCGTGCTGTACATCGGCGAGCACCACACCATCGCCCGCGCAGCGATGGAACGCGCCCTCGCCGAGCGACCGGCCGCCGATCGCAAGCATTTCCGGATTGCGGCCGCGCCGGCGCGCTACGTCTCGGGCGATTCGAGCGCCGCCGTGCACCTCGTGACCACCGGTATCGCCCTTCCGACCAATGCTCCCGCGGCGCCGGCGATGGTTCAGAACGTCGAGACGCTCGCGCACGTCGCGCTGATCGCGCGGTCCGGTGAAGACACCGGTACGGTCCTGGTGACGATGGCCGGCGGGGTGGCCCGACCCGGCGTGCTGGAGGTCGAGACATCGTCGACCATCGCCGACGCGATTGCGCTGGCGGGCGGAGCGACGGAGCCCCCGCGGGCGGTGCTCATGGGCGGCTATTTCGGCGCGTGGGTCGAGATCGGGCAGGCCCAGGGCCTCACGCTCGACCCCGCGGCGTTGCGGGCACGAGGGCTGTCGCTCGGGTGCGGCGTAGTCGGCGTCCTGCCCGGATCCCACTGCCCCGTCTGCGAAACGGCGGGCATCATGAGATACCTGGCGGGCGAGAGCTCCGCCCAGTGCGGTCCATGCTTCTTCGGCCTCAGGGCGCTGGCGGAGGCGAGCGGGCGCATCGCGACCCAGGGCTCCAACTCCGAGGACCTTCAACGCCTTCACCGATGGGCGGCCGAGGTGCGAGGACGGGGCGCCTGCAAGCATCCCGACGGCGCAGTCATGTTCCTGCAATCGGCCCTCAGCACCTTCGGCCAGGAATTCGCCTCCCACCCCGCCCACAGGGCAAGGCGGAGCGCGTGAGCCGGCACTACGAGATCGTCGTGGACCGCATCAGGTGCGACGGCCGCGGCCTGTGCGCCGAGCTACTGCCGGAGCTGATCAGGCTGGATGATTGGGGCTATCCCATCATCTCGCCAGGCCCGATCCCCGAGCACCTGATGCCGCTGGCGGAGCGGGCGGTCGAGGACTGCCCCGTGCTGGCGCTGACATTGCGGCGCACGGAGCAGGGCAAGCGCGCATCGCGATGAGCGCAACCGCGCTCGGCGTCGCGGACGGCCGGGCGTTCGGAGGTTCCATGCGCGTCGTGGTCACCAGACCCGATTACCTCGCGTCGGCCAAGGCGGCCGCCGACATCGTGGTCGCGGAGATGGATGCGGCCGCCAGCCGCTTCCGCGACGACAGCGAGCTGAGCCGGTTGAACGCAACTCCTGAGCGCGACGTGGCACTGGGCCCGCTGCTCGCCAGGGCGATCGCGGCAGCGCTTCGGGGCGCGAGCCTCACCGGCGGCGCCGTCGACCCCACGGTGGGCGCCGCGGTCAGGCTGGCGGGATACGACGGCGACTTCGAGAGCGTCCCTGCCGACGGCCCTTCGATACGCCTGGTGGAGCATCGCATCCCGGGCTGGGAAGCCATCAGGTTCAGCGCCACCCTGAGGACCGTCTGGATTCCTCGAGGAGTGGAGATCGACCTGGGCGCGACGGCCAAGGCGCTCGCCTCCGACATTGCCGCAGAGGCGGCGAGCCGCGCGATCGGCGGAGGCGGCGTGCTGGTCAGCCTGGGCGGCGACATCGCGGTCGCTGGTGAGCCGCCCGCCGGCGGATGGTCGATCCAGGTCAGCGAGGACAGTGCGGCGCCGATCCGGGAAGGCGAGGAGACCGTGAGCATCGCCTCGGGCGGGCTCGCCACCTCGAGCATCACAGTGCGCCGGTGGACGCGCGGGGGCGCCGTGCTCCACCACATCATCGACACGGCCACTGGCCTGCCCGCCGACAGCCGCTGGCGAACCGCAACGGTGGCCGCCGCCACATGCGTAGACGCCAACATCGCCTCGACGGCGGCCATTGTCAAAGGCGAGCAAGCCGTGGCCTGGCTCGAAACTCATCGCCTGGCGGCGCGGCTGGTGGACCGCGAAGGCAGGGTCCGCCGGGTGGCGGGCTGGCCCGACCCGGCCAACTCAGAGTTCGTCCCCAACGTTTTCTGAGCAATTTCCCAGGAAACTCGTTCAGCATGGGCGCATGAACAAGGTGGGCGCGCGGGTCCTGGTCGTGGACGACGAACCCAACATCACCGAGCTCGTGGCCATGGCCTTGCGCTACGAAGGTTTCGACGTCAAGACGGCGGCCACCGGCCGAGGAGCGTTGACGGCGGTCACCCAGTTCGACCCGGCGCTGGTCATCCTCGACGTCATGCTGCCCGACATCGACGGCATGGAGGTGCTGCGGCGGCTCAACCACTCCGGGGCCAAGGTGCCGATCATCTTCCTCACGGCGAAGGACGCGACCGAGGACAAGGTGCACGGCCTGACGATCGGCGGCGACGACTACGTGACCAAGCCGTTCAGCGTGGAAGAGCTGATGGCCCGCGTTCGGGTGGTCTTGCGTAGGCATGGCGGATCAGAGGCCGAGAACGGCAAGCTTGTGCTGGCAGACCTCGAGCTGGACGACGAGGCGCACGAGGTGCGCCGCCACGGCCACGTGGTGGAGCTCACCAATACCGAGTACCGGCTGCTCCGCTACCTGCTGGTCAACGCCGGGCGCGTGCTGACACGGAGCCAGATCCTCGATCACGTCTGGCACTACGACTTCGGCGGCGACGCGAGCGTGCTCGAGACCTATGTCAGCTACCTGCGTCGCAAGGTCGACCGCTATGAGCCGCCGCTGATCCAGACCGTGCGCGGTGTGGGGTACGTCCTCCGAACCCCGAGAAAATGACCCTGTCGCTACGCGGGCGGCTGTTGATCGGAGTCATCTCACTGGTCGTGATCGGTCTCGTGGTCTCGGACATTGCGACCTTCACGCTGCTGCAGAGGTCGCTCTTCGGTCGGATCGATCAGCAGCTCACCGCCAGGTCATCGGTGGAAACGGCGTTCACCGTGCTGAGCGCTCCCGACTGCCAGATACGCTCGGCCAGCACCGTGGCAGCGTTTCCAGCCGGAAGCATCGCCGAGCTGCTGAACGACGACGGGACGTTGAGCAAGGCGTGCGTAACGCCGGGCTTTGGCAGCTCGACTTCCGCGAGCCCCGTCCTTCCGTCATCCTTGCCGGCTCTTCAGAGCGACATCGCGGTGTCGCCGTTCACGGTCGAGGGGACAGGCGGAGTGGACCATTACCGCGTCTCTTACTGGCGCGAGGATTCGTTTGGGGGCCGTGTCGTGGTCTTCGCGATTCCGCTGACCGAAACCGAAGCCACCTTGAGCGACCTCCTTCTGCTCGAGGCCCTGATCACGGTCGTGGTCGTCGCAGGCACCGCCATCCTCGCCTGGCTGATCATCCAGATCGGCCTGCGACCGTTGCAGCGCATGGGAGTGGTCGCCGACCACATCGCCGCCGGCGATCTCACGCGCCGCGTAGAGCCCGCCACCCCCAGGACCGAGATCGGCCGCCTGGGCCTCGCGTTGAACAGCATGCTGACTCAGATCGAGGCCGCGTTCGAGCAGCGCAAGGCTTCCGAGAACCGCTTGCGCCGTTTCATCGCGGATGCATCCCATGAGCTGCGCACGCCTTTGACATCGGTTCGGGGCTACTCGGAGATGCTCCGCCGTGGTGCGTCAGAATCACCGGCGGATTCGGAGCTTGCGCGACGGCGGATCGAGGAGGAGGCCGTGCGGATGTCGACGCTCGTAGACGACATGCTCCTGATCGCGCGGCTCGACCAGGGGCGGCCGCTCGAGCACCAGCCCGTCGACCTGCAGGTCATCGCGCGTGACGCCGCCACCGACGCCCGTGTGGTCGCCCCTCAGCGCGACATCAAGCTGGAGGCCGCGGCTCCAGTCATAGTCACGGGGGACGACATTCGCCTCCGGCAGGTCCTCGGCAACCTGGTTCGCAACGCGATCGTGCACACGCCGTCGAAGTCGCCGATCGAGATCTCGCTGTCGAGCAACAACGGGACGGCGCACCTGACGGTCGCCGACCACGGGCCAGGCCTGCAGCCCGAGCAGATGGACCGTATCTTCGAGCCATTCTTCCGCGCGGACCCGAGCCGGAGCCGCGACAGCGGCGGCGCGGGCCTTGGCCTCTCGATCGTGAGCGCTGTGGTGACCGCGCACGGCGGCCACGTGACGGTCAAGGAGACCAGCGGCGGCGGAGCAACCTTCGATGTCGAGCTGCCGCTGGCCTCCTCTGTGAGCTAGTCCTGGTTCTTGTCCAGGCAGCCGATCCAGATGGCGGAAATCTAAGCACCACAAGGCTGTTCGCGCCACCGTCATCGCAGGCCGCCGGATTGCGAGACTCTTGGCGAACCCCAAGGTTCCTCTCAGCCCGCCCTGAGGCCGCGATGCGAAAGTGTTGGAAGAGCTTGACGCCACCAGCTCTCCCGCGACACGGTCGCGGGGACCCGAATGTAGGGGGTGTTCCCTAGCGCCCCCTACACCCCGCCCGCCGGCGCCGCGCTGGAAGAACGTGATTCACCCGCCCCAATTCTTCGGTGCAGCCGCGACAGGAAGCGCGGCGCCCACCAGTTGGCCCGGCCAAGTATCCGCATCACCGCGGGGACGATCAGGATGCGCACGATCGTAGCGTCGATCGCAATGGCGATCGCAAGTCCGATGCCGATCGCTTTGATGATCATGACGTCCGCGAGGCCGAAAGAGATGAAGACCGCGACCATGATCGCCGCAGCGCCGGTGATCAGCCGGCCGCTCTTCTCCAGTCCCATCGCCACGCCGGCCTGGTTGTCCCCTAGCCTGCGGTACTCCTCCTGGATGCGGCTGATCAGCAGTACCTCATAGTCCATCGACATCCCGAAGACGATGCTGAACAGGATCACTGGGATGCTCGGATCGATCGATTGTGGCGTGAAGCCGAGCAGCCGGCTGAAATGGCCCTCCTGGAAGATGAAGACCATGGCGCCGAACGACGCCGATATCGAGAACAGGTTGGTCAGCACTGCTTTCAACGGCAGCACCACGGACCCCGTCAGCAGGAACAGCACCAGGTAAGTGATCGCGATCACCGAGCCGACCGCGATCGGCGTCCGCTGAAGGATGAAGTGCACGGCGTCGAGGTCGAATGCGGTGTCGCCGGTGGCGAGCACCTGGCCTCCGGGAACGTGCTGGGCGCGGACCTCGTTCACGATCGCGCGAGCTTCATCACTCGTGTATGGCTTGCTCGTGAGCAGGTTGAGCAGCACGATATGCGGACCGGACCCCACCGCCAGTGCCTGCTGCATCGACTGGGGGAGCGAAGACGTCGGACCCGAGTACAGACGCTGGTAGTCCGCTTTGGTCAGCGACGGATCGAGATCGACGATGCTCTGGACCCGCAGCACGTTGGGCTGCGCGGCGAGGTGGTGGCTCAGGTCGTATATGTCGCCGATGTGGTCGGAGGTGACGGCTTGTGAGTCTGGGTAGTAGACGACCGCTTCGATCGAAGTCTGATCCTGGCCCGGGAAATCCTTGACCAGCGTGTCGTAACCCTGGCGCGCCTGATTCGACGGAGGCAGCTGATCGACGCCGCCCTGGGCCAGGCGCAGCTGCAGGAACGGGGTGCCCGCCAGCACCAGCAGCACCAGCGCCGGGGCGAGTACGAACCACGACCGGCGCATCACCCACAGCGCCATCGAGTGCCAGGCCCCGGTGCCGACCGCTCGTGGCCTCAGGAATGGAAGGCGAAGGTGGTCGACCCTCCCTCCTAGGACCGAAAGCAGGGCGGGCAAGAAAGTCAGCCCGTAGAACACCGCGATCCCGACGACGATCGCGCCCGCAGCTCCCATCGAGGCAAGGAACGTGCCCTGGTAGAAAAGCATCGCGGAGAGCCCGATGGCGACGGTGATGCCCGAGAACGTGATCGCGCGCCCGGCCGTTGACATCGCCGTGGCGACGGCGTCCTCGCGGCTCGCGCCCGCGGTCAGCTCGTCCCGGAAACGGTTGACGATGAACAGCGAGTAGTCGATCGCGACGCCCAGTCCGATCAACGTGACCACGTTGATGGCGTACTGGGACACGTCGGTGAAGTGCGCCAGGAAGAGCGTGCCGCCGATCCCTCCTACGATCGCCAGCACGCCGACGCCGAGCGGAAGCAAGGCGGCGACGACCGACGCGAAGATGAGGACGAGAAGCAGCAGGACCACGGGCAGCGCCACGAACTCCGCCCGCCTCAGGTCCGACTCCAGCGTCGCGTTGAAGGCCTGGTTGATGGGCACGTCGCCCGTCGCGACCACTCGCAGCGGGCCCGGATGAACCTCGGCGACGAGCTGCTCGAAATAGCCCTGGGCCTTGAGCGAGCTGTCTTTCAGCTCCACGACGACGAGCGCCATGTGCCCGTCGCGCGATACGAGGCCGGCCTGTTCAATCGAAGGGACGTTGTAGGGAGTCTGGAGGGCGATCACACGCGAGTCGCTGGAAAGAGTCGTGACCCCGTTCTCCACCGCGGCCTGGAAAGCCGGGTCTGTGGCGCTCATGGTCGAGCTGCTGAACAAGAGTGTCATGCTCGAGCCGGCCGTGCCCTTCTGCGCCTGGATCTCGTCGTTGACGAGCTTGGCCGCCTGTCCTGCCGGGAGGTTGCCACCGAACCCGCCGTTGCCGGCCAGCTGAGCGCCGGTCAACAAGGCCACGATCGAAAGTCCCAACAAGAGAGCCGAGGCGACCAGGGTGGCCCAGCGAAATCGGTAGACAAAGCGGCCCCAGCGCGCAAACATCGGCATCCACCATACCGGGCGGGGTTTCGGAGGTATGCCTCAGGTGCCGGCTACGACAGCTTCCACTGGATCCCGGCCAGAACCGGCTGGGACTCGCTGACGAAGCTCTGAAGGTTGTCCTGCTGGGTGACGAGCTCCACCAGGTAATAGACGCCGCCGTCCGAGTTTGCGCCGACGAAAAGCGACGAGGCCGCGGGGATCGATTGTCCGCCTGACGTCAGGGTGAAGCACAGTGTCCAGAAGATTCCCGATGCGGCATTCAGCGCTCCGGTCGTCGTCTGGCTGGTCGGGCAATTCTTGGCATCCGGATACTTGCCGGTGAAGTACTTGTTGATCGAGTCGCGGTTCTGCTGAGCGCTCTGCGCCGGGTTGGACAGGCCGCTGGCCACCGTGATGGCGCCCTGTGAGTTGGGGTCGACCAGGGTGATCGACTCGCTGTCTTTGTTCGCCACCGACCAGCCGGCCGGGACGGGCACGGACAGGCCGGGGTTGGTCGCCGTGGTGCCGGTGGTCGAGACCGACGAGCCGACCGGGCTCGGCGATCCGCCCGGGCTCGGGCTGGGAAGCCCGCTGGCAATGCCGCCCCCCGCCTGGTTGTTGTTGTGGCTGCCGATGATGGCGATGGCCGTCCCGATCCCCGCCATCAGCAAGACCAGGACCACGACCGCGCTGAGGATCAGCATCAACGGCACGCGGTGCACCGGCGCCTGGACGGCGCCGGCCCCGGGCACGTAGTAGGGGCTCTGGTAGCCGGCCGGGACCGGGGGCGGAGAGGCATACGCGAGAGGCGAGGCGTACGCCGGTCCCGGCGGTCCGGGAGGAGGACCGGGATACGGCGCCGGCGGACCGGGAGGTGCGCCGGGGTAGGCTCCGGGAGGTCCCGGCGGGGCGGTGGGCGGGGCGGCGATGCCGGCTGCGGCGGCCGTGAGCGGGGTGCCGCAGGCCTGGCAGAACCGGTTCCCGTCCGGGTTCTGGGCGCCGCACCGAGCGCAGGTGAGCGCCATCTACGCGTCTCTCGAGGCGGTCGGCGCGTCTTTGCGCGGTCGGCGGCCCCGCTTGACCGAGTTGGGCGCGGCGGTGAGGGCCATGCCGCAGTTGGGGCAGAAGCCCGAGGCCACTATGTGCATATGGCAGTTGGCGCAGATCGTCTCGGCATAGCCCATGTGCGCCGCCTCCTCGAGCAGGGCGTGGTGCAGCACGTACCGGATGTAGATCAAAAGCGCGCCCACGACAACGCCTTGCCAGGTCAGGACGAACAGCGAGTTGACCGAGGTGTCGTTCATCAGCTGCGTTCCCAGCGCGAACGCCACGTGCGCGATCACCGCCATCGCCACGCCTCCGATCTCGCGACCACCCAACCTGCCCCGCCGGTAACGCCAGAGCGTCGCCACGATCATCCCGGTGGCGCTCCCCTGTAGCACTGGTTGCAGAACCGCCAGCGTCATCAGCTCGTAGATCCAGTTCGCCGGCTCGACGTGCGCGGTCAGGCTCGTGAGAGCGCCCGAGAAGACGATCAGCGTCTCCGCCAGGCTGAAGCCGAGTCCGGATGCGATCCCGAAGACCAGCCCGTCCACCGTTTCGGGAAAGTCCGCGCGATTGGGCAGAAAGAGCGCGGGCAGCGGCTTCAGGACCTCTTGGATGACGGGCAAGACGAGGCCGAGCAGGAGAAGGGAGCCGACGCTGATCCCCGCGTTGACGAGCGGATTGCCCGCGTCCTGGAACGGGTGGTAGACAACCCGCTCCAGCACCGTGACCACGATGCCGACCACGATTCCGCCTCCGATCGTGAAGCCGAGCACCGTCGCGGGCTCGTCTCGGTATACCTGGGCCTCGTAGAGATAGATCAGATAGAGGACAGGAACGAGGAAAGCCGCGACCAGGATCGCCGCGGTGATGAGGCCCGCCACGTAGAGAATGAGGATCCCGGCGAGGCCCACCATGAACGCCCACCGGAACTCGTGGATCTTGTGCTGGCCCAGGTGAGGGAACAGGGTCGTGAAGACAGACGGCTGAATGACATGCTCGGCCGGATGCGCCGCGTAGCGCCGCTCGCGCGTCTTGGCGTTGCCGATCTCCTCGCTCGTACCCTGGTGCGCTCCGCAACGGGTGCAGAAGACACCGTCGGGCACGTCATGAGCGCAGTGGTCACACCGCACGAGCTACCTCCTCGAAACCGGATGGTTCGGGCGGTAAGGATAGGGCCCGGGGCCCTGATTAGATCGGCTTAGCGCCCTCCGCCTCCCCGGAGCCGGCCGGCACCCAACCTCGGATGAAGTGGCACCCATGGTGGCCCGGGTGCTTTTCGAAGTAGCGCTGGTGGTATTCCTCGGCCGGCCAGAACGTCGAGGCCGGGACGATCTCGGTCACGATCGGACGGTCGAAGTACCGCTGGGCCGATTCTTTGGACCGGCGTGCCGCAGCCTCCTGATCAGGGTTGTTAAAGAAGACCGCGGAGCGGTACTGGTGGCCGTGGTCCGGACCCTGCCGGTTCAAGGTGGTCGGGTCGTGCATGTTCCAGAACGCGTTCAGAAGCTCTTCGTAGGTGATCTTGGCGGGGTCGTAGCTCACCTCGACCGCCTCGGCGTGGCCGGTGCGCCCCGAGCAAACCTGCTCGTAAGTCGGGTTATCACGCGTGCCGCCTTCGTATCCCGAAACGGCCTCGATCACACCCGGCATCTGGTTGAAAAGGTTCTCGACGCCCCAGAAGCATCCGCCCGCGAAAGTGGCTTTTTCCATCTCGAGCCCAAGGATACGCGCCGCCGTTTCGCAGGCTTGCGAGCAACTCCAGCGGTGAATTGGTTGACCGCGCCAGATAAGGACGAGGCCAGCGTCAATCGAGTCAAATCATGAGCTCAGCCCAGATCGTGGTCGGCCTGTCTGCGGTCACCGCCGGGCTCGCCCTATGGGCGGCGGTCTTCGCCACCCGCGCCGACCGGGCCTCGCGGCGGGCGATCAGGCTGGCGGACAACCGCTGGGAGGCCTCGACCCGGCCCGTCCCCCACCTCGCTTTTCTAGGCCCGCCGTCGCCCGGACAGCCCATGGAGGTCGAGATCGAGAACCTGGGCGGGACGCTGGCGGCCGGGGGCATCATCGTGCAGGCCGCGGACGACCTGTACGCGGGCGAGATGTCCATGCCCGAGAAGTCGGCCCCACGCCGGGTCCAGCTTCAGCCTGCGCTCAAGGCATGGCAGAGGTCGACCCAGCCTCGCTGCCTCATGCTCGTGGCGCGCGACGTGAACGGCCGGTGCTGGGATTGCCTCGACGGCGGGAAGCCGATCAAGGACCCGCGAAAATGGCTGACGGCGCAGCTTCGCGACCTCCGCCTCCAGGGCGTGGTCGACTTCCCGGGCCTGGCCGGCATAGCCAAACGCTGAGCGGCGCCTAGATCACAGCCGGCGCAGGCGACAGGTCGCTTCGGCCAACGACTGCGGCGGGGCTCTCGATCCCGGATGCGATGGCCAGCGCGACCGCGGTCATCAACAGCACGTCAGTGCCGCTCAGCAGGATCACCCCGCCCAGGGCTCGCGTGACGAAGTAAACCGGGACGGGGACGACGACCGTGGCCAGCGCGAGGAAGCTCCCGCCGGCGAACGTGAGCCGTCGGGACCGGGCCTGCAGGTAGACCGTCGCATCTCCATCCCGAGGCAACCCTTCGATCCATGCCCGGCGCTGCTTCAACCTGATCGCGATGAGGCCGGCGTCGAAGTCGGCGGCCGCGGCGAGATACGCGAAAAAGATGACCAGGCTGACCGCGACGCCGATGTAAAACAGGTCCCACCCCGGGTTGGCCCCGTACGGGGTCCAGCTCTGCAGCATCCAGCTGTGGAACGCCGGCTGGGACTCGGCCACATAGTTGGAGATGGGAGTCGGAAGCGACAGCACTGCCGAGGCGAAGATCGGGGGGCGCAGCACCCCCGACATGACGACCGGCAGTGCGAGCGGCAGCGAGCGCGTGCCGTGCCTGCCCTCGACGAGGGCGACCGACCGGAAGGCGCGCAGCACCGCGACGGACGCCAGCACGAGCACGATCGACGCTCCGACCCATACCAGTACCGGACGGTACGCGGAGAGGTCTCCGTATGCCGAGGCGGCGGTAACCAGGGTCCGGAGCCGCTGCGTCTGGGTGACGACCGGGCCCAGGGCATAGATGAGCAGGGCGCCGTTGCCGAAGCCGAGTCCCGCCTCGTCGATCAGGTCGCCCAGGAAAACAAGGACCATCGTCCCCGCGGTGAGCTGCAGGACGAGCACGAGGCGCGAGAACCAATCGAGGGGAGGCACCAGCGACGCCGTCTGCAGCAGGACCGTGAAGCCATATGCCTGCGCCATCGCCAGCGCGGCGGCGAGGGCTCGGGTCCAGCGTGAGAGCCGCCGACGGCCCTCTTCGGCGGACCACATCGCCCGCAGGCGTTTCGATGCGACCCGCGCGAGGGTCACGACGATCATGGCGACGATGTACGGCCCCAGCCCGAGGGCCACAAGGCTGTAGGCCCTGGGCTGCACCTGGAACAGCTGGGGGGGGACCGCAGCCACCTGGACGGTGGCGAGGGCACGCCAGGCCACGAGACAGGCCGCCGTGACCAGCAGCCGGCTCCAACCGACCCGCCGCCACAGGTCTCCCATGGCGCTCGCGAGTGTAAGGCCGCCGCTTGGCGCTAGTGCTCCAGGTGCGCCTTGAGCTTGATGTCGACGTTGCCGTGCAGGGCCTTCGAGACCGGGCACCCTTCCTTTGCGGCCTCGGCCTGCTTCTGGAACTCGGCGTTGTCGATGTTGTCGACGATGCCCAGGACGGTCAGCGTGATCGTGGTGATCCCCGTGCCGGGCACGAACTCGACCTCCGCGCTGGTGTTGAGCCGCTCGACCTTGTGGCCGGCCTTGCTGAGCCCGTTGGAGAAAGCCATGCTGTAGCACGCCGCGTGGGCCGCCGCGATCAGCTCCTCGGGGCTGGTCTTGCCGTGCTGGCTCTCCGCCCTGCTCGCCCAGGACACCGGGAACTCGCCGAAAGCCCCACTCGCCACCTTGACCCGTCCCGACCCGCTCATCAGGTCGCCTTCCCACACCGCGTCCGCCTTGCTGATCGCCGCCATTAGTCCACCTCCAACAGCCGGGTGAATGAGAGCAGGATGCCCAGGGTTCAACTATGTCAGGCGCCGGCCCGACGCGCACCCGGCAAGCCAGATCTCTCGCCCGCGACCACCCGCAGGAGTGCTCGATGAACGCCCACGAAGTCCCCGAACTCGACCCGCAGCCGCGCGATGCGGACGGCCGCGGGTACGTCGACTTCCTCGCTTCGGAAAGGCTCAGCGTCGGCCTGGCGATCTGGCCGCGCGGCGTCACGGACCGGCAGAAGCCACACCTGGAGGACGAGGTCTATCACGTGATCAGCGGAAAGGCCACGATCCGCCTGGCGGATGAGGACCGGCCCGTCGTGGCCGGCAGCCTGGTGTTCGTGGCCGCCGGCGTGGAGCACCGATTCCGCGACATTGAAGAACACCTGCGTGTGCTGGTCTTCTGGGCCCCCCCGCATGGGGGGCCGCCCGGCGCTCGTTAGAGGACCGGGCGGCGGTTCAGCGTCGGTCGATCAGGTGCGCGCCCTGGCGGTCTTCGGTGCGTAGTACTGCTTCCAGATCAAGCGGTGTATCGGCACCCAACGCGGGATGTCGCGCAGGATCGGAATCAGGGGGACGAGGGCCAGCGCGGCCGTCAGCAGCGTCATCAGGAGGACGATCCCGAGGTCTGCGTTTCCCGCGTTCAGCCCGATGATCCCGGAGTCGCTGTTGAACGGGAACACCTGGTACCACATGGTGTAAAGCCACAGCCAGGTCTGTCCGGGATACAACCCGGTCTCGTTCATCATGCCCCACTGGTCACCCGACAAGTTCCATTGATCAGCGATACCCGACAGGTAGCTGCCGTCGCCCATGAAGAGCAGGGCCTGGGTGTAGTCGGTCTGGTAGAAGCGGCCATTGATCATGAGCAGCCCGTCGAGGCCGCCCGCCTGGGCGACGCCGAGCAGGTTGGACATCATCACGGGCAGCGGCCCGTAGTCGCCGGTTGTCACCGAAACCTGACCGCCGCTGACCGTGGCGTTGGCAAGCGCTTTCGTGTAAGCGTCGAGCCAGCTGCCCTGCTGGGTGGCGCCGGCGCTCTGCCACGTGTTCAACGCGGTTCCGAGGTCCGCGTTGCTGAAGCTGGCACGCTGCAGCGGGTCGATGACATAGGCGGTGGCGGAGTCGATCGGGATGCGAGTTCCAAACCATTGCTGAGGAGCGATCGGGCCCCAGGACTGGCCCGGCCCGTTGGTGTTGTAGGGGTTGCCGTAGCCGGCGCTCGTGGTCGTGCCGGCCAGCTCCCCGGTGGCGGTGGTCACGAAGTCGACAGGGTCGCTCTGCGCCCAGGCCGCGATGGTGACCGGGGACACGTCCGGTGAAGAGAAAACAGCAGCCGCGAGCAGCGCCAGCACGCCGACACCGGCCATGGCCAGGGCCAGCTCCTTGACGAGGTCGTACGGGACCATCCGGACGCCGCGGTAGTACTCCTCCTGGGTCGCGCCCATCGGCTTGAGCTTCATGACCTCACACCTCCCTCGGCGTCAATCGGTTTGACGACGCCGCGTGCGCGGACCATGACGATGTGCATTACCACCAGGACCGTCACCCCGATGGGCAGCAGCATCACGTGGAGGCCGTACATCTGGCCGAAGTTGAGGACGTCGAAGAAGGCGCCGACGCCGGCACCGTTCATCGCGTCCTTCGCGTTGACCGCGATGAACTGTGATGCGAAGTTTTCCTGGGACAGGTAGCCGGTGAATGCCGTGAGGATGCTGGTCCCGAAGACCACGACCCCGATCATCCACGTCGCGGCGCGCCCGTGGCGCCAGCCGGCCATGAAGTACTGGCCCCAAAGGTGCAGGACCATGAAGAGGAAGAAGAGCTGGACAGACCAGAAGTGCACGCTGTTGACGAAGTGGCCGAGCCCTGAGTCGTGCCACCACTGCGGGCCCATGAACGCGAGCACGATCCCGCTGACCACGACCCAGGCAAAAGCGGCGATGGTGACCACCCCGAACACGTAAACCCAGGAACCCACGTAATACGGCTGCCGGTCGGGCAGCAGGTGGTCCATGGGCAGGTTACCCTCGATAACCTGCCGGACACGCGTGGTCCAGCTGGCGGGTTTGACCGCCGTCGAGGCGACGGCCGGACTATTCGCGTCCATCGTCGGTCTCACCTCCGTGCGGAAAGGGCACCACGGCTGCGAGGGCGAACAGAACGATCATCCCGACGATGACCAACAGGTTGGGCATCGAGATGAGGATGAACCCCCAGTGGAAATAGGTTGCCGGTGAATCCATGCGATCAATCTCCTCCTATGAGCACTGGGGAGAGATTCTGGGGTTCGCCCGTGAGCTGGATCAGGGCCGGAAGTCCCGTGTCGGACGGGACTATCGACCTTCCAGGCGCTCGGCGGCCGGTCAGGCCACCCGCGTGTGCACCGGGCCCGAGCCTGCGATCACGGGTTGCGACCGAGGCTGCTGAATGGGCACGCGGAAGTGGAAGACCGATCCTATTCCTTCGAGCCTGTCCACCCACAACCGGCCGCCGTGCATCTCGATCACCCTGCGCGCGATACCAAGGCCCAGGCCGGTGCCAACCACTTTGCGAATCGGATTCTCCGCGTAAAGGTCGGCGGCGCCGAAGAGCCGGTTGTCGAAGTCGGCCCGGGCGCCGATGCCTTCGTCCATCACCGAGACCTCCACCTCTGCCGCGTCGACGAGGCTCGTCACCGTGATGCGCCCGCCATCTGGGGAGTACCTGGACGCGTTCTTCAACAGAGTCATGATCACCTCGGCGAGCCGGCCTTCGTCCGCGACGACCGGCGGGAGCATGGCATCCAGCGCGAGGACCACGCTGATTCCATCAACACCTTGCTTGACCTCCTCGACCTCGCGAACGATCAATGCGTTCAGGTCCGTCGCCGCGAGTCGCAAGATTGCACGTCCCGTTTCCACGCGATCGAGGTCGAGCATCTCCGTGAGCATCTTGTCCAGCCGCTCGGCGCCTCTGTAGATGTCCGCTGCGAAGTCCTGAGCCTCGCGCACATTCAGGTTGGTGGAATCGCGGATCAGCTCGCTGAACCCCTCGATGCCGATGAGGGCTGTCTTGAACTCGTGGCTGACGTTCTGGAGGAAATCGGTCTTCAGGCGGTTGAGCTTGTCCAGCACCTCCAGGCTCCTGATCGCCGCAGCCTCATCCTCGTGGCGGGCCGTCGTGTCCTCCAGCATGACGATGAAGTAGTCGGTCGACCCGCTTGCCTTCAGCACGCGGGTTGCGCTCCAGTGGATCCAGACTTTCGTGCCGGCCAGGCTGCGTCCATGGCTGTCATCCTCCACCGCGTCTTGCAGACCCGGCCCGAGGAGCGCGAGCTTGGCGACGATCCCAGGTGACTCCGACGCCTCGAAGTAGCTCGTCAGCAACGTGGCGGCCTTGATGCTGTCGCCATGGGGCAAGAACGCGACCGCACGCGGGTTGGCCGAGATGACGCGGAGGTCGGGTCCGACTCGAACCACGCCGGCGGGCGTGTGGGCCATGGTCTCCGCCAGAGTCGACTCGGACCGCCGGCTCGCGAGCACAAGCGCGAGCGAGTCCCTGCTCATGAGAACCTGGCTCATCATCAGGAGCACACCCAGCGACGCAGCCAGGCCGATCATGAAGAGGTCGGGCGGATGGCCCTGGAGCCCGGTGATGACCGCGGCCGCTGCTGCCAATATCACCGCGGACCACGGCGTCGCGACCTGCCAGGGGTCGATCGGCATTCCCGCCGAGGCATCGTCGGTCTTGGCAGATGGCCACAGCGCGGCCAGGGCGATCAGCAGGTAGCCGACCACCCATCCCGCGTCGATCACACTGCCCTGCACTCCGTACACCTCAGCGGAGTTCAGGTAGGCGAACACGCTGTCCGAGATGGCTAGCGCCGCCAATCCTCCCAGCAACAAGAGCATTCGGCCCTGCTGTTGATGAGACGCTCTCCTGAGCCCGAGGATGAGGATCGTGCCGATCAGGATGTCGCCGGCAGGGTACGCAAGCCCGACCATCCGCTCGAGCAGCGAATCGCCGGAGGTCAAATAGACGTCTTTGAGTCCAAACGCCCATCCCGTGAATGTCAGCGAGACGATGACGACCAGGCCTTCGACCCAGACCAGCCACCGAGAGGACCGCTCTGGTGCCCGGGCCCAGAAGGCCCAGATCCCGGCCGCCGCGAAGGGGACCGCCACGAGGAAGCCGAAGTCCGCGAGCGAGGGGAACGGCACCGCCACCCCGAGGCCGACCTCATATATCGACCAGATGACCTCGCCGGCGCACCACGACGCGGCGGACACGGCGAGGAGCGTCCAGCCCACGCGCAGCCGCTTCTCGGTGCGCGTGGCCACCCACGCGCAGCACGCCGCGGCGATCAAAGCGGCGACCGCCTCGCCGATGTCGTCGACGGCCGTCACCCAGTAGCCGCCCCAGGGGCGAAAGACGAGAACCGACGTGAAAGCCACCGCGGCCACCACCGCCAGTACCGCTCCGATCAAGAATGGCCGCCACGGCTGGCTGCGCACGTCGTTGAGTCTGCGGTAGCCGCGAAAGACATTGGGGCCTTTACACCCCTCGTCGACGGCTAATTCGTCGTACGGGTGAATCGGACGTGTGCTTTCCCGCTTTTCCCCATGTCTTTACAGGGGTGAAGCGCCAACCTGAGCCGCCCGGCACTAGGGCGACTGGCGCGCGCTCTATGATGCCCGCAGCGACCGTACCTGACGCTTTGACCATTTCCTATCCGGCGCAACGCGCAGCGACCGTTGTTCTTCGCGACGGGGCGACTCTCTCAGTTCGCCCGATCAGGCCCGGCGACGAGCCCGCGCTGGCGGCGTTCTTCTCGTCGCTTTCGCTCGAGTCACGCGTGCTGCGCTTCTTTGCGGCGGTCGCGAACGCTGATGCCTCCGCCAAGTCGATGGCGAACGTCGACTACCAGCAGCGCTACGGCATCATCGCCACGGCCGGTCCCGAAGGCGAGCTGGTCGGACACGCCATGTATGCGGCGATCGGACCTAGGAAGGCCGAGCTCGCCCTGGCCGTGGCGGACGCGTACCAGGGCCGCGGCCTCGGCACCATCCTCCTTGGCCAGCTCGCCGAGGCCGCCGCCTCCGCCGGCATCGACGTGCTCGAGGCAGTGGTGCGGCCCGAGAACCATCGCATGTTCGAAGTGCTACGGCAAAGCGGCTTTCCGGTGCATTCGCGCTCCGAACCTGGCGAGGTCCATGCTGAGATCCCGACCGCCCTGACTCCCGATGCCCTCCGCCAGTTCGAGGACCGCGACCGCATCGCCGCTGTGGCTGCGGTGAACCACATCCTCGCCCCGCGCTCGGTAGCGGTCATCGGGGCCTCGAACACCCCCGCCAGCATCGGTTCCGAGCTGTTTCGCAACCTGGTCGCCGTGGGATTCAACGGCCCGCTCTACCCGGTCAACCCTTCCGCGCCGACCGTCGACGGGCTGCCCGCGTATCGGTCCGTGCTGGGCATCAAAGAAGATGTCGAGCTCGCGGTGATCGTCGTCCCGGTCGCGGCGGTGCTGGGTGTGGCGGAGGAGTGCGCGCAAAAAGGCGTCCGTGGGCTGGTCGTGATCTCGGCCGGCTTTGGCGAGGCCGGGGCCCCCGGGGTCGAGCTGCAGCGCAGGCTCGTGGATATCTGCCGCCAGTCGGGCATGCGCCTGGTGGGTCCCAACTGCATGGGCGTGATCAACACCGCTCCAGGCGTAAGGCTGGATGCGACGTTTGCGCCCGACAAACCCGTGCGCGGTCGCGTCGGCTTTCTCTCCCAGAGTGGAGGTCTGGGCATCGCGGTGATGGCGCGCGCCCAGGCGCTCGGGTCGGGGGTCTCGTCGTTCGTTTCGGTCGGGAACAAGGCCGACATTTCGAGCAACGACCTCATCCAGTACTGGGAGTCCGACCCCGAAACCGACCTGATCATGCTCTACCTCGAATCCTTCGGCAATCCGCGCAAGTTCGCGAGAATCGCGCGCCGGGTGAGCCGCTCCAAGCCGATCCTGGCGGTCAAGGGCGGCCGCACGCAGGCGGGCAACCGCGCCACGTCTTCTCACACGGGCGCTCTGCTGTCGGCTTCCGACGTCACCATCGACGCGCTGTTCGAGCAGGCCGGCGTGATCCGCACGGACACGCTGGCTGAGCTGTTCGACGCCGCGCTGCTCATGGGCAGCCAGCCCCTACCTGCAGGCAATCGCGTCGCCATCCTCACCAACGCAGGAGGCCCGGCGATCCTCTGCGCGGACGCGTGCGAGGCCGCGGGCCTGGTCGTGCCGCCGCTGCCTGACGCCGTCCGCGCCGAGCTCGCGAGCTTCCTGCCCACCGCGGGATCGACGGCCAACCCGGTCGACATGCTGGCCGCGGCCAGGGGCGACGACTACCAGCGGGCGATCGGGATCCTCGCGGGGTGCCGCGAGATCGACTCGCTGATCGTGGTCTTCACCCCGCCGCTGGTCACGCGGCCCTCGGAGGTGGTGCGCGCGATCCACGCGGCGGCCAAGAAGCTGCCCCGACCGATACCGCTGCTGTCCGTGTTCATGTCCAAGCAGAGCACGCCGCGCCTGATCCGTTCCGGGGACGTGTCGATCCCGCACTACCCGTTTCCCGAGGAGGCGGGCCGCGCGCTGGCGCTCGCCGCTCGCTATGCCGCGTGGCGCGCGATTCCCGACGAGCCGCTGCCCGAGCTGGACGGGATCGAACGTGACCGGGCGGCCGCGGTCATCGCCTCGGCGCTCGCCGAGGAGCCCGGCTGGATGTCGGCGGCCGCGGTGGCCGAGCTCCTCGCCTGCTACCGGATACCGCTGGTCGAGACCCGCATCGTGACCGGCGTTCACGACGCGGGACGGGCCGCGCAGAAGCTGGGGTCGGCGGTCGCGCTGAAGGCGATCGCGCCCGGCGTGCTCCACAAGTCGGATGCGGGAGGCGTGCGGCTTGGACTGAAGGGGTCGAACGCGGTCGAGCGCGCAGCCGAGGAGATGGCGGCAAGCTTCGCGGAGGCCGGCCATCCGATCGAGGCCTTCCAGGTGCAGCCGATCGTCGAGCCCGGGGTCGAGATGATCGTCGGGGTCGTGCAGGACCAGCACTTCGGGCCCGTTCTTGCCTGCGGGGCCGGCGGCACCGCGACCGAGCTGCTCAAAGACGTGGCGGTTCGGATCACCCCCATCACCCGGGGTGAGGCCGGGCGGATGTTGCGCTCGCTGAAGACCTTTCCCCAGCTGGACGGCTACCGCGGCGCGCCGAAGGCGGACGTCGGGGC
>Ga0307373_10006234_pt1 | contig 19070 bp, 17 predicted proteins | sample OX2MG_FD_202534 | JGI IMG/M metagenome (GOLD analysis project Ga0307373, IMG submission 202534) | Soil microbial communities from Risofladan, Vaasa, Finland - OX-2 | ecosystem: Environmental > Terrestrial > Soil > Coastal area > Acid sulfate soil | place: Finland: Risofladan, Vaasa | collected...
AAGCGGCCATTGATGGTTGCTTGGCAAAGATTCCCACCGAGCACCGAGAGCAACTGCAATCCCTGATGACCCATAATTTCCAGACCTTCAACCCGGCCTCATTCTTGGCCGCGTGACGTATAAACTTCGCGTCGGCGCGTCCATCGGTTTGACGCGAGGCGCACGTCCACGGACGCCAGAATCTACGCGGGTGCGCCGGACCTGTGGAGGTTAAGGATTCCACGATTCGGCGGCTACCAGCCGCCAGGATTTAGACGAGTGCCAGGCCATGGCCGAGAATTGAGTCGCCATCTTACACCCGTTTAAGCTTTGCTTGCGATTGGACAAAGCGCTCGCAACGCGAACTAATCCAATTGCGGTTCTGCCCGGGTGACGCCGGCCGCATGCGTTTTTACGGCGGCTTGAATGCGGGCGAGGACGTCGCGGTGTTCGGCGGCCACATTGCGTTTCTCAGAAGGATCGCGGCCGAGATGGAACAACAAGGGCGGATTGTGCCGCTCGGGCTTCGCCTGGCCGTATCCCGTCTGGGTGAAGAAATGCGCCTTCCAGGGACCAAGGCGGCAGGCGGCCAGGTCGTTACCGCGGTAGTAAAAGAAAGGCGTTTCCACAAGCGCCATTCGCTCGAACAACACTGGCGACAAATCTCGACCATCGATAGTCACGCCTTTTGGCAACGGCGCGCCGGCTAGCGCCAGGGCCGTGGAAAAGAGATCCATCGTGTTGGCTAATTCGCTCGTCACCGCTGGCTCTATGCGGCCGGGCCACCAGGCAATGCCCGGCTCGCGCATGCCTCCTTCCCAAGTGCTCCCTTTGCCGTCGCGCAGCAGTCCCGCGCTGCCGCCTTGGTCGCCCATGATCAGCCATGGGCCGTTGTCACTGGTGAAAAACACGAACGTCCGTTCGGCGAGCCCTTCGCTGCGCAGCGCATCGAGCACCTGGCCGACGCTCCAGTCCAACTCTTCGACCGCATCGCCGTAGACGCCTGCTCGACTTTTCCCTTTGAAACTCGACGACGCAAACAACGGTGTATGTGGGAAAGTGTGAGCGAAATACAAGAAGAACGGCGAAGTCTTATTTTCGCGGATGAATTTTACGGCCTCGGCCGCATATCGCTTGGTCAGCGTCGTTTGATCGACGGGCCGTTCAACGACCTTGCCGTTGCGCAGCAGGGGCACGTTCCAGCCGTCCTCGGGCGGCGTCGGGGAGTGCTCGTTCGCTCCCGGCAGAGCATCCATGTCATTTGAATACGGCAGGCCGAAGCTTTGATCGAAGCCTTGGTCGAGCGGCCGCGAGCCCTCGTGAATGCCCAGATGCCATTTGCCAATCTGCGCGGTCGCATAGCCTTGTTCGCCGAGCGCCTCGGCGATCGTGACTTCTTGGGGCGGTAATCCGCCTTCCGAATCCGGAAACAACACTCGTCGGTAGCCGCACATGCCGTTGCGCATCGGATAACGGCCGGTCAACAGCGCAGCTCGACTGGGCGTGCAGACCTCCGCAGCCGAATAGAAATCAGTAAATCGCAATCCCTCGGCCGCCATGCGATCGAGGTGCGGAGTGCGAATGGTCGGCGAGCCGTAACAGCCCAGATCGCCGTACCCAAGATCATCGGCGAAGATGATCACCACGTTGGGCTTGGCCGGCGGCTCTGCGCCGCGCGCCCCCGACGCCAGCAGCCAAGGAAGGATCGAGGCGACGATGAAGCTTGCGCGTGCCTGACATCGGAGTTTAAGTTCAATCAGGACTGTCATCAGGATTCCTTCACTGTCGGGAGCCGGCTGCGCCTTCTGGCCTCGCAATTATTCTCCCTCTGCCTGCCGGCTCCGCTGCTTGCGGTCGGTCTCTTCTCCTTCGCCATCGGACAGGGCGTCGACAACTTTGTCTCGATAGTAGCGAAAGGTGTAGCTCGGATTATGGTCGTGCGTGTTTTCGCCGCCGCGGACGGAGGTCCAAACTTGCTTTGCGTCATACTCGATGTAGAGATTGGCGTCTGAAAAGCGCGCGACTCCATATTGCCACTGCGCCTCGTCGGCCATTTTCGCCGCCTCGACCACAAGAATCACTTCAGGGTCGGTCCCCGCGGACGAAGCGAAGATGAATACGGCGCCGTCGATCAACTCGAGATTATCGCTTTGATACCGATACGCCGGTTGCGGCAGCAAGCGCAAATCCCAGCGCTCGCCCCGCAGCGTCACGCTGTGCGCCGTAAACCGGCGGGCAATCGACCGCAGTTGGACCAGGCGGGCGCTCGGCGAAGGGGCGGGAGGATCAACTCCTTCGACGACTAGCCGCGGAAGATGCCCTCGCGGCGACCAGCGGTTGGCGCTGCCGCTTGTACGCACGGGTTCGAGAACGACGGGCGATAACGAGTGGAATTCGTGAGATACCACTAGGCGGCCTTTCTCCGGATGCACGAAAATCGTGCCGATGACTTCGGCGCACCCGCGATGGGTCCACGCGAATACCGCGCCGTGCGTAGCGCCTTCCTGCCCGTGATAGCGAGTCGGATTTGTCCAGAGGAACACGGGCTCGTCGCGAAACTTGAGCTCGACAGCATGTTCCGCGTCGCGAAAGATGCGGTAGTCGGCCGCTTCATGCTGAAAAAGCTCAAGTCGACGAGCTTGCAGCGCCGACTTCGTCTCCTCTTCTGGCGTCTGAGATGGCGCGGCCAACTGCCCTACGTAAAACAAGGCCATGCACAACGAGAGCGGACCCGTCATGGAACACCCCCCTGAATCCTGCAGTAAGGAACGAGTGAACGCCCAGCATAGAATATACTCGGCGTGCAAAATGAAAGCCAGCAAGCCCGGCGACGCTGCAGGAGCACTGCAAGGTTAGTTTTGCGAACTGAGGAACGGCGGGCGCCGTATGACGAGGGTCTCAGAGGGCGCAGAGTCTGATTGGGGGGAATTCTGCAAGGTGGTCTCTCATGGTGCGTTTGGAATCGCTGGCCGCAGTTTTTCACCCAGATTCCCGATCCTCGCAAGCGGCATCACCCCGCGTAGAATGCCCGCGCCGTTCACGATCCGCCTAGCGACCGTCCGCTTTGCCGCCAAGCACGCCGTGGCCCGCTTGGGCGTGGCGAGGCGCTATCGCCCAAAGTCGAACGCCCGCAGCTCTTTGTCGCTGCGAATGTAAAGCCGGCTGCCGACGACCGCGGGCGACGTCCACGTCGGGCCGTCGGTCAGTTTGCTTTGGCCCAATTCGCGATAGCCCTCCGGGCTGGCGGCGACGAGCAGCAACTGGCCGCGCTCGTTGAGACATAACAATCGCGAGCCGGCCAGCACCGGCGTGCAGTAATAGCCGTGATGTCCTTCGACCCAGACGGTCTTGCCGTCGGCCAGGCGCACGCAAGCGAATTCGCCGCCGTCGTTCATCCCATACACGTGGCCCTCGTGAATCAGCATCGACGAGAGATAGCTGGTCAGTTCGAGATTCTCCCAGGCGACTTGCTTTCGCCATCCATCCCCTTCGCGCGAAATGCGCAACGCCGTGAGCGGCCGGCTGGTGGCAGTGAACAGCACGAACTCCCCGTGCGCCACCGGCGTGCCGATGCTCTCGTCGTATTGAATCTGAAACGGGTGCTTCCACAGCGGGCGTCCGTCGGCCGGATCGAGACCGACCACGTGCGGGCCGGTCATGACCACGATCTGCCGCTTGCCGGCCACTTCGGCCACAATGGGCGACGAATACGAGACGTTCTCGCGGAGCGACTTCCAGGCAACTTCGCCCGTCTTGGCGTGAAAGGCCATGATCGTTCCGCCCGAGGCGCCCCCCACGCTGCAGACCAGCAAATCGTCGACGAACGTCGGCGAGCCGGTATATCCAAATAGCGGAACCGGCGCTCCTTGGCCTTCACCCACCGGCACGATGACGTTTTCCGTGCCGTTGACGTAAGCGCGGCCGCCTCGAAGCGCCTGCCGAGCGCCGAACTGGGCGGGCAAATTGACCTGCCAAATGACGCTTCCGTCCTTCAAGTCGAGGCATTCGAGCCAGCCGGCGATGCCCAGGCAGTAAACGCGGTCGTCGCGCACGAGCGGCGTCGATTTGGGGCCGTTTCCGTGCCGGGCGCCGACTTCGTGCGGATCGAAATCGACCGGGTGCGTCCGCTCCCAGACGAGCTCGCCCGTCTCAGCGTCGAAGGCCAATGTGCGTTCCGTGCCGTCCTGGCGATCGGTGATGACGACGCGGCCCCCGGCGACGACCGGCGAGGACCAGCCGGTTCCAAGCGCAGCTCGCCAAAACGGGCTCGGCGCCTCTTCAGGCCAAGTCTCGGGCAGTTGCGTTTTGCCGGCGACGCCTTGGCCGCCGGGCCCGCGCCAGCCGGGCCAAGACTGGCCCGGTTCGAGCGGAGTCGCCGGACGAGCGGCCAAACGCTCGCTGGCCCGCACTTGCGCCGCGTTGGAACCGGCGTTTGACGCCCGCGAATTGCCTTGCGGCGCGGCGCGCCCTTGACCGCAGCCGGGGCCCGCCGCCAGCAAACCCAAAGTGCAGATCCAACACGCTATCGCTCGGCAAATCATTCCCAAGTCTCGCTCAGCGGGGGTCTAACGGTCGCACGGCCGGCAAACCGTACCGATCAATATATACTTCACGCGGTCACGAATGAGATATTTCGACATTCGTGTGGACCGCCTCCCGCCACGACGGGGCTTGTCCCTCGTTGTTCTACACAAGTGACCTACTAAAGCTGCCCGGGGCTGCAAGACGGCGCCGCGGCTGTTTTTTACGTAGCCCCGGCATTTATGCCTGGGATCCGCGAACCATTTCAACCTTCCGCCCCCGATCGGCGCCTCGCGGGCCGCCGGCGGCGGCCCGCGAGGCGCCGATTGCAGAAAACGTGTGCGGCGCCGTATGGATCCCAGGCATAAATGCCTGGGCTAATTAAAAGTTCTGGCCGAACGTCTCATTCGTGGCCGCACACGGTATAACACGCGCGACCGGACAACCGAGCGCAAAACCTGGCCCGCACGGCGGGCTTGCTTAGCGCTCGGCCATAACGCATAACTCATGACAAGGCTTCACTAACCGGGCTTCACTGGACCGACCGCCGGGAGCGAGTTTCCTTGGCCCGTTATTCGTTCAACTTTTACGGAAAAAAACGCGGCGACCGGCGCACCGGGTCGAGCCAATTGCGCAGCGCCGGAGCGGGCTGCTTCTGGGCCGTATTTTTCCTGGCCGGCTGCGGCGCTTTGCTGATGATCCTGGTGCAGTTCACCATTCCCGAACTGCGAGTGAATCGCGACTTTATCGAGACGACCTGCCGCCTCGTCGATCGGCGCATCGACGAGGACGAGCATCAAGACGGCCCCGTGTACGCCCCGGAATTCCGCGTGGAATATACCGCCGGCGGCAAGGCCTATGCCCCCTGGGCCAGCTATGAAATCACCGACATCCACACCAGCGATCGGGCGCGCAGCGAGGCGATCCTCGAGCAATTCGAGATCGGCGGCGAGTACCCTTGCTGGTACGATCCTCGCGACCCACAGCGCGCGGTCTTGAAACGCGGCTATACTTGGTTCGCTTGGCTGATGCTGCTGTTTCCCGTCCCGTTTCTCGCGATCGGGGGCGGCGGGCTGTTTTACGTGGTTTGGAATTGGGGAAAATCAGCCGAGCGCCGCGCCGTCGAGGCCAAGCGGCCGGCGCGGCATGACCTGTTCGACGAGGCCGGAGGCGTCGAATCGCAATTCCCCTACGTGCCCAGCGACGCGGTGCTGACCGATAGCCCGGGCACGCGATTGGCCTTCCGCCTGCCGGTGGCGACCGCGGGCTGGAACTTGCTGCTGCTGTCGATCGTGGCGCTGCTCTGGAACCTGGTCGTCGCATTCTGGGTCGTCAAGGCCATCGGCAGTCACCTGGCAGGAAAGCCCGACTGGTTCCAAACCTTGTTCCTGATTCCTTTTGCCCTGATCGGCTGCGGATTGATCGCGATGATCGTGCGGCAGCTCTTGATCGACACGGGCGTTGGCTCGACGATCGTCGAGATTTCCGGACACCCGCTCTATCCGGGCCGGCAATATGAATTGTTCATTTCGCAGAACAGCCGGCTGAAGCTGGAATCGTTCGAGGTGCTGCTGGTCTGCGAGGAAGAGGCGTCTTATCGCCAAGGCACCGACACTCGGACCGCTCTGCGGCGAGTTTGCCAACAGCGAGTGCTGCGCCACGAATCGCTCGACCTGTCTCAAGGCGAGCCCTTCGAGACGAAGGCGCCGCTCGACGTGCCGCCCGGCGCCATGCACTCGTTTCGCGCCGACCACAACCGGATTCAGTGGCGGTTGATCGTCAAAGGCAAGGCGGCGCGGCGGCCGGCCTTCGAACGCAGCTTCCGCCTGCACGTTTATCCGCCGGCCTCGGGAGGCGACGCGGCATGATCGGCGCCGAGGTTTACGTGCAACTCGACGGACGACGCACCGTCTACCAGCCGGGCGAAACCCTCTCCGGCGAGTATCATCTCGAATCGCTCTCGCTGTCCGAACCGGCCGCGATCGAGGTCTCCGTCGTCTGGCACACCGAGGGGCAGGGGGACGAAGATTTAGCCGTGCACTATTTCGAACGATTGGACCGCGATGAGCGGCCCGAAGTCGATCTCCGCCGGCCGCAACGGTTCAGCGTTTCGCTGCCTCGCAGCCCGCTGAGCTATGAAGGCCTGATCGTCAAGATCCGCTGGTGCGTGCGCGTCCGAGTTTTCCTGTCGCGCGGCAAAGAACTGTTCGCCGAAGCGCCGTTCCAACTCGGCACGGTTCCTCCGGGCCGGCTCGTCGACGCGTAAATACGAAGTCGTTCGGCAGATGCTGTAGGGAACGTCCTCCGTGGCGTTCCGCGATCGTGCGAATCGGCGCCCTTTCCGTCCTTCTTGGCACGCCACGGAGGGCGTGCCCTACACGATTCGTGCCAATAGGACCGGCAGGATTCGAACCTGCAACCAAGGGATTATGCTTGCCACTTCGGCTTTCGCCGCCCCTTTCGGGTTCGTGGTCTGGACCATACCTTCGCTTTACGCGTCTGCCGTCTGGTCTCTACACCTTCCGCCGCGTTTCGGGCGGCTTGGCTCGGGATCAACATGTCTCTCGACGAGATTTAGCCTTCCCCGAATTTGACAGATTCTACTGAAGTCCTCGCTCTCGCGAAAACGACAGCAACCCATTCGGGCGCGACCGTGCAAACCATGTTTAGGTCGTCCCGCTCAAGTCCCCTGCTCTAACCGTTGAGCTACGGTCCCTCTCGTTCAAGCATTTTAACGAGTGCGCGGCCGGATGTCCCGTCGATTGCCAAATTTTGGCCTGGGGCGGGATCGCTGCGCGGGGCCAGCCGGCGATTCGAGTCGCAAGCGCGAATCGCAGGCTCGACGGGCTAGGCGGCGCCGTGGGGTTCGCAGCTCGGGGCGTTGTTCGAGCCGGAGGTCCGCGAACGGCGCGTCGCCTTCGTCGTGCTCCACTCCTTGGTCAGAGTTTCGAAGACTTCGGGCGACTCGTAGCGTACGACGTTCTTGCCTTCCGGCATGGGGCCGATCAACCCGCGGAAGACCGGCAAGCCGCGCAGTCCCAGGTCGGTGCTGCAATCGTCGATGCCCACCTGCGTGTGCATCTTCTGCAGCGTATCCGGCTTGCTGTAGTCCTTGATGCGCAGCTTGCCGTCGGTCCCGCGCGTTACGACTCGAATCACGTCTTTGGCCATAGCTCGATCGGTCCTGGCGCCCAAATGGAATTGCCGCCCCGCTGCTATGCATCGTATCGGCCGGACGATGAAACGCAGCGCAAGCATTTCGGCAAGCTAGGCTTTGCGGGGCAATTCGCAAGAATCCTTATATTGAGCGCCAGAGCAACGCGTCTAATCGATCCATGTCGATCCTTTCGATTTTGCGCGGCGCCGCCTCTCGGCGGTTTACGCCGCCGCGATTGGACGCTAGCTTACGCCTCGCATTCTTGCCAACTGGCCGCTTGGGCATTAAATTCGTAAAGACCGTTGGAGGGTAAGCGAATTGGCCAGCGGCCTGACTCGAAATCAGGTGCCCCGAAAGGGGTTGTGGGTTCGAATCCCATGCCCTCCGCTCGACTTACGACGATTCGACCGACAGCCAAAGACCCGTTTGACAGCCTAATGACAGCCTAACTCGACGGTCTCGCGAAATCGTTGCAATCGGGCCGCCATGCTGTACAACGTCTCGGGGGCGCGCACACCGCCGCGCCAGGCTCTTGATGAAAGGCAGGCGAGACGATGATCGATGCAATCACTAACATCGAGCACGCTGGCGGCGGATACTTCAACATCCGATTCGACGACACCTCAAAAAGCGAGGGACTGCACTCGGTCGCAAGGGTTGACGGACGCAAGCTTCTCTCGTTCGATGGGTTGTTGAAGTTGATCCAATCGGAGTTTCCGTCATGGGGCGAAGACGGCGCCAGAGAGCCAGCCCAATTCGCGCTCAAAGAATCGTGGGAGAAGTGGCTTCCAGCAATCCAAGAGATAATGCAGCGCGTCAATTTCGAGACGCCCAGCGCATGAAAAAGCCATGCCAGCGATTGACCGGCAGGGCTCGGCGGCAGACTTGTGACCTCGGCTAGCCGCCGATCCGAACCGCGATCAACGTGGCGCCAGCGCCAAGGGCTGCGGCGACCAGCGCCACGATCGACGTGATTATCAGCGATTCCCTGTGCCGCCTGCCAGCCAGGGCCGCCGGCACATTTGGCGAAGGATTTGGCAATCAGAACGCCTAGAGGCTCGGCGGCCAGCCGTGTTCTGTTATTTCTGATGCCGTTGGAGAGAATTTACGGCCGCGCTGGCTTGGCGCGAAAGCTTGACCGGGCCGAGTTGGGAATCAACTTCACTTTTTGCGAAGTCGATTTACCGCGGATAAGCCATCGTGCGGGCCGCCGCCGCCGGCATGGCGCCGATCATCCCGCGTCCGGTCATGTTGTAGCCGCGCTGCCTGGCTGCGGATTCGACGGCTTCCAAGATCTGAACCGCGTTCTCTCGGCTATAGATGTTGGGCAAGCTCAGGTTGAAGTGCTGCGTAATCGAGCCCGGAAACATCGGCCCGGCGTAGCCGCCCGCGCCGAACGGCAGACCGCCCGAGTAGACCGCCCAGCCCTGACGAGAAATCCCCTGTATCTCTCGCGGCCACGCCTCGTGCAAACCGGACAGAATTATAGCTTGATTTACGCAGGCACCGTCGGATCGGCACCGACGCTGTATTGGTGGCATCTAGCACCCCTGAGACGACGGACTATTTGCAGTGCCAACCGAAATGTGGATGATTCGGAGGCAAGGCAAGGTCGAGGATCTTGACTAAGTGTGAATGCGAGGCGGCAAGATGCTGGTGTTTGTCGACGAATCGGGCGATGCTGGAATGGACGTGGAACGCGGGGCTTCTCAGTTGTTCGTGGTGACAGGCGTCATGTTTCACAGCGAGGAAAGCGCTGAAGCGTGCCGGAATCGAATCAAAGCAATCCGCGGAGAGCTTCGCCTGCCGGCGGCTGCGGAGTTCAAGTTCACCAAGACCAGCAACAAGTTTCGCGAGTATTTCCTCGAATCCGTCGCGGCCCACGATTTTTTCTATATGTCGGCCGTATTCGACAAGCGACGCCTGACGGGACGGGATCTTCGAATCAAGCGATCGTTTTATCAGTACGTCGTTGGATTCGCCTTCGAGTTCATGAAGCCGCACCTGGAGGCCGCGTACCTCGAGATCGACAAGACCGGCGGAGAAGACTTTGGTCGGCAAATGACTCGGCACATTGCCGAAGTGACCAAGTACCCGGAAGGGCAGAAACGGGTCAAGCGAGCAAAGTTATCCAACTCGGCTGGAAACGATCTGGTCCAGTTGGCCGACATGATTTGCGGTGCCGTTTCTCGTTCCCACAGCACCGGCGACGGCCGATTCCGATCGCTGATTCAAAGACGCGAGATGGACGTGCATTTATGGCCATAAGCGCAAGAAAAAACCCACTGACTAGCTCTCCTTGCGGAAAGCACGCCACCATTCCGGAGACGTTTCGCCGAGCGGGTTATTTCTTTAAACAAAGGTATCGGCAAATCGGCTTGCAGTCAACTAACATTGCTAGGAAAAACGGTGACTCAAATGTTGGCAATAACGCATAACTCACTGATATGACACGAGTTGCGTTCGCTTGGTGCGTTCTCGGAACCACCGGCGCATGCCAGATTTACGCATTTATTGTGGCCGGACAAGATCATTCGAAACTTCCGAAGTGGATTGCCTACGCCGCTTTCCCGTGAATCTCACAGCCGCGGCTCGAAAAGCTCTTGACGTGCGGCGCCCGCGTGCGCTTGCTGAACACGGTCACGCTTGAGCCGATGCAGCGGCAGGAACATCGCTCCTTGGCCGGCAAGTTCGGGTCACCCGGATACTTCGCCGGGTGGCCGCCGACGTCGAAGTCTTCATCGACGCCCTTGACCTGCCCGTTCGCCGCGAAGTGCGTGGGCCGCGTCAGGCCGTCGTAGGTTGCGAACCACTCCTTGCCCGTGACGATGCCCTCGCTGGCCAACTGTCGCCGGGCCACGTCTTGGCCGGCGTTAATGGCTCCGGTCGTTTCTGTTCTGGCGATATTTCGCGCCCGCTCTTTCGCCACGTCGCCGCCGAACACGTCGTTTTTGACGCGCTTGGTAATTTTCCGCATATCTTCGCCAGCGTCGATGCCGGCCTTCAGCGAGTCGGCCAGCGCGTCTTTCGTGGTCTCTTGGATCTCGGCCCAATAGTCTTTCGACAAGGCATCGTCTACCGCGGAGTTGATGGCCCGCAGCATGTCGGGCGGAAAATCGACGCCAAAATCGTAGCCGAGCGTCAGCTTATCCTTCCGGTCGTTGCCGGCTGACTTCCCGCGCGCAGTCGGCGCGTCGGCGGGCGCCGGCAGCGGTTTGCCAGACCAATCGCTGAATGCCGAAAGCTCGTGGCTGGCTCCAGACGCTACGGCGTAGGCGAAGGCGGCCGAGATGGCAGTCGCGAACTTGTCAACCCAATTGCTCGGCTGGAAAACGCTCATTAAGATCGCATCGGCGTCGGCCGTTTGCGTGTTTTCGTCGCCCAGCGCAGTAGCCAGTTTTTCGGCAACCGCCTCGCCCTGCGCGGTGAAGAACTCGAGCACGGCGCCCTGCATGTTCGTTTCGTTCGCGTCGTGGCTCTTCAGCCAGCGCTCGGCGAGGTCGTCGTAGAACGAATCATCGACGGCCTTCGTCGTGAGTCGCAATCGCGGCGCCTTGTTCGGTTCTTGGCCTTCAGCCTCCGCGGCGTCTTGCGAGTCCGGGTCTTGGTCATCGGGATCCGGAGTTTGCTGGACGGGCTTGCTCGGCGCCAGCGTGCCGCCGTTGGGCAGCGGGTGCGGAACGGTGTCGCCGATCTTGACGTAAGTGGTATTGATCGGCACCAAGGCCGTGTCGCCGCCGGGGATCGGCGTCTGGCGGAGAACATGCGTGCGGTATTCGTTGACGGTAACGCAACCGCTCTTGAGTCCCTGAGCCCATTCGGCCTGTTGCATCTCTGCGTCATTGGGCCGGGCCGGCTCGATGAACAGCACGTACTGCCCGGAGCGATCGAACTGCGGCAAGACCCACAGCGTTAGCACGCGGGACAGCAGTTCGATCTTCGGGTTGACCGTGCTCGCGACAAAATGTCTGTCGCTCTCGGCAGATTCCGCGCGGCTGCTCAGCCCGGCGCCGCCGGCGACGTAGGGGTTCGTGCCGAAAATTTGTTCAACGCGGGCCTTGGCCCCGTCGGCATTCGTGCCGAAGTCCATATCCGACGGTTTGTTGCCGTAGGGTTCGACCGATTCCACGCGGCCATCGAGAATCATCGGCTCGCCGTAGCGCAGCATGCCGCGGTAGTGCCGATGGAGCGCGTTGCGAGCTTGCTCCCGTTGGAACTCGCGGACCCTGGCGCCACGGGCCTTTCCCTGATTATCGCTGCCTTTCGAGAGTTTGATGAGCGCCGATGGATGGATGCCGAGTTGAAATGCCAGTTTCTGCGCTTCGATCACGCACTCATCGACCATGATCGTTTGGGCGCCGGCTTCCAGCGGACCCAGCCCGTTGAAGGTATTGCGCGGGTCCGGGTACCAAAACGGCACGACTTCCGAGCGATCCAATGGGATCGGCTCTTCGAAGCTCTCCGGCAAAAAATCCCAGCCGACGAAAAGCTTGGTTTGAGAATGCCGTGGTCTCATCCAAGAGGATGGCACGTGCCAGATTTCCGTTCGGCCGCCGACCGGCAATAGCCACCAATATGCGTAGCCGGTCAGTTCCAAGCTCGCGACCGTCACGTACTTAAGAGACCAGTCTTGCCAGCCGGGCAGGCTCGGCGCCGGGTGGCTGAAGGCGTCGAGAATCGGGTGCTGATCGACAACTTCAAAACTTTCGTTGGCCTTCATGCCCGTCGCCATGCTCTTGAGCCACGATGGCAATTCAAACTGCCGCGTCTCGGTCACGCGCTGCCGGCGGCTCTTGGTCGGCCGGGAGATTTTGGCCAGCCGGAAAGGCTGGCCCGCGATGCGCTGCGCAATCGGCCGAATCGATGTAAAAACTTGGTTGCGAAAGTGCCTCAGTTGCTCCCGCGAGTCGAACACCCTTTGCCGCGAATCGGCTTCGATCTGCGCGTGCGCGATGCCGCTTCCCGCGAAGATGCTCAGCGCGCCGCCGCCGCCGGCCGAAACGGCTTTGAGACAATGCTGATAGTCGCCTTCCGCAGAGCGCCGCACGTCATCGAGTGAACTCGTGAACCGCATGTTTTTACACTTCGCTTTCGTCCGGCTGAACCAGTGCATTCACGGCGGCTACTGCTTGAGCCCTGTCGCGGTCATAAATCGATCGTTCCCGACGTCTGCGGGAAATGTCCGCTTCGTGAATTTCCGCGACCAGCCGATTTTCGGACTGCGCCACGCGCAGCTCGGCCTCGGTGTCGGCCAGCTTCGCTTCCAGTTCGGCGATGCGCAACTTGTTAGCCGCGGTCGCCCAGCGGGAAAAGATTCTGGCTACGAACTTTGCAAAACGCCGCATGGCTGGAGTTCCTTGTCGATGAGCGCCAGCAGTTGCTCGGCGCGATGCTTGTACGTGTGGGCCGCCATGATCTTTTCGCGGGCAGCCAGGCCGCGCCGCTCGCGTTCGTCACGGTCGGCCAGCGCCGTGCGAACCGCAGAAACGAGCGAGCCCTGATCGAAGTAAATCCACGATGCGAACTCGCCCGCCGGCGTGCTGGGCGCGGAATCGATCCCATAATCGATACTGCGGGCGATGTAGCAGGCCCCCATGCCGGCCGCCAAGTAGGTCCGATCGCTCGTGTAGCCCGGCAAATCGCAACGCCAATCAACTCCCAAGACCACGCCGCAGCGGCTGACCAGTTCGGGCAACTCCAGCGGATGCACCCACGGATGGCCCTCGACTCCCGGCGGAATCGAGTTCGCCAGTCCGGCCCAAAGTACGCGGAACCCGGCGTCGGCCAGCGCCCGCGCGTCCTGCCGCCGTTGCGGGTACGTCGAACCCAAGACCAGCACGTCCCATTCCGGCCGCTCGTGATGTTCGCACGGGGGCATCTCTTCCGGGCAAGCTTGGTCGAACCAGCGGGCGTGAATGCCCAGCTCGGCATAGCCCTTGAGCAAGGATCGCTCTTTGACCAGCACAAGATCCATCGCCTGCATCAGCCGCAGAAAGCTCTGCATATACGGCTGTTCGCAGAGCGGCGCCATGGGTTCCAAGGCGATCAAGTCGCGCCACCATTGGACCCACTTCGCCCGGCGCCACGGCGCCATCTCGACCAGCGAGTTATGGCAAACGCCGGCATTCTTGTGGTCGAACACGAGCAAGTCGCACTCGCGGTCGGCCGCCCGAACTTCCGTCAGCGTATGGCAACGGCGCACGTCGTGGCCCGCTTGCCGAAAGCCGTCGGCGACCCAGGCCAGCTTATCGCAAAGACATTGGTTCGGCGGCGCGGAGACGATGGCAACGTTCATTGGCCCACCCAGTTCATCGGCCCATCCCCACCAAGACCCCGGCCGCGCCGCGAGTTTCGATTTCGCGGCAGACCTCTTCGATGACTTCGGCGATTTCGCGGAACCAGGCTTCGTAAACCGTCATCGCGGATCCTCGCGTCGGGAGGCAGTGCTGTTGCGTTTCGGCGCGTGAGAGACGGCGCCGGAGCGCTACTTGCCGCCCGCGGCTTTCATCACGCCGGCGAGGCCAGAGACCAGTTGCTCGACAAGATCGCAGAGCTTTTCGATGCGGTCTTGCGACTTCTGTTCGGACGTGGGCGCGGCCTTGCGGCTCTCTTCGCCCAAGTCGCGGGGCAATTCGCCTTTGACGATCTGGGCATAGCCAGCGTCGATCGCTCGCTTGACCTCGTGCAACCAGTCGCCCAAGTGGACGTGCTTGAATTCGATGTGCTGCGGAATATCAATGCCCTTGGCCCGGAATTTCTCAGCCTCGGGAATCCATTCGTCCGTGCGCAGCGGCTCGACCAGCGTGGCCGTCTTTTCGTCCAGGTCGAGACGCAACAGCGTACTAGGAATGCCCCGCGGAAATTCCGTGTGCAGCATCACCGCGCTAGGCTGGTGCGCGGCCATCCTCATGAAGTCTCGCCGCCCGCGGAGGCTCATCCCGGCCGGTACGAAGAAGAGGTTGCCATCGTGCGGCAAGTCGAAGGCGACTTCCAAGGTATTGCTTTTCATGCTTATCAGTCCTGTGTATTCGCGATAGCAAAGAGAAGAAAAAACGACGCCCGCCGCGGCCTAACACCAAACCGCGGCGGGCGAACGCTTTGAAAGCTTAGTGAAGCGGCGCATTGGCCATGTAGGCGATGCCGGCGCCGTTGGACAGCACTCCCGCATACCGTGCGCGGGCGGTGAACAAGACCTCGTGATTGAGCATCAAAGCCTTACCTTGCCACGAGCTTTCGATTTGCAGGCCCATCCGGCGCCAAAGGCGGTACAGGTCAAGCTTGCCGAAAAATACAGACGTGGCTGGAAGGAAATTATTCACCTTCACCGGGTAGTCGCCCAACATGTAATCCTTGAAGTTGTACCCGAGGATCAGACGCTGGTCGCCCGTGGTCTTGTTGACTTCGAGGTTCCTTAGACGGAACCAAGTCGCATCATTGAACACGAACGCCAGCTTCGGGTCGTTCGCCTGGCGATACTGCTTAGGGACGGCGGAAATCAGGTTCGTGATATCCGCCGTCGTGAACGGGCCGGCGCTACCGCTGACGGCGGACACCGTGTTCATGCCGGTGCTGTTGGCCAGCCCCTTGGGCTGACTCGTGCCGTTGCCGTTGGCAATCGCATAGTCCACCTGCTCCGCGTGCTTCATCCCCATTCGTTGGGTGATCTCGCGACCGACGTTCACCGGCGAATCGGCGATCAGATTGCGGCCGACCGTGATGGCCATAACGAGATCGAACACCGCATTGTCCAACAGGCCCACGAGCGAGTCGGTCGTGTCCAGCGAGACCGAGGCGCCCGAGCCTTCCGACGGCGCGCCCTGCCAGGTGGCGGACACGTTCCCCATAGTCGTGAGATGCACGTCGTTGCTGGCGGGCATGTCCCGCATATCGACCATCGGCGCCAGTTCGCCGCTCAAGAGCGGAAAACTGACTACCTCCGAGTCGAACCAGTACGGCACCATCGATGAACCGCCGCTCGTTGAATCAGCGATAAAATCGGTACCTTTCGTTCGCAGCGCGCTCGAAAGCCTCACGCCCCTGGTGTGATACGTGCCGTCCTGCGTCGCGCCGACCCACTGGTGGTCGTTGGCCAGCTCTTTGAGAAGTTCTTCCTCGTGCTCGCTTAACTGCCCGATGCCCGGACAGCCGGCAATCATCTTGGCCTTGAACCACGCCCCGGCCAAAGCGGCGTCTCGCTCGCTCATCGTCTCGATGGCGGCGCCATTGCGATACACGAGTTCGCCGTGCTTGTTTTTCGCTGCGTAGCTCTTGTTCGCGTAGCGAGCACTGGGGGCTTTCACGTCAACTTGGCCGCCGCCACCGAAGGCCGCGGCAGCGATAGCCGACTTGTCCATTTGATTTTCCTTTGGAAGAGAGTTTGAACTTTGAGTGGGAGTGGTGCCCGTTGATTTGGTTGCGGTCGGAGGCGCCGGTTGTTCGCCTGTCGCGAGGGCTGCGATCTTGTCGGCCGGCACGCCAGCATCGGTCAGCATCTTGCGGAATTCGGCCGCGTGCGCTTCGCGCTCCGGCTTACCCTCGGCGTGCAACTCCAACAGCTTTTCGCGGGTGATGGCGCCGCGGCGTAGCTGCTTGCGGGCCAACTCGCCGAACGCTTCGTTCGATGCGTCTTGAGACATGCCCCAATTTGCCACCGCGTACTCTCGAATCGTCATGCTCACCCACTCCGGTTAGTGTTTTCACTCGGCCGGCGACGAAGGACGCCGACCGAGTACACAGGACGCTCTCCGCGGAAAGGTGACGCGGTGCAGCGCGGAGCAGAAACCGCGCTGCGGGAGCTATCTCGTGGTCGTATGTAGTCGTTTTGTAATTCTGGCCTGGCAGTCCCATGACAGCCGGCAAGGAGTGGCGGTGTGCTGGTATGGTAGCAAGTCACTGGCTTGGCACGCCAACAGCGCGCAAAAAAACAGCCGAGTAGGTCGTCGACTTACCCGGCTGCCGTAGACGCCACTCCACCTACCACGCGCGGCATAGAAAGCCGCAGAAGGCGCGACGGCCGAAATTAACACCGTCGCGCCAGGATGTAGTATGGCGTGTCGTTGGCTTGTGACGCTATCGCGAATCGACTTCGGTATTACCGCAGTCATCCGGGAGAACTGGGAAAGATAGGAAGACAGTCTTTAAATCAACTGCGGTAATACCGCAGTTGGAGACGCGAACCGACTTCCGAAATTCGGAAGTTGATTCAATTCCAAATCAACGGCCCGTCGGCATCGTCTAGCCAGTCGTCGCCCAACGGCTGCTTGAACTCGCGAGACGCCAGCACGGCCAGCGCGAGCGCCGTCCCCAAGTCGGCATGGCCTTCGGTGTTGCTGCGCTTGGCGGCCAGCCGCATGCCGTAGGACTTCTCCACGATCGACATGCGGCGCAGGTCGGCGATCAGTTGCTCGTGCGCGAACAGTTCCACGTTGTTGTCCGCGAACTCTTCCAGCATCGCGCTCGCCATCGCCACGAGATTGCTGCCGCTGAAGTTGGTTTGCACCATATTGAGCCCGGCGTTCTCCAGCCGCTCGGCCATCAAGGCGGCCTCCCACGGATCGAAGGCCACGGCCGACAACCCGAGCCGCTCATGGATTTCCAGCACGGCGGCCTCGACGTGCGATAGCTTCAGCTTCTTGCCGGGCGTCGGCACCCAATGCCGCACGCAAGCGAGCCGCAGCTTGCCCGTGCCGGCGATGCTGATCACCGTCTCTTCGATTTCCGGGCGGGCCGGCAGCATGTCGAGTTCCCGCATGGCGGCGAAGGCCCGCGACTCCGGTTCGTGCTGGATTTCCTTTTCGATCACCTGATTGCAGCCAACGTGTTTTCCGATCACCACCAGTCCGGTCGTGTCCCGCGATGTCGATAGATCCAATCCGGCGACGAAAATCCAACCCGGCTTCGGACGCTTGACCGGCTTCTGCTTCGGCCGGATCGCAGCGTCGATATCCGCGGGCGGAATGCCCTGCCCGGTGGCGCTCACCCACTGGCCGCCCCACAGCCGGGCAAACCGCTCCCGGCTGTTCCGCTTGCGGGCCGCCGCAATCTCCCGTTCGTCCAGCCACGGCGCGGGCTGAGTGAAAATATGCACGCTCCAGCGGCTGGGATCATCAAGGGCAATCTGGCGCCATTGCTCTTGCCAGGTCCGGACGTGGCCGGAGTTCGTCGCGATGACCACGAGTCCATTGGGCACTTTGGACGCATTGTCCATCAAGGTTTCTGCGAACTCGCGATTCTTATGATGAGTCAACTCGTTGATCACCAGCACGTCAGGGCGTGCGCCATGCGAGCCCGGCGCATCGGCCGCAATGATATCCACCCGCGGGCCGCCACCCGGCCGCTTGCTCAAAATGGCCATCGTTTGGATTTCAACGAACTCGCCGAGCCAAGGATTGTCGTGGATCAGCTTCCGGGCGGCCTTGCGCAGCTCGTCCGCCTGATCCTGATCGACGGCGCCCACTTGGATCGTCAACAGCCGCGAGCAAAACGCCGCGAGCCACAGCAAGCAGACAGCCAGGTCGGAATCTTTGCTTGAGCCCTTGGTGGCCTCCCACCAGTAGCGGCCGATCGCTGGTTTCTCGCCGCGGGCCACGGCCAGCAGCGCCGGATTGATCGCAGCGAACCGTTCGCGCTGGAAGTCCGCCATGACTTCGCAGAACGGCCGCTTGCCGCGTGGCGTGTCGATCAGCAGCGAGGCCTGAAAGGCCGCCGGGTCGGATGCCATTGCGCGAAACTGTTGGTCGTTCATTGCGTTACCTCTTTCGCTTAGTTTATGCGGCGTCGATCAGTCCTTGGAGCGCATTTGTGACCGTCCGGCGCTTGCCCTCTAGGTAGGTGGCGTCTTCCCGCTCGCGGTCCAGCTCACCATCGAACGCCGCGATGTCAAGCACGCTGTCGATGGCTGCCTCCAGCTCGCTTTGCAATGTCGCCGGCGACAGCGCCTCGACCTCATAGACGTTTTCGCCGTGCCGCTCGACGAACGTCGCGTAGGTCGCCGACCCTTGCTTGGCTTTGAGCGCCGGCGGCAAGGCATACCGCTCGACTTGCTCGGCGGTCAGCGCCACCCTGACGGCGTGTACCGACCCAACGCCAAAATCGTCGCGTAGACTCCGCGCGAAAGAGTGAGCAATCGCCTCGCCGTCCGGGTCGTGGTCGCTGATGATGAGCACGATGAGCTTTTCCTTGCCGCTCGCCAGATACCGACGGACCATATCGGCCCGCGGCGGCAAAGACGCAAACCCGCGGCCCGACGTAACGGGAATGCAGTACCGCTCGGCGACCGGCTTGATAATTCCTGACTCTATCGGATTGCGGGTGTGACTTGAAAAAGCCGGGTTTTCAGTGAACGCCTGATTCGTCATCCTTCTGCTGACCAAAGTAGGAGGATGCGAGAATGGACGCTCGCCCGAAGACCCGG
>Ga0307373_10006235_pt1 | contig 19064 bp, 14 predicted proteins | sample OX2MG_FD_202534 | JGI IMG/M metagenome (GOLD analysis project Ga0307373, IMG submission 202534) | Soil microbial communities from Risofladan, Vaasa, Finland - OX-2 | ecosystem: Environmental > Terrestrial > Soil > Coastal area > Acid sulfate soil | place: Finland: Risofladan, Vaasa | collected...
CGGAGCGAGCAGCCGCGACCGGATCAACGACGCGCTCGCCGGCAATCTATGCCGCTGCACCGGCTACCGGCCGATTGTCGACGCGGCGCTGGAGGTTTGCCGCGGCGCCGACGACCAATTCACGCGCAATGCCGCCGCCCGCCGCCGCGCGATTGCCGCGCTCGATGACAAGGCCGATCTGTTCGTCGGCGACGAGCGCGCGTTCTTCGCCGCGCCGGCCAGCGAACAATCGCTGGCGCAACTTTATGCACGGCATCCCGACGCCACCATCATCGCCGGCGCCACCGACGTCGGATTGTGGATCACCAAACGACTGACGCCGATCGAAAAGATCATTCATGTCGGCCGCCTTGCCGAGCTTGCCGCAATCGAGAACACCGCCGAGGGTTTGGCGTTCGGCGCGGTCGTATCGCTGGCGCGCGCCGCGCCGGTGCTGGGATCGATCGATCCCGACATTGCCGAAGTGCTGCGCCGCTTCGGCTCGATCCAGGTACGCGCGGCCGGTACGGTCGGCGGTAACATCGCCAATGGCTCGCCGATCAGCGATCTCGCGCCGATGCTGATTGCGCTCGGCGCCAGCGTCGAATTACGCAACGGCGAGACAATCCGCCGGCTGCCGCTGGAAAATTTCTTTCTCGATTACGGCAAGCAGGATCGCGCCAAGGGCGAATTCGTGCGCCGGCTGCTGGTGCCGAAGCTGCCGCCCGCGACCCATTTCCGCGCTTACAAAATCACCAAGCGGTTCGACGAGGATATTTCCGCGGTGCTGGCGGCCTTGCGGTTGACTGTCGATGGCGGGCGCATCGCCGATGCCAGAGTTGCGTTCGGTGGGATGGCGGGGATTCCGAAGCGCGCGAAAACGGTTGAAGCCAAACTGCGCGGGTTGTCGCTCACCGACGCAAGCGGCTGGCAGGCCGCCGCCGACGCTGTCGCCGAGGATTTCACACCGCTGAGCGATCTGCGCGCGAGTGCCGCATATCGCAGCCGTGTCGCCGGCAATCTGGTTATCAAGGCAATCGCCGAAATTGCCGGGGCCGATCCCGGCGTCACCCGCCTCAGCGATCGCCGGACGGTGGCCGATGCCGCCGAGTGATACCGTGCGCGACGCGCCGCTGCGTCACGTCTACCAGCCGCTGCCGCATGATAGCGGCGCCAAACACGTGCAAGGCGCTGCCGAATATATCGACGATATTCCCGAGCCGAACGGCACGCTGCATATCGCCATCGGCGGCGCACCGGTGGCGCGCGGCGTTATTCGTCGCATCGACGTGAGCGACGTGCAAAGCGCTCCGGATGTGGTTGCGGTGATTACCGCCGCGCACATACCCGGCAAGAATGATATTTCGCCGGCCAACGCCGACGAGCCGGTGTTCGCCCACGACCGCATCGACTTCCACGGTCAGCCGGTGTTTGCGGTGGTCGCCAAAACCCGCGATGCCGCGCGCCGCGCCGCGTTGCGCGGCAAGATCGAAGTTGCCGTCGAAACCGCCAACGTCTCGGTGGAGCAGGGCAAGGCATCCGGCGAGCGCGTGCTGCCGGACTACGCTTTCATCAACGGGGATTACGCCAAGACGATCGCCGCCGCGCCGCATCGTTGCGCGGGAAAATTATATATCGGGGGCCAGGAGCACTTTTATCTGGAAGGCCAGGTCGCGTTGGCGGTGCCGGGCGAAGACAACGCTGTCCTGGTCTATTCCTCGACGCAGCATCCGAGCGAAGTGCAGCACGTCGTGGCGCGGGTTCTGGCGTTGCCGGATTCTTTCGTCACCTGTCGCGTGCGCCGGATGGGCGGTGGCTTTGGCGGCAAGGAAACCCAAGCGACGCAGTGGGCGGTGATCGCGGCGCTGGCGGCGCGCGCCACCGGACGGTCCTGCAAACTTCGGCTCGACCGCGACGCCGATATGGTGATGACCGGCAAGCGGCACGATTTCGCGGTCGCCTATACGGCCGGCTACGATGACAGCGGACGCATTCGCGCTGCCGATCTCGATCTCGATGCACGCTGCGGCTGCTCGGCCGATCTTTCGATCGGCGTGGTCGACCGCGCCATGTTCCACGCCGATAACGCCTATTATCTGCCCGAATACCGCATCCATACCGAGCGGGTAAAAACCAACACCGTGTCGAACACCGCGTTTCGCGGCTTCGGCGGCCCGCAGGGCATGCTGGCGATCGAGCGGGTGATCGACGCCATTGCCTGGGATCTAAAGCTTGACCCGCTCGACGTGCGCAAAGCCAATCTCTACGGCCCCGGGCGCGACGTGACGCCCTACGGCCAGACCGTCGAAGACCACGACGTGGCGCCCCGGCTGATCGAGGAACTCGAGCGCACCTCGAACTACCGCCTCCGCCGCAAGCAGATCGCGGAATTCAACGCGCACTCGCCGATCCTGAAAAAGGGCATCGCGCTGACGCCGGTGAAATTCGGCATTTCATTTACGCTGACCCACCTGAATCAGGCCGGCGCGCTGGTGCACGTCTATCAAGACGGTTCGGTGCACCTCAATCACGGCGGCACGGAAATGGGCCAGGGCCTGTTTCAGAAAGTCGCGCAGATTGCCGCCGAGGAGTTCGGCATCGGTCTCGAGCGCGTGCATATCACCGCCACCTCGACCGACAAGGTACCGAACACGTCGGCAACGGCCGCTTCCGCGGGGACCGATCTCAACGGCATGGCGGTGCAGATCGCGGCGCGCGAGATCAAAGCGCGGCTGAGCAAGTTTGCCAGCGACACCTGGAACGTCGCCGAGGATATCATCAGTTTCCGCGACGACCGCGTGTTCATCGGCAACGAGAGCATTGCTTTCGGCGAACTCACCAAGAAGGCTTACGAGGGACGCGTGCATCTGTCGGCGGCTGGTTACTACAAGACGCCGAAACTCCACTGGGATCGCGAAAAGGGCAGGGGCCGCCCGTTCTTCTATTACGCCTACGGCGCGGCATGCAGCGAAGTGCTGCTCGACATTCTCACCGGCGAGATGAGCGTCCGTCGCGTCGACATCCTCCATGACGTCGGCCGCTCGATCAATCCGGCGCTCGATATCGGCCAGATCGAGGGCGCGTTCATCCAGGGAATGGGCTGGTTGACGACGGAGGAGCTGGTTTACGACGACAACGGCCGGCTCCTGACCCACGCACCATCGACGTACAAAATTCCGGTTGCTTCCGACGTGCCGCCGGATTTTCGGGTGGCGCTGTTCGACGGCTCAAATCGCGAAGAATCGATCTATCGGTCGAAGGCGGTCGGCGAGCCGCCGCTGATGCTGGCTATTTCGGTATTCGCGGCCGTCGCCGACGCGATATACTCGCTTAACCCGGCGCGGCCGGTCGCGCTCGACGCTCCCGCCACTCCGGAGGCGATACTCAAGGCGATCGGCCCGGTCGATGCAGTAGCCGCGCTCGCGCCGCGTTAATATCTATTAGCTGATGCCGATGCACAGTCGCGACTGCTCGGCGTGTCCCCCTCCCCCACAAGGGGGGAGGGAATAGAACTGCGATGCGCGACTTTGGCCAGTCGAAACTGGCAATAGGTCGGAGATGGCGAAGGTCTGGACCCGCATCAGGGACACGATCGAGCGGCACGGCAGCGCCGCGCTGCTGAGCGTGGTCGGCGCCGCCGGTTCGGTGCCGCGCGAAACCGGCGCACGCATTGTGCTGCAACCGGACGGCGGCTTTTTCGGCTCGATCGGTGGCGGCCGCCTGGAATACGAGGCGATTGCGGCGGCCCGCTCGACGCTCGCCGCGGGCCGCGGCAAGGCGCAGTTCCGCGACTGGCCGCTTGGCCCCAATCTCGGCCAATGTTGCGGGGGGTTGGTGAAAACACTGACCGAGACCTTCGACCGCAACGATCTGCCGACGATCGGCCGCTTGGCCGAAGCCGAGCTGGCCGGCGCGTTTGCGACCCGCAGCCGCCTCGATGACGACGGCCGGATCGCGCGAACCATTGTCGCCCACGACGGGGCGAATCCACACCCGGGGTCGACCGCCTCGTTCGCTGCAATGCCGTTTCACGAGCAATTCGGCGAAGTGACCACGCCGGTGTTGCTGTTCGGCGCCGGCCATGTCGGCCGCGCCGTGGTGCTGGCGTTGGCGCCGCTGCCGTTCAGCGTGCGCTGGATCGACAGCCGTGCCGACCAGTTTCCGCAGCATGTCCCGCAAAACGTCGCGACCGCTTGTACCGACGCCGTCGAGCGCGAATTAGCCGATGCACCGCGCGACGCCCTGGTCGTCGTCATGACCCATGCGCACCCGCTCGATTTCGACATCGTTGCCCAGGCGTTGCAGCGCGGCGCGTTCGATTTCGTCGGTCTGATCGGCTCGGAAACCAAACGCGCGCGCTTCGTCAGTTGGGCGCGGCAGCTCGGCATCCCTGACCGTGAACTCGACCGGCTGGTCTGCCCGCTCGGCATCACCGAGATCAAAGGCAAGGAGCCGGCAGTGATCGCCGCCTCGCTCGCGGCACAATTGCTCATGGTCCGCGAGCAGGCTTCGGTGACACAGACGAGCCCGGCCACGCAGCCGGCGTGAAGCTCCGCGCAATCGCGGGTTCCTGGAACTTAAATCGAAATTCCGCGTTCGTCTGAGGGGCCATCCCGACCGGGATGTTTGGCAACACGGAATTTTAGATTCCAGGAGACGTTTGATGAATTATCGCCGCAATATGTTGCTCGCGAGCATTGCCTCGCTGGCGCTGGTTGCTGGGGCCGGCTTGGCTCAAGCCCAGGAGAAGGAAAAGGCGCCACAAGCTGCGCCGCCGCACGCCGCCGCTCAGCCGATGAGCAAAGCGCCGGCAGCCGCCGAACAGCCGAAGGCGGGCGCGCCCAATCAACGCGCCGAGGAAATGAATCGCCCGAAGGCTACCGAGAATCCCAACGCAATGGGTGCGAAGCCGGCACAAAAGGCCGGAGAAAATGAGCGCATGAAGCCGGCGCAAAAGGCCGAAGAAAATGAGCGCATGAAGCCGGCGCAAAAGGCCGAAGAAAATGAGCGCATGAAGCCGGCGCAAAAGGCTGAAGAGAACGAGCATATGAAGCCGGCGCAGAAGGCCGAAGAAAACGAGCATATGGGCAAGCCCGGCAATACGGCGGCCGAAGGCAGCAAAGGCGAAATGCAAAAGTCGTCTATGTCGGCCAAATCCTCTGCGGCTGCCAACGTGAAACTGTCGTCCGAACAGCGCACGCGCATCAAGTCCGTCGTGCTGGCCGGCAGAGGCGGACCGCGGGTAGCGCATGTGAATTTCGACGTCCGTGTTGGCACCATCGTGCCGCGCGGTGGCGTCGAATATGTCCCGGTGCCGGAAACGCTCGTCGAGATCGAGCCGATGTGGCGGGGCTTTGACTACTTCGTTTACGGCGAAGAACTTGTCATTATCGACCCCGATACCCTGGCTATCATTGCGGTGATCCCCGTCTAAGTGGACCCGGACGGCGGGGCGGTATCGCCCCGCCGTTATTCCGTCGCGGCGACGATGCGGTCGATTTCGGCGATGGCGTGTGCTTTTGCCGCCGCCGGCATCAGCGATGCTTCAAAGCTGTTGCGCACGATGGCGACGATCTCCTCGCGGGAGAGGGCGATTGCCTCCGACACGGCGCGGAAGTTATCGTTGACGTAGCCGCCGAAATACGCCGGATCGTCGGAATTGACGGTAACGACGAGGCCCTTGTCCAGCATCCGTCGCAGCGGGTGCCCGGTCAGATCGTCGACCACCCGCAATCGCAGATTGGACAGCGGACACACGGTCAGCGCCATGCGTTCGCGCGCCAGCCGGCCGACCAGCGCATCGTCTTCGAGCGAGCGGTTGCCGTGATCGACACGGCCGACGCCGAGGATATCGAGCGCCTCCCAGATATAGCTCGGCGGCCCTTCTTCGCCGGCATGCGCGGTGACGAATAAGCCGGCGTCGCGGGCGCGCGCAAACACGCGGGCGAATTGGCTCGGTGGATGGCCTTGCTCGGATGAATCGAGCCCGACGCCGACGATCTTGTCGCGGCAGGCCAAAGCCGAATCCAAGGTCTTTTGCGCGTCGGTCTCGTCGAGGTGGCGCAGAAAGCACATGATCAGGCTGGCCTCGACGCCGAGTAGCCGCTTGGCATCGGCGATGGCGCGGGAGAGCCCGTCAATCACCGTACCGAAAGCGATGCCGCGGGCGGTGTGGCCTTGCGGATCGAAGAACATCTCGACGTGCCGGACATTGTCGGCGTGGGCGCGTTGCAGATAAGCAAAGGCGAGATCGTAGAAATCCTGCTCGGTCATCAACACCGACATGCCGCGGTAATAGATGTCGAGAAAGTCCTGCAAATTGCCGAAACGATAGGCGCGGCGAACGGCATCGACTGACGCATAGGGCAGCGTGACGTTGTTGCGCTTGGCCAGCGCGAACATCAGCTCCGGCTCCAGGCTGCCTTCGATGTGAATGTGCAGCTCGCACTTCGGCAGCCGTTCGATTAACCTGCGCGTGTCGGACATGTGACGCTCCCATCGAAGCCCTAGCAAACGCGGCCGCGGCCGAGAAGTATTGCCGCGAGTTAATGCGTTCGCCTGAATCCGGCCGAGACGTATCGGGCTTCGCTGCCGGAACGGTTTAAGCACGAAGCGGAAAGGCTTGCCGAGGTAATGGGTTGGCAACAAACCGTCGTGAAAACAATTCTCCTCGCTCTTGTTATCAGCATTGCAACGTTAAGCGGATCGTCGTCGTTCGCCGCGGACCAACGGAACGTAACGGTGGTCAATGGTACCGGTTACGGCATCAAATTTCTCGGCTTCAACAATCCCGGGGATAATGACTGGTCCGACAATGAACTCGGCGGCATTTTTGCCGACGGCGCCAGTGTCTACGTCAAGTTCGACACCGAAGACAAAGGCTGCAAGTGGAATTTTCGAATCGACTGGGCCGAAGACGGCTATCCGGGCGTGCTGTGGCGCGACCTCGACCTTTGCAGCATCGACGTCATTACTCTAAGGTACGACAGGGCCTCCGATAAGACATCCGCCGAAGTCAAATAGCTCGCCGGCGCGGTTGTTAGGGCTGCACGTTGAGGCGCGCGGCGGCTGCATTCTCCGCGGCCACCGCGCGCCGATAGCCGTCGCGTTGCTGCAAGCGTTGCCAATATGCCGTGACGTTCGGACCGAATTCGGCGGCGAGCCCGATATTTTCGGCAAGCCGCAGCGCATAGCCGACCGAGATGTCAGCGGCGGTGAAGCGGCCGGCGCAAAGCGCCGGTGTTTGGTCGAGCGCGGTTTCCACCGCGCGCAGCCGGCCGAAAAACCATTTGGCATAGTCGTCGGCAACTTGCGGGTTGCGCCGTTCCTGCGGTTCCAACCGGCTGTAGCGGAGCACCAGCGTTTGCGGAAATGTCAGGGTTGCCTCGCCGAAATGCAGCCAGTTGAGGAACGCGCCGTAAGCCGGCTCATCGACTCCGACCACGAGCGACGGCGGGCCATAACGGGTGCCGAGATACTGGCAGATGGCGGCCGATTCCGTCATCCGGGTTTCGCCATCGATCAAGAAGGGGATCGTGCCGAGCGGATTGATCGCCTTGTATTCCTTGGCCAGGACGCGCGGCGGAAACGGCAGGAGTTTGAGATCGTATGACAGGCCTTGCTCTTCCAGCATCCACAGCGGACGGAACGAGCGCGCGGCCTCGCAGTGATAAAGCGTGATCATGGTGGGTCGTTCCTGGCGCCTCTAAAGCTGCCGGCGCTTACGAACTCATCTTAAGCGCCGGTTCGCCGGCGATATAGGTCTGCCGCACGGCGCGGTCGTCGCCCATGGTCATCAGCACGAACAGCTCCTCTTCGAGGTCGCGCACGGTTTCCATGCGGTGCGCCATCGCCGGCGTCGCCCGCGCGTCGAGCACGACCAGATCGGCGTAAGCGCCCGGAGCCATGACCCCGATCTCACGCTCAAGCCCGAGCGCCGCGGCGTTTCTTCGCGTCAGCAGGTCGAAGGCGGCGAGCGCCGGCAAATTCTGGCCCTGCAACTGCATCACCTTGTAGGCGTCGGCGGCGGTGCGCAGCATCGAATAGGACGTGCCGCCGCCGACGTCGGTCGCCAGCGCGATGCCCACGCCGGCCGCATTCAGCCGCTCGTAATCGAACAAGCCGCTGCCGATGAACAGGTTCGAGGTCGGGCAGAACACGGCGACCGATTGGGTGTCGCGCAACAGCGCGATCTCGTCGTCGGTCAGGTGGATGCAATGACCCAGCAGCGAGCGCTGGCCGAGCAGGCCGAAACGGCCGTAGACCGCGGTGTAGCTCGCGTCGGCGGGAAACAGCTTCTTGATGGCGGCGATCTCGCCGAGATTCTCGTCGAGATGGGTCTGCATCAGGGTGGTCGGAAACTCTTTGAGCAGCGCGCCCAGTTCGGCAAGCTGCGCGTCGGTCGAGGTCATGGCGAAGCGCGGCGTCACCGCGTAACGCTGCCGGCCGGTACCGTGCCAGCGGCGGATCAGGTCGCGGCTATCGGCGATGGCGCTAGCGGCCGGCGCCAGCAATCCCGGCGGCCCATTGCGGTCCATCACCGCATTGCCGGCGATCATGCCGACATTGCGCTTGTGCGCGGCGGCGAACAGCGCTTCGGCCGACGCCGGATGTGCCGTGCAATAGGCGCAAGCGGTGGTGGTGCCATTGCGCGCCAGTTCGTCGAGGAAAAATTCGGCGTTACGCGCGGCGTGCGCCGGCTCGGCGAATTTCTGCTCTTCGACAAAGGTGTATTTCTCGAGCCATTCGAGCAACTGCGCGCCGTAGGACGCGATCACCTGGGTCTGCGGATAATGAATATGCGGATCGATGAAGCCCGGCATGATCAGCGCGTCGGCGTGCCGCTCGACCGGCATGTCCGCCGGCATGCGCCCCACGATTTCCGCGGCCGGACCGGCGGCCTCGATGCGGCCGTCCTCGACCAGCACGATGCCGTCGTCGATGTAGCGGTAGCTCTGCGCGTCGCCGGCGCCGAGCGGCGCCCGCGTGAACGCCAGCAATCGGCCCCGGATCGCGCGCGCGGTCACGTGAATAGTCTCATTGCGTCATTCCGGGGCTGGCCGACGGCCGGAACCCGGAATCCATAACCCCAGCGCCGAGAGTATGGATTCCGGACTCGCCGCTTTGCGGCGATCCGGAATGACTGCGCTAGAGGCATGTATTCGTCTCACTTGGCCGGCGCGCCGGCGGCGATCCACGACGCCAGCGTCAGGCGCTCGTCGCCGGTCATTTCGGTGATGTTGCCCGGCGGCATGAAATTCGAGCGCACCGCGACCACATCGATCAGCGGCGCGTGCACCGCGATCTGTTCGTCGCTGTCGAGGCGCACCCCCATGGGCGCCGCGACGATGCCGGCCCAAACCGGTTCGGCGGCGTGGCACATGCTGCACCGCGACGTGATGATGTCGGCGACTTGCGCGAATGAGACTTGCGCGAATTTCGGCGCCGGCGGCAACGCGCCGGTGATTGCCACGCGCGGCCCGGCCGCCGAAAGCCAAACGATGCCGGCGATGCCCGCCGCCGCCACCGCCCAGGTCCACCACGGACTGCCGTTGCCGGCGTGGCGCGAATTGAAGAAGTGCCGGATCACCGGCCCGATGGCGAGCACGATCGCGACGATGAGCCAATTGAACCGGGTCGCGAAGAACAGCGGATAGTGGTTGCTCAGCATCAGAAATACGACCGGCAAGGTCAGATAATTGTTGTGCACCGAACGCTGCTTGCCGAGCTGGCCCCAGACCGGGTTGGGCTCTTTACCGGCGAGCATCGCGGCGACGGACTTCTTCTGATTCGGGATGATGATGATGAAGACGTTGGCCACCATGATCGTGCCGATCACCGCGCCGATCTGATTAAAGGCGCCGCGGCCGCTGAACAGGTGGGTGAAGGCGTAAGTCAGCGCGACCAGATAGACGTAGCCGACCAGCGCCAGCGCCACTTCGTGCTTGCCGAGCGGCGAGCGGCACAGACCTTCATAGATCAGCCAGGAAACGACCAGGCTGACAAAGGCGACGCCGGCCGCTTGCGCGACCGTCATGTCGAGGACCGACTTGTCGATCAGGAACAGGTCGGCGCCGAGATAATAGACAAGCACCAACAGCGCGAAACCCGATAGCCAGGTGGCGTAGGCTTCCCACTTGAACCACGTCAGGTGGTCCGGCAGCTGCGAGGGCGCCACCAGATATTTTATCATGTGGTAGAAACCGCCGCCGTGGACTTGCCACTCGTCGCCCTGGACGCCGGCCGGCAAGCCGGGCCGCGGCCGCAGACTGAGATCGAGGTGAATGAAATAGAACGAGCTGCCGATCCAGGCGATGCCGGCGATGACATGCAGCCAGCGGAGGACGGCGCTCGCGGCCTCGGTGAGAATAAGCTCCACGACGTCGGTTCCCCTCGTGCACCGCGGCAAATCTACAATGACAGAACCCGCGTAAACTGCGCAAGCGCATCGCGGTGACGGGATTTCGGGCAATTTTCCACTCTACCGCCTTTTGCTCGCGACGTTTTTGTCGGATGATGGCCGTGGGAGAGGGGCCGACGACCGCCCCAAATTCATGGAACGATCCTTGCAACGTAAATCGGAAGAAGTCTCGTAAAGCGCGGGTAGGCGCAGCGATTTCCATGCTTGATGCGACGCCACAGGCCGGTTCCCTGCGATCAGAGCCGCTGCTGAGTGCCGTTTCTGTCAGCAAGCGGTACGGCGATTTTCTCGCCAACGACCGCATTGATCTCGACTTGTTTCCCGCCGAAATCCACGCGCTGCTGGGAGAAAACGGCGCCGGCAAATCGACGCTGGTGAAGGTGATGTACGGGCTGATCCAGCCGAGCGGCGGTGAGCTGCGCTGGATGGGGAAAAAGGTCGTGCTGAGCGGCCCGTCGGAAGCCCGCGCGCTCGGCATTGGCATGGTGTTTCAGCATTTCACCCTGTTCGAGAATCTCACCGTCGCCGAGAACGTGGCGCTTGGCCTACCGCCGACTGAATCGTTCGCCGCCATTTCCGAACGGCTTGAGAAAACCGCACGCGTTTACGGTTTGCCGCTCGATCCAAAACGTGAAGTCTGGCGGCTGTCGGTGGGTGAGCGCCAGCGCATCGAGATTGTCCGCGCGCTTCTGCAAAATCCCAAGCTCCTGATCCTCGACGAACCGACGTCGGTGCTCACGCCGCAGGAGGCCGATCTGCTGTTCGTCGTGCTGGAGCGGCTCAAGAGCGAGGGACGCGCCATCCTCTACATCAGTCATAAGCTCGAAGAGGTGAAGCGGCTGTGCGATACGGCGACGATTCTGCGCGGCGGCAAGAAGGTGTCGACCTGCAATCCGCGCCAGGAAACCGCGGCGTCGCTGGCGCGCATGATGGTCGGCGGCGAAATCGGCGAAGTGAAGGCGGCGTCCGGCCGTTCCGTGGTGCAGCCGCGGTTGGTGATCGACAAGCTTTCGCTCGCGCCGGACGATCCGCATGGGACCTACCTCGAAGACGTTTCGCTCGCGGTATGCGGCGGCGAGGTCGTTGGTATCGCCGGCGTCTCCGGCAACGGCCAGGATGAATTGTTCTCCGCATTGTCCGGCGAGCGGCGCGCGCCCGCAAAAGGTGAGGTGCTCATCGACGGCAAAGCGGCCGGCTTGCTCGGCGTGACCGAACGCCGGCGCATGGGAGCGGCTTTCGTGCCGGAAGAGCGGCTCGGCCATGGCACCGCGCCACGCATGAAGTTGTCGGAGAACGCGCTGCTGACCGGTCACGCCGCGAGCGGCATGGTGAAGAAGGGTTTCATCGACAAGCTGGCGACGCTCGTTCACGTCGATCGCACCACAAAATCGTTCGACGTGCGCAAGGCCAAGCGCGACCCGGAAGCGGTGAGCCTGTCCGGCGGTAATTTGCAGAAATTCATCGTCGGCCGCGAAATCCTGCGTGAACCCGGCGTGCTCGTCGTCAGTCAGCCGACCTGGGGCGTCGATGCCGGCGCGGCTGCGGTGATCCGTCAGGCGCTGATCGATCTTGCCGGCCGCGGGGCCGCCGTACTGGTGATCAGCCAGGATCTCGACGAACTGGCCGAGATTGCCGACCGCATCGCGGTGATGTTCCACGGCCGGCTGTCGGCGCCGCTCAATGCCGCCGACGCGACGCGGCAGAAGCTTGGGCTGCTGATGGGTGGCGCGAGGCCGGAACTGGCCGCCGAAGACCAAGGGACAAAGCATGCAGCTGGTGCTTGAAAAGCGGCCCGAACGCTCGACCATCGTCGCCATCGCATCGCCGCTGATTGCGATTGCGCTCACGCTGGTGACGATCGGGATCTTGTTCGCGATCATCGGCAAGAGCCCGATCGAAGCGTTGCGGGTGTATTTCGTCGAACCGTTGACCGATCCGTACCCGTTTTTCTTGCAGCAGGAGATCATCGTCAAAGCGACGCCGCTGGTGATGATCGCGGTCGGGCTGTCGCTCTGCTACATCGCCAATATCTGGAACATCGGCGCCGAAGGCCAATTTCTGGTCGGCGCGGTATGCGGCAGCTGGCTCGCGGTCAAGACCAACGGCGCCGACGTCGGCCATTGGGTGCTGGTGATGATGCTGATCTTCGCCGCGCTCGGCGGTGCGCTCTACGGGCTCATTCCGGCGCTGTGCAAGGTCTATTTCGGCGCCAGCGAAATCCTCACCAGCCTGATGCTGGTCTATGTCGCCAATCTCGGGCTGGACTATATCGTGCGCGGTCCGTGGCGCGATCCGCACGGGCTCAACTTCCCCACCACCGCGGCGTTCGATCCGGCGGCGAGCATCGGTACACTGTTCGAAGGTCCCGGACGGCTGCATGCCGGCTCTATCATCACGCTCGTCGTGGTCATGCTCGCGGCGGTGATGCTCGGCCGCACGCTAATGGGCTTTCAGATCAGGCTGGTCGGTGCCGCGCCCCGCGCGGCGCGCTTTTCCGGTTTCAAATCCGACCGGCTGGTGTTGTTCACCTTCGCGGTGTCCGGCGCGCTGGCGGGGCTTGCCGGCATCATCGAGGTTGCCGGGCCGATCGGCCATCTCGATCCGGGCGTCTCGTCGGGCTACGGCTTCACCGCCATCATCGTCGCGTTTCTCGGCCGGCTTAATCCGATCGGCATCCTGTTCGCCGGCCTGTTCCTGGCGCTGACTTTCATCGGCGGCGAAGGCGCGCAAATCTCGCTCAAGGTACCGCTGGATCTCACCAAGGTGTTCCAGGGCATTCTGCTGTTCTACGTGCTGGCCTGCGACTCTCTCATCGTCTACCGCATCCGCCTCTTGCAAACGGCGCGCAAAGCCGTCCCCGCCAATGCCTGAAACACTCCTCAATATCTTTCATTTGATCTTTTCCGAGAATTTCATCCTCACGGTGGTGACCGCCTCGACGCCGCTGCTGTTGGCGTCGTCCGGCGAGCTGGTGGTGGAACGCTCGGGCGTGCTCAATCTCGGCGTCGAAGGCATGATGATCGTCGGCGCGGCCTGCGGCTTTGCCGGCGCATGGTTGTCGGGTTCGATATTGGTGGGCGGCCTGTTCGGTATCGTTGCCGGCGCGGCGTTGTCGGGGGTGTTCGGAATTCTCACGCTGGGGCTCGCGGTCAATCAGGTGGCGACCGGACTGGCGCTGACCATTTTCGGCGTCGGCCTTTCCGGACTGATCGGCGCGAAGTTTGTCGGCGAAAAAATCGTGCCGGCGGAGCATCTGCATCTGCCGGTGCTGACGGATATTCCCGGCGTCGGCCGTATTCTGTTCGGCGAAGATCCGTTGGTTTACGTTTCCGTCGCGCTCGTCATCGGCATCTGGCTGTTTCTGTACCGCTCGCGGGCCGGCCTCGTGCTGCGCGCGGTCGGCGACAATCATGCGTCGGCGCACGCGCTCGGCTATCCGGTGCTGCGCATCCGCATGCTCGCGGTGCTGTTCGGCGGCGGCTGCGCGGGGCTCGGCGGCGCGTATCTGCCGCTCGCCTATACGCCGTTCTTCATTCCCGGCATGACCTCGGGGCGGGGCTGGATCGCGCTAGCGCTGGTTGTGTTCGCGTCCTGGCGGCCGGGGCGGCTGGTGATCGGGGCTTACCTGTTCGGCGCGGTGAGCATTTTGGGTCTCGCCCTGCAGCCGCTCCAGCTCGGTATCCCTCAGCAGGTGATGAACATGCTGCCCTATCTTGCCACGGTCGTTGTTCTCGTGTTGATTTCAAGGACGCGCGGTACCGCCGGGTCCGCCGCGCCTGCGTCGCTCGGTTCGGTCTTTGTGCCCGACCGTTGAACGTTTTGCGTATGCGCCACGGGCGCTTCGCCCGCTGGGGGGACTGCAAGTTGGACTGTGAATTAGCCCGTCGTTATTAACCCGGAGCGAAACCATGAAAAAACTCAACGTCTTTGCAGTCATCGCGGTCCTCGCGCTGGCCGTGATGACTTTCGGCGTCGTCCACGCCGCCGACAAGCTGAAGATAGGATTCATCTACGTCGGCCCGATCGGCGACCTCGGCTATACCTACCAGCACGAAGTCGGCCGCCGCGCCCTGCAAAAGGCGCTGAATGACAAGGTCGAGACCACTTATCTGGAGAACGTGCCGGAAGGGGCGGACGCCGAACGCGCGATCGAACAGCTCGCCCGCGCCGGCAACAAGCTCATCTTCACCACGTCATTCGGGTTCATGGACGCGACCGTGAAAGTCGCAGCCAAATATCCGAACGTGTTCTTCGAACATGCCACCGGTTTCAAGCGCTCCAAGAATCTGGCGACCTACGCGGCCCGCTTCTATGAAGGCCGCTACATCCAGGGCCAGATCGCCGGCAAGATGACCAAGTCGAACATTATCGGCTACATCGTGTCGTTCCCGATCCCGGAAGTAATTTCCGGCATCAACGCCACCATGCTCGGGGCGCAGAGCGTCAACCCGAAGGTCAAGTTCAAGATTATCTGGGTCAATTCCTGGTTCGACCCGGGCAAGGAAGCCGACGCCGCCAAGGCGCTGATCGATCAGGGCGCCGATGTCCTGACGCAACACACCGACTCGCCGGCGGCGATGCAGATCGCCGAGCAGCGCGGCATCCACGCGTTCGGCCAATCGTCCGACATGATCAAGTTCGGACCGAAGGCGCAATTGACCGCCGATACCGATTATTGGGGCGACTACTATATCGACCGCGCCAAACTGGTGCTCGACGGCAAGTGGAAGTCGGACGACACCTGGGACGGCCTCGACAAGGGCATGGTCGTGATGGCGTCCTATACCAACATGCCCGACGACGTGAAGCAGATGGCGATGAAGACGGAAGCGGCGATCAAATCCGGCGCGCTGCATCCGTTCAAGTGCCCGATCATGGATCAGAGCGGCAAGACCGTGGAATGCAAGGGCGGCAGCCGCCTCGACAACGGTCAGATTCTGAGCATGAACTGGTACGTCAAAGGCGTCGACGACAAGATGCCAGGCCAGTAACGCTCGAAACGCCGAAACGCGAATGAGATTGCGGCCGGGCCAGTCCCGGCCGCAATCGCTTCGGCCCCATCATGCCCGGCGGCTTGGTCGAGCCGCGCCGACGGCGGCGGATTTCGGCAATCCCGTAAACTTGGTACAAACAATTCGGTGCCAGCGTTTCGAGCGCGGCATGCGTTGATCGCATCCCGGTCGACCAGCAGCTCGCGAACATTTATTCGGATCGCCACGGCGATGGAAAATTCTGGGCATAATAACCGCAGCGTCGCATTGATGCCGACGCTTATGGCCGGCATCGGCGTCTTGGTCCTAGTTTCGGTCGGCGCGGTGATGGCGGTCAACTGGATCGCCGCCCGCGATGTGGTGGGGGACTTTGCCACCGCCCTGGTGACCCGCTTGTTGGCCGGCGAAGAGGCGGCGTTACGGCGGCACCTCGACGTGGCGGTGCATCAGGGGGATTTCATCGCTGCCGGAGTCAGCAGCGGCCGATACAAATTCGCCGATCCGGCATTTGTGGATTTCGTCGGTGGTTCATTGGCTGCGGCGCCCCAGGTCGACGCACTGGCGGTAGGCGATGCGGATGGCAATGTCTTGCGCGTGCTTCGCTTGCCGTCGGACGCAGGCTTCAAAGCCGATCGCCTCAGCGCCCGCGGCGACGGCCAGTTTGAGGCGCTCGGCAGCCAGATGCGCACCCGTAAGGAGCCGTATTGGGGGAGGCCGGTCTATCGCAAAGAGCGAGGCGAAACGTTTTTGAACTATCGCGTGCCGATCTGGAGCGGCGAGTCCTACTTGGGCTTTGTGGTGCTGGGAATTTCGACCCGAGCCCTATCCAGGTTCGCGAAGGACCTCAGTCCTTCCGCGCGTTCGACCGCGTTCATGCTATACGAGCAGGATCGCGTGCTCGCCCATCCGCTGATGGCCGAAGCCAGTCCCGATCAAGCGGCGAGCGAGACATTCCCGCCGCTGCGGACATTCGGCGATCCGGTCATTGCCGATCTGACAAGCCTGCCGCTCATCCGCGAACTCCGGTTTCGACCGCCGCCTGGTGTCACGGCACGACGATCGCCGGCCAACGGCCAATCGTATTTCATTTTTGCTCGCGAGGTCGCCGACTACAAGGAATTGCCGATTACGGTCGGAACCTATGTGCTCACCAGCGCCGTCGACGCTCCGATCAAGCTGCTTCACTCGGCGACATTGCTGGCGCTGGCCATGCTCGGCATCTCCCTGATCGGCGCGGCGATCATGGCGACCGCAATCTCCCGGCCGATTCGCCGCGCCGCAAAAGGCGCGGCCGCTATCGGCAGGCTCGATTTCGATCAGGTAGCGCCGCTTGCGCACAGCGGATTCCGCGAAATCGAAAGCCTGGCGGTGTCGTTCAACGCCATGCTGGATGCCTTGAGGGCGTTCGGACGTTACGTTCCGCGCACGCTGGTCCTGCGGCTGATCAAGGAAGGCGGTTTCGGCGCTGGCACCGAGGAACGCATCGTCGCCATCATGTTCACCGACATTGTCGGCTTCACCGCCACTTGCGAAAAGATGGCGGCTCCCGAAGTTGCGGCCTTCATCAATCAGCACCTGACGCTGATTTCCGCCTGCGTCGTGCACGAAGGCGGCACCATCGATAAATTCATCGGCGATGCGATGATGGCTTTTTGGGGCGCGCCTGCCCGTCTGGACAATCCGGCGGCTGCCGCTTGCCGGGCCGCCATCGCCATCCAGAAGGCTCTGGCAGCGGACAACGAGCAGCGTGTCGCCGCCGGACTCGCGCCGGTGCGCATCCGCATCGGCATCCATATGGGTCCGGTCGTGGTCGGCGACATCGGCGCGCCGAACCGGATCAATTACACGATCGTCGGCGACGCGGTGAATGCCGCGCAGCGGCTGGAAAGCCTGGGCAAGGCCATCGATCCCGATAGTGAGGCCATCGTGCTGGTCAGCCACGACATCGCCGTGGCGGCGCCCGAGTTTCGGTATGTCGAACGCGGCGCGCACCTCGTCAAAGGCAAGCAGGAGAGTCTCAACGTCTATCAACTCGCCGGCGCGCCCGACGGCGGCGCGGAAAAAGCGAATTGAACGCCGGCGAATTGAACGCGAAACGCTTGAACGCATCAGCGCGCGCTTTGCAGCGTCGTCGCCGCCGCTGAGTGACGCCGCATCAGGTCGTCGATGTCGAGCCCAACGATTTCGCCGTTCTCGACGGTCCAGCGCCCGCCGATCATGATCCGGTCGGCGTGGTGCGCGCCGCACAGCACCAGCGCCGCCAGCGGATCGCCGCTGCCGGAAAAGCGCGGTTCGTCGAGCTTGAACAATGCCAGATCGGCGTGCGCGCCGATCTTGATCTCGCCGATGTCGCTGCGGCCGACGCAGGCCGCCGAGCCTTTGGTCGCCCAGCGCAGCGCATCCTTGTGGCTTACCTTGCTCACGCCATAACGGCCGCGCTGGAGCAGAAAAGCGGCACGCACCTCTTGCATCAGATTGGAGCCGTCATTCGAGGCCGAGCCGTCGACACCGATGCCAACGCGCATGCCGGCGTCCTCCATCGCGCATACCGGGCAGGTGCCCGATGCCAGCGTCTGGTTGCTGCACGGGCAATGCGACACGGCGATGCCGGCGCGCGCCAGCCGCTTGATCTCGTCGGCGCTGAAATGGATGCCGTGGGCGAGCCAGGTCCGCTCATTGAGCCAGCCGCAATCCTCCAGATAGTCGAGCGGCCGGCATTTGTAGAGCCGTTCGCAGAAACGGTTCTCATCCTCGGTCTCGGCGAGATGGGTGTGCAGGCGCACGTCGAGCCGTTGCGCCAGCGCCGCGGTCGCGCGCATCAGCGAAGTGGTGACCGAGAACGGCGAGCAGGGCGCCAGCGCAATCTGCACCATCGCGTCCGGGCCGGCGTCGTGATAACGCGCCACCACCCGCTCGCTGTCGGCGAGGATGGTGTCCTCGTCCTGTACCACGGAATCCGGCGGCAGCCCACCGTCGCGCTGCGACAGATTCATCGAGCCGCGCGTCAGCAACACGCGCAGCCCGAGCCGCTTTGCGGCGTCGACTTCGATATCGATGCCGTCTTCCAAGCCGGCGGGAAAAACATAGTGATGGTCGGTGGTGGTGGTGCAGCCGGCCAACATCAACTCCGCCATCGCCAGCGTCATGGCGAGGTCGAGCGCGTCGGGCGTCAAGCGCGCCCAGAGCGGATAGAGCGTCTGCAACCAGGGAAACAACTCGCGGTCGAGCGCCGCCGGCACCGCTCGCGTCAGCGTCTGGTAGAAATGGTGGTGGGTGTTGATGAGCCCCGGCAGCACCACGTGCGCACCGGCGTCAAAGGTTTTCAGGTCCGGGGTCGCCGGCGTGCGTCCGGCCGGCACCAGCTCGGCGATACGGCCGTCGCGCACGACGATGCCGCCCGCGGCGCCATCGGCGAAGATGGCGAGCGGGTCCTTGATCCAGAAAGCGTGTTGAGGGTGATTACTAATCTATATTTCTCGATCAAATGCGACAATATACCCATTGGGACCTAGTTCGCTGAGCTCATACAGGTCCGCTGCTTTCCACGGCTCTAGGTTCTGTGGACTCTTGGGATTCCCCTTTGGTCGCAAATCAGATTCAAGACTGCTTTTGGGAGGGCAGTCATGGGTGTTGTGGATCGGTTGCTGCTGAGCGACGCGCATTGGGATCGGATG
>Ga0307373_10006238_pt1 | contig 19062 bp, 23 predicted proteins | sample OX2MG_FD_202534 | JGI IMG/M metagenome (GOLD analysis project Ga0307373, IMG submission 202534) | Soil microbial communities from Risofladan, Vaasa, Finland - OX-2 | ecosystem: Environmental > Terrestrial > Soil > Coastal area > Acid sulfate soil | place: Finland: Risofladan, Vaasa | collected...
GGCCCTGTCGACCCGCGCCAGGACGTGGGGCGGCCGCTCGACCGGCTCGGCGACCATCCTCCAGGCGCGGAGCAGCCTCGGCGACGCCAGCTCGATGAGTTCGGCCGAGGCGGCGTGGAGGACCGCCAGCGGCTCGCCCGCCTCGACCCGGTCGCCGACCTGCCGTTTGATCACGATCCCGGCGGCAGAGTCGATGGGGTCGCCTTTGCGGAGGCGGCCGGCGCCCAATTCGAGCGAGGCATAGCCGACCTCGAGGGCGTCGATGGAGGCCACCCAACCGGCCGTGAGAGCGACAACGGGAAGCTGGACCGGCGCCACCGGCAGGCCGTCGGAGAGGCGGCCGCCCTGCGCGGCGAGCATCCGCTCGAACCGCTCGCGTCCGGACCCGTCGGCGATGGCAAGCGCCGGGTCCCGCTCCACGCCCGCCAGCCGGCACATCTCGGCCGCCACCCGGATGGAGACCTCTCGCAGCTCGGCGTCGCCCCCGCCGGCCAGCACCTCCAGCGCTTCGGCGACCTCGAGCGCGTTGCCGATCGTAAGGCCGAGCGGGCTGTCCATTGCGGTGACCAGGGCGACCGTCCGGCGCCCGGCGCCCTCGCCGATTCCTACCATCTCGCGCGCCAGCTCAACGGCGCCGGCCAGGTCGGCCATGAAGGCGCCGCGGCCGGCCTTGACGTCGAGCACGATCCCGTCGGCGCCCGCGGCCAGCTTCTTGGACATCACGCTGGAGGCGATCAGCGGGATCGAGGGCACGGTGGCGGTGACGTCGCGCAGCGCGTAGAGCAGCTTGTCGGCCGGCACCATGCGGGGTGACTGAGCGGCCACGGCCAGTCCAACCGACCTCACCTGCTCGACGAACTCCTCGGGGGTCAGCTCGACCCGGAGCCCGGGCACCGATTCCAGCTTGTCGAGGGTCCCCCCGGTGTGCGCCAGGCCCCGGCCGCTGAGCTTGGGCACCGGGACCCCGCAGGCGGCGGCCAAAGGCCCCGCGATCAGGGTGACCTTGTCGCCGACGCCGCCGGTGGAGTGCTTGTCCACCTTGAAGCCGGGGATCGGGGAGAGGTCCATCACCTCGCCGCTTGCCACCATCGCGTTGGTCAGCGCCAGCGTCTCCCCGCCCGTCATCCCGCGCGTCACGACCGCCATCAGCCAGGCCGCCACCTGGTAGTCGGGAATCCGGCCGGCCAGGTAGCCCTCGAGCAGGAGGGCGATCTCCTCCGGCGTGTGGGCTTGGCCGTCGCGCTTGCGGCCGATCACCTCGAGGACGTTCATGGCGAGCGGTTAGGCTACGCCGGAAATGGGGGAGCTGATCGAGATCGGGGACTTCGTGAAGGTCGAGATGCGGGTGGGGGTGGTGACCGCCGCCGAGGATTTCCCGAAGGCGCGCAAACCCTCCCTCCGGCTGACGATCGACTTCGGCCCCTTCGGCGTCCGGCGCTCGGTGGCGGCTCTCAAGCTCGACTACCGGCAGGAGGAGCTGCCCGGCCGGCAGGTGGTCTGCGTCGTCAACTTTCCCGCTCGCCGGATTGCCGGCTTCGACTCCGAGGTGCTGGTCCTCGCCGCCACCGAGGCGGACGGCAGCCTCCGTCTTCTCGCGCCCGACCCGGCGGCCGAGCTCGGCAGCCTCATCACCTAGCCTGAGCGGCCCGCGCCTCGAGGTCGAGCCAGGTCAGGTGGCGCCGCGGGTCGGCCCGGGCCCCCTGGAAATGGACGCCCTCCGCCTCCAGGCGCCGGCGCACCTCGGCGGCCCAGGGTTCTCCTCCGCCGGGCGAGATCCGGCCGCCCGAGAGCAGGATCCGGTGCGCGTTTGCCAGCTGCCCACGGGCGGCGGCACCGCCGACCAGGCGGGCGCCCCGGCCGCCCAGCGCGACCCGGGCGATCTCACCGTAGGTCGTCCACTCGCCGCGGCCGACCAGGACCGCGACCTCGCCTATTCGGGAAGGACCCAAACCTTGGCGGCGGTGTCGAGACCCAGCGACAGCTCGCGGCCGGCGGCCTCGATGCGGACGGCATTCGCGACGGGATCCACCTCCAGCACGATCAGCCGCGTTCCCGGCACCAGGTTCCGCTCGCGGAGGTAGTGGAGGAGCGGCGGCGCCTCCCTCTCGGCCACCTCGGAGATCCGCGTGACGGTCGCGGCGCCACCGGCCAGGCCGGCGAGCCGAACCTCTCCGGACACGGGCTCTGAGTGGCCCGGGATCGGGTTGCCGTGAGGGCACGACGCCGGCCGTCCCAGGGCTTCGTAGAGGCTCTTCTCGACGACCTCGGAGATCGCGTGCTCGAGCCGCGCAGCCTCCTCGTCGGCGACCACCCAGTCGAGGCCGAGGGCGTCGGTGAGCCAGCGCTCCACGATCCGGTGGCGGCGCACGATGGCCGCGGCGACCCGTTCACCGGCGGGCGCCAGCGCGACCTCCCTGCCGGCGCCGCCGCGGAGGAGGCCGTCGCGGACCATCCGCCTCAGCCCTGCGGTGACCGTTGGCCGGCTGACCCCGAGCCAATCGGCCAGGCGCGAGTTGGTGACCACCTCACCCTCGGCGCGCATGTAGTAGATCGCCTCCAGGTAGCGGGAGATAACCTCCGACGGGTCGCTACCATTAGCATCCGCTAACCGATGGCTTTGCACGTGCTAATCCTGCTGCAGTGAGCGCGCTGACCGCCGCGGCGATCGGCGGCGTGGCGGGGTTCTCCATTTTCCTCGGATTGCCCGTGGCGCGACTTCGCGGCCTATCCACGAGCGTCCAGGGCTTCCTCAACGCCCTCGCGCTGGGCATCCTGGTCTTCCTGCTCTGGGACATCCTGAGCCACGCCACCGCGCCGGTGCAGGCGGCGCTGGCCGGCGTGCGCGCCGGCCATCCCGGCCAGTTCATCGCCCTCGCCGTGGTCTTCGTCGCCGGCCTGGCGGCGGGCCTGTTGGTCCTGACCTACGGCAACCAGCGGCTGGTCGGGCGGGTGAAGGCGACCGGCCAGGCGTCGCCGCGCGGGCTGTCGATGGCGATTGCGACCGGGCTCGGCTTCCACAACCTCTCCGAGGGGCTCGCCATCGGGCAGTCGGCCGCGGACGGAGCGATCGCCTTCGCCGGGGTCTTGGTGATCGGCTTCGCCCTCCACAACATCACCGAGGGCTTCGGGATCGCCGCCCCGATGACGATGGCCGGCACCCGGCCTTCCTGGGCCTTCCTCGGCCTGGCCGGGCTGATCGGCGGTGGCCCGACGGTGGTCGGGACGATGATCGGACTCTTCGCCACCTCGGTCACCCTCTCGGTGCTCTTCCTCGCGCTGGCCGCCGGCGCGCTGATCTACGTGATCAACGAGATGTTCGGCGTCGCCAAGCGCCTCAACTCGCCGCCCTCGCTGGGCTGGGGCCTGCTGACCGGCTTCCTGGTCGCCTACGCGACCGACTTACTACTCACCTACCTGACCTACTAGGCGACAGCGCGAGGATGACTGACGCGTAGGCCCGGTTCACAGTTTGAGTTGTTCAGAAGCGACTTCCTGCATCGCGCCGAGAGGGGAATTCTGGAGAGGGGGCTCTCCCCCGTCTTGGCCCTTAATCGGGATCGAGCTCGTCGGTTTCCCCATAGTCGAACTCTGGATGGCGTGCCTTGAAGAGGGCCTGTTGCATCTCGAAGAGGCTGTCGAGCGCGCACTGTACCGAGCCGTCGGCGCAGTAGAGGCTCCGCAGCGACTCCGGCATCTCGGCCAGCCGGTCGTCGATGGCGGCCTGGCGGGTGTCGGGGACGGAGGCGACGCCGTCGCGATTCATCTCCTCCAGCTGCCAGAGGACGACGTCGGTGAGGCGCAGGAGCCGGTCGAACTTCTGCTCGCGCGCCTTCCGCCGGCGGAGCTCCGCGGTGGCCTGGACGATCCGAACGTTAGTCTGGTCAATCATCTTGGAACGCCCCATTTTCCACGCTTTACCCTCCTTGCTCAAGCCCCTTGACGCCTGGGGAACCTTTCGGCCCGGTTCGCGGCCCGCGGCTGTCACCGCCCTCCTCTACGAACGTGGGGGCGAGCTCTGCGTGCCCTTCGTCGTCCGCCGCGCCGACCTGCCCGACCACCCCGGCCAGGTGGCTCTGCCGGGCGGGATGGTGAAGCCAGGCGAGCAGGCCTGGCCGGCGGCGGCGCGCGAGGTCGCAGAGGAGATTGGCGTCGACACCGCGTACCTCGAGCCGCTCGGCGCGGGTGACGTCTTCTACACGGCGGTGACCAACTTCTGCGTGGTGCCCTTCGTGGCGCGCCTCACCCGACCCGACACCATCTTCAACCATGATCCCGGCGAGCTGGTCGCCGTGCTCGAGGTGCCGCTGACGCGCCTGCTCGACCAACGGGCGTGGGTGATCGGACCGCAGGAGTGGATGGGCGAGCTCTTCGAATGGGAGGGCTCGACGATCTGGGGCCTGACCGGCCGGATTCTGGCCGACCTGCTCCCCCGACTCCGCCGGGCCCTGGAGGTCTCCTAGCGGTCCCGGTCGAGGTCGCGGACGCGCTCGGCGGCCGCCCGCGAGCGCCGGGCCAGGTAGGCGACGTAGCCGGCCAGGACGACCACCGCGAAGCCGTAGGCGCCGAGCAGGTAACTCACCGGTCCACAGCCTCGGCGAGCCGGTCGCTAGCGGTCTCCAGCCGGTAGCGGTAGCCGACCAGCACCAGCGCGAAGAGCAGGACGGCGATCGAGCTGACCGCGAAGGTGACCAGCATCTCGGGGGGCAGGTTGGCCGGCGCCGCCGTCTCCAGCGGAGGGTGGATCGTCCGCCACCAGGTGACCGAAAAGTGCGTGATCGGCACGTCGATGAAGCCGATGATCCCGACCACGGCGCCGAAGCGGGCGGCCTGCCGGCCGGGGGTGGCGATCCGGCGCATCAGCAGGTAGCCGGCGTAGATCATCCAGAGCACCAGCGTCGCCACCAGCCGCGGATCCCACCAGACCCACCAGGTTCCCCAGATCGGCTTCGCCCAGATCGACCCCATGACCAGAGTCAGGGTGGTGAAGACAAGGCCGACCTCGGCGGCCGCCCGGGCGATCCGGTCCGCCGCGGGCGACTCGTTCCAGAGGTAGACCAGGCCGCCGACGAGGACCATCGCAAAGGCCACGTAGGCGGCGATGGCGGCCGGGACGTGGAGGTAGAAGATCTTCTGAACCACCCCCTGGACGGCGTCGTCCGGCGCGTAGAAGACGACGAGGCCGGCCGAGAGGGCGAGCAGCGCCGCGGACGCATAGGCACCGACTTTGAGCAGGTCGGGACCGGAACGGGTGGCGGCGCCGAGCTGGGCCTGGGTAGTGCTGATGGCTAGTCGTCCAAAACGAACTTGGCGGACAGGGAGGCCACGACGACGAACAGTATGTCGAAGTCGAGCAGCAGAGCCAGCGCTCCGTTCAGATCGCCACCGGTGCCGAGCGCAACCTGGAGTGCGCGGCCGCCGATCACCGCGAAGGGCACCCAGAGCGGCAGCGCCAGCACCGGGAGCAGCAGGTCCCGGGCGCGGGTCTGCGCCGCCAGGGCGGCGAAGAGGCAGCCGACGCCGGCCATGCCGATGGTCGACAGCAGCAGGGTGGCGATCAGCGGCAGCGAGAGCACCGGCGCGTTGAAGAAGACGCCCAGGGCCGGGACCAGCACCGCCTCGCACGCCGCGAGCAGCGTCGCCGCGGCCAGAGCCTTGCCACCGAAGATGGCGGCCCGGTTGGCCGGCGTCAGCAGCAGCGGCTCGAGCGAGCCCTGGTCCCGCTCGGAGGCGAAGGTGCGCCCGAAGGCCACCAGCCCGGCGAAGGTGACCGTGAGCCAGAGCACCCCCGGCGCGACCGCCGAGCCGCCGGTCTCGAGGTCGAAGCCGAAGTTGGCGATCAGGAGCGCCAGCACCACGAACTGTCCGAGGGCGGGCAGCACCTCGCGGCTGCGCAGCTCCGTCCTGAGATCCTTGCCGGCGACGGCGACGGCAACCCGCAGGTACTCCCTCACCGGTAGACCTCCAGCGGCGACCGGCTGAGGTCGAGGGTCCGGGCGCATAGCCTTGCGGCGAGCTCTCGGTCATGGGTGGCGAGAACCAGGCTGCGGCCCTCGGCAAGCCGCGCGAGGACGTTCCTGCCCTCCTCGTCGAGGCCGGCGTCGGGCTCGTCGAGGACCAGCAGTTGGGGAGCGTGAAGTACCGCCCGGGCCAGCCCGAGGCGCTGGGCCATCCCGCGGGAGAGCTCGGCAGCCCGCCTGTCGGCGACCGGGGCGAGGCCCACCAGGTCGAGCGCCGCCCGGGCGCGCGAGCGGTCGACCCCGAAAAGGACGGCGAAGAACTCGAGGTTCTCGCGGGCGGTGAGGGCCGGGTAGTGACCGGGGTTGTCCCCGAGGTAGCCGATCCGCCGCCGGAGCTCGGCCCGCTCGATGGAGGCGTCGAGGCCAAGGATCCGGAGCTCGCCCGCGGCCGGCCGTGAGGCCGTCGCCAGCAGCCGCAGCAGGGTCGTCTTGCCGGACCCGTTCTCACCCAGCACCGCCAGCGAATCACCGGCCTCCAAGACCAGGTCGAGGGGGCCGAGCACCGTCCGGCTGCCATAGCGCTGCCGGAGCCCGGTCGCCTCGATCGCCCTCACCGGGCGGCGGTCCGGAGCTCGGCCAGCCGGCGGTCGGCTTCGGGGCGGTCGATCCTTCCCGAAGCGAGGTCCAGCTCCAGCTCCTCCACCTGGTGGAGCAGGTCCTCCCGGCCGTCGGCGGGGGGATCCAAGACCGCCGGGTCGGGCTCACCGGGGCGGTCGGCCGGCCGCAAAAGCGGCCAGAGCAGGAAGGGCAGCGCGAGCAGCAGCAGGACTGTGGCGATGACGATCAATGGCCCGACCTCCAGGCAGCCAACTCGGCCTCCAGGCCGCGGTCGGCGGCCATCCGCAGCTCCGCCCGGCTGACCCCCCGGAACCGCCAGCCGAGGACGGCCAGTGCCGCGACGGCCAGCAGCACCAATGCCCAGGGGAAGAGCCAGGCGGCCTGGCCGCCGGGCTGATTGTCGGCCAGGATCGCCGGCCCGTAGGCCTGCCGGTAGGCGCTGACGATCGCGTCCTGCGATTGACCGGCCGCCAGGCGGCGGGCGATGTCGGCCTTCATGTCGGTGCAGATCGGCCGGTCGCAGACGTCCAGCCGCACCTCCTGGCATTGGGGGCAGAGCAACCTCTGCTCGACCGCCAGCTGCGCCGAGGGTGGCGCCGGCCGCAGGTAGAGCTGCGAGAAGGCCAGGCCGCCGGCAGTGGCCAGGAGCACGACGACCACCGGCGCGACCCAGCCCCTCATTCGCGGCTCCCCGCCAGCGCCGGCCGCCGCGCGACCGCCCGAGCCGGCTCGACCGAGCGCCGCCCGCCCGGCCAGCTGCCGAGCACGACGCCAAGGATCAGCAGCGCGGCGCCGGCCCAGATCCACCCGACCAGGGGATTGACGAAGACGGTCAGGACCGCGGTCGATGAGCCGGGAGTGTCCTCGAGGACGACGTAGAGGTCCTCCAGGGGAGTGCTGCGGATGGCGACCTGGGTCGAGGACTGGCCGCCGAAGTCCGCGTAGACGGTCCGTCCCGGCGTCAGCTGGTCGCCGCCCGAGAGGTCGAGGACGGCACGCTGGATTTGGGTCGGCCCGCTGCGGATGGACTGTACCGAGTCGAGGGTCAGCAGGTAGCCCCCGACGCTGACCGACTGGCCGGGCTGGAGCGAGGCCTGCCGCTCCTGCTGCCAGAAGTGGGAGCCGGCGAAGCCGGCGGCCGCCACCACGATCCCGAGGTGGGCCAGGTAGGCGCCGTAGCGGCGGCGGTTGCGAACCGCCAGCCGGAGCGCGGCGCCGGCCCAAGAGCCCGGCAGCCGGGCGGCGAAGCGGGCGCCCTTGAAGTACTCCATCAGCGAGGTCGCGGCGGCGGCGGCCAGAGTCGGCGCCGCAACTAGCGGCGCCAGGTCGTGGACGCCGGCCGCCAAAAGGGCGGCGAGGGCGGCCACGGCGGCGGTCAACGGCCACTTAAGAGTCCGCAGCCAGGCGGTGCCCGCCCTCCGCCAGGGCAGCAGCGGCCCGACGGCCAAGAGCGCGAGCAGGACCAGGAAGAGCGGCCCCGTGACGCGCTCGTAGAAGGGAGGCCCGACGGCGGCTGCGCGGCCGTTGTAGAGCTGGGTCAAAAGCGGCAGGACAGTCCCCCAGAAGACGGCGAAGGCGAGGCCCGCGAAGAGCAGGTTCTGGAGCAGGAAGGCGCCCTCGCGGGAGACGCTCGACTCCAGCGTGCGCTCGGAGCGGAGGAGTGGCGCCCGGACCGCCAGCAGGACGCCGGAGGCCACCACCGCGATCCCCAAAAAGACGAGGAACCAGGGTCCGATGGCGCTGATGGCGAAGCTGTGGACCGACTGGATCACCCCGCTGCGGACGACGAAAGTGCCAAAGATGGAGAGCAGGAAGGCCGCCATCACCAGCCCGTGGTTCCAGGTCTTCAGCATGCCCCGCCGCTCCTGGATCTGGGAGGAATGGATGTAGGCGGTGGTCACCAGCCAGGGCAGCAGGGCGACGTTCTCGACCGGGTCCCAGCCCCAGTAGCCGCCCCAGCCGAGGACGTGGTAGGCCCACCACATTCCCAGCGTCAGGCCGGTCGACTGGAGGCCCCAGGCGAGCAGCGCCAGCCGCCGGGTCTGGGAGATCCAGGCCGCGTCGGCGCGGCCGGCGAGCAAACCGGCGCAGGCGAAGGCGAAGGGAACCCCGAAGGAGGCGAAGCCGGCCAGCAGGAAGGGCGGGTGGATCAGCATCCCGCCGTCGCGCAGCAGCGGGTTGAGCCCGGTGCCGTCCGCGGGGACGAAGCTCAGCAGCTGGAAAGGGCCGGCGACGAAGACCAGCACCAGCAGGAAGAAGGTGAGCAGCGCGGCCAGGACGCCGGTCGCGTAGGCGGAAAGCCGGCCGCCGCCGCTGCGCGCCAGCGAGACGCCCCCGATCACCGCCAGGATCAAGGTCCAGTAGAGGAGCGAGCCCTCCTGGCCGGCGTAGAAACCGGCCGCCAGGAGCGGGATCGGCGTGGCGAGGTCGGAGTGCTCGGCGACGTAGGCGATGACGAAGTCATGGCTCAGGAAGGCCGCTTCGAGCGCGGCTGAGGCCAGCGCAACCGCCGCCGCGGCGGCCCAGAAGGCGCGGCGGGCGACCAGCGCCTGGGGGACCAGGTTGCGGGCGCCGCTCAGCAGGCCGACAACGCTGGCGAAGCCGGCCAACGCCAGCGCGGCGAGGAGAGCTCCGGAGCCCAGGTCAGCGAGCAGCACTGGTCGTCAACCTCCTGCTCAGGCCGGGGGCGTGGGCGCGACGGTGAAACGCGAGGGGCACTTGGCAAGCAGCGTTTTGGCGTGGAAGACGCCGTCCGTCTGGATCTGCCCCTCGACCACCACCTGGATCCCCGGCTTGAAGATGTCGGGCAGCGGGCCCCTGTAGTCGACCGGCATGCTGGCGCCGTCCTGGGAAGCGGTGAAGCGCACCTCCAGCCCGCCGTCGAGGCGCTGGACGTCGTCCTGGACGGTGCCCAGCACCCTGGAATCGCCCACCGCAGGGTTCCGCTTCAGCTCCGCGACGGTCCGGTAGTACTGGGCGTTGCTGGCGGTGGCGCTGAAGACCAGGTAGCCGACGCAGACCGCGACCACCGCCGCCAGCAGCCCCCATTTGAGGATCACCGCGGGGCCAGGGCCTGAAGCGCCGCGAGCGTCTCGGCGGGGTCGTTGCCGGGCACGCTGAGCGCGACCGAGACCTCGCTGACGCCGACCCGGGCGAGTTCCCCGAGTCGCTCGCGGCACTCCTGCGCGGGCCCGATGATGGTGACGAGGTCCACCATCTCGTCGGAGATGACCGCCATCGCCTCGTCCTTGCGGCGGTCCAAGTAGAGGTCTTGGATCCGCTTGGCCTCCTCCTCATACCCGTAGGAGCACCAGAGCTGGTTGTAGTAGTTCTTCTCGCGTGAGCCCATGCCGCCGATGTAGAGGGCGAGGTGGGCGCGGGTCGCGTCCCGGCCGGCCTTCCGATCCGACGTCACGACCACCGGCTGGATCGGACAGACGGAGAGGTCGGAGAGCGATCGGCCGGCCCGCGCCGCCCCCTTCTCCAGCCCGGGCTTGATCACGCTGTCGTAGTGGGCGGGGGCGAAGAAGACCGGCAGCCAGCCCTCGGCCAGCTCGCCCGCCAGCGCGACCCCGCTGGGGGTGAGGGTCGCCAGGTAGATGGGCACTTGGGAGCGGACCGGGTTGGTGATCAGCTTGAGGCCCATTCCGAGGTGGAAGATCTCGCCCTCGTAGTTGAGGCGCTCGCGCCGGAGGACCAGGCGCACGATCTCGATCGTCTCCCGCATCCGGCGCACACCGCGTTCGAACTTGACGCCGTGCCAGCCCTCGATCACCTGGTGACCGCTGGTGCCGAGCCCAAGGGTGAAGCGGCCGTTGGAGATCAGGTCCAGGGAGCCCGCGGTCTGGGCGATGAGGGCCGGGCTGCGGCTGAAGACATTGACGATGCCGGTCCCGATCTTGATCCGCTCGGTGGCCACGGCGAGCTGGGTGCAGATGGTGAACGCGTCCCAGCCGTAGGCCTCGGCGACCCAGACGGTGTCGTATCCGAGCCGGTCGGCTTCCTGCACGTAGGCGACGACCATCTCGCGAGGGAGGTAGTCGGCATACGGGACGTTGATCCCGAGCTTCACGATGGGCAGTCTAGTGAGGTTCCGGCAACGCGTTCGCCCTTGCTATGCGGCCGAAAAGGTGCGCGCTCGGCTTCAGCGTCCGCTCCATCGTCTTGCGGTCGACGGCGATGATCCCGAACTTCATCCGGTAGCCATGCGACCACTCGAAGTTGTCCATCGAGGTCCAGTGGAAGTAGCCGCGGACGTCCACCCCGTCCTCCGCGATCGCGCGATGAACCTCGGCCAGGATGTCGACCAGGAACCGCTCGCGGATCGAGTCGTCGGTGGTGGCGATGCCGCTCTCGGTCACGTAGACCGGCTTGCCGAACCGCTTCAGCTCGACCAGCGCCTCGCGGATCCAGTCCGGCTTGATGGCGTCGCCGAAGTCCGAGATCGGGTAACCGGGCGGGTTGAGCTGGGTGCCGAACTCGCGCCGGATCGGGTTGAAGCGGAGCAGGCGTCCGGAGTAGTGGTTGAGCCCGATGAAGTCCGCGGACGCCGCGACCGTTCGTTGCATCCGTCGCCCGGCCATGGGCCACCAGTCGAGAAGGGTCCGGCCCGCCTGGACGGCGCCGCGGTCGAGCACGCTGCGCGGCCGCGCCGGTAAGAGCCAGAACTTGTTGTGGGCGATGCCGACCACCGCGTCTGGGCGCCGCTGCTTGATCAGCCGGTAGGCGCCCTCATGCGCCTTGCGCAGGTTGGCCAGCACCCGCCAGGCACCCCGAACGTCGTTGCGGCGGGCGGGCGGGAAGGCGCCGAAGATCCATCCCTGGGTCGCGTAGATGTTGGGCTCGTTGATGGTGCACCAGAGGTCGACCAGCTCTCCCAGCTCATCGACCACCCGGCCCACGAAGGGCAGGAAGGCCTCGTCCGACCCGGGCGCCGCCCACCCTCCCCGGGCGGTGAACCAGAGGGGGCTGGTGAAGTGGTGAAGGGTGAGCATCGGTGACATGCCCTGCTCGCGCAGCTCGCTCAGCACGTTGCGGTAATGGCGCAGCTGGCGGGCGTCGAACTCGCCCGGCGTCGGCTCGATCCGCGACCACTCGATCGACAGGCGGTGAGCGTTGTTGGCCAGCTTGCGAAGGGTCTTGAAGTCTTCGCGGTAGCGGTGGAAGTTGTCGTCGGCGATTCCCGACACGTCGCCGTTGGCGATGTGGCCAGGCTGCTGCTCGAACGCGTACCAGTCGTTGTTGGTGTTGCCGCCCTCGACCTGGTGCGCGGCCGTGGCGTTGCCCCACAGGAACCCAGCTGGGAATCGGCGAGGCTCTGCCACCTCGGCGATGATAGGTGGCCGTGCTGACCCGCCGTCAGTTCCTGGGCGCCGCGGCGACGGGGGTCGCCGTGGCCGGCTTCCCGGCCATCCGGATCGGGCGCGCGGCGGAGACGCCGCTCAGGAGCATCGTCGTGCTGATGCAAGAGAACCACTCCTTCGACAACTACTTCGGCCTCTTTCCCGCCGCAGCGGGTCTCCCGTCCTGCGCGCCGCTCACGCATGCGGCCACCCTCTGCGTCGACGCGCCGCCCCACCAGGTCGAGGAGGCGCGGGCGGAGGCTGCCGGCGGCGTCAACGACCCGGAGCGCTTCCGCGCCCTCGGCGGCGACAAGGCCCTGACCTACTACACGGGCGCCGACCTGCCCTTCTACTGGGCCCTGGCCGACCGCTTCACCCTCTGCGACCACTACTTCTGCTCGGCCCTCGGGCCGACCGCGATGAACCGCGTCTTCAGCCTGGCCGGCGCCGCCGGGTCGGTCTTTGACAACAACTCCCTGCCGACGGCAACGCTGCCCGAGGTCAGCATCGTCGACCGCCTCCAGGCGGCGGGCATCGACTGGCGCTGCTACAACGCCCAGCCGCAGGACTCCGACTACAACGCGGTCCGCTACTTCCCTCGCTGGCGGGACGATCCGCGGGCATCCCGGCCCTACCGGGAGTTCCTCTTGGACGCGGCGGCCGGGCGCCTGCCGCCGGTCAGCTGGATCGTCACCGCGGACCCGCTCGGCGAGCACGGCCCCGACGACGTCAGCTGGGGCGAGCGGTTCAGTGCCCTCACCATCAATTCGCTGGCGGCCGGGCCGCAGTGGCGGGAGAGCGCCCTCATATTCGCCTACGACGAGAACGGCGGCTTCTTTGACCACCTGCCGCCGCCGCGGGTCGACAACGCCGGCCTCGGCTTCCGTGTTCCGGCGATCCTGGTCTCCCCCTTCGCCAGGCCCGGCCATGTCAGCCGCTCGACCTACGAGCACTGCTCGACGCTGGCGCTGATCGAGCACACCTTCGGGCTCCGGCCGCTCACCGGGCGCGACGCGGCGGCGGACCCTTTCCAGGACGGCTTCGACTTCGCTCACCCCGAGCTGTCCTACGTCGACTACCCCGCGCGCGACCTCTCGAGCTGTGGAACCAGTCCCAGCGGCTGGTACGGGGAGCTGCTGGGTCTGCCCGTGCCCTCCTCCGGGAACCCGGGCCGGGTGCCGGCGGCGCGAACGCTCTGCGCACGGGACCCGGCCCACCCGGGGCCCGACCTCGCCGGCGGCGCGATCGCGGGGGTCGGGGCGGCGGCCGTCGCGGCGGCCGCCGTCAGGAAGGGGTCCTGACCGACTCCGGCCGCGGGGGCGGCTGGTACTCCCAGCTGAGGGCCCGATCGCCGTCGAACAGGACCTTCAGCAGCCCCGCGCGATCGACTGCCTTGCGGTACATCTCGGCCTCGTTGTGGGGTCGGCCATCGAGGAGGATCCACGCCGCCTGCAGAGGGTCGGCGTGGCTCACCAGCACGATCTGGCGGTCAGGGGTCTGCGCGACCGCGCGGCGGGCGACCGCGAGGATCCGGCCGCCGAGGTCGGTGATCGCCTCGTCCCCGGCGACCATCCCGCGGCGCAGCTTGTGCAGGTACCAGCGGGGCCGCAGCAGCGGGACCATCCAGTAGCGGACCCCCTGCAGGTAGCGGCTGAACTCGGCCTCCCGCAGCTCGGGATCGGTCTCCACCTCGACCGGAGAGGGGAGCCGGCCGGCGATGATGTTCGCCGTCTCCACGGCGCGGGCGAGCGGGCTCGAGATGATCCTGGAGATGCCGCTGTCGCTCAGCCGGTCGGCCAATGCCTGGGCGCGGCGGCGCCCGACCTCGCTCAGCGGGAAACCGTCGAGGTGCCCATAGAGCACGCTCCTGGGATTTTCGACGTCGGAGTGCCGGACGAGATAGACGGTGGTCACCGTCCGAAGAATGTAGAAGACGCGCCGCCTGGACCGGGTTCGAGAGGGCCCTGCCCCCTCTTGTCCTTCAGGCCTGGTGGTTCAGGTGGACCCTGTTGGACCCGTCGGCGCGACCGTCGAGCAGGGCGCGGGTGGCGACCTCGACCAGGTCCTGCCGGCCCATGCGGTCGAAGTTGACGCTGGCCTCGCCGAAGGACATCGTCAGCCGTCCCCACTGCCCGGCGCCGGAGGTGAACTCGTGGGCCGCGACGGCGTGCATGATCTTGTCGGCCGCGACCATCGCGCCGTTCTGGTCGGTCTCGGGCAGGAGGATGCAGTAGCGGTCGCCGAGGTAGCCGACGGTGTCGATGTCGCGGACTGCGCCGGCGAGAACGTCGGCCACCTCGCGGAGCAGGCTTCCGGTGTTGGCCGGGCCGAGGTCGGTGGCGATGAACTCGGAGTGGTCGACGAGTCCGACCAGGATGGTCAGCGGCCGCTTGTAGCGAACGGCCCGGCTGGTCTCGTGATCCACCATGGCGGTGGTGAAGGCTCCGTTGAAGAGCCCCGTGGTGCCGTCCACGACGAAGAGCGCGCGGGTGTTGGGGTCCTCTCGCCCGGTGGCGCAGTTCGGGCAGTAATTGGCGTCGGCGGCCATCTGGGCGCCGCACGCCATGCAGGTGACCCCGGTTGAAATCATGTGGGCGCCATTAAAGCACCTACCCTTGGCCGGTGAGTGGGCAGGCCGACCTCTTCGGCGAGACCACCGGCGAGGAGCCCGGCCTGCCACTCGCCGCCCGCCTTCGGCCCCGTGGCTTCGAGGATCTGGTCGGCCAGGGCAGGGCGGTCGCGGTGCTCCGTGGGCTAGCCGAGTCCGGCAGCCTGCCGAGCCTGGTGCTGTGGGGCCCGCCGGGCAGCGGCAAGACCACCCTCGCCCGCCTCATGAGCGGCGCCGCGGGCGCCCGCCAGGTCTCCCTCAGCGCGGTTACCTCCGGCGTGGCGGACATCCGGCGGGTGATCGCCGAGGCCAGGCAGGCCCGCAAGCTCGGCCAGCGCACCGTGCTCTTCATCGACGAGCTGCACCGCTGGAACAAGGCCCAGCAGGATGCCGTCCTTCCCCACGTCGAGGACGGCACGGTGACCCTGATCGGCGCGACCACCGAGAACCCGAGCTTCGAGGTGATCTCGCCGCTGCTCTCCCGAACGCGGGTCTTCCGGCTCGAGGCGCTGACCGAGGACGATCTCCGCAAGATCGTGGAGCGCGGTGTTGCCGAGCTCGCCGCCCAGATCGAGCCCGAGGCAGTCGAGGCGCTGGTCAACGGCGCGCGGGGGGATGCGCGGATCGCCCTCAACGGGCTCGAGACCGCCGCCAACCTGTCCGCCGGAAGACCGATCGGGCTGCCCGAGGTGGAGCAGGCGCTGCAGGCCAAACACCTCCTCTACGACAAGTCGGGCGACCAGCACTACGACATCGTCTCGGCGCTGATCAAGAGCATCCGGGGCAGCGACCCGGACGCCGCCGTCTACTGGATGGCGCGAATGATCGAGGCCGGTGAGGACCTCATGTTCGTCGCCCGGAGGCTGGTCATCTCGGCCGCCGAGGACGTCGGTCTCGCCGACCCGCAGGCGCTGAGCGTCGCCGTCGCCGCCCAGCAGGCGGCGCACTTCATCGGCCTGCCGGAGGCGGTGATCCCTCTCAGCGAGGCCGCCGTCTACCTCGCCCGGGCGCCCAAGTCCAACACCTCCTACCGGGCCTACGGAGCAGCCGTGCAGGCGATCCGGGAAACCGGCAACCTGCCCGTCCCCGCCCACCTCCGCAACGCGCCGACCGCGCTGGCCAAGGCGATGGGCCACGGCCGCGGCTACCGCTACCCGCACGACTTCAAGGATGGGAAGGTCGAGCAGCAGTACTTGCCCGACGCGGTGAAGGACCGCCGTTTCTACTCGCCGGGCGAGCGCGACGTCCGCCCCGATAGTCTTGAGCCCGAATGACGACCCCCGCCCTTCTCATCTTCAAGCCCGACGCCGCCTACCGGCGCGCGGTCCGCGCCGGGATCTGGAGCTGGCTCCGGGCGCGCGATGACCTCCAGCTGACCGCCCTGCGCTGGTTCCACGCTCCGAAGGAGTTGATCGAGGAGCATTACGACTTCCTCGCCGGTCGGCCCTTCTTCGGGTGGCTGGTCGACTTCATGAGCGCGCTCCCGGTGGTCGTGGGGAGGCTCGAGTCGACGCCGGAGGACCTCGAGCGGATCCGCCACGACCTCGGCGAGACCCAGATCCAGAAGGCGTGGCCGGGGTCGCTCCGGGAGCGCTACGGGATCTACGGCGGGGTCAACTGCCTCCACCTTTCCGACTCAGCCGAGAGCGGCGCCAAGGAGACGAGCCTGTGGGAGCGCTACGTCAAGTTCGACGGGGTCGAGGCGGGCCACCTTGCCGAGAGCGCCGGGGCGCCCGATCACACCTATGAGCTGCGGTCGCTGGCCGCGCAGTACAGCGCCGGCATCCATAAGGATCTGGCGGGCGAACGGATCCTCGCGCTCCTCCAGGAGGAGACCGACCTCGGCGGCCTGGAGTTCCAGGCCTACTCGAGGATCATGCTCGGCGCTTTCGACTAGTCCCCGAGGCCGCCGGCACGGCGGCACCTTCCGTCTTCGGCACCGGCGGGCGGTCGGACTCCGCGGCGATCTTGTTGGCCTTGACGACGACCGTGCTGTTGAAGAGCTCTGAATTGGGCACGATCACGAGGCTGCCGTCCTCGGCTCGGATGTAGGTCACCCGGAAGCGGATCTCGATGATGGTGCCCGAATAGGTTGCGAACTCGACGACGTCGCCGATATTGAGGCGCCGCTCGGTCAGCAGGTAGAGCCCGCTGACGTAGTTGCGCAGGATGTCCTGGATGCCGAGCGCCGCCAGGATGGTTGCCGCCAGCACGCCGCTGGCGCCGAGCTGGCCCTGGCCGACGAAGGTGGCCCCCACGACCAACCCGACCCCGATGACGCCCACGAAGGCGATCCGGGAGATGAGCGTTACGACCTCGGGCTGAATCCGGCGCCGGGACATCGCGCCGTGGACCAGGCCGCGGACCGCGCGCGCGACGAGCCAGAGGAGGAGGAGCCCGACCAGCGCCGCGGCAATCTCGAGCACCAGGCCGGTGGTGCCCGAAAAGCCGGCGAAGTCGAGCCTTGTCAGCGTGCCTACTCGGCGGAGGCCTCGGGCTCGGCGGCCCCCGCTTCGCCCTCGGCGCCCTCCTCGCCCTCGGCGACGGCCTCCTCGCCCTCGGCGGCTTCGGCGACGGGCTCCTCGGCGACCCGGTGGGCCTGGACCTTGACGATCATCTCGTCGCCGCCGGTCAGGATGGTGACGCCGTCGGGGAACTTCAGGTCATGGACGCGGACGGCGTCATCGACCTCCTTCAACCCCGCGACGTCCACCTCGATCGCCTCCGGGATGTCGCTGGGGAGGCATTCGACCCTCACCGCGTGGAGGCTGATCAGCAGGTCGCCGTCACCGCGCTTGACGGCAGGCGACTCGCCGACGATGGTGACCGGGACGTCGATCTGGAGCTTCTCTTTGAGGTCGATCCGGAAGAGGTCCACGTGCTGGGCACCATCGAAGCGGGGATGGGTCTGAACTTCCTTGATGAGCACCTTCTGGGCGCGGCCCCCGTCCATCTCCAGGTCGACCAGATGGGTTCGGCCGGCCCGGGCAAAGACGCGGCGGAACTCGGCGGCGTCGAGGGTGACGGCCTCGGACTCGCTCCGATGGCCGTAGACGACTCCGGGGACGACGCCCTCGGTCCGCAGCTTGCGGACGTGGCGCCCGTTGACGGTGCGCTTGGATGCCTTGAGCTTCAGGTCCATTTCGAAAAAGCCGCGGAAGTTTTCCTCCCAGACAGGGTCCGCCGGCGGCTAATCATATCGAAACTCGACTCCGCTTCCGGGCCGTCCGCGGAACGCTTTGCGCTTCGCCCCGTTTTAATCGATAGTGATGGTCGTGGGAGGGCCTCCTCGGCTGCTGGCGGTCGTGGCCGCCTGTCTTGTCGCAGTCTCGGCCGCCCTCGTCGCGCAGGCGGATGTCGAGGCCTCGAGCAGCCTCTCCCAGGTCGCGGCCGCCCGCCAGCAGTTGACCCTCGACCTGCTCGCCGCCTCGGCGGCCGGCTACAGCGACCAGGACCTCGGACCGATCCTCGACACCGTCCAGTACCTGAGCGACCAACCCGCCCCCAGCGGCCTTTCCGACCGAGCCTCCTTCTACCGCTCGCAGGCGGCCGAGTTCGACAGCCTCCGGAGCTCGCTGGGCGCGCTCGAAGTGCACCAGCTGAACCTGCTGCGGAGCGCGACCACGACCCGGCTGGCCGACCTCTCCGACGAGCTGGCCCAGGACGAGGAGCTTGGCGTCGACCCCGTCGACCTAGCTCCCATCGAGGCCCAGGTGAGCTCGATCCAGACGAGTCTCGCCGTCTCCTACAGCCCGGCCGACTTTCGCCGCTCCTTCGAGGCGCTGGGAGCCCCGATCGACCAGGCCCAGCAGTTGCGGGCGGCCCGCGCAGCCGACCTCGCCGCCGTCCAGGCCGAGGCCGCGCGGCTCATCTCCACAGCGGCCGGGAGCATCGACGCCGTCCGCCAGGTCGGTTTGAACGCCCTCTACTACGGCCGCAACTACGCCACCGCGGTCGCCTACCTCCGCCTCGACCCCGGCCGCCAGTACGACCTCCTCGAGAGCGACGGCACCAAGCTGCAGGGCACCGACATCCAGGCGGTGGCCGAGGCGGCGGCCCTCGAGGAGCGGCATCGCGACCTCCTCCACGCGGCGATGATCGCCGGGTTCCCCGCCAAGGGCATCTTCGTCTCGATCCAGGACGAGGAGCTCTGGGCCTACGACCACGGCCAGCTCTTCGTGGACACCCTGGTCACCACCGGGATGCCGCAATTGCCGACCGACAAGGGCCTCATGCGGATCAACCGCAAGGAGTCGCCGGTCCACTTCGTGTCGCCCTTCCCCAAGGGCTCGCCCTACGACTACGGCACCATCGACGCCAAGTACGCCCTCTGGTTCCAGCCCTCGGGAGAGGCGATCCACGACTCCTGGTGGCGGAGCTGGTACGGCCCCGGATCCAACCTCAACGGCCGCGGCTCGCACGGCTGCATCGGCCTGCCCTACGGTCCGATCGACAAGCTCTATCCCTGGGGTGACATCGGGACCCCCGTGCTGGTCATCCCGGGCGACGGCACCCCGCTGGCCGCCCAGCTGGCCCA
>Ga0307373_10006239_pt1 | contig 19061 bp, 18 predicted proteins | sample OX2MG_FD_202534 | JGI IMG/M metagenome (GOLD analysis project Ga0307373, IMG submission 202534) | Soil microbial communities from Risofladan, Vaasa, Finland - OX-2 | ecosystem: Environmental > Terrestrial > Soil > Coastal area > Acid sulfate soil | place: Finland: Risofladan, Vaasa | collected...
GCGCTGCTGGTGGCCGCGTGGGTCATGTAACCCAGGGCGGCGTCCGGCTGCTCCTACTGGCAGTCCTCCTCTGGAGCCTCTCCACCGCGCCCAGCTCCACCGCCGCCAGCCCCACCGCCGCCAGCCCCACCGCAGGTGTCAGGTCGCCCACCACCATGGCGGTGACGCTTGTCCTGGCCTCTCGTGACGAGAAGGGTGCGTTGGCCGCCGGCGCCGCCGCGGCGAACCCGCGATCCCCCACCTACCGCCGATACTATTCGCCGGCAGCCTGGATCAGGCGTTTTGGCCCCAACCCCTCCGCCGTGAGGCCGCTGATCAAGTGGCTGAACGCCTCGGGACTCCAGGTCACTCCCTGGCGAGGCGGGATCGTTCTCCGGGTCACGGGATCGTCCAGGCGGGTGTTGGCAGTCATCGGGAAATCAGGCGATCGGATCACGTCACTGCCCTCGCGCTTCCGCCAGGTGGTGCGGGCGATCCTGGGATTGGCCGGCCCTGGGCCTGGTGCGCCGACCTGGCGATCCACGGCCTCGGTAATCCCCGCCGCCTCGACCGGGTACACGGTTCGCCAGGTGACCGATGCTTATGACTTTGCCCCTCTGTACGCCGCCGCCATCCACGGCGAGCACATCCGCGTGGCGCTGGTGGAACTGGCGCCCTACAGTTCGGCGGACGTGGTTACCTACGCGCATCGATTGGGCCACGGTCTTGATCTGCATGACCATCAGGTGGACGCGGGGAACGCCCGTGCCCTCGCGAACGTGGAGGCCACGGTGGATATCGAGTTGCTGTCCGCCGCCGCCCCGGCGGCCAGCCTTGACGTGTGGAATGCGCCCTCCGATAGTGACGGCCAGGGGCTCATTGATGCCTATAGCGCCGTGGCCAGTGATCCCACGGTGAACGTGCTCGGGCTGACCTGGGTCACTTGCGAACCGACCGCCGCCGGCATCCCCGGCTTTCTGGCGGCGGAGCACCTGCTGTTTGCCCAATTGGCGGCCCAGGGAACCACCATTGTCAGCGCCGCCGGCGACGAGGGCGCGTACGGCTGCGCCGATCCGGACCAGCCGGCGAACGCGGTCGCCAATACCCAACCTGCCGTATCCGTGCCGGCCAGTGATCCCTATGTCCTCGCGGTAGGGGCGACGGACCTGACCTTGAGGATGTCAGGCTCCGCGGCCCGCGTCGCCGGCGAATCCGCGTGGTCGTGCCCGGCCGCGAAACATCCAGCGTGCGCGGCCACCAGCGTCCACGGCGCGGCGAGCGGCGGCGGCCTCAGTCGAGTGTATACAAAGAACACCGACGACTTGAGTTGGCAGGTCGGGACCGGGGTACATAGCCGGATCAGTACGGGGGGACGCCAGGTGCCCGATGTGGCCGCGTCAGGCAGTTCCGGCCTCGGCGATGGTCATGGCTATGCCATTTTCTACCGGCACGCCTGGACCCTAGGTGGAGGAACCAGCGCCGCGATGCCGATCTGGGCCGCGTTAGCGGCGCTGGCCGATCAATACGCCATGCTCCACGGCGGATCGCCGCTCGGCTGGGTCAATCCGTTGGTCTACCATCTGGCGGGCTCGCCAAAGCCGTATCCCCCTTTTCATGATGTCATCAAGGGCAACAATTTCCTCTATGCCGCCGGCCCCGGCTGGGACTACGCGAGCGGTTGGGGCTCGCCTGATGCCTGGAACTTCGTCCGCGATACCGCCGCCCTCTCCGCCGGCCACTCATGATCCGTCCGATCGGGCTCCCCTTTTCAGGGGATTTTGACCGGCATAGGCATGGATCCCTGGCGGCAAGGGCTCAGGTGCGCTAAAGTGATAAAGTCAATGATCGCCGAGCCCTACCTGGAGGATGCCGCAAATGGCTGTAACCGGTGCTCGCCCTACCTACCAAGACGCTCTACGCGCGATCGGACGTTACTTCGATCGCAACGTCTACCGGCATGTGCTCGTTTCGGAGGTCGAGGACGGCTACATCGCCCGCGCTTTCCCCGGTCAGTTGGGCAGTCTCAAGGCGGAGGGGATAGCCCTACCGATGAGCGACGTCATGGCGTTGATCGGCAGCCAGGAGCAAGTACGCGGAGTAACGGTCAGCGAAGTCAAGATGCCGCCTCTGTGCCCTACCGGCTACGAGGACTTCTTCCGCGCCCTGGGATTCGACCTGGACGCCGCGTCGGCCAGCAACGTGTGCTTGGTAGAACTCAGCGGCGGTATCCTGGTCTCTTATACGGGGAAAGGCGCGCGGGGCGAACTGGAGCGCGCGCAAATGTATTATGATCCGCCGCGAATCGACGAAACCCTGACCAAGGGGTATCAGCGGCGTGGGAAACCGGTCCCGAAGTTCCGCTAAAGCCGGCGAGACCAGCGGCTCGGATGGCGCAAGATGGAAGTACACGATCGTGGATGGCTGCTGGAACAATTGCGAGCCGAGGGGATTCGTGATCCTCGGGTTCTGGAGGCGATGAAGCACATCCCCAGGGAGCATTTCGTACCGGCAAATCTGGTGGATCGCGCCTATGAGAACGAGGCGTTGCCCGTGGATCAAGGCCAGACCATTTCACAGCCCTTCGTGGTGGCCCGCATGACCGAGGCCCTGGCCTTGCAGGGAACTGAGCGGGTACTGGAGATCGGCACCGGCACCGGCTACCAAACGGCGATCCTGGCCTATCTCGCGGCTGAGGTTGTCTCGGTGGAGAGACTTGCCGACCTGGCGGCCTCCGCGCGAGACCGCCTCGCCGCCCTTGGCGTGACGAACGCGCGGGTATGCGTCGGCGATGGATCCCTGGGATACCCCGCGCGGGCTCCCTATGACGCGATCCTGGTGACCGCTGGTGGGCCAAGGGTGCCGTCTCGACTGGCGGCCCAGTTGGCGGTCAACCCCCCAGGTCGGTTGGTGATGCCGGTCGGCCCGCGCGAGGAACAGCAACTGCTCCTCCTCTCGGGCGACCCGCATAGCCGAGCCATGCACCGCCTGGGACCGGTTCGGTTCGTACCCCTGATCGGCAACGAGGGATGGGAGGTGACGTCATGAGCCGACGGCGCTTACTGGTCACCCATATTGGTCAGTTGACCACGGTGGCCGAGCGGCCCCATTCGGAGGCCGGCGGGCCGCTCGCGGTCATTGAGTCCGCCGCGTTGGTGGCGGACGACGGCATGGTGACCTGGCTTGGACCCGAAGCGGCGTTGCCCGAGGCCCTGCGCGCGGATGCGGACATCCTCGACGCCGAGGGACGATCCGTGATCCCCGGGTTCGTGGACAGCCACACGCATCCGGTCTTCGCCGGACGCCGGGCACGGGAGTTCGCGGCGCGGATCGCCGGGCACGAGAGCTATGCCGCCCTCCTGGCCAGCGGCGAGGGCGGGATTCTCAGCACGGTGGCCGCCACCCGCGCCGCCTCGGACGCGGCCCTGGAGGGCGAGCTTCGGACGCGCGCCGCCACCATGTTGTCTTACGGCACCACCACCTTCGAGGCCAAATCTGGCTACGGGTTGAGCACGCGCGATGAGGTCCGGTCGCTCGAAGCAATCGCCAGCCTGGTCCCGGCCTTCCCCGGCACCATCATCCCCACCTTCCTGGGCGCCCACGCCATTCCGTCCGAGTATCGCGGGGCATCCGACCGCTACGTGGATCTGGTGGTGGAGGAGATGCTGCCGGCCTGTGCTCCGTTGGCCCAGTATTGCGATGTCTTCTGCGATCAGGGAGCCTTCACGGTGGCGCAGACCCGCCGTGTCCTGGAGCGCGCCGCCGCCCTGGGCCTCGGCCTCCGCCTCCACGCGGACGAGATCGCGGCCATTGGCGGGGCCGAATTGGCGGCCGAGCTGGGCTGCGCCTCGGCCGATCATCTGATTCAGATCACCCCCACCGGCATGGAGGCGCTGGCCGGCGCCGGCGTGGTGGCCACCCTCTTGCCCGGCACCAGTTTCTCCCTGGCCCATGGGCATCAAGCGCCGGCCCGCGATCTGATCGCCGCCGGTGTCTCGCTGGCTCTGGCCTCCGATTGCAACCCCGGCACCTGCTTTAGCGAAAACATGCAGCTCGCGATCACCTTTGCCTGCGTCAACCTCCGCCTCACGGTCGAGGAGGCGCTTCGGGCGGCCACCATGGGCGGGGCACGGGCCCTCCGCTTGTCCGACCGGGTGGGGAGCCTTGACGTGGGCAAACGCGCCGATCTAGTGCTGCTGGCGGCCCACGACTATGCCGAGATTCCCTACCATTTTGGAGTCAACCTGGCCCGCACGGTGGTGGCGGGCGGGCGCGTGGTCGCCACGACCAACCCGGCCCTTCCCGATCCCCTGGTGTAGACACTTCCAGGGGACCGATCGGACCGATCCGACCGATCGGACCGATCGGATTTCACCCCTCTGCCAGCAACTTGGCCAAATGGGGCCTGGGCGTTGGCAGCCGGCGCGCCGTCAATTCCAGCGCCTCGCAGCGGCGGCCCGCCGGCGTGTCGTGCGGACGGAGCAGGTAGAACGGCCCGCCCAGCCCCGAGGCATCCCACACCTGGTAGCCCTCGATCCGGATCATCACTCGGGGATGCTCGGGATCCAGCTGCAAGCCGGCGGCGCTGTAACGGACTCGCGCGTCGTTGACGGCCAGGATCGAGCACAGAAGATCCTGAAGCGGCTTCAGTGGCCCGTCCGCGTCCCTGGCCATCGGAGTGGCCACGAAGCTCACGATATGGATTGACAGCCAGAGGTCGCGAAACTCGTCCTCCAGGGCTACCACGTCCAATCCCTGCCGGCGCAGTACCTCTTCCGCGTGCGACTTATAGCGGTTGGCGGCGCTGGACAAACGCATCGAAGCCACCGTTTTCCCCTTCCGGCGGATGCTTACCGGTTCCCACCATTCGTTGATTCCCGGTGGGGTCGGCAGTTCGCAGCACAGTTCGGCGGCCGGCTCGGCGGCCAGAAGGAGGGCCAGTTTGCGCACGTCTCCACTCAAGGGGTTCGTCACCTGCTCACCAGGAGCGTTTTCACCGAACGCATCCGATCCCCGACCGCGGTCGGCTTGGCGCTACCACCCGACCACAGTCGGGGGATTGCTGTCCTCACACCCCACGTAACGCCTCTTTGCCTTTCCAACCATCAATTCTAGAGATCATACGGCAACCGGCCGCCGCTTGACCCTCAGTTAGGGCAGAAGTACCATAGCAGCGGTTAATAACGTGGCCACGCGCGTGACACGCCGGCAGGAAGGACGGGACGACTTTGAGCGTCGAACAACAAGAACGTACTTTGCAGGGATTCGAGCCTGCTCGCTTGGTAGATTTCTACCGGCAAATGCTCCTCATTCGCCGCTTCGAGCAGAAGTGCGCGGAAATGTACGCGGCGGGAAAGATTGGCGGTTTCCTCCATCTCTATATCGGCGAGGAGGCGGTTGCGGTTGGGGCGATCAACGCCCTGGAACCTCGGGACCATATTTTCAGCCATTATCGCGATCACGGCTATGCCCTGGCCCGAGGGACCAGTGCCCGCGAGGTGATGGCCGAGCTCTTCGGGAAGACCACCGGCTGCAGCCATGGTAAGGGCGGCTCCATGCATCTGTGCGATCCGGAGCGCAATTTCTATGGTGGCTACGCGATCGTGGCCGGCCATTTGCCGATGTCGGTGGGCATGGCGCTCGCCTCGGATTACCGGGGCCTGGATGAGGTAACTCTAACCATCTTTGGCGATGGCGCCACCGACATGGGTGAGTTCCACGAAGCGCTGAACCTGGCTTCCGTGTGGAAGCTGCCCGTGGTATTCCTCTGCGAGAACAACCTCTATGCCATGGGCACCCCCATTACGGAAACCACCGCCGCGTCAAGCATCACCGAGAAGGCCGCCGGCTACAACATGCCGACCCACAGGGTCGATGGTCAGGATGTGCTGGAAGTGCATCGGGTCTGTTCCGAGGCTTACGCGCACGCTCGGGCCGGCAAGGGACCGGTGCTGATCGAGGCGCTCACCTACCGTTACCGCGGCCACTCCGCCGTCGATCCGCAGCTCTATCGTTCCAAGGAGGAAGTCCTCGAGCGGAAGACGAACGATCCGGTCAAGAGTTTCCCCCGCTGGCTGCTGGAAACCGAGATCGTCAACCAGGGCGACCTGGAGCGGATGGAGCAGGAAGCCCAGGATACGGTGGCGGACGCGGTCCAGTTCGCCGACGAGAGCCCCGAACCGTCACTGGATGATCTGTACACCAACGTCTACGTGGACAATACTGGCTTTGATTTCCGCCCTCAATGGGCAGGCTGATTCACGTCGAACGGCGTGGTCCGCGACCGGATGTGATCGGCGGTGGTCAGTGAGGACCACCGCGCGTCGCCGTTCACTCTCCATGTTCCCCGGACGCCGGATCGGACCACGGATCTCGCCTATCATCGCCCGACGCGGTTGGCCGCGCCGCCCCAAACTATCTCGGGTCATTACTCTGTCAAGACAAACCATGGGAGAATCCAGTGCCGACCGTCAGTTATAGTGAAGCGCTCCGCGAGGGTATCCGTGAGGAAATGCTCGCGGACGACCGGGTCTTTATCATGGGCGAGGATATCAATGCCTATGGCGGCTCCTATACGGTCACCAAGGGCCTTCTCGACGAATTTGGCCCCAAGCGGTGCCGCGATACGCCATTAGCGGAATCAGTCTTTGTCGGCGCCGGGGTGGGCGCCGCGATGGGCGGTCTCCGCCCCATTGTCGAGCTTATGACCATCAATTTCGCCCTGGTGGCGATCGATCAAATTATCAACGGGGCCGCCAAGATTCACTACATGTTCGGGGGGAAGTTTCAAGTACCGTTGGTCATCCGGACCCCCGCCGGCTGGTCCCAGGTGGGGGCCACGCACTCGCAAAGCTTCGAGGCGTACTTCGCGCATGTGCCCGGCCTCAAAGTCGTGATGCCCGCGACCCCATATGACGCCAAGGGGCTGTTGAAAACGGCGGTGCGGAGCGAGGATCCGGTCTTCTTTATCGAGCACACCAAGCTGTATTCCACCAAGGGTGAGATTCCCAGCGGTGAGTACGCCATTCCCTTCGGTCAGGCCGACGTGAAGCGATCGGGGAAGCACGTGACCATCGTCACCTACTCCCGTATGGTCCTGATCGCGCTCCAGGCCGCTGCCCGGCTGGCCGAAGAGGGGATTGAGGCCGAGGTCATTGATCTGCGCAGCCTACGCCCGCTGGACATGGAAACCGTGGTAACTTCGGTCCGGAAGACCAATCGTGCCCTGGTGCTGTCCGAGGATTGGCGGTCCTGCGGGATGGGCGCCGAGGTAGCGAGCCGGATCTACGAGGAGGCGTTCGATTACCTTGATGCCCCGGTTGCCCGCCTTGCCGCCGCCGAGGTGCCGTTGCCCTACGCCAAGAACATCGAGCGCGAGGCGTTTCCGCGCGAGGATCATGTGGCCACGGCGGTGCGCCAGTTGCTGTACAGAGCCTAGGAGGGGTGACCATGCCCAGCAACGTCCTGATGCCCCAGACTGGCGCCGATGCCACGGAAGGGAAAATCGTCCGCTGGCTCAAGCACGAAGGCGACCAGGTGGAGACCAACGACATCGTGGCCGAGATCGAGACCGAAAAGGTCAACATGGAGGTCGTCGCTTACAGCTCCGGCACCCTCTATCGTATCCTGGTGCCCGAAGGCCAGTCGATGGAAATCGGCAAGCCCATCGCCATCCTGCTGAAGGCGGGGGAGCAGCCGCCCGCCGAACAGCCTGCCGCTCCGGTCGCCAAGCCCGCGGCCGCCCCGCCGGCCCCCAGTACCCCAACCGCCCAGTCCGCGCCGGCGTCGTCACCCGCGCCCGCGACACCTCCGCGGGTAGCACCGGCGCCCGCCGCGCCGAGTCCCTCCGCTGAGCGTACCGCCCCTGTCACGGCCACCCCCAACGGCCACGCGGCCTATCAGAACGGGGACCGGATCAAGGCATCGCCGCTGGCCCGCCGGCTGGCCCAGGAGCACCAACTCGATCTGACTCAGATCCAGGGCCGTGGTCCAGGCGGCCGGGTGGTGAAGGACGACATTGAGGCGGCTCTCCAGGCGGGCACGGCAACCATCGAGGCCGCTCCCGCGCCGGCACCGGCCGAGGCGGCACCGTTGGCCGCGGCTGCCGCGCCGGCCGGAGGAACCGAGCGTGCCCTTACTCGTATCCAACTCACCGCCGCCCGCCGTCTGACCGAGAGCAAGCAGAATGCTCCACACTTCTACCTCACGGTGGACGTTGATATGGCCGAGGCTATGAAGCTACGGGCCACCCTCAACGAGCAAGCCGAGGGTTCAGTCAAGATCTCGGTCAACGATCTGGTGATCAAGGCTTCCGCCTGGGCCCTGCAGCGCCATCCCGGGCTCAACAGCAGCTATCGCGACGGCAAGCTGCTGCTGCGTGACCGGATCAACATCTCCGTGGCCATCGCCACCGACGAGGGCCTGGTATCGCCGGTGGTGCCCGATGTAGACCATAAGTCGCTCGGTCAGATCGCCCGCGAGAGCCGCGCCCTGGTGGAGCGGGCCCGCGCCGCCAAACTCCGTTCCGAGGACTACGCCGACGGCACCTTTACGATCAGCAATCTGGGGATGTTTGATATCGAGACCTTCATCGCGATCATCAATCCCCCCCAGGCCGCCATTCTGGCCGTGGGCTCGGTGCGCCAGGTGCCGGTGGTCCGCGCCGGCGAACTGGCGGTGGGCGAGATCATGAAGATCACTCTCTCGGCGGACCACCGGGCCACCGATGGGGCCGGCGGCGCCCGCTTCCTCGCCGACCTCCGCCGCGCCCTGGAAAAGCCGCTGCTCATGGCCCTGTAGGAGCATCTACCGGCTGAGAGATAAACATACCGGCGGCCATGGCCGCCGGTATGTTTATCTCTCTTACGAATCCCATCTACCTACCTGCTGCCATATTGCGAAGAGGGTGATTGCCGCCCCATCCAATCATGCTATGCTGGAGCCGGATATTCGACGGTACGGGTCGCCAGGTTCCAGTTAACCGGCACGACGGAGGTGGCCGCGCTGTGCGTAGCCGAGCCGTAGTACGCGCTGGCCGAAAGTATGCATGACAGGCCGTCCATGTGAGTCACTCAGCGAATTGGATCGAGTTGGCCTCGCAATGAGTAGTTGTCCATCCTGCGGATCGGTCCTCGCTGCCGGCGTGCGGCATTGCTCCATCTGTGGTGCTCGGGTCGCTGTCCTCGCGCCCCAGAACCTATCGGGATCAATCAGCCCTGGCGCGCTACTGGGCGGCCGTTATCGGATAATAGCACCCCTGGCGGCGGGGGCAATGGGGACGGTCTGGCGTGGTGAGGATGTGCGATTGCATGGCCGGCCTTGCGCCATCAAAGCACTGAGCGTCACTGACCTGGGCGGCCTGGAAGCCGTGGAGGCGATGGCGTGGTTCGATCGTGAGATTGAAGTGCTATCCAGGCTGCGTCATCCGGCTATCTGTGACGTGCGGGACGCCGTGTCGGACGGCGACCACCGCTATTTGATTCTAGAACTGATCGAAGGACACACGCTGGCGGAGGAGCTCGTCCTTCGCGGTGCTCCTGGACTGCCTCCGGCCTATGTGGTCCGCTGGGGTGCAACACTCGGAGATGCTCTGGCGTACTTGCACGGTCAGCAGCCCCCGATCGTCTTTCGTGATCTGAAGCCCGCTAATATCATGCTGCGTCCCGATGGTCAAGTGATGCTGATCGATTTCGGGATCGCCCGCCCGCTTGCCAGGGCGGGCGCAACGGCCATTGGAACAGGTGGCTATGCGCCGCCCGAGCAGTACCAGGGACTGGCCGAGCCACGCAGCGACATATACGGGCTGGCGGCCACCCTTCATCACTTGCTCACCGGCCGCGACCCTACTGTTCAGATTCCCTTTACTTTTCCGTCGCTACGCAGTCTAGGGCTGGATCTACCGCCTCAGCTTGACGCAACTCTCGGCCGTGCGCTGAGCATGCGACCCGAGGATCGCCATCCGGATATTGGCGCCTTTGTAGCCGCCCTCGCTGTTACGCTCCAGCCTAATAGTACAGCCGGCCGGGCGAAGAGAACCTCCGCGCTAGCGCACGGTGCATCGCTGGGCGTGTCTTCTCTGTTGATTCGGCGTGCAAGTACAGTCTCCGACCCGGCGCGCTCCTTCGTCCTCGGCCCCACATATACTGTCGAGCGGCGAAACAAGCCTCGAGATCATCCACTCCCCGGAGGGCTGGTGATGCTCGATGATGACCATCTTTGGGTTATGAGCGAGGCTGCTTTATGGGATCTCCGATCGGAGCAAATCACATGGGAGGTCGGAGTGACTTCGGATGAGCGGGCTGCACTGAGTGGCGATGGACAACACCTGGCGCAGTACTTGAGCGGGAGACTTGTAATCTGGCGGGCCTTTCAACCGACACCCATGAAACTCGACGGGCCACCGGGCTCTGGGATGGCGGAATTCTCGCCTGATGGTACTTTGCTTGCCGCCATCAGCGAGGAGAGGGCAAGCGATGTAACCTGTTGGGATGTAGATACTGGGGAAGTGGCACTCAGGTTCCAGGGACATTCTCAGGAGCTTTGCACATTCCTGTGGAGTATGGACGGTAGTACAGTGGTCACTTCCGCCTACGATCGGACATTGCGCCTGTGGGACACAGCGAGCGGACTTACCAGGCACCGACTCAAAGGCTTCGACGAGCCGCCAGATCTCCTCACGTTCAATCCTTCAGGAGATCTGTTGGCCTGTGTCGCCGGATCGCGGAAGGATCCCTATGCGATTCGTCTATGGGATACGGGAACCGGCAAAGAGCTAAACCGCCTGCGGGACCACCACGCTTTAGTGAACGGGCTGGCCTTTAGTCCCGACGGAGCAATGCTGGCCAGTTGGGGCGATGATGGTGTAGTAAACCTGTGGCCCATAGACGACGGCGCTCCAGAATGGTCGCTGGAAGGCCACGATGGAGCGGTTCTCGATGCGGTGTTCAGCCCGGCTGGCGACCTTTTGGCATCGGCAGGAGAGGATGGAACAATAGTCCTATGGGACATCGAGACCGGGCGGCAACTGCATGTGCTGCAGGAGAGTAATGGCGTTCCGGTCGTCAGGGTGCTGTTTCGTCCAAGCGGCCGGGGTCTCGTATCACTGGGCGAGGACGACGACCTCGTGCGTGTCTGGCAGATCTGACCCAAGTTGTTGCTCAATAGTAAGTCACCGCTCCATCAATCGCGAGAGTTGGACCACGATATCCTGTAAATCCAATTCCAGGGCAGTAATACGCTCTCGGAGTTGAGCCTGCTCAGCCCGCGCCGCTTCGATCGCCGGCCGAAGCCGGATCACCTCTTGGCGAGCACGGCGTAGCGCCAAGAGGGGCGGGCGATTCAATCGCAGACGGTTGAGATGAAAGGCTCCAGTCGCACTGACGGAGGTGAGGCTGCAGTCTCCTTCCTCCCGTACATACAATGCGAGGTTATCACGCCCCGGATGCAGGAGGCGTCGAACCGGCGTGGGCGTGTCACTTGCGGGCCAGAAGTCCCCTTTGAGCCTGTTGCAGGTCGGACAGCAGTAGACCAGGTTATCCAAATCATCGGAGCCACCGGCCGAGCGCGGCTGGAAGTGGTCAATTTCCAGTTCGGTGCCAGCCTCGGATTCATGAACGCCGCAGTAGCCGCAACGTTCGCCGTACCGTTGGCGTACGGCGGCGCGGCGCTCCTGTTCTGTCACCAGTGCGTCTCTCGGGGTTTCAAGCGCTTAATGGACCACACGCTCATACTCTCTCCGCAGCGCATCGCGTTCCCTGGTCAGCCCGGCCACTTGTGCTTTGGCGCGCTCAAGCAGATCGGCATACCGGTCGGCCAGGGCGCCAATCACGGCATTCCGCGCCTGGAGTTGGCCCAGGTCTGCCGCCAACGCCTCCTGGTCGCGCAGGAATCGGCTCAGACTGGGGCGCATTTCCGCCCATTCCATCTGCTCCAGTTCATACAGGAGCGCCTCAAGCGTCCGCTGTTCATCGTCCGGCAATGGTTCGCGCTGCCGCAGATCGTCGAGGCGCTGTTGTTTTGTCTCATCCCACATAGCTTTCTCCTTGATTGCCTCGTTCACATTATCCGCCATATGACCCTTTCGCGCTAACCCGCGGTGCGTTGGATCGCTGGTTCATGGTCGGGGATCGATTCTGGATCCAGTGAGAAAAGGTTGGCACGCATGCTCGCTTACCGGGCGGATGCGCGGGTGCTATCCTCGCGTCATGGACCGTGACGAATTGTCTCGGGTTTTCGCATGCAGGGCGGCCGGAGCGATTGCAACTATCGCACAAGCGCCGTGCCGGGTTCACCCCTGAGGGGAGTGCCTTCAGGCTGGGCGACCCAGGAACCGCTCCAGCAGCGCCTCCACCTGCGCCAGATCGAACGGCTTGGGGAGGACCACGTCAGCCCCCGCCAACTCGCTCAGGCCCGGACTGACCGCGCTCATCAGGATAATCGGCGGCATCGTATGCCCACCCGATACCGCCTCGGCGCGCAATTCAGCCACCAGCCGGCTCCCGCTCATCAAGGGCATCATGTAGTCGGTGAGAACCAGCGCCGGCCAGCGGACACGGGCCATTTCCAGCGCCGCCACACCGTGGGGGGCCACCATGGCATGGTAGCCAAGATCTTCCACGAACGCGGATACTACGCCGGCTATCGAACCTTCGTCTTCGACGATCAGCACGAGGAACCGCTCAGGTGTCTCCATAGCGCACGGACGCCCCCTGAGTAAGAGGGTAGCGCACCGCCCCTTAGCGGCCCAGTGCCGTACTGGGTGGTGATTCGGCACCCCAACTCGGGTGGTCCGGGCTCGCCGGCCAGACTCTCACCCCGTGGCTCTCGGTAATCACGAACTCGCGCAGTCCGGCGGTATGGGCCGAGAAACGGGTCTTGACCACCGCGAGCACGCGGCGCAGCTGACCGTGCTCGGCGATCTGCTGGAGGAGGAGCACATTCTCGGCCAGGACAGCGGTGGCCTCGGCGGCAAAGCGGAGATCGGTGGCGATGGCGGCGGGGGTCTCCGTGACCACCAACAGGGTAACACCTCGCGCGCGCAGCGCCGCCAGCAAGGCTACCAGGTAGTTTCGCCACCGCTTCCCGGTGCTGCGCTCACACACCGCTTCCTCCAATTCGGCCAGGCTGTCCAACACGAGCCGTTGCGCGCCAGTCCGGTCAAGCACCCCCAGGAGACGATCGGCGACCTGATCCGGATCCAGTTCGAGCGGGTCATCCCGCAGCAGCGTCAGGCCGCCTCTGGAGGCCAGGGCCGCGCGCCACGCCTCGCCGAGACCAACTAACTCAGCCCGATAGTCGAGCTGTGCCGCCGTCTCCCGGAAGCCGAGAAACACAACCGGCTCGCCCGCGTGTATCCCTGCCAACGCGAAATGCACGGCCAGGTGGGTCTTGCCAACCCCAGGGCTTCCGGCCAGGAGCGTGCTGGTGTGGCGGGTCAGCCCACCCGTGAGGAGGGCATCCAACTCTGGCAAGTCGAAAGTGGCTCTCGGCAGCCTGCCCGGATCCTCGGGTCGATCCCCGGCCACCGGCGGCATGCCTCTGCCCGAGGGCAGCCGCACCTCCAGCCGGGGATAGACGGTCATACCCTCCGCGTTTAAGATGAGGGAGTGCAGTCCAGGCAGCGGCCCTCCGCCGCGGATTTTAATGGCCTCCAGGCCCCGCTCGTGGCGCACATTCTCCAAGGTGAAATGTAAGCCGATGATCACGTCGGCGGTCGTCAGCTCCGGATAGAAGGCCGGGTCGCGCGCATCCGCCTCGCTGGTGATCACCGTGGTAGCGCCTTGCAGACTGAGCGTGGTGCCGACATCATAGAGGAACTGGCGCGCTCGCTGGGGATCTGGGTCAACCCCGCGCACCCCACGGAACCCATCAAGCACCACGAAGTCGGCCCGCGCTGCCTTCGCCGTGGCGAGCAAGCCGGTGCTGGTCGCCTCCAGGCCCTGCCTCAAAAAGTGTTCCAGGCTGAGGAACTGTAATGGGTCACCAATCAAGTTCTGATTGAAAAAGCGGAACCCACGCAGATGGTCCAGCAGCTTGCTGGTCGGTTCCGAGAGGGCGCTCAAGACCAGGACGCGGCGCCCTCGTTCGGCGGCGGCGAAGGCCATCTGATTGGCCAGGGTCGTTTTGCCGCTGCCCGGCGGCCCTGCCACGATCACCAGGGCGCCTCGCGGCAACCCCCCACCCAGGATGTCATCCAGGTGCGGCACGCCGGTTGGCTCCAGCAGCGACGCGCCCTGATCCTCGCCGGCCCCTGCCCCTTGGCCTGGTGGCTGATCGCTCATCATCTGCCCTCCTGTCCCATCTTGTCCCGGCACCGATGCCCGGGGCGCACCAGAGACCCGATCCCACGTCCTAACCAGTGACTGCTCACCATCCTGTTTTTCTCTCACAGTGTAGCGAAGTGGATCGGTGCCCTGTGGCGCGGGTATGCCGCACGGTTGGAATCCGTCGTGCTCGCATCCTGCCACCGTGCTTCCTGGCCAGGGAAGCGTTGTGAGCGCCTATCCCGATGGCGAGCGACTCATAGGCCCGCCGGCGTACCTCGCGATCCGCCGACTGGGCCAGCCCAAATACGTAGCGGGCGATGGAGACCGGCACGGCCTGACCGGCCGTGTCCTGTATCGGGGGACAGATTAGGTCCACGCCGGTAGCCCGCTGATAGACGGTAAACGGGGAATTGAGCGTATCACCGAGCGCCGCCAGAACTTCCTCCGCGGCGGGCGCGAGCGCATGGGCCGCGAGACGCAGCATGCGCTCCAGCCAGTGACGATAGGCTTCCAGGGCCGGCTCGTCACGAAGATAATCCTGGACGGTCTCCTCGGGCAATGCGGCCAGCTCGGTGGCGAGGAAGGACTGGGCGGCGCCGGCCGCCGCCATGAGCGCGCCCGCGCGCGCCGCCATCGCCTGATTCCCCGGCGCCATGCCATCGGCCGCCGCGCTCAAGCGCGCATAGACAGCCACCCGCTGCAGCCGCTCGGAGAGGCTATCTCGGGCCCCCAGACAGGCAAGCAGGACATCCGCGCCCTCACCCAAGCCGCCCCCGATAGGCGGACACCGCCCCCATCTTCTCCTTGATGCGCCCGGTATCGCCCTCCCAATCCTCCGGTGTCCCGTACAGATCGGTCAGATTCCAAGTCTCCTCGATCAATACCTGGTCTCGTCTCGGTAGAACTGACATAAGCTACCAGACCTCCCATACTTTACGCGGCAGGGCGTCTATCCGATGAGCGGCGTAGGTCCGCTTACCATCCGAGACACATGCCTCCTACCACGCGGCAGGGACTCAGTGTACCTGCTCCAGTTGGATAGCGTACTCATCAGTCATGGCGATCATGCGTGCTCGTTGCCTGGTGTCGAGGGCACGGATAGCTCCCAGGCTCGGCATCGCTCCCGCGTATAGCGGATCAGGTGTACCGTCTCCACCACGTCCCCCGCCGGTGTGTCCTGGTCATCCTTACGCCAGGCCAGAGCGCGGTCGATGAGCTCGATCCAGCGCCGGTCCAGAGCGGCCCGCCCCCAGCGGGCGGCGACCGGTTTGGACACCACCGTCCCGTGGTCGAGGGTGTAGAGCATTCGGCACATGGTGAGCGCGGCGTATACCTGATAACCCCGCCGGTGAAGCGGCGTCGGGTCCACCGGCATCGCGCCCCACCACTCCTCCATGAGGCTTGCCACGGCGCGGCGCATCTCGTTGGGAGCCACGGGGTCGATCAAGGTGTCGGGCGGTGGTCCGGCCACCACGACCCCGTGCTCCCGCAGGATATGGCGTTGCAGCACCCAGTCGCTCGCGAGTTGGTCCCACACGAGTTTCTCTTCGGCGCCGCGCTGAATATGCGGATGGCGTGCCCTGGTTGGGTCATAGCGCCGCAGGGCGTCGCGCGGGATATAGGCGGCCTCGACTTCGGTAGCCCAGGGCGAGCCGCCCGTATTGAAGCGGGCGTGCAGAGCCTGAAGAGCCGCCATCAACTCGTCCGTGGGGTCAGTTTGGGTCACGACCACGAAGTCGATATCGCTGGACCCTGGGGAGAAGTCGCCCAGGGCGAGGGAGCCGGACAGGTACATGGCCTGGAACTGATCACCCAATACCTGACGTATTCCGGCGAGGAAGCCGCACGCTACCGTATTGACATCAGGATAGGGCGTTGGCTGATCAGGCGTCACATCGGGCGCCGAGGAATCATTCCCTCCCCTCACTTCCGTGATCCAGCCCGGTGCCCGATCGCCTCCAGTGCCAACCCCGGTTCCACCTCGGCGAGCAGCGGATCCCCGTCGTCGGCTGCCTCCTCCGGATGCTGCCAGCGGTAGTAGGCGGCGGCGGCAATCATCGCCCCGTTATCCATGCATAGGGAGAGCGGCGGCACATACACTGGAACCAGTAGATCGCTCGTCACCCGCGCCCGCAGCGCCGCGTTCGCCGCTACCCCGCCGCAGATCGCCACCGTGGCGGCGCCAAACTCCTGGGCGGCCGCCAGCACCTTGGTCGCCAGCACATCCACCACGCTGTCCTGAAACGAGGCGGCGATTCCCGTCAGATCCGCGTGCTCCAACCCACCTTGCTCCTGCAGAAGTTGCCAGACCGCCGTCTTGAGGCCGCTAAAGCTGAAGTCATAGGTGCCCCGCAGCCAGGCCCGCGGCAGCCGCGGCAAAGTCCCTTGAAACCCTTCGGCGGTCCTTTGAATAGCAGGGCCGCCGGGAAAGCCCAGACCGAGCCGGCGGGCAACCTTATCGAACGCCTCGCCCGCCGCGTCGTCGCGCGTCCCGCCGAGTCGCTCGTACCGGCAATGTTCGTGCATCAGCAGCAGTTCCGTGTGGCCCCCGGATACGATCAGGACCAAGACGGGAAACCGCGGCTCGGGTTGCTCCTCCATCCCTGGAGGAATCAGCCAGTTGGAGTAGACGTGCCCTTCCAGATGATTGACCGGAAGCAGCGGCAGGTCGCGCGCCATGGCCAGGCCCTTGGCGAAGCTCACTCCCACCATGAGCGCCCCGCTCAAGCCCGGTCCCCGCGTAACTCCGATGGCATCCAGATCCGCCAGCGCCAAACCGGCTGCCGCGAGTGCCTCATCCACCACCGAGGCGATGTCCCCCAGATGGGCGCGGCTGGCTACTTCCGGGACCACGCCGCCGTATTGGGCGTGGGTCCGCAGCTGAGAGCGGACGATGTTGGCCAGGATCAGTCGTCCGTCGCGGACAACGGCCGCCGCCGTGTCGTCGCACGAGGTATCGATACCGAGGATATTCATCGTCGCCGACTCTGGGGGGCCAGGCTCTCGGCGAACGGCGCCAGCTCGCCGGCCTGGATGAGCCGTTCCCTGAGATCGGCGCGCAGGGCCATGAAGCGATCCTGGAAGGCGGGCGAATGAATCTCGTCGGTCCACATGATCAGCGCGTCCTCGCGGTTGTCGCTATAGTATTTTGGCCGCACGCCCGCCGGCTTAAAGCCGTATTTCCTATAGAGGGCTTGAGCGATAGTGTTCGACACCCGTACCTCCAGAGTGAGCCAGCGCGCGTTGATATCCAGGGCGATCTCGGTCAGGGCTACCAGCAGCAACTCGCCGAGACCCTTGCCGCGATATTCAGGCCGCACGGCGATCGTGGTGACGTGTGCCTCGTCGATCACCAGCCAGAGTCCGGCATAGCCGGCCATGGTCCGCACGTCGGGTGGCGCCGGGAGCGGCGGGCGAGTGCGGGATAAAGGCAGCAGGAAGCCGCCCAGGAAGCCGCGCCGCTCCGGCTGCGCTGGCCGATAAAGGGGCTGATCCGGGTGTTCCGGCGAGGCGAGCCGCAGCACCAGGTAGTGGGCGTTGACGTTCTCCCCCAACTCCTTCTTATAGGCATTACTGGGCCAGGGAGTGGTGAATGAGTCCTTCTCGATGGCCATCACTTCGGATACATCTCCGAACGACATACGATCAACCACGAAAGGCATGACGGCGGCCCGGCCTACGCGCCGGCCATCGCGGCGAGGCGCGGCCTGGTGATCGCGGGCCGCCGCACGTAGAGCGGTACCAACGCTTCACTGCTCCCCGAGGCGCCGCTTTCGCCGGCGGCCAGGGCGAGCGTGACCATGTACGAGGCTCGCCGTAGGCCCTGGGGCGGGGCGACCATCCGCTTGGCCCCGCCCAGCAGCATGGACAACTCCCCGCATGCCGGCTCGCTCAGGGGGCCGCACCACACGCACTTGGCCGGAGATTCCGCCGCCAGGGTAGCCAGCGGGGCTATCGTGTACGGGGTCAGCCGGCGCCAGCGGCCTCCCCGGCTCCCGAACAGGGCCGAATAATAGGCTCCCTGTCCGGCGGGGAGCACCGCCCGTTGGTGCGGCGTCCGATCCGCGTGGGGGAAGGCCAGCAGATCCAGGGCCCCCACGCCATAAATAGGGACGCCCAGACCGGTGGCCAGACCAATGGCGGTCGCCATCCCGGCCCGAATGCCGTTAAAGGAGCCGGGTCCGGTGCAGACGCAGACCATCTGGGTATCGCGCAGCGCGAAGGAACACTGCTCGGCTAGCTGACGGAGGGCCGGAGCCAGCAGCCGAGAGTGCCGCATTCCCGCCAGCCAGGTCTGCTCGCCCACGACCTCGCCTTCCCGCACCAGCGCGAGAGACGCCGTCTCGGTGGCGCTATCGATGCAAATCGCGTGGACGCCGCTCCAGGACGGGCCAGGGAGGGTAATCGGCACCGGATCTGCTTCGGGTGAGAGCCGCTCGTCGGTCATGCGCGGAAAGCCAGCGCCCGAAAGCGGCGCAGCATCTCGTCGTAGGCATCGCCCCGAGCCATGATCTGAATCGAACGCTTGGTGGCGCTGATCAGCCTGAGGGATACCTTGAGGTAGCTATCCTCCAGGAAATCACGCCCATGCTCGCCCCACTCCACCACGCATACCGCGTCCGGGCGCCGATAGTCGGAGAATTCCGCCCACGGATCGCGCGCCTGACCGTCCAGACGATAGAAGTCGAAATGGTTGAAGTCCAGGCGGCCGGCGTATTCCTTGAGCACGGTAAAGGTGGGACTGTTTACCTCCGCCTCAACCCCCAGGCCGCGGGCCATGCCCTGGGCCAATACGGTCTTTCCGGCTCCCAGATCACCGGA
>Ga0307373_10006240_pt1 | contig 19060 bp, 16 predicted proteins | sample OX2MG_FD_202534 | JGI IMG/M metagenome (GOLD analysis project Ga0307373, IMG submission 202534) | Soil microbial communities from Risofladan, Vaasa, Finland - OX-2 | ecosystem: Environmental > Terrestrial > Soil > Coastal area > Acid sulfate soil | place: Finland: Risofladan, Vaasa | collected...
GCAGGTGATTCGATTTGGCATTACAACCCATGATGCTGGTCACCAGATTACGGAACTCGACTTCGCTCTAGCCGAGCACATCGACAGAATCGCGGCGGGCCAGGGAGCAAAGCCGACAAGCTGAGAGACAGAGGTTTCCTCCTGCCCGGCAGGTTCCACCAGTTGCCGGGGGAGGCACCGCCCGTTCAGGGCGGGTGCCGACCTTCCTCGTGGTGGTGGTGGGTCAGGTGCCGCCCCGTTCAGGGCGGGGGCCGGGCCTGGCAGCGCCACGAGGGTCTGTGAGCGTGCTGCCGGGCTGGCCGTGGTTTCGGTCTGTGCTGGCGGTTTTGTTCCTCGCTGGCTGGGTGCCTGCTTGTGCCGTGGTTTCGGCCTGTGCTGGGTGACTGTCCTGTGCTGTTGCGTCGCTGCGCCCGCCTGGGCGGTCTTGACCTTGACCTTGACGTTGGTCTTGATCTTGATCTTGATACTCTCCGTCCGGCCCAGCGTCTGCGGTGGGGCTGTCTAGGCTGTGGCCTTGGCGGGCGCTGGGGCGGCGGTCATAGCTGCACCGTCCATTCGATAGTCAGGCTCTGGCTGGGGTCGGCTCGGTGGAGTGGTTCGCACTTATCGCTGTCCCCTATAGAGGGTGTCATCAGAACCGCTGAGGCAGTCGGCTCTTAGCCGCGCATGTCGACCGCGTTGACCCGGACCGGGCGGATGGTGACGACGACCCGGCTCTCGCCCGGCTGGTCGTGCCCGCGCAGGTCCGACTGGTACTTCGCGCCGACCCGGTCGGCGAAGGAGTAGTCATCGTCGGGCGTGACCTCCGCGTCGCCGCGGATCTCCAGGTAGCGGTAGGGGACGGCGAGGTCGAGCAGGAAGAGGTTGGCGGCCGGGTTGGCCTTCAGGTTCTTGGTCTTCTGCCGGCTCGAGTTGAGTGAGAGGGAGATCGTGTCCCCGTCGGCCAGGAACCAGACCTCCGAGAGCTGGGGACGGCCGTCCGGGCCGATCGTGGCGAGGGTGGCGACCTGCCCGTCGAGCAGGTCGCGGTGGGACGCGGGAATCGCGGTCACTGATACTCCTTCAGGCGTGTGTTGAGTCGATGCGAGTGCCGCGGGGGCCGCGGTCAGACCCCGGCCGCGGCGGCGAGGTCTTCGTCGACGATCAGGACGATCTTGCCCCGGGTGTGGCCCTCCGCCACCGCGCGGTGGGCGCGAGCGGCGTCTTCCCAGTCGTATCGGGCCTGGATCTCCACGGAGATCGTGCCATCGTCGAACCACGGGGCCAGCCGGATGAGCCGGCTGCCACGCGGCTGACCGTTATATGTCTGCCAGTTGACCCGCCCGGCGTCCGGGAGTTCGGCGTGCACGGGGGTCGCGATGATCGCGCCGTCGGCGGCGGCGCGCGCCGCGCCGGCCAGGGTGGGCGCGGCGCACGCGAGGACGCGCTGCGCGCCGCCGTCCAGCGCGGCCCGGGCCTGGTCGGGCCAGTCGGGCCGGGTGTGGTCGATGACCACGGCGGCGCCCAGCTTGTGCAGGAAATCGTGGTGCTGCGGGCTCCCCGTCGCGACGACCTCCGCGCCGAGCGCCCGGGCGATCTGGACCGCGAAGTGCCCGACCCCGCCCGCGGCGGCCGTGATGAGGACGCGGTCACCGGCGGCGATGGCCAGCACGTCGGTGATGCCCTGCTCGGCGGTCAGGCCGTCAATCGGCACCGCCGCCGCGTCGATCATGGGCAGGCCGGCCGGAATCGGCGCGAGCTGCTCGACCGGGCAGGTCACGTACTGGGCATAACAGCTCGTCAGGCCTGGGTAACCGTAGACGGGCGCGCCGTCGTCCAGGAACGCGTCCGCGCCGGTGTCGCCCACTACCACGCCGGCGAACTCCCCGCCGGGGACGTAGGGCAGGCCGCCGGTCCAGCCGCCCTCGCGCAGGTAGACATCCCACGGGCCGACGCCGGCCGCCAGCACCCGGACCAGGATCTCGTCGGGTCCGGGCGTCGGAATCGGCATCTCGGTGACGCGCATCACCTCGGGACCGCCGAACTCGCTCACGGTGATCGCCTGCATGGCTGCTCCTTTGACCGGGGACCGGGTTGGTCGGGCATCGGATGGGGCGCTGCGTCCTTCCGTCTACCGCCAGGCTAGCGGCGCCGGCCGCCGCGGCGGGCCTGTTCCTGGCCGACATGGCGGCCCACGCGCAGCGCACCCGCGTCTACGACGACTACCTCGGCCAGCTGGCCGGCGCGGACCCGGAGCAGGTCGAGTACGCGGCACTCAGCCTGGTCGGGCCCCGCAACCGCATCGACAAGCTGGTCGGCGGCCTGCCCCTGCTGCCCTGACATCAGCGTGCAGCCTTTTGGGGGTCCTGGCACCCAAAAGGCTGCACGTTCATCGTGCCGGAATGCCGTCAGCGTCGGTTAACCTGGTAATGACACAAAATGTCGCGCTGCGGGTAACTAACAGGGTGACGTACCTGGCTGCTCCAGACTTCGGCAGTTCTTGTGGGACTCATGTGAGCCGAGAGGTAGCCATGATAGTAATTTCTCCGCTCGAGCTGGCCGATTCTCCGGTCGCGATAGCCGTCAGGCCGTCTGCGGCAGCCGTCAGCCGGTCCGCGGCGTTCGAGGGAGCTCCGGCGGGCGAGATCCGAAACGGCTCGGCCGGGCTGGATGACGGCGAACTGCTGCGCATCGCCCAGTCGCTGCCGCGGGGGAGCGAGCGCCGCGGCGAGGCCTGCGAGCTGCTGGTCAGCCGGTACCGCGGCCTGGTCAGGTTCTGTGTCCAGCGGTATACCCGCAGGTCGGAGCCGGACGATGACCTGATGCAGGTCGGGTACGTGGGCCTGATGAAGGCGATCAACAACTTCAATCCGGCCCTCGGCGACAGCCTGGCCGCTTACGCGCAGCCGACCATTATCGGCGAGATCAAGCGACACTTCCGGGATAAGGGCTGGCCCGTCCACATCAAGCGCTCAGCCCGGGAACTGGTCCTGGAGGTCCGTGAGGCGACCGGGCACCTGACCCAGGAGCTGGGCCGCGCGCCGGGCGAGTCCGACCTGGTCCGCTACCTGGGGGTCAGCGGCGGCGCTGTGCGCGACGCGCAGGTCGCGGCGATGGCCTTCCAGGCGTCCTCGCTGGATGCGCCCGTGGCCGGCCAGCCAGACGGGGACAGGCTGGCTGAACTGCTCGGCGAAGAGGACCGGCGGGTTGAGCACATGCTCACCATGCAGGCGGTCGCGACGCACTGGAGGGAGTTGCCCGCGCGCGAGCGGGCGATCCTGCTGCTGCGCTTTAACGGCGAGCTGACGCAGTCTGAGATTGGCCGGCAGCTCGGCATTTCGCAGATGCAGGTCTCCCGGCTGCTCAGCCATGCGTTCGGCTATCTCCGCCCCCGGCTGCTCGGCCTGGAGCCCCACACCCTCGAAGCCGCCGGCCAGTAAGCGCGGGCTGGGCGTGACCTTTGCGCCGGGGTGTCCCGATTACCGCCTAATTGGAAATGGATAATCACCGCGCGAGGGTCATGCGCCATTAAGTGGCAGGTATCGCAAAGGCCTTGCGAACGGCATCGGGAAGCGTGTAGAAATCACGTCATCGAGTCGGCGCTGTAAATTCCGGGGGGCGCGGCGCGGGGTCCGCCGGCGGGGGCGGGCCGACGGCGGCGAGGGGGATCGGTTAGATGCGCTACGCAGTTGCAGGACGCCGCGGCCGGGCTCTGCGCGTGGTAGCGTTCCCGGCCGTCGCCGCGCTGATCGCGGGCGCGTTCGGTTTCGTGGGTCCGGCACAGGCAGCGACCCCGTCGACCCGGTCGCTGCCGGGCACTCATCCGGCGTGGGCGACCGCCGCGGCGCAGCGCGGCGTCACGCCGTCCGACGCGACGATCTCCGCGCAGGTCTACCTGGCCGGGCGCAACGCAGCCGGGCTCGCCGCCTACGCTCGCGAGGTTTCCACGCCCGGCAGCGCGCAGTACGGGCACTACCTGACCGCCGCCCAGCAGGATGCCGCGTTCGGGCCGGCTCGCGCGCAGGTCCAGAAGGTGAAGTCGTGGCTGACGGGGGCCGGCCTCAAGATCACCGCGACCGCCGAGCAGTACGTGTCAGTCACCGGCACGCCGACCGCCGCCGGGCGGGCGTTCGGTACGCGGCTCCGGGACTACGCGCTCTCCGGGCACGTCTACTACGCGCCGAGCACCAACGCGACGATTCCCGCCGCCCTGGCGTCGGCGGTCCTGGGCGTCTCCGGCCTGGACGACGCCCCCATGGTGGCCCGCCCGGCCGCCGTCCCGACGCCCGCCAGCGTCCGGCACGTGACGCGGGCCAAGGGCGCGCCGCCCTACATCGGGCTATCCCCGTGCTCGGCCTACTGGGGCCAGAAGACGCCTGCCGGCCTGCCCGCCGCCTACGGGCACGCCAACCCGCTTCCGGTGTGCGGCTATACGCCCAACCAGCTGCGCGATGCCTATGGCGTCGCGAAGACCGGGCTGACCGGCAAGGGCACGACCGTGGCGGTCGTCGACGCCTACGGCTCGCCCACCATCGCGTCCGACGTGAACACCTTCGCCAGGTACAACCACTTCCCGGGATTCGCCCCGGGCCAGTTCCGCCAGATCGTCACGCCCGCGCAGTGGAACAGCCAGGCCGCCTGCGGCGGTCCCGCCGGGTGGAAGCCCGAGGAGTCACTGGACGTGGAGGCCGTGCACACCATGGCCCCGGCGGCCCGGGTGCTTTACGTCGGGGCCAATTCCTGCCAGGACAGCGATTTCCTGAGCGCGTTCGCCGCCATCATTGACCATCGGCTGGCGACGATCGTGACGAACTCCTGGGGCGAGGACCTGTTCGACTACAACGGCAACGAGCCGGCGAGCACCATCCGGGCGTATACACAGGCGCTCGAGCAGGCCGCCACCGAGGGCATCGGCTTCTACTTCTCCTCCGGTGACTGCGCCACCAACGACCCGGGCATCGTGGGCAGCGGCCTCAGCTGCGACCCCAACTCGGCGGAGCCACAGGTCACCTTCCCCGCGTCGGACCCCTGGGCGACGGGCGTGGGCGCGACCGCGATCGGGATCGGCGCGCACCAGAACTACCTGTTCGAGACCGGCATGGGGGACTCCGAGGCGACCTTGCAGGACGGCGCATCCTGGTCCTCGCTGCCCGGAACCTTCCTGTTCGGAGCCGGCGGCGGCACGAGCAACTACTTCACCCAGCCGTCGTATCAGCGCGACGTGGTGCCGGCCTCGCTGGCGCACATGCTGCTCACTGGCACGTACTCCGCCACGCCGATGCGGGTGGTGCCCGATGTCGCGATGGAAGGCGATCTGTTCGCCGCCACCATGGCGGGCTTCACCCAGCCGCTGCCCGGCGGTTCCACCGGCTGGGCCGAGGCGGGCTACGGCGGCACTAGCGTGGCCAGCCCGCTGTTCGCCGGCGTCCAGGCCGACGCTCAGCAGGCGGCGCGGTTCCCGATCGGCTTCGCCAACCCCGAGATCTACCAGCGCGACCAGCGCCGTGGCCTGGGCGCCTTCCGCGATATCACCGACCATCCCGGCGGAGCGACGTTCGCGACCGCCATAGCCGCGGGCCTGTCCCAGGGGGCGCGCCAGGGCGCGCTATTCACGCTGGGCAGCGATTTCACGCTGCACGCCGCGCCGGGCTTCGACGATGTAACGGGGGTCGGCTCGCCCACGCCGGCCTACCTGAGGTCGTTCGGCCGGTGACCGGCGGCCCGGTGGCGGGGTGCTGTCCAGGCCCCTGCGACCCGACCGCCGCGCGCTATCCTGCCAGCTGCGGGACAGACTCAGCCGCGGGACAGCCGTGGCCGCGTGTGAAGGGGCGGACGAGATGACCGGGCTAGCGCGTGACCACCTGGGGCGATACGGAGTCTGGCGGCACGGGCGCGGGGTGACGCCGGAGCTGGCGCTCGTCCTCGAGCAGCTCGGCTACGGCACCCTGTGGCTGGGCGGCTCGCCGGCCGGCGACCTCACGCAGGCCGAGCAGCTGATCGACGCCACGACCACGCTGACGCTGGCGACCGGCATCGTGAACATCTGGCAGGACGATGCCCACGTTGCCGCGGCTTCTTTCGGGCGGATCGAGGACCGCCACCCCGGCCGGTTCCTGCTCGGCGTCGGAGCGGGCCACCCGGAGGCCGTCCAGGGGTACGAGCGGCCGTACGACGCGCTGAGCCGTTACGTAGACACCCTGCTGGCGGACGGTGTTCCGCCCGGCAGCCTGGTCCTGGCCGCGCTGGGCCCCAAGGTGCTGCGGCTGGCGGCCGAGCGAACCGCCGGAGCCCACCCCTACCTGGTCCCGCCCGAGCACACCCGCCGCGCGCGGGAGATCCTCGGCGCCGGACCGCTGCTGGCGCCCGAGCAGAAGGTGGTGCTGGACACCGACCCGGAGCGGGCCCGAGCCATCGGCCGGCCGGTGGTGGAAAAGCCCTACCTCGGCCTGGTCAACTACACCAGCAATCTGCGGCGGCTCGGCTGGAGCGAGGAGGATCTCCGCGACGGCGGAAGCGACGCGCTGATCGACGCGCTCGTCGCGCATGGCAGCGCGCAGGACATCGCGGCCCGGCTCGCCGAGCATCTCGACGCCGGCGCCGACCACGTCTGTCTCCAGGTGCTCGCCGCGCCCGGCGCCGACTTGCCGGGCATCTACCGGGAGCTGGCGCAGGCGCTGGATCTCTGACGGGCGCCCAGTGCGGGTCTGGCAGCGGCGGGTCTGGGCAGCGGCTGGTCTGGGCAGCGGCCGGTCTGGCAGAGTGGATCTCCGGCAAGCTGACAAGATTGGGGTTCGGGATGGCAGGTGACGCTCGGCTCGGCTCGGTGGTCATGTTCGTGCAGGAGCTGGACCGGTCGGTGGCCTTCTATCAGGACATCCTGGGCCTTGAGCTGGTCGACCGTGACCCGACGGCCGCGCTGCTCGCCAGCCCGGCCGGATCCCAGCTGATCCTGCGGGCGATGGGCGGTAACGCTACCCATCCGCTCGGCGGCGTCGGCGTCCAGTACGTCATCTGGAGCGCCGCCGGGCAAGAAGACCTGGACCGATGCGAGCAGGCGCTCAAGCGCCGGCTGGCGCACCGGGAAACTCGCACCGCCGAGGGCTCAACGGCGGTGGAGGGGCGCGACCCCGATGACGTGGTCGTGCTGGTCACCTACCCTGGCCCCGATCAGGCCCCGATGCACCGGCTGCCGGCCCGGATATACGGCTGGTAGGCGGCCAGGCCAGCCAGCTCAGCCAGCCGACGGCGAAGGCCGGGACGTATGCCTGACCCTCGCCAAATAGGTACCGTTAGCACGTGATTGAGGCGCGCACACCTGTGCTCCTGGTGGGCGTCGACGGCTCCGAGACCTCGCTGCGCGCCGGCGCCTACGCCGGCGGGATGGCATACCGGCAGCGCGCGCGCCTGGTGTGCCTGTACGTGCGCACTTACACCATCGCGACCGGGGTCGGGGTCGCCGCCATCCCGTCCCTGCAGAAGGCGCACGACGACATCGCCGATGAGCTCCGGGAGATGGTCGAGAGCCAGAGCGCGCGGATCGGGATCAGCGCGGAGTTCGTTCAGCGCGAGGGCAACCCTTTCGCGGAGATCATCCGGCTGGCCAAGGAACTGCCCGCCGACGCGGTGATCGTCGGGGCGTCGACCAAGGCCGGTCACCGCTTCGTGGGCTCGCTCGCCGTTCACCTGGTGCGCGCCAGCCACTGGCCGATCACGGTCGTCCCGTAGGGGCCATTGACCGGGGCGCGCGTTGCTTCTGGAACGGGAGAATGGCGCGGCGCGGGGCGGGGCGGGGCGGGGCGGGGCGGGGGGAGCTAGCGGCGGGTCGCTGCCCATTGGCGCAGCATGTCGATCCGGGCGCGGATCTCGGCGCCGGTGGCCTGCGGCACCGGAGGGCCGCCGCAAGAGCGGCGTAGCTCCGCGTGGATGACGGCATGCGGCTGGCTGGTTCGGTGATGCCAGGCTGTGACCAGCGTGTTCAGTTCCTTGCGCAGCGTGGCGAGGCTCTCTCGGGTGGAGGCCGGGGCCGCGGGGGCCGCGACGCCGGCCGCGTGCGGCGTCGCAGGCCCTAGCGCGGACGCCGGTCCGCCCGCCCCGGCGTGGCGCTTGCGCAGCAGCAGCGTGACCTGCTCCGGCTCCAGCAACCCGGGCAGCCCGAGGAAATCCTCCTCCTCGGCGGAGGTCCCGAACTCGCCTCCGTCGTAGAGCACCCGGTCGAAATGTGCCGACGCCTCCAGGGCCTTAAAGGGCGTCTCGCCCAGCTCGTCGGGCGTGTCGCGGCGGCGCTCCGCCTCGGCGAGCTCGCGCTCCTCGTCGTCGTCGCGCCGGCTGAGAACATGGTCCCGCTCCGCCTCAAGCTCGGCGGCGTAGCCCAGCAGCAGGGGAACCGACGGCAGGAAGACCGACGCAGTCTCGCCGCGATGCCGCACGCGGACAAAGCGGCCCACCGCCTGGGCGAAGAACAGCGCCGTGCTCACGCTGGTGGCATAGACGCCGACGGCCAGCCGCGGGAGGTCGACGCCCTCGGACACCATGCGGACCGCGACCATCCAGCGGTCCTGCGACGTGCCGAACGCGCCGATCTTCTTGCTCGCGGCCGGGTCGTCGGACAGCACCACGACCGGCCGGGCGCCGGTGATCCGGCGCAGCAGCGCGGCGTAGGCGCGCGCGTCCGCGTGGTCCCCGGCGATGACCAGCCCGCCCGCGTCGGGCATGCCCCGGCGCACCTCGGTGAGGCGGCGGTCGGCCGCTTCCAGCACGCGGGCGACCCACTCACCCTCGGGATCGAGGGCCGTGCGCCAGGCGAACGCGAGCTGATCCGGGGTCATCGGGGCGCCGAGGGTGCCGGTGATCTCGTCGCCCGCCCGGCTCCGCCAGCGCATCTCGCCGGAGTAGGCCAGGAAGATCACCGGGCGGACGACGCCGTCATCAAGGGCCGGGCCGTACCCGTAGGTGTAGTCGGCGCTGCTGCGCCGGGTCCCGTCGGCCTCCTCGAGATAGGTGACGAACGGGATCGGGTTGGCATCGCTGCGGAAGGGAGTACCGGTGAGTCCCATCCGCCGCCTTGCTGGCTCAAACGCTTCCCTCGCCGCCTCACCCCAGGACAGCGCGTCTCCCGTGTGGTGGATCTCATCGAAGATCACCAGCGTGCGGCGGTTCGTCGTGCGCTGCCGGTGCAGCGCGGGATGGGCAGCGACCTGCGCATAGGTCACCACGACGCCCGCGTAGTCGGCCGATGCCCGGCCCTGGCTGTTGCGGTAGGCGGAATCCAGGGCGATACCCACCCGGTGCGCCGCCTGCGACCACTGGTGCTTGAGGTGCTCGGTCGGGGTGACCACGGTAATGGCCGCTATCTCCCGCCGGGCGAGCATCTCCGCGGCGATCGTCAGCGCGAATGCCGTCTTTCCTGCTCCCGGCGTCGCGACCAGCAGGAAGTCTCGCCGGGGAACGCGAAAGTACTCACGATAAGCAGCCTTCTGCCAGGTCCGCAGAGCCCCGAAGAGGTCCTGCCGCACGGGATCGCCGGATCGGCTTGCATCATCGGGGGTCGCGGGGGCGGGGGTGCTCACAGGGCCGAAACGCTACCAGGGCCGAGCCGGGGAGTCGCGGCAGCCGGGCCCGGCGGGTCGCCAGCGGCGCTGGCTGGCCCCTCAGCCGAGGGCGAACGGAGTAAGCCAGTCTGGAATCTTGGCGAGCTGGCTCAGGCCGGACCTGCCGGCCCCTGGTGGCCGGCGGCAATGCGGTTGCGCATTTGCATAAAGGGACCCGCAGGCTCATAGATTCGGCATTATGGGGACCTGGTAACGGGGCCACGGGAGGCCAGTTGATGGTTGCGCAGCCGACGCTGGAGCAGCTGCGACGATGGGATCCGGAACGGATCGGGCCGTACGTGCTGCTCGGACGCCTGGGCGCCGGCGCGATGGGCCAGGTCTACCTGGGGCGATCGACGGCCGGGCGGCTGGTCGCCGTGAAGACCATCAAGATTGAGCTGGCGGAGGAGCCCGGGTTCCGGGACCATTTCGCGCACGAGGTGGCGGCGGCCCGCCGGGTCAGCGGGATGTTCACCGCCGCCGTCGTGGCGGCCGATCCGGAGGCTGACGTCCCGTGGCTGGCGACCGCCTACATCCCGGCCCCGTCGCTGAGCCGACTGGTCCGCGCCTGCGGGACGCAGCCGCTGGAGACCATCTGGTGGCTGGCGGCGGGCTGCGCGGAGGCGCTGGAGTCGATTCACGGTGCGGGGCTGGTGCACCGGGACCTGAAGCCGTCGAACGTGCTGGTGGCCCCGGATGGCCCGCGGGTGATCGACTTCGGGGTGGCCAGGGCCGCCGAGCGGATCCAGCTCACGGTCACCCGCGGGGCCGTGGGCACGCCGGCCTACATGGCCCCCGAGCAGGCCCGCGATACCCGCCAGGCATCGACGGCCAGCGATGTGTTCGCCCTGGGCGCGACGCTGCTGTTCGCGGCGACCGGGCACGCGCCGTACCAGGGCGAGACCGTCATGGACGTCCTGGTCCGGCTGGCGACCGAGCCGCCCGATCTGTCCGGGCTGCCAGCCGAGCTGACCAGTCTCATCACGGCCTGCCTGGAGCGCAGCCCGCGGGACCGCCCGTCGTCGGCGGCGCTGCTCGACCAGCTAGGGCCGCTGGTCGACGCGCCGTCCGACAACGGCACGGGGCATTCCTACCTGACCGAGTCGGCGATGGGGCTGATCAGGGAGTTCCAGCGCAGTCCGCAGGTGGAGCCGCGGGCCGGCGCGGGCGAGGCCAGCGCGGGCGAGGCCGGCGACACCAGCCTGGCCAGCGACACCTGCCTGCCCGGCGGTGCCAGCGAGCCCGGCGGTGCCAGCGAGCCCAGCGAGCCCGGCGAGCCCAGCCTGGCCAGCGAGCCCGGCGAGGACGGCATGACGTTCGCCTCGCACCTGGCCCTGCCGGCCCTGCCGGCCGCGGTCGCCCGGCGCTGGCCCCGGCGCCAGCGCCGGCTGGCACCGCGGCGGCACCTGGCGGCGCTGCCCCTGGCCGGGCGGGTCGTGGCGGCGTTCGTCCTGATCGGGGCGGGCGCCGGCCTCGGCGTGCTGCTCAGCCGCTCTAGCGGTAACTCGGCGAGTTCGGCCGCGAGCACCGTCGGCCTGCCCGCGCCGCCGACGGGGCCGCCGCCGTCCGTCTTCCCGCACCTGTCGGGCGGCAGCCCGGCGATCGGCATGGTCCAGCCCCTCGGCGACGGGTATTCCGAGTTTGTCGTGCACGGTGTCAACTGGCCCCCCGGCAGCCTCCTGTCGGTGCAGGTGGCCGGGTATGGCGTGTCGCCGGACCGGCCGACCGTGGACCGGATGGGCACGTTCAACTACACGATCGACCAGGGCCACGTGTTCTTCAAAGGGCTGATGCCGCCGGGCAGCTACCGCGTCATGGTGACCGGGCCCGGAGGTCGGCGGGCCAGCACCCACTTCATGGTCAACTCGCAGCCGGGAACTCCGCCGCCCGGCGGTACCGGGCCACCGCCAGGCCCGGGGTAAGTCCAGGGTGTCATCCGGGCAGGCCGACCGGGCAGGCAGGCCCGGGCGGACCCGGCAGGCAGGCAGGCCGACCGGGCGGACAGTCAGGCTTCCTGTACGGTCCACCACAGGTCCTCCTGGCGGGAGCACCAGGCCGGGTCGTTCAGCCTGCCGAGATCGGCGGCGGTGATGATCCCGTGCTCGATCAGCACCCGGACGACCACCTCGTCGGAGAGCCGCACGTCGGCCCGGATCAGCCCGCGCTCGGTGATCTTGCGGCGGAGCACCTTGATGTGCTCGGCGACCCGGGCGGACAGGCGATCCCGGTAGGCCTGATCGGTGTCGAAGCGCTCTAGCTCGTGGTAGGCCCCCGTTACCTCCAGCGCGGTCCGGGCGATTTCCGGGGTTCGCGGCAGCGGCCCCGTGGCGGCCGGATCCAGCAGCCAGGGCCTGCACCACATGAGCGCGACCAGGAAGAGCTTGGTCATGGGATCCAGGTAGAGGGGCAGCACGGTCGCGTCGCTGTCGGGCCGGAGCCGGCCGCCGTCCGCGCCGATGCCCCAGCCGGCGCCCTGGCCGGCCACCATGACCGACAGCGCCTGGCCCTCGTCCAGCATGGCGCGCGAGCCGACCAGGGTCGTGCCCGCATGCAGGAACCAGCCGCCGGACGGCTCGCTGCTGTCCTCCATCCGCGGCAGCCGGATACGGTAACCCTCGCCCTCGGTGTAGAGGGCGTGCGTCCTGCTGATGTTGGCGATCCAGACGCCATCGGCCACCGCGCTGATGACCCCGGCCCGCCGCGACAGCCCCCGGCCGACCGAGACCGTCAGGTCAGCGTCCGGGCCGCGGCCGAACACCAGCCGGCTGCCCTCGGGAATGCCGACGATCAGCCCGGACGGCGTGCTGACCCGGGCGGCCACTGCGCTCGTGGGCTGGGGCGCCATTGCCCTCCTGCCTGCCGGGGTGAGCTATCGGGATGCTGCCGAGGCCGCCAGGTCGGCGTCTTGGGGAAGGCGCCGCCGGCATCGCCTGCTGGCCATAGGCCCGCTTGCGCAGATTGTAAGACGGGGTGTCCAGCCCGACGGACCCCGGAATCCGGGGATGGCCTGCCGGGGGATTATGCGATTTGCTGGCACAAGTCTGGGGCGAGGCGCCAGACACGGCCCGCCGGGGACTGCCGTTCGCGCGGCAGACGGGCCCAGGTCGGTGGTGACGGCCCGGGCAGGACGGCGTGGCGGGATTCGTCCTACCGCGCCTACCTGGGGGGTGCCCGGCGGGCCCGAGTCCAGTTCCTCGCCCCAGGCTCAGGGGGGCCGGGGGGGATTGGCCCTGCGCTACGCGTGCGCGGGGACCGCCGGCCACTGCGGGACCGTGGCCAGGTGACGCATCAGGCTGGCGAACTCGGCGGGGGACAGGCTCTGCTCGGCATCGGACAGGGCCTTGGCCGGCTCGGGATGGACTTCGATGAGCAGGCCATGCGCGCCTGCGGCCCGGGCCGCCCAGGCCATCGGCGCGACGTAAGGGCGACTGCCGGTGCCGTGACTGGGATCGACGATGATCGGCAGGTGCGACCGCTCGCGGACCACGGCCACCGCCGACAGGTCGAGCGTGTTGCGGGTGGCGCTCTCGAAGGTCCGGATGCCCCGCTCGCAGAGGATCACCTGCTGATTGCCCTGAGCGACCACGTACTCCGCGGCTGCTAGCCACTCCTCGATCGTGCTGGACAGGCCGCGCTTGAGCAGCACCGGCCGGTCCACCTTGCCAAGCTCGCGCAGCAGGTCGAAGTTCTGCATATTGCGGGCTCCGACCTGGAGGATGTCCGCGACCGCCGCCATCCGCGGCACCTGATCGACCGCCATCACTTCCGTGATGACGGGCAGGCCGGCCTCGCGTCCGGCCGTGACCAGGAGATCGAGTCCGTCCCAGCCGAGCCCCTGGAAGGAATAGGGCGAGGTTCGCGGCTTGAACACGCCGCCGCGCAGCACCTGCGCGCCGTGGTCGGCGACGAACCGGGCGGTCGTGGTGATCTGCTCCGCACTCTCGACTGAGCACGGGCCCGCCATAACGACGAACCCGTCACCGCCGATGAGCACGTCGCCGACCCTGATCAGGGTGTCGGACTTGCGGGCGGCCCGGTCGACGAGCTTGTAGTGACGGGACCGGCTCGCGGCCGGCTTGGGCGCGGCGGCGACCGCCTCCAGCATCTCGGCCGGGGCCTGCTCCGACTGCGCGGCATCGGCCTGCGCCGCGGCCCGGTCCTCGCCAGGCTGGCCGGTCAGGTCACCGCCCCGGATCGGCGAGCGCAGGGCCTTGGCCTGATAGCTGCCGAGGACCTTGACGAACAGCGCGGCGGACCGGAGCTCGTCGAGCGCGGCGGCGGTGCGCGGATCGGCGGCGTTGCCCTCGATATCGATGAAGAACAGGTACTCCCAGGGCCGGCCGGGCCGCGGCCGGGACTCCAGCTTGGTCATCGAGTGGCCGCTGCCCGACAGCACCTCCAGGCACCGCAGCAGCGCGCCCTCGTCGTGACTGGTGACCAGGATGAGGCTCGTCTTACAGGGGATCCGCAGGTCAACGGCGGCCGGACTGCGCGACAGCACCACGAACCTGGTGTAGTTGTCGGCCCGGTCGGCGATGTTATGCCGGAGCACGACCAGGCCGTACGCGGCGGCGGCGTCGAGCGACCCGATCGCCGCCGCGCCCGGGTCACCTTCGGCCGCTACCGTCCGCATGGCCTCGGCGGTGTCGAAATAGCTGGTCGGGACCGCCTTCGGAACCGAGAGCAGGAACTGCGAGCACTGCTCCAGGCCCTGCGGGTGGGACAGGATCCGGGTCAGCGCCGTCAGCGGCACCTCGGCCACGCCGGCCAGGCAGTGGTCGACCTTCCAGGTCTCCTCGCCCACGATGAACAGCTCGTGCTCGCGCAGCACCGCGTAGACCTCGTTGATGCTGCCGGCCGTGGTGTTCTCGATCGGCAGCACCGCCAGGTCGGCCCGCCCGTCCAGCAGCGCCCCGGTCGCCTCGCGGAAGGTCCGGTAGCCCGTCAGGTCCCCGTCCAGGCCGCGGCCGGCGAGGTACTTCTGCGCGGCGGCATGGCTGTAGGCGTGCGCGACGCCCTGATACGCCACCTTGACCAGGCCGCCGGCATCCCCGTTCAGCCGGCCGGCCTGCTGCGCCACCGAGTCGCTGATCAGCTCGCGGAAGATCCGGCGGACCAGGCTGGCCGAGACGCCCAGTTCGGCCGCCGCGGCCGCCGCGGTGTCCAGTACCTGCTGCTCCCGGCCGGCGTCCCGGATCCCGGCCTCGCCGTGCTCTTTTATCGTCGCGATGGCGGTGATGATCTCGTGCCGCTGCGCGATGAGGCGCACGATGCCGCCGTCTACCTCGTCAAGGTCGCGCCGGAGCCCGGTGATATCCGGCCGCTGCCCGTTCATGTCGCCTACCGCCCGTCTCTGCGCGCCGACCCCGGCTGCGCGGCCATCAGCGGTGTGCCCGGGCTCTGCCGAGCTAGCCGGCCGCCGCGCCATGGCGAGGTCTCCTGCCATCCGCCGGGTGCGCCTGCCTGATCGCGGGCGCTGGGTCAGCATGCCCGCCAGGCGCTCACGCTATCGCATCCGGACCTCCCCCCGCCCCGCCTGGGCGAACGGCTGGGTTGACACGTTCCAATCGCTAGCCTGAGACTGACAGCGGGTCACGGGAGGATGTGGTGAGCGTGGCGGGTAGCGTCAGGAGCCTCGTGGCCACATTCGCCGGGGGGCCCGGGAACGCCGGGCGGCCCAGATCCGCCGGGGCGTGAGGCGAGAGTGAGCGGGATGCGGATCGCACTATTCGTGACGTGCCTGGCCGACACCCTGTTCCCGGACGTAGGCCGGGCTACGGTGTCGTTGCTGGAACGGCTCGGGCACCAGGTGGACTTCCCGCAGGCGCAGACCTGCTGCGGCCAGATGCAGGTGAACACCGGCTACCAGCGCGAGGCGCTGCCGCTGGTACGCCGGTTTGTCGAGGTCTTCGAGAGCAGCGACCTGGTGGTGATGCCGTCTGGATCGTGCGCGGGCTCGGTCCGCCATCAGCACGCGATGGTCGCCCGGCGGGTCGGCGACGAGCGGCTGGCGCGCCGGGCCGAGGCGGTGGCGGCCCGCACGTTCGAGCTCTGCGAGCTGCTGACCGACGTGCTCGGGCTGGATGATGTGGGCGCGTACTATCCGCACCGGGTCACCTACCACCCGACGTGTCACTCGCTGCGGGTGCTGCGGGTCGGTGACAAGCCGCTGCGGCTGCTGCGCAACGTGGCCGGCCTCGACCTGGTCGAGCTTCCGGACGCGGACGTCTGCTGCGGGTTCGGCGGGACGTTCGCGGTGAAGAACGCTGATACCTCCACCGCGATGCTGGCCGACAAGATGCGCAGCGTGCTGGCCACCAGGGCCGAGGTGGTCACGGCGGGCGACAGCTCGTGCCTGATGCACATCGGCGGCGGGCTGTCGCGGCTGCGGGCCGGGGTGCGGACGGTCCATCTGGCGCAGATCCTGGCCTCGACGCAGGCGGCCGGGCCGACGCGGACGGCGCGGCCGGAGCCGCCGGAGCCGCCGGAGCCGCCGGCCCGGGCGGAGCCGTCGGCCCGGGCGGGGGAGGAGCCCGGATGACGTTCCTCGGCATGCCGACGGCGCCGCGCGGCGTCGGGCACCTGCGCGGGGCCGAGCCGTTCCCGGTGGCCGCCCGCCGGGCGCTGGCCGACAGCCAGCTGCGCCGCAACCTGGGCAAGGCCACCTCGACGATCCGGGCCAAGCGGGCGGCGGTGGTCGGCGAGCTGCCGGACTGGGAGCAGCTGCGGGACGCGGGTGAGGCGATCAAGGCGCAGACCATGGCCCAGCTGGACCGCTACCTGGAACAGCTCGAAGCCCGGGTCACCGAGCGCGGCGGCACCGTGCACTGGGCCAGGGACGCTGCCGAGGCCAACGCGATCGTGGCCGGCCTCGCGGCGGCGGCCGGCGCTACCGAGGTCATCAAGGTCAAGTCGCTGGCCACCGACGAGATCGGGCTGAACGACGCGCTCGCGGCCGAGGGCATCGCCGCCTACGAGACCGACCTGGCGGAGCTGATCGTCCAGCTCGGCCAGGACCGCCCCTCGCACATCCTGGTCCCCGCCATTCACCGCAACAGAGCCGAGATCCGGGAGATCTTCCTGCGCGAGATGGGCGACGTCGACCCGGCCCTGACCGACGACCCGGCGGCGCTGGCCGAGGCCGCGCGGCTGCACCTGCGGCGAAAGTTCCTGTCGGCCAAGGTCGGGGTCAGCGGCGTCAATTTCGCCATCGCGGAGACCGGAACGCTGTGCGTGGTGGAGTCGGAGGGCAACGGCCGGATGTGCCTGACCCTGCCGCAGACGCTGATCACCGTGATGGGCATCGAGAAGGTGCTGCCGACCTGGGCCGACCTCGGAGTGTTCCTGCAGCTGCTGCCGCGGTCGTCCACCGGCGAGCGGATGAACCCGTACACCTCGATGTGGACCGGCGTGACGCCCGGCGACGGCCCCCAGCAGTTCCACCTCGTGCTGCTGGACAACGGGCGAACCGCCACGCTCGCCGACCGCACCGGCCGGGCGGCGCTGCACTGCATCCGCTGCTCGGCCTGCCTGAACGTATGCCCCGTCTATGAGCGGGTCGGCGGCCATGCCTACGGCTCGGTGTATCCCGGCCCGATCGGCGCCGTGCTGTCCCCGCAGCTGACCGGCGTGCAGGACAACGCCTCCCTGCCGTACGCCTCCTCGCTGTGCGGGGCGTGCTACGACGTGTGCCCGGTGAAGATCGACATTCCCGCGATCCTCGTCGACCTGCGGGCCCGGCACGTGGAGGAGTCGCGACGCGCGCACCGGCTGCCCGGCCCGGAGGCGGTCAGCATGGCGGCCGCCTCGTGGGTGATGGCCAGCGGCGGCCGGTACCGGGCCGCGCAGCGTGCCGCCCGCGCGGGCCGCCTCCTTGGCCGGGGCGGCAAGATTCGCCGGCTGCCGCCGCCGCTGTCGGCCTGGACGGCAGCCCGCGATGCTCCGGTCCCGCCGGCGATGACCTTCCGCCAGTGGTGGCAGCAGGAGCACGGTGACCAGCCGTGACCGCCCGCGACGAGGTGCTCGCGCGGATCCGGCGGGCCAACGCGGCCGCCGCCGCGCCGCCGCCCGGCGAGCTGCCGCCCGGCGAGCCCGGCCCGCGCTACCGGACGCGCGGCGAGCGGCCGGAAGCCGAACTGGTGGACTTGCTCGCCAGCCGCCTCACCGACTACCGCGCCACCGTCCGGCGCACCACCGCCGCCGGGCTCGGCGGGCAGATCACGGCGGCGCTGGCCAGCCGTGGCGCCCGCCGCGTCGTCGTCCCCCCCGGCCTGGACCTGCCCGGCCTGGACCTGCGCGGCCTGGATGGGCTGGCCCCCGACGTCGAGATCGTGGTCGACGACGGCCTGGATGCGCGGGCGCTGGATGCCTGCGACGGCGCGGTGACCGGCGCGGCGGTGGCCATCGCCGAGACCGGCACCATCGTGCTGGACGGCTCGCCGGACCAGGGCCGTCGCGCGATCACGCTCGTGCCCGACTACCACCTGTGCATCGTGCGGGCGGAGCAGGTCGTGGAACTCATCCCGGAGGCGGTCGCCTGGCTGGCGCCCGCCGCCGGCGCGCCCCTGACCTGGATCAGCGGTCCGTCGGCCACCAGTGACATTGAGCTAGAACGGGTCGAGGGCGTGCACGGCCCGCGCACGCTGGAGGTCATCCTGGTCGGGTGACCCGGCGCCCGGCGCGGAGCCCAGCCCTAGCCGGCCGCGGAGCCCTGGCCGGCCGCCGCGCGCGGGCCTAGCCGATGAAGGACAGTCGGACGCGGCGGCTGGCGTTATCGACGTTGACGTCGACCAGCAGGATGGACTGCCAGGTCCCCAGCGCGATCGAGCCGCCCACCACCGGGAGCGTCGCGAATGGCGCGAGGAACGCCGGCAGGACGTGCGAGCGGCCGTGGCCCGGCGACCCGTGCGAGTGCCGCCACCGGTTATCGGCGGGCAGCAGGTCCGCCAGCGTGGCGAGCAGGTCCTCGTCGCTGTGCGCGCCGATCTCCAGGACCGCCAGGCCCGCCGTGGCGTGCGGAACGAATACATGCAGCAGCCCGTCACCGCCGCCCGAGGCGCCGGCGGCGAACTCCTGGCACCGGGCGGTGAGATCGAGCACGCCCTCGTGACGGCCGGTTCGCACCTCGATCAGCTCTGTCTTCATGCGCACCGACGCTAGCTCAGGTGCGCAGGTAGGAGGCGCCGTTGAGGTCCAGCACGGCGCCGCTGGCCCACTCGGCCAGCGGCGAGGCGAGATACAGGACGGCGGCGGCGATCTCGTCCGGCCGCGCGACGCGGTCGAACGGGCTCTGCGCCCGGATCTGGTCGCCGGACGGCCCGGCCAGGTGCGCGGCCGCCATGTCCGTCTCGACGTAGCCCGGCGCGATCGTGCCGACCGAGATCCCGTGCGGCGCGAGCGCCCTGGCCAGGGACTGGCCGAAGGCGTTCAGGCCGGCCTTGCTCGCCCCGTACGCGGGCTGGCCCGGCTCGCCGCGGAAGGCGCCGCGGGAGGAG
>Ga0307373_10006241_pt1 | contig 19060 bp, 14 predicted proteins | sample OX2MG_FD_202534 | JGI IMG/M metagenome (GOLD analysis project Ga0307373, IMG submission 202534) | Soil microbial communities from Risofladan, Vaasa, Finland - OX-2 | ecosystem: Environmental > Terrestrial > Soil > Coastal area > Acid sulfate soil | place: Finland: Risofladan, Vaasa | collected...
TCCGGCCCCAAGGAGACGCGCCGTATCCGGAGCACAGAAATCGAACATCCAGTTGTTGTAGGCCCGTGCAATTGCCGCGGCCAGTCGCGGCTCACGGCCCGGACGATCAAGCGCATGGAGACCGCGACTCGGGAAGAGGACCGCGACGTCAAGACCCTCGTGGTCCATCGCCTCAATCTGGCATTCCGTCGTCCATCCTCGGCGCGAATGGTCGGCATAGAGCACCTGGTTCCGTTCGTAGTTGTGGCCATTCTCGAGGATGGAGCGTTGACTCCGGGGACCGATCGGATCAGCTACCTCGTCACCGGGAAAGATCAGTCCAAGATCACGCACGTTCTCCGAGAGCCTGCCGACCGGCGCCGACTTCTTGAACTCCGGTTCGAGGTAGCGCTGCCAAAGATCCGCGGGTTCCATGACATGCATATCGCTGTCCATGATCCGAAAGCCATCGAGTGCCACGTCCCCATACCCCCAAGATGGCCAATCACCGCCAAAGGTGACCGGTTACGCGAGAGTGTAACGACCTCGGAGGAGACCAACAAGTGTGCTCGCTCGGCGACGCGTTCGAAACCGTGTCACCACCCCTGCAGAGAGGTCTCGCGCAACGAAATGTCGATCGTGTGACGAAATCAAGCATCGCGGATGCGAAATGGCACGGTTCTCGACAGGTGTTGCAGCTCGGGAGTGCGGGTGGGCAACGTCGTTGGATGTTCTTTGGCATCGGTCATCAGATCCGCTTGCGTCGTGCTCATCGCCACGACGCCAGATACTCCCTTGGCGGGCCAACAAAGATCGCTACGGCGAGACATCCACCGACCTCTTTTTCGGCAAAAAGACCGTGCAAGATTCGTCGCAGAACGGAGCAAAGACGCAACGCAGCTACCGAGATTCTCCGGGTTCCGACAATTCCACCATCGTATGCAGATGAATTCGAATCTTCCATCTTCACCCTCGAAACGCCGCCTCGTTAACGTTGCTCTCGGGCATCAAAGCAGCGCAAAACAGGCAGAGTATCTCCCTGTGGATTTTTCACACCGTTGCGCGCCTACGCGCCGAGCAACGGGGGGAATCGTCGTGATGCGATCGTCGCGCGTTCGAACTGCGTACTTGCCTGCAACAGGGCAAGGTCTCCATCAGGAGGACCGACGAGTTGGAGGCCAATCGGCAGACCGGCCGCGGTGAATCCAAACGGGAGCGCGATGGCCGGCAACCGAGTCGCCGAGATCAAATAGCACGAGGCCATCCACTCGAGATAATCACCCATTTCCCTTCCGTCGACGACCGAGGGATACTCCAACTCGATCGGAAAGGGCGCGACCTGACTGACCGTCAGCGCAAAGAGATCAACGCGCGAAAAATAATCGCGCATCCTCGAGGCAATCGCGCGCTGCTCGGCCTTGGCACGTTGAATCTGCGCCCGAGTCAGCGCAAGTCCGATCTCGACATTCCAGCGAATCGACTCCTTCACCATCTCCGAATGTGTCGCGACGATCGATGAAAATGCCTCGGCAAACTGATGCGCTCGGAGGGTTCGAAACACCTCATCCGCGCCGGCTAAATCCGGAAGCTCCTCAGTCACCTCCCAACCAAGCTCTTCGAAGACGACTGGGGCGCGAGCCAGTGCGTTGCGCACCTCGCGATCGATCGGGAAGAGCCCTCCAAGATCAGGCGACCACGCGACTCGCCGCCGCCTGTTGTCAAGGGCTGTTGCGTCGACGAAATAATCGCTTGGGAGCGAAAGCGAATAGCGGACCCGTGCGTCCTCGCCAGCTATCGCCTCGAGCATCAGCGCGACGTCATCGACGGTCCGCGCGATCGGACCGGGAACACTGAGCCGCTCGTCGGAGACGCCTGAGGGAAAGCTGGGCACGCGGCCAAACGAGGGACGCATCCCGACGACACCGGAAAACGACGCCGGGTTACGCAGTGACCCACCCATATCGCTGCCATCCGCGAGCGGATGCATACCAAGCGCAACACCGACGGCTGCGCCGCCGCTGCTTCCACCGGCAGAACGCGCCAAGTCGTATGGGTTATGCGTCGCGCCAAAAACCGGGTTGTAGGTATGAGAGCCGGCCGCGAATTCAGGTGTGTTGGTCTTGCCGATCGTGATGGCACCCGCGAGACGCAGTCTTTCGATGATCAGATCATCCGCCTCGGGCACGTTGTCGACAAGCAAAGGAGATCCGAATGTCGTGCGAATCCCCTTCGTTCGGTGGGTGTCTTTGTGTGCCATCGGCAGACCATGCAAGATCCCGAGCGGAACGTCCGAGACCGTCTTCGCGTCCGCCTCTTTTGCAGCAGCTCGCGCTCGGTCCTCCACGATGGTGACGAAGGCGTTGACGCTTGGGTTGTATCTGTTGATCTGCTCGAAATGCGCCTCGAGAAGTTCGACCGCGGAGATCTCACGGCTCTTGATCATCGCCGCCATCTCACGGGCGCTCTTTCGGCACAACTCGACCTCTCCCATGGAACGTGTATAGCCCGAGATGACCACCTGCGCACAATGCTCGAACGAGACGGGTTCGAGAGAACATCCCGAGATCTCCCTCTGCGAATGACATTCGCCGAGAGATCACCCCGGGCCAAGATGTTCTCCACTCGCCACAGAAGTGGGGAGGTTGCTAACGTCGTCCCCAGAGCCCTTTTACCTCGAAGAGCCACGCCCTTTGCACATTTCGTTCCGGGCCACTTGCAAAGATCAGGGAGCGATGACATGACCGAACAGTTTGCCTCCGCGAGCACCAACGTGATCGCCGAGATCACGAAATCATTCGATTGCGCCGCCGATGGTCCAATACCTGGTCAATTTGCGTCTCCAGTGCAGAGCGAACTCACCACGCCCCTACCACCGCCGGGGTTTGTCTGGGAGCAATACCTCTTCGAAGGAACCATCGCAGCCGAGAGGTTCAAGACGCTGCTCCAGATCATCCGGCCAGCGGATCGCGCACCTGCATCTCAGGTCGCGGTACTCGAGCCGTGGCATCGCGCGGGCTACTGGACGCTTTATTCAAAGGTGAACCGGTATCTCAGCCGCGAACGTCATGTCGCCGCCATTGTCGTCGCGAATCGAAACGTCCTCGAAAGCTTCATCAAGCCGGGCAACCCCGGGCAGTTCGATGATCTCTTCCTCCCCGATCTCGAGAACACCGACTCAGAGGTCATGGCCCAGGCCGGTGCGCTCCTCAGAAGCGGTGCCCTCAACGGCATGCGCGCCCGCGTCGTCATCCTCGGCGGACAGTCCACCGAGGGCTACTGGGTGCGCCGCTACATTCAACAAGAGCATGGCCAGGCGCATTTCAATGGCCGTAATGTCTTCGATGGGTACTACCCCGCGCAGTCGGCACTGAGCAGCCCGAGGGGGGTCATCAACGATCTCGATGTCCCCGTCGTCGAAGTTCAGGGCGAGAGCGAACTGATCCGTTCATATGCAAACGGGAGGGTCGGGGCCGACTACCGCCGTGACGACGGTGAGCTGTACCGCCTCTACGAGGTCCCCGGCATGCCCCACGTCAGCACGCGGCACGGGGCGAGCGCCGAGCGACTGCGCACGATGCACTGTGAGTGCTCCAACTGGTCAGAATTTCCGCTCTTTGAGATCCATCACGTGGCCCTTGACAACCTAATCTTGTGGGCCGATCGGGGACTCGCCGCCGTAGCGGCACCGAGGATCGAGACGAAAGATGACGGCCGGGTGATCGTACGTGACGGTCACGGCAACGCGCGCGGTGGACTGCGCACGAGCTACCTCGATGTTCCAACCGCAACGATCCACGCCACCTGTGGACCAACCCCGGAAGATTTTCGCGGCGATCGGTGCGACTTTCTCGCCTGGGAGGAGCCATTTGGCAAAGCGACGCTCACCTCGCTGTATGGCTCGCACGAAAAGTACCGGTCACGGGTGAATCTGTCGCTCGACGATCTCGTCTCGCGCCGCTGGTATCTCGAGGCAGATGCAGATGAACTCCGAGATGAGGCCAATGGATTTGACTGGGATTCGAGGACCCGTTAGTTCGCCCACTCGAAGCGAGGCTGAACCATCTGGTGGCTGTCTGGTGACTCTCGGATGCGATCAGCGAATCCGCTATCCAAGGAGTTCGGTGGGACCCTCGGGGAGATCGATGGCATGTTCCTTGAGCACCTCGAAAGGAACGATGTCGAGCACGCTCTCATTCGTCGCACGAAGCACCACAAATGCCGCCATCCCGTCGATGTGCGCGCGCAGGAAGTTTGCCGCGGTGACGCACCACTGGTCCCCCGGTACGAGGCCGGGAAAACCATACTGGGGCATAGGTGTCCCAAGGTCATTCCCGATCGACCGCTGGTGTTCGAGGAACTCCTGGGTGATCACCGCGCAGATGGTGTGACTTCCAAGATCTTCTGAGCCCGTGGTGCAACAACCGTCACGATAGAACCCGGTCAACGGGTCGCTCGAACAGGGCTGCAGCTCCCCTCCAAGGACATTGCGGCCACTCACCGTCGCCCTCTCGCCATACGTCACAAGATGCGATCAACCCTTAAGACAGATGGCCAGTGTCCGACGGGTCCAGACATCGACCATCGCACGCTTGTAGCGCTCCGAGCCGCGCTGGTCATCGGACGGGTTCGCACTCTTTGCGGCGCTCTCACCGACCGCCGCGATGAGTTCATCGGTCGGTCGGTTCCCGATCAAGAGCGATGCAGCCTCGGTGGCGAGAAACGCCGTGGAGTCAACCCCACCGAGTGCGATTCTGGCGTCTTTGACGCTTCCGTCATCAGCGAGTGTCATCGCGACTGCTATGCCAACGGTCGGATAGTCATCGTCGGAACCGGGGGTGAAACGCGTGTAGTGGGTGCGCTGTCCCGCGATCTTTGGCACCGTGACCTCGGTGACAAGTTCGTCCTCGCCAGCAGCCGATTCCATGAAACCAATGAAGAACTCCGCAAGCGGAACGTCGCGCTCTCCTGCGCGACCAGCGATGTGCGCGGTCGCGCCGAGCGAAAGGAGCACTGGCGGAATATCCTGACGCGGATCTCCATGGATGATCGCCCCGCCAACCGTCGCGACCGATCGGACACGCGGATTGCCGACTCGACTAGCGGCGAATGAGAGTACCGGAAGTGCGCTGTTGATGAGCGGTGAGTGCATCAGCTGCAACAGCGTCGTGGTCGCGCCGATGCGCACGGTCTGAGCATCACGCTCTTCAATGCCCGACAGCGCAGGCACCTGGTTGAGCAGCACCAGCCGATCTGGCTCGATTAGCCGGTTCTTCAGCATCAACGCGATCGAGGTGCCCCCACCCACCGCGAGGGTGTTCTCGTTCGAGATCTCGACAAGCGCGTCGCCAATCGTTGTCGGCGTGGAGATGAGCATCTCATTTACTGGCAAGGTAGGTCCTCACAGACTCGGTGATGGTGACATAGCCGGTACAGCGACACAGGTTGCCCGCCATGAACTCGCGGATCTCCTCCTCGTTTGCCTTCGGATTCTCGATCCCAAGTGCATAGGCGGAAACGACCTGTCCCGGAGTACAGATGCCGCACTGCATTCCCTCTTTTTCGACAAACGCATCGAGCAGTGCTGAATCCTTCGCGGTGAGACCCTCGACGGTCCACACGTCTTGTCCCTCGGCAAGCGCGGCGAGATAGATGCACGAGGCGACGGGAACATCGTTGACGAGCACCGTGCAGGCTCCGCAGACACCGACTCCGCAGCCCTCTTTCGTTCCCGTAAAGCCATTCAGTCGAAGTACGTCGACCAACAGGCTTTCGGAGGGAGTCTCTGCCGAAAACGGCCTCCCGTTGAGTGTCATCGTCACGTTCATTGTTGCCCCTTCATCGCCTGGTAGATCTTCTCGGCCGTGATCGGGAGATCACGGATCCTGCATCTCGTTGCATCAAACACTGCGTTGGCAATCGCCGCCGCGACTGGGGGCGTCGTCGATTCACCGATGTTCTTCACGTTCGCCGTACCAAGTCCGATCGCACCGGGCACCTTGACCGTCTTGTAGACCGGAACGTCTCGCGCCGAGGGCAGCTTGTACTCACCCATGTTCGCCGCCCATACCTGGCCATCGGCCTCGTCGAGGTCCTCGAGGGTGGCAAAGCCCACCCCCATCGTCGCACCGCCGTCGATCTGCATCTGGAAGGCGAGCGGGTTGATGATCTTGGCCACATCAACCGCATTGAGCAGCTCGAGGAGTCTCATCTGTCCCGTCCCGGGATCGACGGCCACCTGTGCGACCTGGACGGTGTAGGACCCGACGTCGACTCCGCTGTCCTCGTTGACCTCGACGACGATCGCCTCGTCACGCGCGCGGTTCATCCAGGCCTTGGCCGCGACGTCGACCACGGCCGCGAGCCCGGCGGTGACCCGGGAGGCCCCCGCGCCTGCGTCGCGAGGCAGATCATTGGTCGACACCCCGACGATCTCGATCTTCGTGGTCGCAAAGCCGAGCTGGTCCGAGAGCATCTGACGGAGCACGGTGTGGCTGCCCGTGCCGGTCTCGATCAGTGGCGTCTCGACACGGAGACACCCGTCGTCATAAGGGGTGAGACGCAGACTGGTGCTCGCCATCGACGTCGTCGAGCGACTGTAGATCGCGATGCCGCGGCCATAGAGCCACCCGGGCGGTGCAGCGACCGGCTCCACCGCGGCGAGCGCGGCCTCGAGGGTCTCGAGCCCACGGTGTTCGATCCAGTGCACGTGCGAGGCATCGGCCTCGCCGGTGACCAACAGATTGCGCCGGCGCAGTTCGGCCGGTTCGATGCCGATCACGAGGGCGAGTTCATCCATCGCGGATTCGAGCGCAAAGATTCCCTGCGGGGCCCCTGGGGCGCGCATGTTCCCACGCGGAACGGTATTGGTATAGACCCGGTTCGCCTCTGAATAGAGCAGCGGCACCCGGTATGAGGGGATCTCGACTGCGCCGTGCGGGGCAGGAACATTTGGCGTAAAGGCTCCATAGGCCCCTGCATTGAGATGCGCGACCATCGAGGCAGCGACGATGCGCCCCTCTTTGTCGGCGCCGATCCTGAGGTCGATCTCGGCCGGATGACGCGGGTTCGTGGCCGTCAGATCCTCGCTGTAGCGGAGCGTCATCTTGACCGGTCGCCCCGTCTTTCGTGACAGCTCGGTGCAAAGCGGAGCATCCTGGGGGGAGCCCTTGCCGCCGAAATCACCACCGAGCGTGATCGACTGCAGCTCGATCTTCTTCGGATCGATCTCAACGCACGTACCGACCATCTCGCGTACGCGATAGGGCGCCTTGGTGGTCAGCCAGATCTGCACCTCGTCTTCGGAGATGAAGTGGGCGATGCACGCCTGCGGCTCGAGATAGCCCTGATGGACCCCCTGGGTTGCGTAGTGATGTTCGACGACAAAGGCGGCGGCGGCAAGCGCTGCATCGACCTCCTCTTTCGAACCGTGCGTCGCGCGGTGGATCAGGTTGATCGGGTCGCCCTGTTTTGCACCGGCCCCCTTATAGGCCCAAGGTTGCTCATGAATCGCCGGCGCCCCCGGGGCGAGCGCCTCACTCGGGGTAAAGACGGCATCGAGTGGCTCATAATCGATCTCAACCATCGCAGCTGCGTGTTCAGCCTGTTGACGCGTCGCCGCAACAACTGCCGCGACCCGCTCGCCGACAAAGCGGACCTTGTCCCTCGCGAGCAGTGGCGTGTCGATCAGAGCACGGCCGTAGGGTATCGGCGACACATCTTGCGCGGTGAAGACGGCGATCACCCCGGGACTGGCGAGCGCCGCTCTGGTGTCGATCGAAACGATGCGGGCGTGGGCCATCGCGCTTCGAGCGACGGCCGCGTGGGCCATGTCCGGTAGCGCAAAATCAGCCACATAACGCGATTGGCCCGAAGCCTTCAATGCCGCGTCAACACGACTCATCTGAAAACCGCCCTTTCCCCTCCGCAACTTTTGCGCCTGCAAGCATGACACGCAACGTAATGCCTCACAGCCTACGGGTGATCAAATTTCAGCGTCAATCTGAGGCAATGGTGCGTTCTTTGATTTTGAGCTCCTGGGTCTCTTCCAGGAAGTGCCAGGTGTAGAGCGTCGCGAGGAGTCCGATCACTCCGACGACGGGCGCGGCAAGTCCAAGCGAGAAGGCACCGATCAGTGCCCCATCGATCAACGGTCCACTCGCCGCACCCGAGTCTGAGACGAGACGCCACAGCGACAAGAATGCCGGTCTCCCCTCCGCTGGAGCACGGTCAGCGCCGAGCGTCATCACGATTCCCGCCCCGAGGCCGTTGCCGAACCCGAGGATCATGCCGACTAAGAGCAACGTCGAATAGCTGTGCGTGAACGGAAGGAGCAGATGGCCAACGGCAAGAAGTCCAATGCACGGAAGCGCAACGGCGCGTCGTCCATAACGGTCCGAGATCGATCCCGACGGATAGAAGAGACTCACGTCAAGCACCGACGAGATGCCATAGAGGAGGGCGACCTGCTTGACATCGAGACCGATGTGCGCTCCCCACAGCGGCAGCACGACCTGTCGGCTCGAACGGAGCACCCCGAGGACATAGGTCGTCACCCCCGCCGTCGCGAAATCGTGCCGGTGAGTCTTGATGATCTTGACCGGCCGGAAACCGATCGCCGAGGTATGTGTCGCGCCTGCGTCACTTCGGTCGCGGGCCGACTCAAGCCAGATCCATCCGACCGCGGCAAAGATGATGTAGATGACGAACGAGACTCGCACGGACCCCTTGGTCGCAAGGGCGGCGACGAGGAATGGTCCGATCACCTGCCCCCCTCGACTCACGCCGCCAAAGATCGAGATCGCCCGACCGCGCGTCGTCGCCGTCGTGATCCTGCTGATGTTGGTGAGTCGTACGAGACTCCAGATCGACCATCCGGTCGCCTGGATGAAGATGCCAAGCCCCAGAAAGCCGACGTCGTGGGCGTAAAAACACACGACAAGCCCGCTCAGGAGCATCGCAGTTGCGACCATGGCGGAGCGTCGCTCGCCGACGTGTGCCACCACCCAGCCCGCCGGAACATCCATCAGCATCGTGCCGAGCCCGTTCAAAGCGACGACCAACGCGGCGACCGAGGTCGACGCGCCGAGATGCTTCGCGGCGATTGCAAGCACCGGAATGATCGCGCCCTGACCCGTTGCAAAGAGAAGATTCGGGAGATAGGCCCGAACCCAGAGCAGACGGAGCAGACGCCGCTCATCCACCTCGTTGCCGTCCACCACGTCCGCTCCTCGTCGTTGTCCAGATCGACTTTACCGAGTTGACGGCAACGGACTCCGGATCCTCTTGGTATCGCTGTCGATCCGCAAGACCCAAAGCGCGCCGGGCCGTACGGAACTTGACGCTGGTCCGGGCATACGATAGGACCTGAAAGAGACGGACAAGCTGAGTCCGTCGATGGACGGCCTGCCAACGGGCGCAGTCCGCTCCGGGGGCGTGCGCGATTGAAGCGGACGCTCACGGGCCACGATCAAAAGGGGAGTCTGCAATGATCACCACCGAACACAACGACCGACTCACAAGGGTCGGCAAGGGAACTCCGGGTGGCGAGATGATGCGCCGTTACTGGCACCCGATCGCACCAAGCGCGAAGCTCGACGAGAACCCGGTACAGAGCGTGCGCATCCTTGGCGAGGACCTCGTGTTGTATCGCGACCGTTCGGGCACGCTCGGTCTGATCGGCAGACAGTGTGGGCACCGACTGGTCGACATGGTCTTTGGGATCCCAGAGGACAAGGGCCTGCGCTGTCCCTATCACGGGTGGTGCTATGACGAGACCGGTCAGTGCATCGAGACACCGCTCGAATCACCCAACTCGAGACTCAAAGAGCGCGTCAACATCGGGGGCTATCCGGTCAAGGAGCTGGGTGGTCTCGTCTGGGGCTACCTCGGTCCACTCCCGGCACCGGTGCTTCCGCCATGGGACTTTCTCGTCTGGCCCAATTCCGTGCGCCAGATAGCAGTGACGATCATCCCGTGCAACTGGCTGCAGTGCCACGAGAACTCCGCCGATCCATTTCACACGATCTATCTGCACGGACACTTCTTCAAGTACATCCTCGAACGCGATGGTTTGATGCACGAACGCAAGGCAGACGGTGACGTGCACCGCTCGGCACGCGAGATCGAGCGCAGCGTCGGAACCGACCATATTGTCTTTGCGCGCGACCAATATGGCTTTCGTAAGGGCGTGCACTACAGCGTCGAGCGCGGCGCCGACCGAGACTATGACTTCTGGCACCAGTACAACATCTTCCCCTACTACTCGCGCGGCGCGGGAGGACTGCGTTCACAGGTCAACATGCGCGTTCCGATGGACGATACGCACACCTACCATCTCAACTATTCCCTCTTCCATGCTCCGGGCATCGAGGCGCCGAAACAGGACTCGATTCCCTATTTCCATGCGCCGATGTACGACGAGGAGGGAAAGCCGATCCTCGACTACGTGCTGGCACAGGACATGGCGGCATGGTGTTCACAGGGAGCCATCACCGATCGCACGAAGGAGACCTTGGGAGCAACTGATCTTGCGGTGATCGAGTTCCGAAACATCATCGACGAACAGATCACTGCCGTCGAAGAGGGTCGAGATCCCGTCAATGTGTTTCGCGACCCAGACGAACTCGGAGAGATCGTCAACCTCGAGCCGGCGATCGGATCGAAGATGACCTTCGGTGGTGGACGCGAACGCATCCACGACGGCTACTACCGAGATGACGCCGACCGCTACAGCCCGGCGATGGATCTCGCATCCGATCTGTCAAGACGTGCCTGGGAGGCCGGAGCCTACAAGTCCTAACGGGGCCGACGAGTCCTTGTGGCACCAGCTCTCAACTGCCATCCACGCGCGACCAACTCGCGCCAAGTTGTGCGAATCGGAGCCGCTACTCGGGAGAGCGGTCGCCCCCGGGCGTGCCATCGACACACAGCGCATCACGGAGGATCTGGGCGAGATGCCTTGGGCGATGCGAACTGAACTCCGCGATCTGGGTTCGACAGGAGAACCCGTCTGCGACGACGGCAAGTGGCGCCTCGCCGTCATCCTCGGCGCGGGCAATCCTCGAGAGCACCGAGCGCTCGCCGATCGCGCGCGACAGCGCATAGTGACCCTTTTCGAACCCGAAGTTTCCCGCAAGTCCACAGCAGCTCGTCTCGGTCTCGACCAAGTCTGCGCCGACGAGGCGAAGCAGCGCCTCCTCGTCGGCATACCCCGTCGTGGCGCGTTGGTGACAGTGCACCTGGGCGAGATAACGATCTCCCGAACTCAATAAAGGACGCGAGGGCGATTGCGCCAGAATCTTTGCCACATGTTCACCGAGCGAGCACACCCGCGAGGCGATCGCCAATGCCTCGTCATCATGTGCGAAAAGTTCCGTGATCTCGTCTCGCATCATCGAGGCACAGCTCGGTTCGAGCACCACGATCGGCGAGGATGACGAGGAGAGCGCGCCAAGCGATGTGATCGTCGCGCGCAGCGCCGCACGGGCCCGGTCGAATTGGCCGGTGGAATACCAGGTCAACCCGCAACAGATCTCCCCGCTTGGAATAACCGCCTGCTCGCCGAGCGCGCCAAGGACTGCGAGCGCGGCCTCGCCCACCTCCGGCGAGAAGTAGTTGGTGAACGTATCGGGAAAGAGAATGACTCCCGGTGCATCCGGATTCTCGCGGGCAATTCCTTGCAGGGTGTGTTTGGCGAACTTCGGAAGTTCCCGCGCCTGGTCGATTCCTCCGAGGAACTTCGCCAACGGTGCGAACGGAGAGGCGAGCAGCCGATTGGCGAATCCTGCGATCGGCAGGGTCCTCCTGGCGAGCACTGGAAGATATCCGAGTGCGTAGTGCGAACGCGGACGCAAACGTCGCTCGTAGTGGTGTGAGAGGAACTCCGCCTTGTACGAGGCCATGTCGACACCGACTGGACAGTCAGATGCACATGCCTTGCACGAGAGACACAGATCTAGCGCATCCCTGACCTCCTTTGATCGCCAGCCATCGACGATCAGGTCGCCCGCGAACATCTCTGAGAGAAGACGCGCGCGCCCACGGGTCGAGTCACGTTCGTTGCGCGTGACCTGGAAGCTCGGACACATCGCACCTCCATCGAGTCTGCGACACTTGCCCACCCCGACACAGCGCCGCGCGCTGCGTTCGAGATCCCCGTGATCCACCTCGAGTGCGAGGTGCGGGTTTTGATTGATCGTACGCACCGGAATGCGGATACGAAGATCCGCATCAAGCGCTCGCGGAGCGACGACCCTGCCGGGATTCATCTGTGCGAAGGGATCAAAGATCTGCTTGAACTTCGCGAACGCCTCGAGGATCACCCTTGGATACATCTTTCCGAGCAGCTCGCTACGCGCCTGACCGTCCCCATGTTCGCCCGAGAGCGATCCCCCGAAAGAGACCACGAGATCCGCCGCCGCCTCGATGAAGCGTCGGAAATCCCGACGTCCATGGTTGGTCAGGAAATCAAAATCGATGCGGATGTGCATGCATCCCTCGCCGTAGTGGCCATAGTGCATTCCCTGACGTCCATGCTCGGCCAACAGTGCATCGAAACCGCGCAGATAGTCACCGAGATGCTCTGGTGGAACCGCGGCATCCTCAAAGCCCGGCCATGCCTCGGAGCCGTCAGGAAGGCGCGTCGCGAGGCCCGCGCCATCCTCGCGAAGACGCCAGATCGCACGTTGTTCGTCAAGATGCTCCGCGACCGCCGCCCCGATCGGCACCGAGGTGTGCATCACCTCGCGGACGAGCTCATCGGCTCGATGGCGCGCCTCAAAGGGCGTATCGCCTCCGATCTCGAGCAACAGCCACCCCTTGCCGGCAGGCAGGAGCCTCGCACCTGCGCCTGCACTGGTATTCCTTGCAAGCGCGACGAGGCGAGCATCGAGGCCCTCGATGGTGAGCGGTCGATGAACGAGCAGCTCCGGGACAAAATCGGCCGCGATGTAAAGGTCCGGGAATCCCAGCACCACGAGAACTCTCGACCGTGGTGGTGCGACAAGTTTCAACGTTGCTTCGAGCAAAGCGACGCAGGTACCCTCGGTCCCCACCAGCGCGCCAGCAAGCGACCCGCCGCGTTCGGGAAGAAGATGGCCGAGGCCATATCCCGATACGCGGCGCGGCATCGGTGGACCCATCTCGGTCCGGATCACGGACTCATAGCGCGAGAGGAACTCCTTGAGACTCCGGGAGAGCCCGACGGCAAACTCCGATCGATTGTTCGCCAGTTCGTCGAGCGTGGAAAGATTGATCACCTCGCCCGAATAGGTCGCGGCCCGCAGCGCAATCACATTCTCGTCGGTCTTGCCCCACGGCAACGAATGCGCTCCACAGGCATTGTTGCCGATCATTCCGCCGATCGTGCATCGATCGTGCGTTGAGGGATCTGGACCGAACCTGAGCCCGTGGCCGGCCACCTGACGCTGGAGTTCATCGAGCACCACACCGGGCTGAACACGCGCCAGCCTCGCCGCCGGATCAACTGCCACGACGTGGTCGAAAAATCTCGAATAATCGATCACGATCCCCGACCCGACCGCCTGACCTCCCGTCGATGTTCCTCCTCCACGCTGGACGATCGATACCCCGTGATCGCGCGCCTTCGCGAGCGTTGCAAGTACATCCTCCTCGGATCGTGGAAAGACCACCCCGAGCGGAACGATGCGATAGTTCGAGGCGTCGGAGGCAAACAGCGCACGGGCTGAGAGCGATGAATCGACCTCCCCCGAGATCGAGGAGGAGAGCGCGGAAAAAAGCGATCGATCGCGCTCTGACAGATCGGCTTTGGCATTCATACCGATCCGACCTTGACCCGATTATCCGTGGCGGGGTAGCGCGGTGAGCAGGCGGACGCGCGCGACATCGCGACGGATCTGGTCGACAAGCTCCTCGACCGTTTCGAATCGACGTTGGTCGCGTACCTGTTCGGTGATCTCGACCCGAAGCCGCTCACCGTAGAGGTCGCCGTCAAAGTCAAGCAGGTGTGCCTCGACGAGACATGTTCCCGTCTCGTCATAGAACGTCGGCCGATGACCAATCGAGATTGCCGCGACGTAGACCGTGCCCTGCTCGCGGGTGACATATCCGGCGTACACACCCTCATCGGGCAGTGGCACCGACTCGTCTCCGAGCACATTGGCAGTCGGAAATCCGAGCTCTCTTCCACGATGGTCTCCCGATACGACGATCCCCTCAACGACGCTTAGCATTTTGCGACCCTAGCAAGCCAGGCCTGTCCGGGGTCAAATCACCATCGATACCCCCGTGCGGTGCACCGGAATGCCCGCCAGTCAGCTTCGCCGCCAACTGAACTGCACGATGAGCAGTGCCAAAAGTACGAGACCAGAGGCGACCGCGAAGGGAACAACGGGATCGATGCCGAACAGCACTCCACTGATCGCCGCGGCAATGGCCGTCGCGGCGGTGCGTGAGGTGCCGACTACACCCTGGGCGGCTCCCTGATCATTGACTCCAACCGACTGCGTGACGATCATCATCGCCGAGGGCCCACCGAACACGGCGCACACCGCCTCGACCGAACCGAGACCGATCAACAAGACGACTGCATGCATGAACGGATAGAGCACTGCAAAGCCCGCAGAGATCAAGATGGAGACCATCGCCAACCGTTTACGGTTGACCCGTTCGGCAACCCTTCCCGCCGGAACACTCAGCGCCGCAAAGGGTAGGGCAAAGAGCGTCCAGGAGAGTCCGATCTGAAAGGTCGTCGCGCCCCTCGCATCGAGCAACAGCGTCCAACAGGACTCGTAGGCACCGCCGAGGAAACCCAGCGCGCTGAAAAAGGCAATCGCGCCGATGAGACCGCGCGTGAAGATGCTGACGTTCTGGTTCCGATGCAAAAGCGAGACGATGCGCGCGCTGATGAAACCCTCCCTGGTCGCGATATCGTCAATCGGCCCAAGCTCGAGGGTGACTGGTTCTTCCCGTTCGGGTTGAGCCATCCGCGACGCCATGCGACCCATCGGCAACCATGCTGCCAGCGCGGCAATGCCAGCGGCAACGAACAGCTCTCGAATCGAACCAAGTCCGGCGAGCGAGCCGAGAAGTGGACCGATCGCGAATGCGCCCATCTGGCTTGCATAGATCGCCCCGAAGGCACGCCCCTGACGTTCGAGGGGCACCCGGGATCCAATGATCGCCCCCTCGGCGATGCTCGCCGCGCTCGATCCGATTCCCTGCAATCCGCGAAAGACAATCGCGAATCCGGGACCTGTGGTGAGAGCGAATCCAATACTGCCAATCGCGAAGACGACAAGGCCGGCGAGCAGCACCGGGGGGGCGCCAATCCGGTCAGCGAGGCGCCCCACGGGGTACTGGGTCACCACACTCGCCGCAAAAAACGCCGCCATGACGACTCCGACGAGCCCCGGACTTGATCCGCCCCTTCTCAAAAAGCTCGGCAAGAGGGGCAACATCGCGCTCGAACCGACAAAGAGCAGGAAGTTCGACAGAACAAGCGCGACGATAAAGCGCTGGTTGACGCTCGCCTCGCTCGTTTTCGCTCCCAACGGCACCAGAACACGCTAGGCATTCCCTGCCCGATTCTCCAGTTCCCCATCGACGGGTCATCCATACCGGCCCGACGAAGATGACCGATCCCGCGAGACTCGGACCGGAACGAAAATACTCCGACAACGGGAATAATGCGCTCTTCGATGACGTTGCTCATTGCGTATCCCGGAGCCCCTCAACCGAGATCCTCTCGGCCCGAAACCCCTATGTCTGTCTCCAGAGCTATTTTCGAGAACCAGTACTGGAACTGAAGTCTTTTCCATATCGACAAACGAAGGAACGATGACAACACAGACAATGCCGACAGCGCCAATCGATCAAGAGCCCGATCCTCTCCGCTGGTGGGCACTTGGCGTCATCGCGTTCGCGCAGTTGATGGTCGTGCTCGACGCGACGGTCGTCAATATCGCGCTTCCCTCCGCACAGCGCGATCTCCACATCTCGACGCTGAACCGTCAGTGGGTAATCACGGCCTACACGCTCGCGTTCGGTGGACTTCTTCTCCTCGGGGGGCGCATCGCCGACTTTGTCGGGCGCAAACGAATATTCATCATCGGTCTGATCGGTTTTGCCCTCGCGAGTGCGCTTGGCGGCCTCGCGCAGAATCAGGAGATGCTCTTTGCTGCACGCGCGCTCCAGGGAAGTTTCGGCGCCCTGATGGCGCCAGCTTCGCTTTCACTGCTCACGGTCACCTTCACCGAAACCAGGGAACGCGCAAAGGCCTTCGGGGTTTACGGCGCGATCGCAGGAGGGGGGGCCGCGATCGGACTCATCCTCGGCGGCGTCCTCACACAATACGCGACCTGGCGGTGGTGTCTTTTGATCAACACCCCGATCGGCGTGGTCGCCGCGTCGGGCGCGATCCGGTTCATCAAGGAGAGCAAGGCACACGGCGACACCCGGTACGACCTGCCAGGTGCTCTCAGTGCGACCATCGGACTCGTCGCGCTCGTCTACGGCTTCACCATGGCAGATCAGGATGGCTGGAGCTCTCCGACCACGATCGGCTATCTCGTGGCCGCGATGGCACTGCTCGTTGTTTTCGTCCTGATCGAGCTTCGGACAAAGCACCCGCTCCTCCCTATGCGCATCCTCGAAGACCGTAACCGAGGTGGGTCATTCCTCGGATCGTTCATGGCCGGCGTCGGGCTGTTCGGAATGTTCCTCTTCCTTACCTACTACCTCCAAGGAACCCTCGGCTACAGCGCGCTCAAGTCGGGGATCGCCTATCTCCCTTTCTCCGCCGGAATCATCTTCGCGGCAGGAATGGCAAGCAAGCTATTGCCAAGATACGGCCCGCGCCCATTGATGGGGAGCGGATTCTTCGCCTGTTCCGTCGGACTCGCGTGGCTCATCACGATCGGAGTCCACAGCTCGTACTGGGCGCATGTCCTCCCCGCCGAGCTGATCATGAGCATCGGACTCGGATTCGCGTTTGTCTCACTGAGCAGCACTGCGCTGATCGGCGTGGCAGATCATGATGCCGGGGTCGCAAGTGCGATGGTCAACACCACCCAGCAGGTCGGGGGTTCGCTCGGTACGGCGCTGTTGAACACCTTTGCCGCATCGGCAACAGCGAGCTATCTGGTCGATCACGTCGGACATCATCGGCCCTCGAAGGCAATCGCCCAGGTGGCGCTGGTGAGCGGATACCACCGGGTGTTCTCGATCAGCTCCGTCATGTTGCTCGGCGCGTCGATTGCCTGCTTCGCGCTCGTCGAACCGATCAAGCGACGCCGCTCACGCGCGACTGGGCAAATCCTCGAGCAGGCACTCGCCAACTGAGCCAAACGATTTTGCCACGGGTTCGCGTTGGCACCTCGCTGCAGCGTTCGAGGCGCGTTATTGCAAGATGTTGACGGCGCGCGAGATCACGATCGCCACCGTCAAAAACGAGGCGAACGACTGCACCATCATCAACAGCTTCGCCCACGCAGTGAGCGGCATCGTGTCGGTGGGACTGAAGGCCGTCGCATTCGTAAACGAGGTGTAGAGATAATCAAGGAATTTCGGACTCCACGTGTCACGCGTCGCGCCGACTGCGACCATCTGGGGAAAGAGGAAGTCGGGTTCGCGGCGATCCGCGCCCAGACGTGCTCCCGGTCCCCCTCGATCGAGCTCCCAGTACCAAAGTCCAAACACCAGAACATTGGTCAGCCAGATTGGAACCGAGGCCGTGACGAGTGCTCGTCCCGTTGTCGGAGAGGAGACATGCGAGACAAGCGCATGGATCAGCTCTCCGAGCGAGACGACGTTCGCCGCATTGATCAATACAATCAAGGCGATCGCCGCGGCTCTCAGGTAGCGCGTCTCACTCGAGACGCGCTTTGGGTTCGCGACCAGCAATGCCGTCGCGAGCGCGCCCTCGAGGAGGGGAATCAACCAGCGGGGACCCATCCCGGTGATGACGCGGTCCGGCAGGATCACCTGCAACACGATCGCGACTGCGACTGCCAATGAAGCAGGCCATCGATGTTCGGAGACCGCGACGAACCCCCACTCTGCGCGGTGGTCGAGTTCCCCCCCGCCAGAGCCCTCAGCTGAGGTCGACATGTCGTTTGCTCCTTCGGTTCAGGCGATGCCAGGGAGATGCAACCGACTCAGGTCCGATCAGCTGCCTCGGCGACTCTGCGCAGGAGCTCCTGGGCAAGCGGGATCGCAGGACTGTAGCGATCGACATCATCGTTGTAATAGTTCGAGGTGTAGTTCGCACGAAACAGCGCTGCCGCTGCTACGCCGGTCTTGGTACGCGCCGCGAGACGCGGTTCGAACTCGATCATCTCTCCGACCTCCTCGCGGTTGAAAAAGACATTCATTGGCTGTTGTCCCGCCTCGACCAGGGCAATCTGCTCCTCGATGATCTTGCGGAATTCGATGATCGCGAGATCAGTCGCACCGAGGTGTTCTTTCGACCGGTCGGTCCGTTCGCCCTGTGACCACCACGCCGCCATGTCCTGTGAAAGGACATAGTCGAGCACCGGCTTGCCCACTTCATCAAAGATCGGCGCGTCGAAATAGGGCACGCTGTCTTGCGCGGGCGCCTCGACGCCCGGCTCATGAAAGACGATGTAGCTGAGGTGATAGGTATGCGTGTCATCCATCGGGACACGGATGTTCACCTGGGTCCGGATGCCGCCGGCACCGCGCGAGAAATACGGGAAGATGTTGTAGGGAAACCAGTGCACGGTGTCCTCTGTGGCTCCCTTGGCCTTGGAAATCTTGAGGCCCTTCTTGAAACCGAACGCGTCGCGCTCAAAGGCGATCCCATCCGCCGCATCGGTGCCGCGCATCGAGAGATAGGCGCGGTGTACCTCCGGGTTTGGTGCGCGCTCGTCAAGTGTGCCGAGTCGCTCGAGCTGGTATTTGAAGAAGTGTCCATGCAGGTAGGTGTTGTGATAGGGGTCGGCGGAGTTCTCGTGGCACTGCAGCCAGTTGCACGGGATGATCGTCACTGCGATCTGGCGGATGGCATTTGGCACAACAAGGAAGTCATAGGGCGGCAAGATCGGTGCCGGGAGTGGACCGAGGTAGCCCCAGACGAGACCAC
>Ga0307373_10006243_pt1 | contig 19059 bp, 16 predicted proteins | sample OX2MG_FD_202534 | JGI IMG/M metagenome (GOLD analysis project Ga0307373, IMG submission 202534) | Soil microbial communities from Risofladan, Vaasa, Finland - OX-2 | ecosystem: Environmental > Terrestrial > Soil > Coastal area > Acid sulfate soil | place: Finland: Risofladan, Vaasa | collected...
ATCTCCACGCGGGACAGGCGTCCGCCGCTCAGGCGGTACACTATCCCCTCCTCCTCGCGGACCTTCTTGGGGCCTGCCAGCTCGTGGGTGTAGGCGTCCAGCTCCTCGCGGTTCTGCCTCAGCTTCTCGACGAACCTCATCGGGATGGGGAAACCTGAGGAGCAACCGAAGGAGAGATGGCCCGAGCCGTCCACTATGGCGGCGATCTGGACGTTGAGGAAGAACCCGTCGGTCAATTCCACCAGCCCGGCCTCCACTCCCACCCCGAAGTCCGCGCCCTCCCGCTTGATGGCGAGCTCGGCCCTCTGCCTTGCCCCCTTGACCGTCTCGTCCAAGCTCATCGGCTGGGTCTTCACCACGGCGGTGAAGTCCAGCTTCTCGAACTCGACGTCCCGGAGGAGCTGCTTGAACGCCCGCCTGACCCCCTGGGTCTTTGCGCGGTTTCTCGAGCCGATGGCGACCACAGAGTGTCTCCGGGCAGGGAGGACGGCCTTTCGAGCCATATTTCGGAGGCGCGTCAAGACCGCACTTTATTACTGTCGCTCGTCACACGGAGGCAGACCTGCCCCTGAACCCACCCTACTCGACGTCGGGCGAGCTGGACGATGTGATAGTGGAGCCCTTCGAGTTCAAGCAGTCTCTCAAGTTCATCCAGGGGTTCGGGCCGATGTCTGGGGAGCAGCAGTTCGAAGAAGGGCGGGTGGTGAAGGCGATCATGGTCGAGGGGCAGACCGTCGTGTTCAGGGTGGGCAGGAGGAGCGAGAAGTCACCGCTTGCGTACGAGCTCTTCTCGAAAGAGCCGGTGAAGCCCGTCGAGGATTTGGTCGCCAGGCGCATCTCCTTCTTCCTGAGCCTCGACGACGACATCAAGCCCTTCTATTCGCTCGCGGAGAAGGAGGACGCCAAGTTCTACCCCCTGATCGAGAGGTCGTGGGGCCTTCACCAAGTCAAGTTCCCCTCGCTCCTCGAGATCTCTTGCTGGGCCATCCTCGTCCAGCGCGTGCAGAGACCTATCGCCCTGAGGATGAAGCGAGCCCTGACGGAGAGGTTCGGCGGCAGCCTCGAGCTAGAAGGAAAGGCCTACTGGGCGTTCCCCGACTATGCCAAGCTCAAGGACGCCACGCCAAAGCAGCTGCTTGACGCGACGAAGAACCAAAGGGCGACGCTGCGGTTGACGTCGCTGCTTACCTCCTTCGAGGAGCTCGACGAGACGTTCCTCAGGAGCGCCTCGTACGAAAAGGCGACCGCACGCCTCCAGAAGGTCAAGGGGATAGGGGACTGGTCGTCGCAATTCATCCTCTTCCGGGGGCTCGGAAGGGTCGAGAAGCTCCAGCCAATCAACCTCCGGCCTCTGACGAAGACGATTGAGGAGGTGTATGGACAGGAGGGGAATACGCTGGACGAGATCAACTCCACCTACGGGAGGTGGTCGGGCTACTGGTCGCTGTACTTGTGGGCTTCCACGATGACCGGCTGAAGAATCAGGTCACCCTGAGCTCTTCGAGCATCTTGGTCAAGATTGCGGCGGAAGACCCGTCTCTCCGGGCGATTTCCTGCCTCCCGGGGGGGTTGTCCTTGTAGGGAGGGATCCTCTGGGCCAGCCTCTCCTCGTATATCGGGATGTCCTCGTTCTGGTAGAAGACCCCTATAGGCGTGTGGTCGCCGAACTCGAACGACTTCATTATGGCCTGCTTGATCTTCTCCTCCATCTCGTCCGTCGCGGGCGACTTTACGACACCGTCGTACCCTGTCTCCTCGAGCTTGTATGTGCGCGGCATCGGTCTCCCTCCGAGGTCGGTTTCCAGGAGGCCCTCGCCCGACCAGTATTCCTTCGTGAGGATGTCGTTGTATGTCGGGCAGGGCTGCAGGACGTCGAGGAACGCGAACCCCTTGTGCTGGATCGACCTCTTGATGAGGTCCTTCAGGTGCCTCACGTCGTAGGCGTATCCCCGAGCGACGAAGGTGTAGCCCGCGGCGAGGGCGAGCATCATCGGGTTGATGGCCTGGTTGATGTTGGGCATCGCGAGGGACTTGGTCTTCATCCCTAGCTTCAGGGTCGGCGAGGCCTGCCCCTTCGTGAGTCCGTAGACCCCGTTGTCGAAAAAGATGTAGGCCATGTCGACGTTCCTCCTCCCGGAGTTGACGAAGTGCCCCGCGCCTATCCCGAGGCCGTCACCGTCACCGCCGCACACGACGACCTCGAGCTGTGGGTTTGAGATCTTGATCCCCGTGGCGAATGGTAGGGACCTGCCGTGGAGCGTGTGGATCCCGTAGGTGTTGACGAAGTGGGGCGTCTTGCTCGAGCATCCCACCCCCGAGACCAGCGCGACGTTGTCGGGCTCGACGTCCATCTCCGCGAGGGCCATCTGGACGGCGCTGAGGATCCCGAAGTCCCCACATCCAGGGCACCAGTCGTTGTGGACCTCCGTCTTCAGGTCGGTCAGCTTAAGTGCCAATTCTCAACACCATTCTCTTGGGGGGCTGGCCTTTCGCAGCGGGGCTCGAAGATATCTGCTTCAGGGCGTCGTAGATCTCCTCGCAGGACATGGGCCTTCCGTTGTATTTCACGATGTGGTAGTCCGCGGAGATCCCCGTCATCTCGCGCATAAGGCCGGCGAACTGCCCAGAGTAGTTCATCTCGACGTCGACGAGCTTCTTGGAACTAGAGAGAGCCTCCTTCACCTCCTCCGTGGGGAAGGGACTCATCAGCCTCAACTGAAGGAAGTTGACCGATATCCCGTCCTGCTCCCTGAGCGCGTCCATCGCGTCGAGGATGGCGCCCTTCGGGGAGCCCCAGCTCACGACCGTGATTGGGGCGTCTTCCGGGCCGTAGAAGCGTATCTTGTCCTCAAGGGGTATCTCGCTCGCTGCGACCTCGAGCTTCCCCATCCTCTTCTCCATCATCATCATCCTATTGGTCGGGTCCTCGCTGATGTGGCCCTTCTCGTCGTGCTCGTCTCCGGAGTTCCAGAAGATCCCACCCTTGGCGCCTATCACCGGCCTGGGGGATATCCCCGTCTTGGTGAACTCGAACCTCTTGAAACCCTTGTCCTCAGCAGCTCCCTTCACCTGCCCCCTGATGAGCGAACCCCTGTCGATCTTCACCTCGTTCGGGTCGAACATGATGCAGGTCTGGTCGGCGTTCGCCATCGACTTGTCAAGGAGGTGGATCACGGGCACCTGGTACCTCTCTGCCAAGTTGAACGCCTTCGTGACGTCGTAGAAGGACTCCTCTATGTCTCCGCTCGCGAGGATGATCCTCGGGAACTCGTCGTGCCCGATGTGAAGGGCGAACCTCAGGTCGCCCTGTGCGTGCCTCGTCGGCAGCCCCGTGCTAGGGCCTGCCCTCTGGTAGAGCGACACGACCACCGGGACCTCGTTCATCCCCGCCCACCCCATCCCCTCGGCCATCAGGCAGAATCCCGGGCCTGAGGTGGAGGTCGCAGCTCGGACCCCGGCGAGCCCTCCTCCTATCGCCATCAGGACTGCCGCGGTCTCGTCTTCGGTCTGGACCACCACCACCGAGCCCTTCGACGCAGCGGCCGCCTCCGTCCCGAACGCGCCATAGAGGTCTATGGATTCGTGCTCTTCGAGGTACTCGCTCTCGTCGCTGGCGGGCGTGATCGGGTAGTAGGTCTGCAGCCTGCACCCCGCGGCGACCTTGCCGATGCCGACGGCGGTGGTCCCTCTGACGAGGACCCGTCTCTCGCCGTTGATCGGCGCGGGCGCGAACTTGTATCCAGAGCTTCCCATGAAGTGCTCAGCCAGGTAGGCGTAGGTCTCGTCGACTGCGGTGACGTTCATCGCGGCCGCTTTCGCCTTCGACTTGAACTGCTTGCGGATTGCATCACCCACGATTTCCTTGGGGAAGGAGAGCAGGGCGAAGGAGGCGGCCACCGAGAGCACGTTCGTCATCCTCGTCAGGGAGCTCATGGAGGTCTCCCCCAGCTTGTCTCCTACGCTCTTGAGGATGTCCATGTACTGGATTGGATAGATTTGGACGCCTCTCCTTCTGGCGACCTCGAGAACTCCTTTGATTGTGTAGGTGAGGCCGTTCTTGTCGAGGTCCTCCTTCAAGAACTTCAAGACGTTCGATTCGATGGTAGGGATGTCCTCTATCTTGTTGTCAGCGACTTGCTGGTCGAATATTATGGCCCCGCCTTGGCGGACCTCGAACGCATGGCGCGCGACCGTCTCGTCGTCGAAGGTCGCCAGCATGTCGACTGTGTTGAGGTGCGACCTGAGGAACCGCCTGCCGAACCTCACCTGAAAGTAGCTGTGCTCGCCCTTTATGTTAGAGTAATACTCTCTGGTGCCGTACACGTAGAAACCGGCCGTGGCGACCGCCTTGGCGAAGATGCTGGCCGGGGTGTCCACTCCGCTCCCTTGCGCCCCTCCTATCATCCACGAAAAGTCGTCTCTCTTCATCGCAATCGCCTCCATGCAACTGTCCAGTTTTTCAAGAAGGCCGCTATAAGGCTATGGCACGTGGAATACGGAACCACGCATCCAGTACGACGGTACGATCCGAGCGGGGTCGGCCTGGGCGAGACGAAAGGCTTTTTGACTGCATGCGGACCTCGAATTCTGCGAGAGTAGCTAAGCCTGGTCAAAGGCGGCGGGGCCGATTCGGCGCCGATACTCAAGATCAGATGTCGCTCCAGGGCCTACAGCGATGCAAGGAGAAATCCGCTCGTTTAGGCGTTCGTGGGTTCGAATCCCACCTCTCGCACCATCTCAATCTTCCCGAGCCGCAGGGGCATTACGGCTGAAAATTAGTACACGAAAGCCTTGATAGGCTTTGAAAGAAGAGTCCTCATCAGCTCTTCGAGGTCCTCCTTCCTCTCAAACTCTTTCACGAGCAGGCGCTCGCCCGGGACGGGGGTCTTGGCGCGGGCCTTCGTTTCGTAGACCATCAAGGTGTAGCTGTCGTGGGGCGACCTCGTGACAAAGACGAACTGCCCCTTCTTTCCTTCGTAGTCGCCGAAGGTCCGAATGCCACTGTCTAGGTCGAGGAGGTCTACCTCCTTCATGAGCTTCGCGAACGAGTTCACCTTCTTCTCGTATAACAATTTCCCCATGCGACCGGTTCGAGAGCCAGATGAATGCCATATGAGACTTGCGCTCGCGAAAAAGGCTAACATACAAGCCGAGTTCGCCGTCAAGGCAAGACCTGCAGTGACTTCGTCAGATAGGCGGCACAGCCCTATGCTCTTCAACACGATGAGCCAGAGGAAGGAACCCTTGAGGGTGGTCCCGGGGGAGACCCTCCGCATGTTCGTCTGCGGTCCCACGGTCCAGAGCTTCATCCACGTGGGGCACGCGCGTACGTACGTCTTCTATGACGTGCTGGCGCGGTACCTCCAGCACCTTGGCGTCCGCATGAACTTCATGATCAATATCACGGATGTCGACGACAGGATAACCGAGGCGGCCAAGAGAGAGGGGGTGAAACCAAGCGACGTCGTCGAGAAGTACGCCAAGGCGTTCCACGAGGACCTGAAAGGCCTGGACGTGAATTCCGTGACCAGTTTCGAGCGCGTCTCCGGCTACGTCCAGGTCATGATCGACCAGGTTTCCATCCTGATCGAGAACGGATACGCGTATCTGGCAGACGGAGTCGTCTACTTTGACACCTCCAAGTACCCGTACTACGGCAAGCTCTCCCACCAGTCCAAGAGCGAGCTGTCCCTGAGGCCTCTGGAGCTCACCCCGAACAAGAAGAACCTCCTGGATTTTGCGCTGTGGCGGCCTGTGATCCTCGAGGAGGGGAAGTGGGACAGCCCGTGGGGAAGGGGGTCGCCCGGCTGGCACATCGAGGACACCGCGGTGACGCTGACGAACTTCGGGCAGCAGTACGACATTCACGGCGGGGCGTACGAGCTGATCTACCCTCACCACGAGGCCGAGCTGGCTCAGGGAGAGTCGCTGACAGGAATCAGGCCGCTTGTGAGATACTGGGTCCACACGGGGCTGGTCAACCTCAGCGGGCGGAAGATGTCAAAGTCTGCGGGGAACACGCAAATCGTCAGAGAGCTCCTTCGAGAATTCAGCGCCGACGAGCTGAGGTACTACCTGCTATCGTGGCACTACAGGGACGACGTGGAGTTCAGTCTTCCGCGACTGAAGAGCGCGAGCAAGTCATACTCGAGAGCCGTAGCCAAGGCAGGAAGGCTGAAGGCTTTCGCCGCGAAGACCACCAGCAGGCTCGGGCCTTCCCCCGATGCGGTTCGCAGGCGGCTCTCCCCGTTCTATTCGGCGATGGGCGACGACGTCGACACGCCGAAGGCGATAGAGTGGGTCGAGGACGAGCTGATCGGCGGGAACTCGTCGGACGAGGCCCGGGACTACTCGGCCCTCCGCATCGCATCCGACGTACTTGGGGTGGACTTTCTTGCCAAGCCGTGAGGAGAGGGGGTACGAGCTCAACGAGGTGAGCTGGTGGGCGAAGTGGGTCGACGAAACGATCTGGGTCTCGAAGAACTGCTATGCGGTCTTCTCGGACACGTTCAAGGACGAGTACTTCTACAACCGTGGAGGCTTCCTCGGAGCGGAGAGGGTCCCGGAGGACGCCATCGAGGCCATTGAGAGGGAGTTCGCGAAGAGGAAACGGTCGATGCCCTGCATCTTGGTAGAGGAGCGGCGTCCTTGGGACAGGCTTCGGGCGTCCCTCTCCTCGAGGGGCTACACCGTCGGCGACAGGATGTCGGTTATGGAGATCCGACCCGGGGCCAAGAGCAAGTCGGCCTCCAATCCTGGAGTCGAGGTCACGCTCGTCGGCTCCCGCTCAAAGGGCAAGGAGCTCCAGGTGTGGACCCGGACCTACCTTCAAGCGTTCTACGGCGACCAGAGGCTGAGCGACGAGGTCAACAAGATCATGCGGAAGGTTGTCAAAGACAAGAAGGTCAGCGTGATCTTAGCGAGGATCGGGGAGAACCCGGTCGGGTGCGCGGTCATTTACAGGTCGACGGGAGGCGTGGCAGGGGCATACTGCATCGGGACGGCCCCGAGCTTCAGGAAAAAAGGCGTCGCCGCGACCATGTTGAGGCACATGCGCGAGATCGCCGAGAGCGATGGGAGGAGGCTCATCCTCCAGACGCTGGCCTCCGACTCCGCTGAGGGCTTCTACCTCAAGCAAGGGTTCAGGCTGGCCTACACCAAGACATTCTACGAGCGCCGTCCCCGGAAGACATGGTCTGAGGAGGCGATTCCCTCAGGAGAGGCGTTCGGCGTCACGATAAACAGGGGCGCGGTCGCGGGGACGACCAAGCCGTTCGCCGAGGTCTTCTCCGGATTCGAGGCTATCGAGGCGGTCAGGGGCCTGTTCGGGCCGGACACGGAAGAGGTCATCTCAAAGCTGATGATCTCCTTGGACTCACCCAGGGGCTATCTCCGCGTCGACGGCGAGACGGGGAACATCATAATCAACCCGGAGTACCTCAAGACCGGCCACGAGCGTCATCTCTACCTCGATGCGATACACGAGCTCGCCCACGTAAAGCAGTTCAGGGAGGGGAAGGAGCTCTACGACAGGAGTTTCGCATACTTCGAGAGGCCCACCGAGATAGAGGCTTACAGGGTGGCCGTCGAGGAGGCGCGCAGGATAGGCATGGGCAAGGAGGAGATCGTCGAGTATCTTAGGGTCGAATGGGTCACGGAGGAAGAGTTCATGCGGTTCGTCGCGATGATGCGGATCGACGAAGGCTGACGCCCCAGGCTACGGTTTATACGCACCCGCCGATTAAATCCAAAGCGTGCTCAGAGCGGTACACGTGGTCTATGCGGACTGGTGCCCGCATTGCGTTCCTACTACCGTGGGGCCTGTGCAGCGCGCCGCGGAGGAGTTCGGGGTACCTTGCATCCTGTACGACATCGACACGGACGAGGTCGAGAAGGCGGACGAACTGGTGAAGAAGCACGGCGACTGGACGCCAGACTACCTGATACCCCAGGTCTTCTTCGAGATGGACGATGGGAAGATAGAGCACGTCCTGACAGGAGACCGTCGGGGCATTCAGTACACGAAGCAGGCGGTCGAGGCGCTTCTGAAGAGCCGGTTAGCCAAGCAGGAAGTTTCTAGGTAGGCACGGGCGCGGCCCCTTCAAGAGACCAGCGTTCCGACGCGCTCGCCAAGCAAGGCCTTGCGCACGTTCGAGAGGAAGAACCCGTTGGTGACAACGAGCGTCAGCTTGTGCTTCGCGATGAACTTCGCCGCGACCGGGTCCACGATGCTGTGGATCCCAGGCCTGTGTTGAGCGCCTCCCAAAATCCTGACCAGCTCCTGATACGACAGGTTGTGCAGCAGCTTGGCCTCCTTGTCCGTCCTCGGGTCAGCGGTGTAGACCCCGTCCTGATCTGAGGCCTTCACCAAGAGATTGGAGTGCCACGCGTCCCCGAGAATCGCGGCGACTGTGTCGGTCGTGATTCCCGGCCTCAGCCCTCCCATCACCCCGGTCCCGTTCTTCTCCAGCTCGAGCATCATCCCCTGTATGGTGGTGGACACGCGCTTGACGCCCAGCTTCATAGCCACGAGCTTCGCGTTGAGGCGGGAGGCGTCGATTGCGATCATGTCCTGCCCTTCCCGGGGCAACCCGAGCTCCTTGGCCGTGGCGATGTAGGCTCGCGCCACAGGCCCGCCTCCCACCACTACCCCGACGGAGTGCCCCAGTCTCCTCGCCTCGGAGATTACCTCCGAATAGCCTTTGAGGAGCTTCGCTTGAGGAGGCGAGCCGAGCACCGACCCGCCTATGCGGAGGACGATCTTCTTGCCGGGGGGAGGTGTTGACATGTGGACGAGCTACCGTGCCCGGGATAGTTTTTATAAAGGTGAACGCCCCAATCTACGCATCCGCCGATGGAGTCCCGAGGCAGAAGCCCAGCAGTTCCCAGCGAATCCGTCAGCTGACTCACCGGAGGTCATCCTCATTGTTAAGCACAAAGGCAGACTCTGTAAGATTATACAAGATTCGGAAGGTCATCTCAGAACTCTCCGGCAAAGAAGGCCGCGGGACGGAGCTGGTCTCCCTTTACATCCCGCCGAAGAAGCCCATCCATGAGGTCATCGCGTACCTCAGGAACGAATGGGGGACCGCCGGGAACATAAAATCGGACACGACGCGCAACCACGTCCAGGACGCACTCACGAAGACAATGCAGAAGCTCAAGCTCTACAGGGAGACCCCGGACAACGGGCTGGTGATCTTCTGCGGGGCCCTGATGACCAACGGCCCCGGGAGCGAGGTGATCGTGCTCCGCGAGATAGTCCCCCCAAAGCCCGTCAAGTCCTTCCTCTACCAGTGCGACGACCACTTCCACATCGAGTACCTCAAGGACATGCTGAGAGAGGAGAAAGTCTATGGGATCCTCGCCATCGACGCGAACGACGCGGGGATCGGGATCCTCTCAGGAGAGTCGTTCGAGGTCGTGAACGTGATGACTTCGGGCATCTCAGGGAAGACGAGGAAGGGAGGCCAGAGCGCGAGGAGATACGAGAGGGGCAGAGAGATGGAGCTCACCTACTTCTACCACAGGGTGGCAGACCACGCGAACCGGATTCTGGTGGAGGAGTACAAGGTCACTGGGATAATCATCGGAGGTCCAGGCTTCACGAAGGAAGACTTCCTGAAGACCGAGTTCCTGAACTACAACCTGCGCAAGAACATCGTCGCCATAATCGACACCGCGTATTCGGGGCGAGAGGGCGTCAGGGAGTTGGTAGACAAGGCGGCGGACAAGCTCCAGGACGTGAGGCTCTTCGAGGAGAAGAAGCTCGTGCAGCGGTTTCTCGGAGAGGTCAACAAGCCCAACGGGGTCGCCGCCTACGGCCTCCCGAGGATAATCCAGGCGCTCGAGAAGAGCAACGTTGAGACGATCTTGGTGGTGGACGACGTCGACATGCTGAGGATCTCGGCGACGTGTAAGAACTGCCAGACGGTGAGGGAGAAGTTCGTCTCGAACTCGAAGAAGACCCAGGCTATGCAGGAGATCACTTCGGAGCCGTGCGCCAACTGCGGCTCGAAGGAGTTCGTGGTCGACGAAACCGACATCGTAGACCTCCTCGAGGAGAGGGCCATCCAGGTGGGCGCGAAGGTCGAGGTGATATCCTCAGGCACGGAGGAGGGGGCCATGCTAAAGTCCTTCGGCGGGGTGGCAGCGTTCCTGAGATACAGGCCAGTGGGCGTCTAGACCTGGCGAGACACGGCGCGTAGTTTCTCGCACATATCCTTAACTACCGGGCAGGTGCTTTTTGCACCAAGCAGGCGGGCGAACCGCGACTGCTAGCGGAGAACTGGTAACAAAAATGGTCATTCGTATTGGAATCGTGGGGAAAACCAACGCCGGAAAGACCACCCTCTTCAACTCGATGACGCTGAAGGCTGGAGAGATCTCCAACTACCCCTTCACCACCAAGTCAGCCGACACCGGAGTCGGGCAGGCTGTGACGCTGTGCGTCCACAAGGAGTTCAACCTTCAGGACAACCCGAAGAACTCGAAGTGCGAGGAGGGGTGGAGGTTCATCCCGATAGAGGTTACCGACCTTCCCGGCCTCATAAAGGGAGCCTGGATGGGGAAGGGTCTCGGGAACCAGTTCCTCGCGGTGGCGGCGCAGTCAGACGCGCTGCTGCACGTGGTCGACGCCTCGGGGAGCGTGGACAAGGACGGGAAGATCGCCGAGCCGGGTACGGGCGACCCCCTCGCTGACCTCGCCGACGTGGAGCTGGAGCTCGTCCTGTGGTACACGAAGCTCTTCTCGAGCAACATGGTGAAGATATCGAAGACCGCGAAGCTCCCCGGGATGGGCGTTCCCGACGCAGTGGCGGAGGTGCTGCAGGGGATAGGCGTGAAGCGCGAGCACGTGATCTACGCGCTCAAGGAGGCCATGCTCGAGGGGAAGGACGTCGACGGCTGGACCGAGAAGGAGGTCCAGAACTTCTGCTGGATCCTCCGCGACATATCCAAGCCGACCCTGATAATCGCGAACAAGATGGACCTGCCGAACTCGGCGGAGAACTTCAAGGCCCTCAGGGAGAAGTACAAGGACCTGATGGTCGTCCCGACCAGCGGCGAGGCCGAGCTCTCCCTGAGAAGGGCGGAGGTCAAAGGCCTGATAAAATACGTGCCCGGAGAGGAACGTTTCGACGTGGTCCGGCCTCAGGAGCTGACTGACGCCCAGAAGACCGCCCTCGCGTACATCAGAAGGAAGGTCTTCGGTGAGTACCTTAGGACGGGGGTCCAGTTCGCCCTCAACATAGCGATCTTCAAGCTCCTGAAGATGAACGCGGTGTATCCGGTAGCCGATTCTGAGAAGTTGACGGACAAGCACGGGAACGTCCTCCCCGACGTCTACCTGTTGCCCGCTGGTTCGACCGTGGAGGACCTCGCCAAGGCTGTCCATACCGACCTGTTCAAGGGTCTGCTGTACGGGATTGATGCGAGGACGGCTCTCCATCTGCCGGTGGACTACGTCCTCAGGGATAGGGACGTCCTCTCAATGGTCTCGACCTCGAAACGAGGCTAAAGACGTCCTAGCCCAACCGATGTCGCGCTAAGAGCGACGAAACGATATAACTACATGAAACGCTGGGCGCGAGGTGCCTGAATGACGCATCGCGAGCAAGCGAGGTCGAATGGGAGCCGGAGCGCAATCTGCTGCATCTCTGGCGGGGCGGACTCCGTGACCATGGCGTATCATGTGAAGAAGGTCGTCAAGCCGGAACACATGCTGCTGATCTTCTGCAACTACGGGCAGAGGACCTACAAGTACGAGGAGTTCTGCATCAAGGAGATATCGCGCCAGCTCAAGGCGCCCCTGAAGCTCGTCGACCTGAAGTGGCTGGGCGGGATAAGCACGTCTCTCCTCACGCACGCGGAGAAGGAGATCCCGGAGACGAAGAACGAGGACCTCTGGGTCCCGGAGAAGGCGAGGGACAGGATCTTGAAGTGGTGGGACCCGTGCAGGAACGCGATACTCCTGCTCGTGGGGCTGGCCCACGCGGAGTCATTCTACATATCGACCCAGGAGCGGTTCGACGTCTACATCGGGATTCGCAGGGAGACGCCGGTGGCCATGAAGGACAACACCCCCGAGTTCCTCGAGGAAATCAACAGGTTGGGAGAGCAGGCCACCCATCACGGCGGGTACAGGATGCTGGCGCCGCTCATCACCTACGACAAGGACAAGGTGGTCAAGCTTGGACAGGAGTTGGGGGTCCCTTGGCGATATACCTACAGCTGCTATACCGGTCACAGCTTCAAGACGATTGGTGGGAAGAAACTACCGGTGCACTGTGGTTGGTGCTCGAATGACAAAAGGAGGGCATTGGCCTTCAAGATGGCAGATGTGTATGATGGGAGCTTATATTCAAAACCGCCATTGGCTGACGTAGAATACGAGAAGGCCCATGGAGTCTATGTCCAGAAGCGAACGCGCTAAGAAGACTTGGCAGAATCCTGAAAGACACGTAAAGCAATCAGATGCGCTAAAGAGGTGCTGGCAAAGAGAGGACTACAGAGTTCGGCTATCTGAGCATCTGCGTCAAATATCCATCAAGGGCAGTGAAGAATCTGCACGGCTCAGACGAGCCGGAGTGATAACGACTAGCGATGAAACCAGAAGGCACTGTAGCGAGGCTCAGAGAAAGAGGTTTCAACGACCCGAGGAGTTAAGGAAACTTGAGAGGGCGAGGTCTCTCCAAGTTATTGACTTCCAGAAGCGCGCTCGAATGATGCACGAAGCTTTCCTGAAGAAGTATGGGTCTTTTTTGGAGCTTGCGAAGATGGGAATGAAGGCACCTAAGAGAAAGCCTAGCAAATTGGAATTGGAGGTCGCGAAGAACCTGGGAGACGAATGGGAGTACGTCGGTGATGGCAAGTTGGCAATTGGCGGCTTGGTTCCAGACTTTATCCATCGAACCCGAAAAGAAGTTCTAGAGGTATTCGGGTGCTACTATCACGCTTGTCCGGCGCATTTTCCCAACACTCCTGTGGGACCCAAAACATCACCGTCCTTGAGGGAATCCGTCTATGCCGCCAACGGGTACAAGATGGAATTCCTCTGGGAACATGATATCAAGATGGCAAGAAGGAAGCTGGCCTTTGCTGATAGCGGCGTCAAGGACCCTTCAGTTTACGCGAAATCCTGACCACGGCCGCCTGTCCGCAGGCGGCCAAATCGCCGCACAATGCTAAATACCCTCACTACGGAGTGAATTCAGTTTTGCAGTCCCAGGGGGAACAACCGCGGCCTACAGGCCCCGCGAACGCAGCCCCGCCTAACAGACTAGAGTCAACCAGTTGGAACCCCCTTCTCGAGGAGGAAGTCAGGAGGGTGTGGGGAATTGAAGATAATTTCAGGTTTAGACCGAATACCGACAAAAAACGCAATTTTGTGATGGACACGCCTCCACCCTACCCGTCGGGGAAGCCCTGGCACCCGGGGGCGCTGACACAGTACGCGCAGATAGACATGGTGGCGAGGGCGGCGAGGATGCGGGGTTACAACGTCCTCTACCCCATTGGGATAGATCGGAACGGGCTCCCAGTGGAGATAGCGACGGAGCGCAAGTACAGGATCCAGATGAGGAAGACCCCCCGGGAGGAGTTCATCGGGCTCTGCAAGCACGCCCTCGACGACATCGAGGCGTACATGGTCGAGCTCCTGAAGAGGATGGGAGTCTCCGCGGACTTCAAGGAGAAGTACCGCACTGACTCCGAGGATTACAGGACCCTGACGCAATGGTCGTTCATAGAGCTGTGGAACAAGGGGCTCATCCACATCGCGACCAGGCCCAACAACTACTGCACCGACTGCGGGACGACGATAGCCGACGCGGAGATAGAGTACGAGGACCTCCCGGCGTACCTCGTCACCAACAAGTTCACGGTCAAGGAGACGGGCGAGGAGATCCTGGTCACGACGACCAGGCCAGAGTTGCTCTCGGCATGCCAGCTGGTCGTGGTGAACCCGGCAGACGAGCGATACAAACGGATAGTCGGGAAGACCGTCGTCGTCCCAATCTATGGCAAAGAGGTCCCAATCAAGACGCACCGGAGCGTCGACATCGAATTCGGCACGGGCGTCCTCATGGTCTGCAGCTACGGCGACTACAACGACGTACAGATCTTCAGGCAACTCGGCCTCCAAGAGATCCAATCAATCGACACGGAGGGGAAGATGACCGCCGTGACGGGCAAGTACGTCGGGATGGCGGTCAAGGACGCGCGCTCCCAGGTCATCCAGGACCTGCAGGACGCCAAGATCGCGGTCAAGGTCGAGCAGGTGCAGCACCGAACGCCCCTGTGCGAGAGGAGCCACACGCCAATCGAGATAATACCGATGGAGGAGTTCTACCTGAAGCAGCTGCAGTTCGGCGCGACGCTGAAGAAGCTGGCAAAGCAGATCAAGTTCCACCCACAACAGCACAGGCAGGTGCTCTTCGACTGGATCGACTCGCTGACCACGGACTACCCTATCTCGAGGAGAAGGTACTATGCTACTGAGATTCCCATATGGTACTGCACCAAGTGTGAGACGCCGCACCTCCCGAAGGCGGGGAAGTACTACAGGCCTTGGAAGGACCCCGCCCCGTTCAGGAAGTGCTCGAAGTGTGCCAACACGAAGTTCGTGGGCGAGACGCGCACGTTTGACACCTGGATGGACTCGAGCATCTCGGCGCTCTACGTGACAAAGATAACGAAGAACCAGAAGTTCCACAACGCCACATACCCGACGACGCTCAGGCTGCAGGGCAAGGACATAGTGAGGACCTGGCTGTATTACTCGCTCCTGAGGTGCTATCTCCTTACCGGGAAGGCGCCGTGGAAGGAGGCCTGGGTAGGAGGGCTAGGGCAGGACGCGCAGGGGAGGGCGATGCGCAAGAGCTTGGGGAACTTCATGGACCCCGAACCGCTGCTCCAGAAGTACGGCACCGACACCTTCCGTTTCTGGGGGGCCGCAGAGGCGAACCAGGGCTACGACTTCCGGCTCTCGGAGGACAGGGTCGCGGGCGCGGGGAAGTTCCTCACGAAGCTCTGGAACACTGCCCGCTTCATCGCGTCGTTCCCAGAGCCCAAGAGCGCGAAGCTGACGCCCGCTGACGTCTGGATTCTTTCCGAGCTGAACGGGCTCATAAAGGAGTGTGTCGCCGGATATGAGGAAGGCAACGGGTTCGTCCCCGCCACGAAGATCAGGGAGTTCGTCTGGAACGTCTTCGCAGCGCACTACATCGAGATGATAAAGGGACGCGCCTATGGGGACGGAGTGACGAAGGAGGAGAGCGACGCCGCCCGGTACACCTTGCACCGCGTCATGAAGTGCGTCCTGCTGCTCACGGCGCCCATCACGCCGCACATAACCGACCACATCTGGAAGAGGCTCTACGGGCAGCGGAGCATACACCTTGAGAGATTCCCGGAGGCCGACAAGAACAAGGTGAGCAAAGGCACGGGTCAAGCCATCATCCAGTTCGACGAGAAAATCTGGAAGACGAAGCGCGACCGGGGCACGAGCCTGAGGGAGCCGATCGAGGCAGCTGTCCCTACCAAGCTGAAGCCCTACCTCGCCGACCTCGGGAGGATGCACCACATACAGAAGCCCCAAAGGGCAGCTCGCGCCGCCAAGAGCTAGTCAGTCGAACGTCCGAGACAAGACCTGATAGTCGTCGGCCGAAATCCTGGAGCTGACGGCAGCCGCGTTCTCTTCCACGTGCTCGACCTTCGCTGCCTTCGGTATCGCGACGACTGCCTCCTTGTGGGTGACCCAGTCCAGCATCAGCTGAGCCGGCGTCATCCCGTATTTGTCGAGGAGCGACCGTGGAACCTTGCTGGTGGGGATCTTCCCGGTGTCGAGGGGGCTGTAGGCCATGACCGTGAGCTTTTCTTGTTCACAGAAGGGGAGGAGCTCCGACTCTATGGCGCGGTGGGTCAGGCTGTACCTCACCTCGTTGCAGGCGATCTCGGACCTCGGCAGTGCTTCCCTCGCCGCCAGGGTCTGCGCGACCGAAAAGTTGCTGACGCCTATGTAACGGATTTTGCCTCGCGAGACGAGCTCTTCCATCGCTTTCATCGTCTCCCCTATGGGAACCTGACGGCTCGGCCAGTGCAACAGGTAGAGGTCGATGTGCTCGACCCCCAGCCGCCTTATGCTGCCCTCGCAAGAGCTCAGGATGTCCTCGTACCCAAAGTGATGTGGTGACACCTTCGTGACGATGAATACCCCGTCCCTCATCCCTTTGATCGCCTGTCCGACCAGCTTCTCGGCGTTGCCGTAGCCATACATCTCCGCCGTGTCTATCACCGTCATGCCGAGTTCTATCCCTCTGCGGAGAGCCTGAATCTCAAGGGCGCGCCCTTCGTTCTGAACGTCGCCAATCTCCCAGGTCCCCATTCCGATCACGGGTATCTTCTCCCTAGTCCTGCCGAGCTCACGTTTCTCCAAACGGTGACGCCGAGCACCGGTGAAGAGCTGGTCGGTATTATGTGTGAGGAGTTTCCTCTGAGGCTCGATGGCGATTTCGTGCGGCCATATCTGCTCGCACCAGACGGCGCTTGGAAACAAAGGGAGATAAACCGACGCGGCAGGAGGGAAACTTGCGCCACGGTAGCTCAGCCTGGTAGAGCAGCTGCCTTGTAGGCTAAACAGCCAAGCAAGCAGCAGGTCGAGGGATCAAATCCCTCCCGTGGCTCTCCACTCCAGTCAATGGCCTAGACCTGAACGAGGCCGGTTGTGATGACTCTGATAGTCTGGGGTCGCAATGTTGGAGCATGACGGCATCGAATCGGACTCTGGATGCTTCTGGACGGAGAGTAGGTTACTTCCAACTACCTGTGAACTGTACCGACGAGCTGTCGCTAAGTTGAATGACGCCTTCAGCATGGAATCCAGGGATAGGGATGGCACCTCCCGTCGAGGGTGCGCATGAGACATTCACTATGCCCCCAGGCGGGACGCTGCTTGGCCCAGACATGAGGATGCCGGACAACCCACCCAGCGTGCAGCCAGTTGCTGCGACGGCGGTCCCTCCCGAATTCATCAATGTTATGATGCACGTCCCCTTATCGGAGGAACACGCCACAAAGCTCACGGTGATATGTGCGGGCGCATTCTGAAGGGTTGGCGAGCTGGTGGAGCTAGTAGATTGGCTGGTTCCGGTACTGGAGCTGCTGGATGTCGAAGGTGAGTGCAGAAGCAGATAGGCGCCTCCGGCTCCCGCGAGCAGGATCACGGCCAGGGCAGCGACAAGTGCACCTTTCATTTCCGCCCGGTGCGGTAGATTTTCGAACGCGATAAGTCTTGGGATTTCGATTATGGGAGGGCTTCCGAAAGACGCATCTGGCCTGTGGTTCTAACTTTCCCGAGTTCTCGTGAGCGCAACACGTCTGACGCGAGGAGTCTCATGAACGTGTCGTACTCCCCGTCGTCAAACCGAACCTCTCGGATCAGACCTCCCTCATCGGCAATCTTGTAGCTCAGGATGTGGTAACAGTACTTGGCCTTGGCGCTCAGGACGCTGTAGAAGTAGGACTCGCAGGAGCAAAACGGCTTGTCAGGGTCAACGAACTCGTCGGCGTTCCTCCCGACGACCGTATAGACGTATCTGCCGCTCGGAAGGAAGGTGTGCCTCTTCACGCATCCCCCTAACACGGCATCTATTGCCCTCTCGAACTGGCTCTGATCCTTGGAGTAGCGGGCGAATCGCGAGGCGAGCTCCTCCTTGGATTCGATGGTTGTCGGCATCTTGCTCCCCACGCCTTTAACCTGTGAACTCAGTGAGAGAGCGCTGATTAACCATGTCCTGGAGTCCGCTCAACCGCACCCCGGCCCGGCGCAAGTCGCCGACCTCGCGCAGGAGCATGGTGAATAGCTCCCCGACCTCCTTTTCAAGGACGGAATAGTCGTTCGTCGGTGTCTCAAGAGTCTTGCTTCGTGTGTGGAGGGAGAGGTCCTTGAGGATTCCGATGGCCGAGACGTTCCTGAAGAAGAGGTCCTTTGAGACCAGCTTCTTGTGGACGTCCTTTAGAGGCGGACGCAGCTGGGAAATGATCTGGTCGAGGTCGTGGGTGTCGTGCTTCAGCGTGATCATCCTGCTCAATTGGGAGGCTCCGCCTCGGTCGGTGATAGGCTCCTCGTCGATGCCGTTGGAGGCGTTGTGAAGGTAGACCGCGAGTTTCTTCCCGAACAGGTCTTCGAGCCTTTCGGTCGGGACGCGCGCCAAGTCAGGAATTGTCTTGATGCCTTCCTCCTCGAGGAGCTTGGCGGTCTTTGGTCCGACGCCGTAGATTCTATCGATTGGTAACGGAGCGAGGAATGCGAGGGCTTCGTCGCTTCTTACGACCGTCAGCCCGTTCGGCTTCTGGAAGTCAGACGCGATTTTCGCCACGACCTTGTTCGGCCCTATCCCTATGGAGCAGGTCAGCTTCTCTTCCCTGAAGATCTTGTCTTTGAGCTCTAGCGCCAAGGAAGCGGCAGCATCATAGTCGCCCCCCGTCTTCTTAGTGATGTCAAAGAACGCTTCGTCTATCCCGGCCTGCTCCAGGACGTCTACCTGGCCTCTGAGTATCTCCATTACCCGGTCAGAGTAGAGCCCGTACTTTCCGTGGTCCATGCGGATGAAGGACCCCCCGACTCCGTTCAGGCGGCGCTTCGCCAGGGCGATTGGCATCCCGGACTTGACCCCGTATTCTCTCGCCTTGTAGTTCGAGGTGCTCACCACGCCGCTCTCCTCTGTCCGTCCGGAGAAGACGCAGACCAAGACGGGCGTGTCTTTCAGGGACGGCTCTTCCACCTCCTCGACCTGGGCGTAGAAGTAATCGAGGTCGAGGTGACCGACTATGCGGCTCAAAACGAGGATGCCGTTCTTCCGCCTGTCGCTATTCTAATAGCCTTCGTTCGCCTCTTTCGGGGGAAGCGGAGAGACTGCGCACGGCGCAGTGGTGTTCGACGTGGTGGGGTCGCCCGGATTTGAACCGGGGGTCTCAAGCGTTCCCGAACGCGCCGTGTTAGGGACGTTCCCGAGGCATCTTCTCTGATTATTTGAAGCCTAGACCAGACTAGCCCCAAGT
>Ga0307373_10006244_pt1 | contig 19058 bp, 18 predicted proteins | sample OX2MG_FD_202534 | JGI IMG/M metagenome (GOLD analysis project Ga0307373, IMG submission 202534) | Soil microbial communities from Risofladan, Vaasa, Finland - OX-2 | ecosystem: Environmental > Terrestrial > Soil > Coastal area > Acid sulfate soil | place: Finland: Risofladan, Vaasa | collected...
GGCGGAGGTGACCAGGTTCCTCGAGGTCTACAACGCCGCCTGGGAGAACAATTGGGCCTCCGTGCCCCTCAACGAAGAGGAGGTTCGCCACTACGCCAAGGACCTCAAACCCGTCCTCGACGAGAACTGGGCGATGGTCGCCGAAAAAAAGGACACCGGCGAGGTCGTGGGCGCCGCGCTGACGCTGCCCGACTTCAACCAGGTGCTTGCCAAGCTGAACGGGCGGCTGCTGCCATTTGGCTGGGTGACGGCGCTGCGCGAGAAAGCCAAGATCGACGCGGTGCGCGTGTTTGCGCTCGGTGTCAAGCCGTCCTACCAGCACACCGGCGTCGCGGCGCGCTTCTACCAGATGCACTTCGACGCCGCCGAACGCACGCCGCAGAAGGGTGGCGAGATGGGTTGGATTCTGGAGACCAACACCCCAATGAACCGGGCGATGGAAGGCATGGGCGGCGAGATCAAGCGCCGCTACCGGGTTTACGAGCGCGTGCTCGACTAGCAGTCTGGGCCGCCCCCTACACTTTGCCGATGGGTGACACTGAGGAAGTCGATGCGCTTCCCGTGCTTGCGGACGAGCCTGCCGTCCTAGAGACCTCGGCCGCGCGCGCGCTGCCGGGTGACCGGGGAACGGGCCGCGCTGTAGTGCCGGCCGCACAGGCCGCCGCGGTAGCGGCTGGAGGGTTCGTCGCGGGGGCTGCGGTGGTCGGTCTTGTGAATCGCCGCCGTCACCGCCACCTCCGCGCACTCGCGAAGAGGGGCCGCGCTGGGCGGCGTCTGAGCCGGGATGCCCGTTCCGGGGGTAAGGCCGGCGAGCTGCTGCAGATCGTGGGCAGTCGCTCGCTGCTGGTCGATGTGCACCTGCTCGGTGGGCGCGACTAGCTTCGCGCCCACCGGCACCCCAAATGGGGTGGAGCGCTTCTCAGGAGAGCTGCGTGTCGAGGTGAGGCCGGCGAGCCCTTTTCGCCTGCCCCTGCGAGGGGGCATGGACAGCGTGCTGCGACATCGCGGCGGAGTGCTCGAACGCCTGCTGCACCACGAGGAAGAACCCGTGCTGGTGCGGGTGACGCAGACGGCTGAGGACCGGGTTCTGTTTGGAGCGCGGGCATCGAGCCCCGCGAGCGCCACATACGGCATCGCACGGATGCGCTTCGCGCTGGGTGTCGATGAGGACATGCGGGAGTTTTACCGCCGCTTCGCGCGCGACCCGCTGATCGGCAGCTCGGTGCGCCGCCGTCCCTGGTTGCGCGTCATGCGCCGGCCGGAGCCGTTCGAGGCGCTGGCGTGGGCGATCTGCGAGCAGCTAATCGAGTTCGAGCGAGCGGCCGCGATCCAGCGTCGTGTGGTGGCCCGGCTGGGACGGTGCGCGGTGGGCACGGATGGCAACACCGTGCGCGACCTTCCCACGCCAGCGGCGCTAGCCGGGGTGGCACCCGCGCTGCTCGAGTCCTTCGATTTGGCTCCTGTTCGCGCGATCGCGCTCGTGCGCGCCGCGCGCGAGGTGGCCAGTGGCCGCGTTGATCTGCATGCCTCAGACCATGAGCACGCGTGGCGGCGGCTGCGCGCGATCCCTGGCATCGGCGCCTGGACGGTCGAGATGCTGGCGCTGTTCGGCCAGGGCCGCCACGACCAGCTGCCCGCCGCGGACGTGGGGCTCCTGAAGCTCGTCGGCCGGCATCTCAGCGATGGGAGTGGGTGGGGCTCCCATCCCCGCGCGCAGGAGCATGAGGTACGGGCGTTCTTCGCCCCCTACGAGGAGTGGGCCGGGCTGGCGGCGGTGCACATGCGGGCGCTGTAGCCGCCTCGGGCTAGAGGCCCTGCCCGGGAAGGAACTCATTCGTGAACGGCGGCAGACCGATGTTCGGATCGTGTTGGAGTAGCCCGTGTGCGAGCATCCACGAGCCGAAGCTCGCCCACGCCGATGGTTCTTGCCAGCCATATGGATCGCTCGCGCTCGCGGGCAGCACGGCGGGTAGCGTGTGTTCGATCGAGCTGAGTTGCAACTTTCCTTCGAGCGAGGGGTTGGCCTTCACGATGAGCGAGGCCGCGGTGGCCGGATTGGCTCGTACCTCGCGCTCGCCGCGGGTTAGCGCCTGCAGGAAAGCGCGCAGGTCCTGTCCTCGGGTGTGTGCCTCGTCTTCGCGTATCACCAGCACGAGCTCGTTGTATGACGGCACGCCCGCCTGGTCCACCGGAATCGTGACGGGGCGCTTGTGCAGCAGCTGGAGCTGGAGTGCCTCGTAGTTCCAGAAGCCTCCCAGCGTCGCCGCAACCCTGCCTGAGAGCATCGCTGGCACGAGGTTGAAGCCAACATTCACTTCTTTGACTTGCGCCGGGCTCACGCCCGCGGTCTGCAGGGCGCTCTTCAGCTCCGCTGCCTGGTAGGGGATGCCTGCCGTGCCCACCGTCTTGCCCTTTAGGTCCGCGACCTTCCTTATGTGCTGGCTGGCCAGGGCGATGATCGACGTCAGTGGGCGCTGTACGAGCGCGCCCACAGATACCAGCTTCAGGCCCTGGTCTCGGGCCAGCAGCAGCTCTGGCTCGTAGGAGATCGCCATGTCCACCTTCCCTGCCGCCAGCAGCCTCAGCGGTTCGGCTGGGTTTGCCGGGGTCTGTGGCTTCACATCCAGGCCCACCGCGCGGAAGTCCCCGCCCGCAATCGCCGAATACAGCGCCGCGTGGTCCGCGTTCGGGAAGAAGTCCAGCATCACCGTCCACGGCTTCGTGCTCTTCGCTGCCGTCACGTCCTGCTTCGCGCCGCATGCTGGCAGGGTCAGGGCGCAGGCCACGGCTAGTACGGCGAGTTTGATTCTCAACGGTTCTCTCCTCTTGGTCGGTGCGCCCACGGCGCCAGCCGGCGCTCGGCCAGGGCGAGGCTATAGAAACAGGCCACGGCTGCCACAAACAGCACGGCGGTTGCCGCCCACGCGCGGGGGGTTTGCAGGGCAGTCAGATCCGTATTGATCTCGTGCCCGAGGCCCGCCGAGGTACCGGCTGTCGAGATCTCCGCGATATAGGCCGCGATCATGCCCACCGCCAGCGCTATGCGCGCGCCGCTGAGCGCTGCCGGCAGCGCCGCTGGCAGCTCCGCCATGCGAAAGGCCTGCCAGCGTGACGCGTCAAGCGTGTGCAGCAGCTTCAGCTGGTCGGGGTCCACGGCGCCCAGGCCGTCCACCATGCTCACCACGATCGGGAAGAAGCAGATCAGCGCTATCACGACGAGCTTAGGCGACATGCCAAAGCCCCACCAGAACACCAGCGGCGCGGCCAGCACCGCGACCGGCACCGCCTGCGAGCCCACAGCCAGTGGGTAAATTGCCCGGCGCGCCAGCGGCGAGAAGTGGATGGCCAGCGCTGTCGCGAAGCCCGCTATGAGCGCCGCGCACAGGCCGAGGCCCACCTCCTGTGCCGTCACCAGGAAGTTCGACCAGATCAGGCTCCCGTTGTTCCACAGCGCCGCCGCCATCGCATGGGGCGCCGGCAGTACAAACGCGCTCACCTGGCCGCTCTCGACATATACCTCCCAGGCGCCGAGCAGAGTCGCGACGAGCACGACGGCCGGCAGCGCGTTCACCACGCGGCGCCTCATCGCGTGCTCCCTGAGCCCAGGGCGATCAGCGCCCGCTCGCGCAGTGCCACGACCGCGGGATCGGTACGCGAGCGCGGCCGGCCGGGCGTCACTTCGAGTTCGGATACCACCCGGCCGGGGCGGGGAGACAGCACCGCAACCCGGTCGGCAAGCATCACCGCCTCCTCGACGTCGTGGGTCACGAGCACCACGGTGCGCGGCTCGCGTTGCAATGCCTGGCTCAGCCATCCCTGCATCTCCGCGCGTGTGATCGCGTCGAGCGCGCCGAATGGCTCATCCAGGCACAGGACCGGCTTGCCTGCCAGCAGCGTGCGCAGGAATGCAACCCGCTGGCGCATCCCCCCCGAAAGCTCGTGTGGATGGGCCTCCTCAAACCCCCGCAGCCCCAGCTCGGCGAACAGTTCTGCGGCCTGTGCGCGGGCCGCGGGACGAGTCCGGTGGGCGATGCGCAGTGCGAGCGCGGCGTTGTCGAGGGCGCTCAACCACGGCAGCAGCAAGTCGCGTTGGGGCATCAGCGCCGCGGGAGCGCACACGATCGTGCCCGCGTCAGGGGATTGCAGGCCGCAGATCAGCTCCAGCAAGGTGGTCTTCCCGCAGCCACTGGGACCGACCACCGCGAGCAGCTCTCCGTGGCTTGCGTGCAGTGATACTCCGGCGAGTGCCCGGATCACCGTCCGCTTTGAGTCGCGGTAGGCGCGACTCACTCCGGTCACGCTCACGCCTGCGGCTTGCCGGTTTGTCTCAGGCGATCTCGGGCTGTCCTTGATTCCCGTGAACACATCTCTCCCTCCGCGGGCATTACCCCACAGGTTCGAAGGGTCGGCGCTGGGAACTCTCCGCGCCATCTCAGCCGGCCTACCCGCCAGCTCCCCTGTTTTCCTCTGGTTGATGCTACAGCGCGCTGGTGACCGGCCGGGTGAGCGCGCGGACGAAGTCCTCCAGCTGCCCCGTTGTCCAGCACTCAAACGCCGTGCAGTACTGCTCATATGCCGCGATCACCGAGTCGCCATAGTTCCAGTACAGCCGCGGCTCGGGATTCAGCCAGAACGTGCGCCCGGCGCGAGCGGCTAGCCTGGCGAACAGGTCGGCGCGGGGATCGCGGCCGTTCGTACGAGCGTCGCCAAGCACGATGACCGTGGCGCGCGGGTGCAGGTCTTCGCCCACCAGTTCCAACATCTCTGACCACACGCGCCCGTAGTCGGTGTACCCGGATATGTCGGCCACGCCCGCGTCGCTGGAGATTCGCTCGCTGACCGTTTTGAAGTTGCGCTCCTGCTCGAACACGCCGGTCACCTCCGAGACGCGCTCGATGAAGACAAACGAGCGCATCTTGCGAAACGAGTCGTGCAGCGCATGCAGCACTGACAAAAAGAACACCGACGCCGAGGTCACGCTCGTGGACACGTCGCACAGCACGTAGATCTCCGGCCGTCGCGGCCGTCGCGGGCGGTACTTCAGTACCACCGGCACGCCTCCTGTTTGCAGCGACGCGCGCATCGTGCGCCTGACGTCCACGTGCGCGTGCCGGCGGTGGCCGCGAGCCTGCATGCCCTGCGTGGCCAAACGACGCCGCAGCTGGGTCACCACGCGATGTACGGCGGCTAGGTCGGCCAGCGGCCCGGACGGTAGCGCCCTGTCCAGATCGCCCAATGGTCGCGCTGGGGGCAGGCTGCCAGTGCGCTCGATCTGGCCTCGTTCGAGCTCCCGTCGCAGTAATGCCTCGAAGCGGCGCAGTGCATCGCGCGGCAGTCCCTCACGCCGGGGATCCCCGGGGGGCAGATCGGGTTGGGGCTCGGTGCGTAGGCCGAGTGCTCTGCGGATGCGCTGAACGTCCACGCCGATCACGCCCGATCCCTCCTCGCGGCGCCCGAACGCCGCGAGCGCCATCCGGGCGAGATCACGCAACGCTCCATCCGAGCCATCTCTCAGCGCGGCGGCGATCTGCGCACGCAGCGCCTCCAGCTGTTCGTCGCTCAGCTCATCGAGATCCAGGCCCGTGGCGAGCGCACCGTCGCTCTGCTCGCGGATTCCCTTTTCTGCCGCGGCGAGCTCGACGGCACGGAAGAAGAAACGGTCGAACACGAGCTCGAACACGCGCCGGTCTTCCTGGCTCTTCGCCAGCGTCGCGGCGAGTGCCTCCCTGAAGTGCTGGGGCTCAGTCCAATCCACCTCGCGCAGCACGGCGAACGCGTCGAGCAGCTCTGAGGTACCGATCGCCACGCCTTCGCGGCGCAGCTCCTCGCCCAGCTCCAGCAATCGGGCGGGCAGGCCCTCAGGCGGCATCGACGGCTGGGGAGGAGAGCTTCAGCCCGACCCGCTCGGCCACCACGTCCATGTCGGTGCGATGCTTGACGATCACCGACATAGTGTCCGTGAACGTCTGCTCGTCGATTTCGTCTACGCCGAGCAGCAACAAAGCCCGCGCCCAGTCGATCGACTCGGCGATCGACGGCGGCTTCTTCAGATCGAGCTCGCGCACCATGCCGATCACCTCGACCAGCTTGCGCGCAACCGCTTCCGGCAGGTCGGGCGCGTGCAGGTGCACGATCTCGAGCTCGTGCTCGAGATCGGGGTAGTCCAGCCATAGGTACAAGCAGCGGCGCTTGAGCGCCTCGGTCAGCTCGCGTGAGTTGTTTGAGGTCAGCAGCACCACTGGATGGGTGCGCGACTCCACGCGCCCGAGCTCGGGGATCGAGATCTGAAAGTCTGAGAGCACCTCCAGCAGCATCGCCTCGAACTCCTGGTCGGTCTTGTCGATCTCGTCGATCAGCAGCACCACCGGCTCCTCGGATGCGATTGCGCTCATCAGCGGGCGGGCAAGCAGGAACTCCTCTCCGAAGATGTCCTCCTGGACGGCGTCCCAGCCGGTACCCGATGCCTCGGCCTGGATGCGCAGCAGCTGCTTGCGGTAGTTCCACTCGTACAGCGCCTTGGCCTCGTCGAGGCCCTCGTAGCACTGCAGGCGCACCAGCTCGCGCCCCAGGTAGAGGGCGAGCGACTTTGCGAGCTCAGTCTTGCCCACGCCCGCCGGCCCCTCGACGAGCACGGGCTTGCCGAGCTTGGCGGCGAGGAACGCTACGAGAGCGGTCGACTCACCCGGCAAGTAACCCACTGCGCGCAGGCCCTCGGCGAGGTCTGCGACAGAGGCGGGCGCCGGGGGCGAAGGGGCGGGCATCGTCCGCGCAATGATAGGCCCCTGCCGTCTAGTCGGGATCCGGTGCTGTGTCCTCGAAGGACAACTGCTCGGTCGCGTCGGTTGCCGAGACCGGGCGGCGCGGTGAGCGGCTGGGTGGCGCGAAAGGCGGGGAAGAGGGGTGGCGTGGACGGCGCACGAGCGGAGGCTCAGGCCGGCGAGGCACCAAAGACCGCCCAGCACGCATTCGCGATCCCGAGGCTGCGAGCAGTCCGGCGGCGGCCAGTGCGAAGAAGATTCCCCATTGGATCCCCACATTCGCGGCCACTCCGTGGCTCGTAATCCCGGGCTTGTCGAACAGCCGCAGCACGAGCAGCAGAGCGGCCCAGAGACCCGCAGCGAGTACCACGCCACCATCGCCGCCCGGTAGCTGGAAGGAGCGGCGCTCGCCACGCGCGAACAGTAGATACAGAACCGCTACGGCGATGAGCAAGACGGCGGCCTCGACGAACGAGAAGACCTGGAACGCGTTCAAATTGCGGCTCTGCAGTGGTGCCGTACGGGGAGCATTCACGACCGCGTTCTGCTGGTACCACGGCAGGAACATCGTCACGAACAGTGCGCCTGACGCGCCGCCTGCCAGGCGCTGCTCGGGTGTCAGTGCGCGCCAGGCGTTTATCAATCGCGTCATACACCCAGGCTATCGGTGCCTTCAGCCGTTGTGCGCAGTGCCCGAAGTCCCGGTCACCGTGATGTCACAATCACCGTGCCGGCTGCGCTCGCGCTGTTTCCCGCCAGATCGGTTGCAGTTAGCGTGACCGAGTACGCGCCCGGCTTGTTCTTGGGTGTCAGCCACAGCAGCCGCGGCTTGCCGTGTTCGAGTGTGGCTCTGTTCGTCCACACAACTTTCCCGCCGCGGCGGATCGTCAGGCCGACGTTCGAGACCTTCGACAGCGAGATCTGCACGCCCCCGCGCGTTCCCCCGCGCAGGGTGCTGGTCAGCAGCGCGATCGCCGGCGGCGTATGCAGGTCGGCGGTGAACCGCCCAGCCGTCGTGCAGTAGATCGCATCCGCGCTGATTGCGGGCGAGACAGCGTTTGCGGAGGCGCTCCGCGCCGTGTAGCGCGCAGCGCTGGGTGGGGCACCTTCTCCGGCCGTGCCGCCGGTCGCGGGAGCCGGCGGTGCGGGTGTGGGTGTGGGTGCCGGGGTTGGCGCGGGTGCCGGGGTGACAGCGCTCAGCGGCTCCCCCTTGCCCGTGCGTTCGCATAGGTGCTTCAAGAATTCCGTGAGCAGTTCGTGGTAGCTCAGGTCTGATTCGCCGAACTGGTCGTACATCGACCAGCCGCCAGTGTCATACATAGGCACGCGCGCTCGTGCTTCGGCGTCGCCAGCTTCGAACAGCTTCAGCCCGAGCGGGTCTTTCGTGATCGAGGTGTAGTCGTATAGCCCAACCAGAGTCTGGATTTCACCGTTCAAGATACGGTCCCGCGGCGCGTAGGTGTACTCCAGATAGTGCGCTCCGATTGCGCTCGTCACGCGCACACCGTTCGGTGGCGCAGTCTGAAAGAGGCCGAGCGCTTCCTGCGCCGCGGTCAAATCCGCCGGTTCCTTCAGTCGCGACCACGCGCGTGTCAGCACCTGCAGCGCGGTGCCCTGAGACAGGCCGCTCGTCCACGGCGGTAGGCCGCCATCGAACTGGAACATGTACTCCCATGCGATCCCGCCCGCGCGCTTGGTTGCGAGCGGGATGATTTCACTTACCAGCTGGCGCAGGTTGGCGTTTTCATGTCCTGACAGGTAGTACCCGTTGCCCTCGCCAAAGGTTCCCAGCCACTGGATCTCGAGCCCCTGACCCGGGTAGTACTCCCACACGAGCTTGCTTTTAGGAAAGCTCACGCGCGCACCCCCGGAGAGCAGTGGCCCGGTGGTCCACCACTGGCGGTTGCGTTCCAGCGTCATGAACAAGGCCGGCAGCCGCGAGGGTATGAACCCACCTGCAGCGGCGATTGCCTGCACATTTGTCAACACACCGGCGAGCTCCGTGTGCCTGGTAGCGCTCAGCTTCTTCAGCGAGCGCTGTGCCGCTAGGAAGGCCGTGTAGTACTGCTGGTAGGACGCGGCCGTGATCGCGCCCGCACGCTGCAGGCTCCCAAGTGCCGCCCCCACAGACGGCCCGCGGGCGGCTTGGGCGGAAGAGAGCCCGCCCGGGCTGCCCAGCACAGCCATGCTCAGCGTAAGCACGCCCAGGGCGAGCGCCCGCGGATACTTGGCGCGCACCGCCCGGATGCTACGCACGATCGCGTTCGTTACTGCAGTCCCCATTGCAGTCCCTCAACACGGCCCGGCGCAAGGTAGTTGCGCCGTCCGCCGCCTGGCTACTCGGGCTCGATCTCCTCGTCCGGCTCCAGCTCGTCGTTCTCGTCCACATCGTCGGAGTCCTCGTCCACCACAGCCTGCTCGCCCGCCGGGTGATAGGCCACCTGGAAGCTCTCGATCAGTTCATCCCGGCGGTGCTCGTCAACGGGTGCCTCATCGGAGATCAATACCCACTCACCGTCGTCGCTCTGCTCAGTTCCGAAGATCTCGTGGTCCACATCAGGCGAGTCGTCGACGACCACCAGCACCTCGGTCTGCGGGTTGAAATAGGTGCCCGGACGGTTGCTTAGCTCGTCCAGTTCGTATCGATGAGGGTCGGCCATTGGCGCGTTTATATCCGACCTCGCCATGCCGGTGCAATCTAGGAGTTCAGGGATCCAGCTCTTGCAGGGTGCGCTGGATCTCTTGGTCCACGTCCAGCTCTTGCATCCCCTTGCGGGCGCGTCGCTCATTGCGGGCCGTCACGAGCTGACGCACCTCCTCGATAAGCCCTGCGTCGTGGCTGCGCTGCTGTGGCGCAAGCAGTCTGGCGAGTTCAGCGTCAATGTCGAGTGCTGGCTTGCCGCTCCGTACCAATCGTTCACTGCGGGCGCGCAGCATCTGCCGGATTTCCCGCTCCTGCTCCGCGTGTTCGGAGGGGGAATGGATTCCCATCCCCCCCGGCGCGCTCGCCCCCTCCGAACCCTCGCCGTCCCGCGAGAACCCACCCTGGCCAATCTGGTCGTACGCGCTCCTGCCGGTCGCTCCTCCGTCGCTGAGGAGCAGCACCACCAGCATCGCCAGGACCGACAGCACCACCACTCCCAACACCACGACCGGGAAGAGATTCTGCATGTACGGATTATTGCCTGGAAGGCCAGCCTTCGCTACCCTTCCCGCTGACTGACTAGTCAATCTATTCTTGCGCGGTGGCTCGCCCCGCGCCGGCCCATTAGGAGATCACCCAAAACATGGTCGATTTCACGCTCACAGACGAGCAGAAGAACCTGCGCGAGATGGCGCACGACTTCGCCGTCAAGGAGATACGTCCCATCGCCTGGGAGTACGACAAAGACGGCACGTGGCCTCAGGACATAATCGAGAAGGCGTGGGATGTCGGGCTGATGAACTCGCACATCGAGGAGCAGTACGGCGGTGCCGGGGCCGGCTATCTCGATGGTTGCCTGATCGAGGAGGAGCTCTCTTGGGGCTGCTCGGGCATCCAGACCTCGCTCGGCTGTAATGGCCTGGCGACCGCGCCGATCGCGTTGGGGGGCTCGGAGGAGATCAAGAAGAAGTACCTGGGAATGCTCACCGAAGCGCCGAAGCTTGCCTCCTTCTGCCTGACTGAGCCAGACGCTGGCTCGGACGTTTCCGGGATGCGCACGACGGCCGTCAAGAAGGGCGACAAGTACCTCATCAACGGCTCGAAGTGCTTCATCACCAACGGCGGTTATGCCGACTACTACACGGTTTATGCAAAGACCGACAAGGACGCCGGGCACCGCGGCATCTCGGCGTTTGTCGTCGAGCGCGACTGGGGCGTGGTCGTCGACAAGAAGGAGGACAAGCTCGGCCAGCGCGCCTCCAACACCGCGACGATCTCCTTCAACGACGTCGAGGTTCCCGCTGAGAACCTGCTCGGCGAGGAGAACAAGGGCTTCAAGCTCGCGATGATGACGCTCGACCGCACGCGTCCGGGTGTCGCCGCGATGGCGACCGGAATCGCTCGCGCGGCGTTCGAGTTCGCGACCGACTACGCCAAGGAACGCGTTCAGTTCGGGGTGCCGATCGCGATGCACCAAGCGATCCAGTTCATTATCGCCGACATGGCCACCGAAATCGAGGCCGCGCGGTTGCTGACGTGGAAGTCGGCGGCGATGCTCGACAACGGCGAACGCAACACGCTCGTCTCATCCCACGCCAAGCGGTTCGCCGCCGACGCGGCGATGAAAATCGCCACCGACGCGGTCCAGGTGTACGGGGGCTACGGCTTCATCAAGGAGTACCCCGTCGAGAAGCTGTTCCGTGACGCCAAGATCATGCAGCTATACGAGGGCACCTCCCAGATCCAGCGGCTCGTGATCGCGCGCGAAACGCTCCTGCCGCGGCGCGTCGAGGAGCCAGCGGTCGCCGTATAAGCCGGCGTTTACATCTATAGGCGAAGCTAAAGGAACTCTTACGATCTGCCGATCCCATTGACCATGCCAGGTCAAGCTGGGGCGCCGGTCGACGGGATGAGAGCGACGCACGGATTAGTGCCCGCCCTGCCCGCACCTGCGGCGGTCGACCCGGACCAGCTGCGCAGCCTCGGTGAAGCGCTGAACACGCGCACAGACGATGTGGTCGCGGGAATGCTTCGCCGCTCTGCGGACTCGGGACAGGTGCTCGACGCTGTCATTGAAGACAGCTTCGTCCAAGTGGGTACCGTCTCCACTATCGCGGTAGCTCGCTGGATGTCCGGAGAGGGAGCCACAGTGGCCCGCGAGGTAGGGCAGGAGTCCTGGCGGATCTTCGGCCAGCTGGCGGCCCAGCGCGCGGCGCCGCTCCACGAGGTCACCAAGCGCTGCCTGCGCTGGCGCGATGCGGCCGACGACGTGGTGCGCGAGACCGCCGAGCGGCTCGAACTCCCCTCAGAGGTGCTCGCCTGGGCGCTTGGCATGTTGCAGCGCAGCCTTGACGTCACGCTCGTACGGATGTGCCAGTCCTTCGAGTCAGAGCGCCAGCACTCCCATGAGGAACTCACCCGCCGCCAGGAGGAGCTCGCCTTCCTTGCGACCCACGATGCGCTGACCGGGCTCCCGAACCGGACGCTGATCCTCGACCGTGTCGAGCAGATGCTGGTGCGCTCGCGCCGCAGCCAAACGCCCGTGGCAGCACTGTTCATCGACCTCGACAACTTCAAGTCCATCAACGACACGCTCGGACACGGTGCCGGCGATGAACTCCTGCGAGCGGTCGCGGCGCGGCTGGATGGCGTGGTGCGCGACATCGATGCGCTCGGGCGCCTCGGCGGCGACGAGTTCGTGATCGTCGCCGAAGGTATGTCGCTCTCGGCCGGTCCAGAGCTGATCGCCGAGCGCCTGCTCGATGCGCTAAAGCAGCCGTTTGAGCTGAAGGGTGCGGAGAAGAGTCGCTTGACCGTGACGGCGAGCGTTGGCATCGCGGCGGGCGACCGGATCTCGGCCGAAGAGCTTCTGCGTGACGCGGACATCGCGATGTACCGCGCGAAGTGGGACGGCAAGAACCGCTACGTAGTGTTCGAGTCTGGGATGCAGGACGCGGTTCAGAGCCGTATGGAGCTAGAGATGGATCTGCGTGCTGCCTTCGAGAATGAGGAGTTCTTCCTCGTCTATCAACCCACCTTCGACTTGCAGGAGATGACTCCAACTGGGATGGAGGCGCTGATTCGCTGGCGCAGTCCAGCGCGTGGGATCGTGCAGCCCGATGATTTCATCCCGCTGCTCGAAGAGACCGGCCTGATCACCGAGGTCGGGAGTTGGGTGCTGCGCGAAGCCTGCCTTCAAAGCGCCGCGTGGCGGCGTGAGGGCTATGGCGTCGGCATCGCCGTCAACGTCTCTGCCCGGCAGCTCGATACCGATCAGTTCGTGACCGAGGTGCGCGACGTGCTCGAGCAAACCGGGCTCGATCCGGGCGCGCTGACGATCGAGATCACCGAGACGACCCTGATGAGCAACGCCGAGGAGACCGCACGCCGGCTCGTCGCCATCAAGGAACTCGGCGTGCGGATCGCGATCGATGATTTCGGCACTGGCTACTCCTCTTTGGCCTATCTCCAGCGGTTCCCTGTCGATGCCTTGAAGATCGACCGCTCGTTCATCTCTCGCGTAAGCCAGGATCCCGAAGGCGAGACGCTGATCCGTACGCTCGTCCAGCTCGGCAAGTCGCTTTCGATAGAGACGCTCGCCGAGGGCATCGAGCAATCCCGCGAGCTTTCGCTCCTGAAGGAGGAGCATTGCGACAGTGGGCAGGGCTTTCTATTCGCTCGCCCTCTCGACGCGGATGCCTGCGAGTCGTTCCTGCGGGATTGGACTGGGGGCTCCGCCTCTACAGGCGCGGTCACGCTCGCCGCGGATACCGCAGCGATCACCGCCGACTTGCCTTCGTCCGCTTAGCTGATAGGTCCGCCTGCCCTCTAGCTGCCGCGCCAGCGCGCTAGGCTGCCGCGACCGTAATGATCAGAGGAGAGCGATAGATGTTCGTGTTCAGAGCAGCCGTTGTCGGTGCCGGGACGATGGGCGGCCAGATCGCCCAGACGATCGCCGCCGCGGGGATCCCGGTGGTGCTGAAGGACATCGACGACGCGCTCGTGCAGGCGGGACTCGATGAGGCCCGCAATGTGACCACGGGGCAGATCTCAAAGCTTGCCGAGAAGGGCAAGATCACTGCTGATGAGGCCGAGCAGCAGATCGCCGCGATCCTCGGCCGGATCGAGGGCACGACCTCTTACGCTGCCTTCGGCGACGTCGACTTCGTCGTCGAGGCCGTGCCGGAGCGGATGGAGATCAAGCAGGCCGTGTTCGCCGAGCTCGACGCCTGCACGCCCGGTCACGCGATCCTCGCCTCGAACACCTCCTCGCTGTCGATCTCCGAGATCGGCGAAGCGACACTGCGCTCCGACAAGGTCGTCGGCTTTCACTACTTCTACCCGGCGTCGATCATGCCGCTGATCGAGATCGTCGAGGGGGATGAGACCTCCGCTGAGACGGTCTCCGCAGCGGTCACGTTCGCGCAAGCGATCCGCAAGCAGCCGATCACGTGCGCCGAGGTGCCGGGCTTCGTCGTCAACAGGATCCTCAACTCCTCGAGCGCCGAGGTGTGGCGCGAGCAGGAGGAGAAGGGCCTCTCAATCAAGAAGATCGATGAGGGGCTCGGCTCAGCCGGCATCCTGCCGCTCGGGCCCTACACGCTGATCAACCTTCTCGGCCTCGACACGGTGTTGCACGTCGCTGAGCACCTAGTCGAGTCCTACGGCGAGGAACGCTTCTTCGTGCCCAAGGGCATGCAGAAGCTCGTCGCCGACGGCAAGCTCGGCGCGAAGACGGGCGGCGACGGCTTCTATGACCCGCAGGGCAACGCGAACCTGCCAGGCGACGCCGAGCCGGACATCGACGAGCTCGTCGAGCTGCTCTCGCTGAAGACCTTCCTCGAGGCCTGCCTCGTGCTCGAGGAGGGCGTCGCCAGCCACCGCGACATCGACTTCGGGATGATGGCCGGCGCCGGGCTCGACCCGCGCCGCGGGCTGCTGCCGCCGTTCATGCGCGCCGACTCCGAGGGCCTGGACACAGTGCTCGAGCGGATGGAGAGCGCGCAGGAGCGCTACGGCGAGCGCTTCACGCCGCCGGTGATCCTGCGTCGCCTGGTCGCCCAGGGTCGCCTCGGCCAGAAGACCGGACAGGGCTTCTACGCCTACCCGCAGCCCGACGCCGAGCAGCCCGCCGAGGTGATCAAGCTGGAGACACGCGAGGACGGCGTGGCGATCGCCTGGCTGGCCAACGGCCAGATGAACTCGATCTCACCACAGGTGGCGGGCGACCTGGCGAAGGTCTGGGAGCAGATCAAGTCGAGCGGCGTACGTGCGCTCGTGATCGCCTCCTCCAACCCGATGCTCTACTCGGCGGGCGCCGACATCAAGGCGTTCACGACGATGGACGCGACCGCGGGTGAGCAGCTGATCAACGACACGCACGCGCTGTTCAAAGAGCTCGGCGAGGGCTCCATCGCGACGATCGCCGCCGTCAACGGCCTCGCTTTCGGCGGCGGCTGCGAGCTCTCGATGGCCTGCGACGTGCGCATTGCCGCGCGCTCCGCACTGTTCGGTCAGCCCGAGATCAAGCTCGGCATCATCCCCGGATTCGGCGGCACGCAGCGGCTGCCGCGGCTCATCGGCGCCAACAAGGCGCTGGAGATGAACCTCGCCGGTGATCCGATGGGAGCCGAGGAGGCGTTCGAGTTCGGCCTCGTCAACCGTGTCGTCGAGGACCACGAACTGCTCGACACAGCGCTCGCCTGGGCGCGCAAGCTCGCGCAGCAGGCGCCGCTCGCGCTGGAGCAGATCAAGAAGGTCTCGGCGGCCGGTGACCTCGACGAGGGGATCGAGGCCGAGAAGCGCGCCTTCGCCGAGGTGTTCTCAAGCGAGGACGCCAAGGAGGGCATCGCCGCCTTCCTCGGCAAACGCGCGCCGGGCTTTCAGGGCAAGTAATGAGCTCTCCAGCCCGCCTCGCGGCTCTGGTGCGCGAGGCGGGATCGGTGGTGGCTCTGACCGGGGCCGGTATCTCGGTGCCGTCCGGGATCCCTGACTTTCGGAGCCCCGGAACCGGCCTGTGGGCAAACGTAAATCCGATGGAGGTCGCTCACATCGACGTCTTCCATCGGGAGCCCGAGCGCTTCTGGAGCTTTTACGGCCAGCGTTTCGCGACCCTCGGGGACAAGCAGCCGAACGGGGCGCACCGCGCGCTTGTGGAGCTGGAGCGATGCGGCCTACTCGACGGTGTGATCACGCAGAACATCGACATGCTCCATCGCAAGGCGGGCACGCGTGAGCTCGTCGAGGTTCACGGCAGCATCGCCACCTGCTCGTGTCCGTGTTGCGGTGGCGGCATCTCCCTGGCGCAAGCGCGCGAACGGCTTGCCGCGGATCCCGACGGCGTCCCCCGCTGCGCGGCCTGCGGCGGCCCGATCAAGCCCGACGTGGTCCTGTTCGGCGAGCTCCTGCCCGTCGCGGCGCTCGAGCGAGCGCGGGCCCTGTGCGAGCAGGCCGATGTGCTGCTGTGCATCGGCTCCTCGCTGGAGGTTCATCCGGTGGCGGGACTGCCGCTGCTCGCATCCGAGGGTGGCGGCGCGCTCGCGATCCTCACGCAGGGGCCGACGCCGCTCGACGGCATCGCCGATGTGCGCCTGCACGGCGATGTCGTGCATGAGCTCGAGGCCCTCCTGGACGAGCTCTCGCCGCGCGCCCGCGCTGCCGGCTGAGTTGGCGGCAGTCCCCGCGGCACGTCGATGCTCATCGCTGCCTCCCGGCTAGTTGACTGTCGTGCGCTCCCGTTTGACGAGGTCGCGCTCCGGCTCGATCTCCCAGCGCGCGGCGAGCTGTGAGAGTTCCTCGCCGAGCTCCCAGCGATCAGCCGCCGCCGGCCCTTCGTAGTCTGGGCTTGCGCCCTTCAGCGCCATGCAGCCAGTGTTGTCGCCGATTGCCCTGAGCTCCGCCAGCTCGGTCTCGCTGAGGAGGGTCTCGCTGGGGAGTGACGCCAGATCGGCACGCTTGTCCTCGACCGGACGGGGATTGGATCCCCGCCCGCCCCCGGACTCCTGGATGAGAGTGGGCGCGACACAGCGCACGGCTGGATGCGAGAGGTTCCACGCGCACGCCAGCTGGAGCATGCTGAGGCCGTGCCGCTGTGCATAGGGGCGCATCAGCTCGAGCTTCTCGCGCCCCTGCTCGACCCAACCCGCGGGGCGAAACTTGCGATGGTCGTGCTCGGCGAAGGCGTGACCGGGCAGCACATCGTCGTGGAAGAGGCCACCATAATCCACGACACGGGTGATCAGCTCGACATCGTGCTTCGCGGCCGCGTCCAGAACGAGCTCGCCCGGCCAGGGCTCCATCGGGCTCAAAATGATCATCGCCCAGTCGATCAGATCGGCAAAGCGCTCGATGCAGCCGATCAGATCAAGGGTAAAACCGTTTGCCGGTCCGGGTGCCACGCCGAGTGCTCCTGTCAAGCCGGCGTCTCGCACGGCCGCCATCCCATCCCACACCAAAGGACTGCTGTAGCCCGTCAGGTCGGGGTTGTGCAGCAGCAGCAGATCGAAGCGCTCGGCGCCGATGCGCTGCAGGCTTTTTTCAGTAGCCATGCGGATGTAGCCTGCGTAGTCACGCTGCGGGCGAAGACGAGGATCGGTGAAGCGGGGAAAGCCCTTGGCGCCCTCGCGCTCACCCTCATAGAAATCGTGGCCGATCGCGCCGATCAGGCAGTAGTCCTCCCGCGCGGTCCCGATGAGCGCGCGTCCGAGCATGCTGTCTGCCTCGCCCGCGCCGTATGCGTCGGCGGTGATAACCGTGTCGATTCCCTCTCCAGGACGGAGCAGAGTTCGCAGGCGATCATCCTCGAGCGGCTCGCCGAAGTGCATGAAGCGCCCGCCGCTCCAGGTGCCGATCGCTGTAGTGGTGGGGTCCATCGTCTTGGACTTTATGACGCCGTCGCGAACCCCGCGGCCGTGCGTGCTCGCAGCGCGGCTTCCAATCGCTCAAGCGCATAGCGGACGACCTCTTCGTGAGGCTCCTCGGGTGTGACCCCTGGGCGCAGCGCCTCCAGCTCGGCGACGCGCGGAGCGAGGTCGGGGCGCTGCTCATCGTTCAGCTCGGAAAGCGCCGCGGTGAGGGCGCCGTCCAGCTCGATCGTGGCGTGGTGCAGGCGCCCGTGGTCGAGGTCTAGGCGCGCGCGCAGTGCCAGCTCCTCGCACAGCAGCTCCTCGCCCCGCGCGCCGAGCAGCTCCGCGAGGCGCTCTTGGGGGCGCAGCGCGGCCACGCGTCGCCGCGCACGCGAGGATGGTCTCCAGGGCAGCTCTAATGCGTGCAGCCAGTGCCCGTCGGCTACCTGCTCGCCCTCGCCCCAGCCGGCCCGGATCACGAGTGCCTGGGCGGGAGAGATCTCATGCACGTGGGGATCCGCCGAGGCGATGCGGTGGGCGAAGAGGACACGGTTGAGCACCGCGACGGCTGCACGCGTTTCCCGCTCGGCATCGAGATCGGCCAGCCACGCGTGGGCCTGACGCTCGGCGGAGAGCGACACGGGATCCACGATCGTCGCGCGCGCGATGGCCACCGGCGTAGACTCGGGTGTGGTGGCTCGCGGACGCGCTCTGCGCCGGTTCGTCCGGCCCAGCCTCAGCTCCGCTCGCCGGCTGGCCCCCAGCGTGCTGAGCACCACTACGCGCTCAGGCTGCGCACCGTCAATTTCGGATATGCCCGCCATCCCGGACGCTCCGCGTGCGCGCAGCAGGTAGCGTCCATCGGGCGGCCCCAGTTCCCAGGGGAGCTCCAGCTGGATGAAGAGGAACAATCGCTCGGGCATCGCTGCACCGTATCCTTGCAGCCAATGTCTGATGCGAGCAAAGCCGTCAAGGGCCTGCGCGAGCGCTTGTCGGACGGTACCGAGGACAGGCTCGGCAAGGCTCTGACGGACTTTCTCGAGAACCCCGTGCTGACCGGCGTCGTCGGCCGCGCGTTCGATGCGCGCGAGAAGGCCGCGCAGGCGCAGGAGGTGGCGATGGGTGCGCTGAACATCCCGTCGGCAGCCGACATCGAGCGGTTGACACGCCGGCTGCGCTCAGTGTCGCAGCGGCTGGAGGGAATTGAGGACGGCGTGCATCGCTTGGATCGTGCGCTCACCGGGCGCGGCATCGACCGCTCGGAGATCAGCCAGCGTTTGTCAGCGATCGAGGATCAGCTGGGGACGCTCACGCAGAAGCTCGGCAAGGTTTCCGGGCGAGCACCTGCTGCCAAGGCGTCCAAGCCGCCCGGATCCCCGCAACCGGGCCGTGCATCCAAGCCGGCGGCACGGCGCTCCACCAAACCGCCCGCCAAAGCAAAACCCAAGCAGGCCTGAGCTCTCAGGAGGAGAGGGCAGCGATGGCGAGGACGCCCATCGTTTCAGCTGCCTGGAGAAGGGGATCCTCGCCGATGCGCGTGCGTGTGCCGCGGGCATCGAAGGTGTCGGAGACGACCAGCACACAGGCGACGGGCACCGATTCGGCGGCTCCAACCGCGAACAGCGTGGCTGCCTCCATCTCAACGGCGAGCGCATCAGAGGCATGCTGGGTGGGGCGGGCGTCATAGAAGAGGTCGACGCTCACGATCGTGCCGGCGTGTGCCGAGGGTGTGCCGGCAATCAGCTCCTCGGTGAGAGTAGGGTCAGCCGCCGATCGGAGACCGGCGGAATCTCCGGCCGGTCCGGAGATCAG
>Ga0307373_10006245_pt1 | contig 19058 bp, 17 predicted proteins | sample OX2MG_FD_202534 | JGI IMG/M metagenome (GOLD analysis project Ga0307373, IMG submission 202534) | Soil microbial communities from Risofladan, Vaasa, Finland - OX-2 | ecosystem: Environmental > Terrestrial > Soil > Coastal area > Acid sulfate soil | place: Finland: Risofladan, Vaasa | collected...
TTAGCGTCCATCCGTGGCAAGGTGGCTACCTTGACCCCGTTCTTCAGCACCGTGACACGATCCGATAGGGCCAGAACGTCGTCCAGGAAATGCGAAATGAAGATGATCCCAACCCCCTGATCACGCAGACGGGTCGTGAACTCGAACAGCCGCTCGCATTCGCGCGGCGAGAGGGCGGAAGTCGGCTCATCCATCAAAATGATGCGCGCCCCCGAATAGACCACGCGGGCAATCTCCACCATCTGCTGCACGCCCAGGGGGAAGGATCCGAGGGGGCGGCGGACATTGACGTGTATGCCGAGGTCGCTCAAGTGGCGGCCCGCCTCGCGATACATCCGGCTCCACTTGACCACCCCGGCCGCGGTGACCGGCTGTACTCCCAGGAAGATATTTTCGGCCACGGTAAGCTGGCGGATTACGCTTAGCTCCTGGTAGATGACCCCCAGGCCGGCTGCCTTCGCGTCGGCCGCCGATTTGAAACGAACCGGTCGGCCATTGACCAGCATTGACCCTTCGTAGTCGCCGTGGACACCGGCGAAAATCTTGATCAGGGTGCTCTTCCCGGCCCCATTCTCCCCCACGAGACCGTGGATCTCGCCCCGTCGCAGATCAAAACCGACCCCTTTGAGGGCCACCGTACCACCAAAGCGTTTGGTGATGTCGCGCAACTCCAGAACTGGTGGTTCTTGGTTCACTGACTCTCCCGCGCGTCACTGTATAGTCCTCTAGCTTAGGGCATGTAGCGCGCACGTCTTTCATAGGGAGGCCGGGCGGATAACTCGCCCGGCCTCCGCGGTTGGCCAGCCCGGTTACATGAGGAAATGGCGTTCCATCCACAGCATGCCGGGGGCGTTTGCCGGGGTAACGACCGGACCATCGGCGACGATGTTCTTGGGGATCTGATTCGACCCCGGGCCCGTTTTCTCACCGTTCAACACGGCGGCGATCCCGGCGAACATCGCATAGCTGTGAACCCGGCAGGAAGGGTTGCGCACGGTCGCCGTCATGCTGCCGTTCAGCACGGCGTTAATCCCAGTCGGCATGGCGTCCACGCCGCCAATCTTGATTTTTCCGGTCATCCCATGGCGCTGGATGACCGTCGCGGCGGCCAGGGCCATATCGTCGTTGTGAAAGAAGGCGGCATCGATCTTCCCGGCGTACTTGTTCAGCCAGTCCTCCCACAAACGGGCGGTCTGGACCACGTCCCAGTTCCCGGTATCGGTGGCCAGCACCTTGATCCCAGGGAACTTCGCCACCGTCGCCTGGAAGCCCTTATTGCGGCCCTGCGCGCCGGTATGGCCGTAGGCGCCCCAGGTCTCCACGATGTTGCCCTTGCCGCCAATCGCGGTGATCAGGGCTTGGGTCACCGCCGAACCCATGAAGATGTTGTCCGCCGCGATGAACATATGCACGTCGATGCTGTCGAGCGGCGCGATCAGGGTATCGACATCAATGACCGGGATGCCGGCGGAGATCATTTTGTTCACCGGAGTCCCCAGGGTGCCGATGCTGTCGGCCTGGATGGCCACGAAGTCCCACTTCTTGGTAGACATATCGTCGATGGCGGTCCGCTGCTTGGCGGCATCGAGTTGCCCATCGTACCAGGTCACGTCCACACCCAGGATAGTGCCCCAATAGAGGGCGGTGTCGCGCCCCTGGGCGCACCAGGTGGCTTGCAAGCCGGCGTTGGAGTAGGCGGCCTTCAGGCGGCGCCCCGCCGCCACTTCGCGCATGTACTTCTCGGCGCGGGCCGGCTCAACCCCGAACATGGTGAGCATACCGGCGGCGCCCAGGCCGGCGGTAGAGGCGGCGGCGGTGGTGAGGAATCGCTTGCGGGAATGATGAGACTCCATTATGTACTCCTTTTCCCGAAGGTAGGGACGTTCTTCATGAGTGCGGCACTACCACCGGTGCTCGAGGGTTCACCCGGCGCCGCTACCAGGGACTGTGTGGGCAACTCATCCGGCCCACCCCGCGTGCGCGGGGAACTCAACCTTGCGCGCCAACCCCTCCACTGTTGGCTTGCGCCGTTCGTGTACCGCTACTCGATCGTGCTCACGCATGCCGATCGTAGGGTTCCGGGCTCCTCGAGCGTGGTAGTCGCGTTCGATGGTCTCAGTCACCAAGCCTGAGGGTGCTCGACAACAGGACGCTCCCCCAACCATGGCGGGCCGACATGCGGCAATAGGGTCGAATTTCATCACCAGGTGACGGAATTATAGTGCGGATAGCCGCCAGTACGCAAGAGGCTCATGGGATGCGAGTTGGGACCGGTACCGTGGGATCGATCTCCGGTATGCCGGACCCAGGCGCCGCCCCCAACGGAACCTCACCGGTCACCGGGCGCGGGACTAGCGGCGCGAGGGGCGGCAGCAACCCAACCTGATAGAGTTTATCCTGGCCCAACGGGGCCATGGCGATCGGGCAGTCCGAGGTGGACTTGGGGAGCCAGATGAACTCCGTGTTCTCGAAATACTGCACCAGACTCTTTCCCAGCCAACGCTTCTCGCTGATCGGATAGCCAAAGGTGGCGGGGCCGCCATTCCGTACGTAGCACGCGCGGAAGCGGTAGGTCACGGTATGTCCGGAGCGTGTGAAATAGGTCCGCCAACTCGAATTCGCCACCGGCTTCACCCTCGCCAACCATGAGGGATTCGGGACCGCCAGGATACCGAGAGGCAACGGAGACACCTGCCCATTAGTCCGGTTCAAGGTGAGCACCTGGTTGGTGAAATATTGCTCGGCCACCCCTCCTTCCTGGATCATCTGGGTGCGGGGCATGCCGAGCACGTTTATTCCCCCATGAAGTTGGAAATAGCGGAGGAACGGCCCCTGGACACTATGGCCGGTGTAGGGAAAGTAGAGGCTTCGATGAGAGCCCGAGCCGGTGAGAACAGTGCTTGATTTCCGGTCGGCGCTGAAAATCGACGGTTTCCAGGTGAAATCACCGAAACCATAATTCAGCAGGTCACGCGCGTCGGTAAACAAATTAGGCGTGTGCAGGAGAACCGCGATCAAATGGTGGCCAAACCGCTTCGCGTCCACCACCTGACAGATGCCGGCGCCGGTGGTCCAACCGGGCTTGATCCCGTCCGCGCCGGGATACCAGAAGATGACCGTGTCGATACTATCCAGCACATGCTCGCGATTGTGTTTGGTAGCCCGCACCACGTAGTGCTTGGTGGCGACGATCCGCGCGAACAGCGGCAAGGCCATAACGGCACGGGCCAACACCACCAGGTCGCGCGCCGATGCATAATGTGCCGGATCGTCGCCGTCCGGCGTGTCGGCAAACCCATACGGTGAGGTGAAGTGGGTTTCGGTCAGGCCCATAGCTTGGGCGGTGGCGTTCATACGCGCCAGGAAGGCGGCCTGACTCCCCGCGACATGCTCGGCGATGGCGATGGCCGCGTCGTTGCCGGAGGGAAGAAGCAGCCCGTACAGGAGATCACGCATGCTCACCCGCTCGCCCTCGCGCAAGCCCATGGTCGATTCGCCGATCGTGGCGGCGGCGCGGCTCACCCTGATCAGGTCGTCAAGCCGGCCGGCTCGAATAGCCAGCAGAGCCGTCATCATCTTGGTCGTGCTGGCCATGGGCAACGGCCGATCGGCATTCTTGAGGTAGAGCCACTGTCCGGTATCGGCGTCCAGCAGGGCGGCGGCCGAGGCCAAAACGGGCGGTGGAGCAAACGCCTGGGTGGTGGTGAGCGGACTGAGCGCCGCGGCACGCACCCTAACCGGCCAAGCGCCTCTCCCAACCCCGGTAAGCAGTATGAGGGCCGCGAGAGCCGAACGCGCCACCAATCCGGTCCAGGACACCGGACGATGCGAGGGGTTACGGACAGGGCGAAGTCGCGGGTTCGACATCGGGGCTAGCGTACGGTGGCCGATCCTCGCTGTCAAGCGGGATGTCGGCAAACCGCGATCTTACGATCGTATGTTTCCCGCCTATCTTATTGCGGGGAGCCGGCCCGGCCGCCGACTTGCCGAACATCCGCGTCCGCGAGCGGTATACTGTGGGCGCGCCGGATAGTCGGCGCGTGTACTGCCCCACATGGATGTTAAGGAGAACTCATGCGCAAATCGGTGCCGCGCCGGATCGCCACGGCATTCATCCTGCTTAGCCTTACGAGCGTCGCCGCCTGGGCGCCAGACCAATCGCAAGCCGTGAGCGTCCCAGCCTATCAGCTTACGCCGTTACCGGCGCTGAGCCCCCTGGGTTCGAGCTTCCAACCGGTGGCGCTGGCCAACGACGGCACAATCCTCGGCTACACGCAGCGGCAAATTGCCACAGCCGGCAACGAAGCCTTCCTCACTCATATCTACCTGCTGCCTCCAGGCGGCAACCTTCACGAGCTGGCCCAACCGAGCGGGATCAGTGACCTTATGCCCATGGGGATGAACAATCACGGGGAGATCATCGCCTACGACAGCAGCGACAGCAGCGGCTACACCGGCTACGTCTATCGGGCGGGAGTCTGGCATTCGTTGGCGCCCGGCGCCGACGATCCCACCGCGATCAGTGATGCCGGGCAAATCACCGGATTCGGCGAAGCCAACAATGGCTCCTATGCATTCCTGGTCGACGACCGAGGGGGCGCCTCGCGCGTGCTGGGCGCCCTTCCCTGTGGCTGCGCCACTAATGGTTGGGCCATTGGCCCTACCGGCGCCGTATTCGGCTCCGCCGACGATAGGTTCGGTAACCCGCACGCCGTGGTATTCCCAGCTAACGGGGGGCCGGCGAGCGACCTGCAAGGCGCCTTGCCGGGTGTCCTGTCCAGCGAGGAACGAGCGGTCAACGCGCACGGTATCGTCGCCGGCGTCCTCAGCATGAACGTCATGAGCGGGGATGACCATGTTACTCGTTATGATACGACCCTCCATGACCTGGGCGGCATCCCCAGTTGGCCGCACCTCGCGGTCACCGGCATCGATACCAGTGGACGCATTGTGGGAACCGCCAGCCGAACCGAGCACGCCGCGACCGTCAACCGTGCCTTCGTGGCCGATGCAGGCGGCCCGCACGATCTGACCACTCTCGCCGGACTGGGAACCACCGCCGTGATCCGGACCGCGGTGGCCGTCAATGCCGGGGGCGACATCCTGGCCCAAGCGGACCTGGGGCATGGCCTCATGACGGTGCTGCTGACCCCGCGGCCAGGGAGCGCGAGCGCTTTCCTGCCGGGCGGCACCAGCGGCTTCCCCCCCGTACCGGTCCCAGCGGGCGCCTTGACGGTCCAGACAAGCCAGGGAGAGACCACCTATACCTGTCCATTTTTTGGTTACGTGCTCACCGTGTCCCCTACCGAATGGGAGAATTACGCTTCCAGCGACTTCCTTGCGGGCGGAGCCTTCTGCGACCCGCAGGCCCAGATCAACTACGTCTCGGCGCCCTTTTCGACTGGCGGCAATATCAACAGTGAATTCTACGTCCTCGTGTTCCGCCACACGGCAAGTGCGGCTGATGCCTTGAGTCTGGCCCTGCACCACGTCTTCTCCGCCGCCGATTGGCCCCTGCTTCATCTGGTGGGCGGCGCTGCCCTCGGAAGCGCATCTCCGCCGATCTCCACCTTGCGCACCGCTCATGCAACCTGGACCATAACCAGCCTGAACATGATGTTTTCGGTTGCTTATGAGCAGCCGTTGGATGCACGCCAGATCATGGCCGTCACCCGCGCGGCCGATGGCTATACCTGGGTCATCCAGGGCAAGGCGCCCCTGAGCCTGCTGTCCAAGCAGATGCCGTGGCTGCAAGCGGTCATCACGTCCTTCCGCCCGCTCCCCGGTAGCCCGTATGAAACGGCGGCCACGCCGCCCAGCAACGTGAGGTTACTGTGATACCCCACCCCGTACGCGGGACGGCCTAACTCTCCCGGCGCCAACCAGCAAGGCGCACGCGGATCCAGGCGGCATCGGCGGGGACGCCTGGCGGGCGAGTCCCAGCGCGCGGGGGGTCGATCTCCAGCCAATGGCTGGTCGACCCCAGCACCTGCTCCCGTTCGCGGAGAAACTCGCGCTGCCCCGCTGTCCACGAAGAAGCGCGGCGCTACCTGGCGGGCCAGCATCTCACCGATCACCGCGATCAGCCGCGCATGGACGCCGCTCCAGCGGTCGGGTCGCTCCAAATAGGGATCCATGCCGAGGAAGGGGGAAGGCATCCGCGTCTTGAGGAGGCGACGATCTTCGACTCTACGATTTTATATTTCGCGCTCATTCGCTTGCTAGGAGTCAGCTTGCGTGGTAGCCGGCGCAATGGTCTCCAGGGCGATAAAGAGTTGAGTGGCGCCACCCGGCAGGCGAATGAAGCCGTATGCCTCTTCCGGGAATATCTTGTCGCCGGCGACGCTGACGCAACTCTCCACGCATAGGGCAGCGTAGGCCACCCCACGGACCTACGGATCTGCTCAACCGCCAGGATACCGGCGCTAACGAGCGCCCAGCGCCGGTTCGCTGATCGGCAGCACGATCGCCCGGCTGAGATTGCGCGGGGCCTCGGTGTCGATGCCATGGACCCGCGCGAGGCGTACCGCCAGCATTTGCGCCAGGGCCAGCGCAATCTGCGGGTCACCATTCGCCTGCGTGACCGTCGCCCCGGTAGCCCGCACATCGTCGAGTACCGCCGCGCCGGCGGCGTCATGCGGGGCATCAAACGACCAGACGAGGGTGCGCTCATCGGCACACGCGATCGGACCGTGCCGGTAGTCCAGGGTCTGGAAGGCCGAAGGGACGCCCAGGGCGGTCTCTTGCTGGTGCAGCGCCGCTCCCACGGCGAGGCCGTAGCGCCATCCGCGTCCCAAGAAGACCGTCCGGGCCAAACCCAGCAGGGGCGACGGATCGAAGACGGAGAGTTCCCGGTCCAGGCGGTCGGGCAGGTCATCCGGAGGCAGGGCCGCGCCGCCGATCAGGAGGCGAATGGCCAGCACCGCCGCGCTAATGAAGCGGGTCTGAATAATCCCCTGCTCCGGCGCGAACTCCAGAGGGAGGGTCTCCGCGGCAAGCGCTTCGGCGGGCGAACCCAGATCACCGGCAAGCAACAGAACGCGCGCCCCTGACTCTCGCGCCCTTGCCATCGCCTCTAGCAGTTCGGTCGTCTTCCCAGTTCTGCTGATCGCCACATGCGTCCATCCCGGGCGAGGCGCATAGTCGGATGGGAGAATGGCCTGGGCGGGGAACCCTCGCACCGCCTCGTAGAGCGCGGCCATGGCGATCCCCACGCAATTTGAAGAGCCGCAGCCCAGGAACACGGTCGGGCCGTCGAGCCCGATCCTGGATGCCCCTACCCGTTCGACCACCTGGCGCAAGATCGCTGGGGTACTAAGAATATCCGCTTCCACGTTGGTCATTTCGCGCTCCTCCCGCTGATGGCGACTGCCGGCCGGTCGAGCGCCGCCGCCACCCACGGAAGATCCCCGCCGTGCGCCCGCAGCAACTGATCGGCCAGGACAACGGCCTCGTCGAGCGAACGGACAGCGCCGTCCAGCGCGAGGGCCTGAATGAATTTATCGCGGCTGCCTTCCAGGGCCGCCTCCACGATGGTCTCCACCCACATGTAGCGCCCGACAAGGGCGCCCACCAGCGCGGCGGGCAACGGCGGCTGGGTAATGGCCCGCAGCCCGGCGCCATCGGCCACCGCCGGCCCCTCCACGATCACATCGGGAGGCAAGTTCGGCGCCTGGCCGGTATTCGGCAGGTTCGCCGAGAAGACGCGGCCCTGCTCACCGCGAATTGCATCGATGATTTCAATCACCTGTTCGTGCTCGCCCTCCAGGCGATCGAAATAGTCAGGCGGGAGCGAACCAGGCGCGCGCGCGTCCGCCGCCATCTGGGCGAACTCACGGTCGCCACGCGCGATGGCGCCCTCGAAGCTGAAGGCATCCACGCCCAGTGTCTTACCGTAATAGCCACCCTCACGGAAGAACTGCGGAAAAAACTCGGTCACATGGCGATCCAGAGCCGCCGGAAAGGCCCCGAAGCGATGCAACAGCTCCCAGCTGAATGGGTTATCCGTGGGGTCGTCGAACGGGCTGGGCTCCACGCCGAGCAAGGTCGAGTCTACCTCAGGGAGCCTGCCGGAGCGGGCGGCGGCGATCGCTCGCAGCCTGGGCATCACATCCGCCCCTCCGACTCGGGCCTCCACGAACCACGTGAGATGGTTGATCCCCACGGCGGTATGACGCAGTGAGCCGCGGGCAGCGCCGAGGGCGTCCTCGATATAGCGAGCCACGCCCGCGACCCCATGGCACAGCCCTACCACCGATACGCCGGTCGCCCGAGCGATCGCGCGGCACACTGGGGCCATGGGATTACCGTAGTTGAAGAACAGGGCCGCCGGCGCTAGCTCCCGAGCGTCGTGGGCGATCGCGACCATGGCTGGGATCATGCGCAGGGCGCGTGAACTGCCGCCTGGCCCCACCGTATCGCCGACCGGCATGTTGATGCCGTGGGTCCGCGGGATGAAGACGTCGCGCTCCCACCCGCGCCGGCCGCCGACCCCAACGGTGCAAATCACCGCCGTCGCTCCGGGGAGCAGGCGCCGCCGCTCCACGTCGGCGGAGAGGGTGATGGGCGCGGATCGCGCCACGATCATCTTGGTCGCCAGGCGTTCCGCCACCTCAAGCGCGCCGGGATCAACGTCCACCAGGGCCAGATCAGTCTCGGCGCCGCGTTGGATCAGGTCGGCGACCAAGCCCCTGGTAAACACAGCGCTTCCGGCGCCGATCAGTACGATCCGCTCTCTTCGCATTTCTTCCTCATTCCTCGTCCGGGGTGGCCAGGATCACCTCGATCCCCGCTTCCCGCAAGGTATCCAGTTCATCCGCGGGCGCGGCCGCGTCGGTAATCAGGGTATGCATGGCATGGCTCGGCGCGATCAGGGCCAGGGTCACGCGGCCGATCTTGGTATGGTCGGCCACCACCACTACCCGTTTGGCTCGCTCGATCAGAAGGCGGTTAACGGCCGCTTCCAGCTGGTTGTAGGTGGTCAGTCCATGGCGCCGGGTCAGCCCATCCACCCCGATAAACGCCACATCCACATAGAGGTCGCGCAGTGACTGCTCGGCCAGGGGACCATGCATCTCCAAAGTGCCGCGCAGGCGGCCACCGGTCACCGTGATCTCCGCGTCGGGTGACTCGACCAGTTCGGCCGCCACCCCAATAGAGTTGGTGACCGCCCGTAGGTGGGGCATCGCCCGCAGCGCCCGAGCCACCTGGACGGTAGTGGTGCCTCCGGTAAAGGCCATGACGTCGCCCGGTCCCACCAGCCGCGCGGCGACGAGTCCAATGGCGAGCTTTTCCCGGGCGCACACGGTAATCTTCTCGCGAATACTCGGCTCCGGCTCTGCCTGCCTTGACTCAAGACGGCGGAGTGCCCCCCCATGCGCCCGACGCAACAGACCCGCGTCCTCGAGCAGCTGGAGGTCGCGGCGCAAGGTGGCCACCGAGCAACCGAGCCGGCGGCTCAGAACAGTAGCTTTCAGGGCGCCATGCTGGGACAGGGTGGTGAGGATGCGCTCACGCCGCTCTTCCCCAAACAGGCGCGTGGTCATCAGGCTTATCTCCCGTCCAGATGCGGTCTCGTACGCGCGGCCGACAGTGAACGAGCGGTCGGATGCACTTCGGATAGTAGTGCCCGCCAAGGCGACGGAATCACTTCACGCTCCCGGCCAGGATACCACTGATGATGTAGCGATTGAGGAACATCACCATGGCCGCGGGCACGACGATGCAGATGACGCCCGCCGCGTTCATCAAGGTGTAGGGGACGGTATGTTGCGTCTGCAGCGAGGTAATGAACACCGTAAGGGGTTCCGTGCTAATGTCCGAGGAGAGCACGAGCGGAAAGAGGAACTGGCCCCATGCCGAGAGAAAGGTGATGATCGCCGTGGCGGCGATGCCGGGCAAGGCCAGCGGGATGATGATCGAGAACAGGGTGCCCAGTGGCGAGGCGCCGTCGATAGCCGCCGCCTCCTCCAGGGCCTTGGGGATGCCTGAGTAATAACTGTAGAGGATCCACATGGCGAGGGGCAGAAACCCCGAGACGTAGACCAGCACGATGCCGGTGTAGGTGTTCACCAGATTGGCGTCGCTCATCATGTGATACAAGGGGATCAGCGTGGCATAGGCCGGTAGCGCCAAGGTGGCGATCACCGTGCCCAGGACAATCTTCTTGAAATGAAACTCCATCCGGGCAAAGGCATAGGCGCTGAACACGGCGATGATCACCGTCACCAGGGTGGCGGCCAGGCATTCCACGGTGATGTTCACCAGCGATTGGCTGAACTGCGGCCAGAGGTCGTTTTGCGAATTGGCCTGGCCCTGCCGGCCAAACAGCTGGGCATAGTTGGAGAGAGTGAACGGGCGTGGGATGTAATGCGAGGGAATATCCTGGGCCGCGTCGTTGGTCATCAGGCTGGTGTTCAGGGTCCAGTAGACGGGGAATAGGGACCAGAGGCAGATCAGCGCGATGGCGAGCCAGCGCCAACGAAAGCGGCGTCGGGCGCGCATCAGAAATCCACCTTCCGGTAGACCAGCCGCAGCACGACCACCGAGATGCCCATGGTCAGGCTGGTCAGGAGAAACGAGAGGGCGTAGCCTTGGCCGAAGTTCAGATTCTGAAACGCGGTAAGATAGGTCTGCATCACCACGGACGCGCCGGTCGGCGCATTCCCATTCAATACGTACACCTGATCAAAGATGTTAAGCGAGGCGATCACCGATTGCACCATGGCGATGGCCAGACCGGGGCGGATCAGCGGCAGGGTGATGTACCACAGCTCCTGAAGCCCATTGACTCCATCCAGCGACCCGGCGTCACGCACCTCCTCCGGTATGTTCTGCAAGCTAGCTAAAATGAGCAGCGCGGCCAGCGGGGCCGTCTGCCATACCTGCACCACGGAGATGAAGAAGATAGAAACAAGGCGGCTCTCGGAGATCCACACTTGGTATTGGGAGATAACGTGCAGGGAACTCAGAACGCTATTGAGGACGCCAAAGCTTGGATTATAGATCCAGTCCCAGATGATCCCCTCCACCACGCCGGGCAGCGCCCACGGCAGGACCACGCAGGCAAGCACTAGGCCGCGCCCGCGGAATGGGTAGCGGAGCGCCAGCGCGATCCCCAAGCCGACCAGGACGGTGAGCGTTACCCCAAACACCGCGTAATAGGCGGTGTTGCCCCAGGCATTGCTAACGGCGGGATCCGCGAACAGCTTCGTGTAGTTTTCCAATCCAATGAATCGTTCGGGTGGATCGAGCGGATCCACCCGAAAGAAGGACTGGCTCAGAGTGACATAGGTGGGGTACAGGGCCAGTATCCCGATCACGGCCACGAGCGGCAGGATCAGCAGATAGGGCAGGACGGTAAACTGGGTGCGGCGCCCTCGCCCCCTTGGGCGGCCAAGACCCGCCGGACGTTTCTCGTTACTGACCATGGAGACATCTCTCGCATCAGCACTTGGGTCCTCCGCCCCGCGGACGCCACTTACCCGCGGGGCCGAGGGCCATACCCGCTACTGGAGCGAATTCACCGTCTGAGCGATGGCCTGCGCGGCGGCTTGAACGCTCTCGCTGCCCAGCGCCGCGCTATGGATGTTGGTATTCACGGCGGCGCTGAACTGGTTATACCAGGGGGGAATGCCATTGGGGAACGCGGCCTGGGCATGGTGCTCCAGCATGTTGAGCAGCAGATCACCTTGTTGAATCTTGTTCGCCTTGATCAGCATCTCCAGGCTGCTCAGGCGCATCGGCAGGGTAAAGCCGACGATCACATCCGTGCTGCCGTTCAGCCCGGACCACAACGCCTGGTTGCGAGCGTCGTCGAACCATTTGATGAAGGCCGCGCCCGCCGCGACATTGCGCGCCGTCATCGGGATGCCCATGCCGTCCGGGTTGCCCAGGTTCGGCGCCGTCCCATTCACCCCAGGAATAGGGAGGTACCGCACCTGGTTGATCACCTTCGACTGGCCGGGGATGTTGTAGAGACTGCCCACGTTGCCTGAGTAGTCGGAGAAGACGCTCGCCACGCGGCCCAGGGCCATCTCACCCTGTTGCGCCTGACCGTCCAACATGGTAATGTTCGCCTTCGGCACCAGGCCGGTCTTATAGGCATTGACGATCCAGGCGAGCGCCTTGTAGCCGGCCGAGTTCGGGTTGGTGAAGAGGGGTTTGTGCGCCTTATCCAGCATCGTGCCGCCCATGGCCGCCGTGACCTGATACCAATAGGTCGAGAGGCCCTCGGCCGCCTGCAACGGAATATCGAGCGGATGGGCCGAGACGCCCTTGGCTTGCAGCTGCTTCAGATCGGTCGTGTATTCGGCGAAGGTGGTCGGCAGCGTGGTGATTCCCGCCTTCTTGAGCAGTGCCGTGTTGATCGTGGTCACGGTGAAGGATGAGTCGGCGGGCATTCCCACCAGTTGGCCGTTATAGACGAACGAACTGAGCTGAGGCACATCCTTGAGCGTAGATAGATCGAAGTACTTGTTCAGGGGAACGAACCATTTGAGGAGGTAGTACTGGCCCACGCGCGACCAGTCCACATCGGTCACATCGGCGAAATAGGCATGCGCCTGGACGGCCGCCGTGATCTTGGTCTGCAGGGCATCCCAGCCTATGTTCACCCATTGGACCTTGGCGCCGGTCTGGGCGGTGAATCGATCCAGGTCCGCCTTGGGTGGCGGGGGACCTGCCCAGGCCACCGTGATCGTCTGCCCGGCAAACGGCAGGGCCGCGTTGGTATGCGCGCGGGTTACTGCCGCGCCGGAGAGCAACATGGCGCCAACCAGCGCCCCCGCCGCCAGGGATCGAAACGCACCTTCCCGCATAAGATTCGCCTTTCTACTCTCATGATCGAACCAATGATTCACGAGCAGGCAATCCATGACCACCAAACCGCGGTAGGCGCCTCCTTCGAGCCGTTGCTCGCCCAGCGGTTCGGGCTATCGGCAATCCCGCTTACGGACGCACGATAAGCGATATTGAGTGAGTTGTCAAGATTATGAAGTATCTTGATCGTTCTGTGCCTGGTATTCGCGGAATATCGACCCTGCAAAGCTTGTGAGATCAGAGGAGGGGAGCCGCATGAGCGAATATCCTGTTAGATGCCCGAAAATCGCTCAGATATCTTCATCGGCACCGGATCGGCCCCGTCCCCTCACCTATCGGATACGTCAGGACTCGGAGTCCTAACGCATCCAAGCCGAGAGCTATGGTACCTTTGGCTCTGGTTTTGTCGGTTCCAACAGGTAAACAAGGGGTGGCGCATGCACGGTGTACGCGAGGCGTTGATTGTGTGGGGCGGTTGGGAAGTACACCAACCCGAACAGGTAGCCGGCAGCTTCGCCGAGGGACTGCGCGGGCACGGGTTTGCCGTGACGCTGGCCGATACTCTGGATGCCCTGTGCGACGGAGAGCGGCTGCGCGCCTATGCCCTGATCGTGCCGGTGTGGACGATGGGCGAGATCCGATCCGACCAGTTGCGCCCGTTGCTGGCGGCGGTGGAAGGAGGAGTCGGTCTGGGCGGCTGCCATGGCGGGATGTGCGACGCCTTCCGCGGATCGCCCGACTACCAGTTCATGACCGGCGGGCAATGGGTGGCGCATCCCGGCAACGACGGAGTCACCCATCGGGTGGAGATCCGCGACCGCGACCATTTCATCACCCAGGGGGTGGCGGACTTTACTGTCTCGACGGAACAGTATTATCTGCACACCGACCCCGCCAACCGAATCCTGGCCACCACGCGGTTTCCGGTGGCGAACGGCCCGCATGCCGCCAACGGGCCGGTGGATATGCCGGTAGTCTGGACCAAATACTACGGCCAGGGGCGGGTGTTCTTTTGCTCGCTTGGACACCAGGCGAACATCGTCCGCATCCCTGAAGTGGAGCGGCTGTGCTTGCGGGGGTTGCTGTGGGCGGCGCGTGCCGAGGAGGCCGTTCAATGAACGGGCAGCCAACCCGCATTGGCATCATCGGTTGCGGCAACATCAGTAGTATCTACCTGAAGAACGCGCGGCGTTTCGAGGCGATTACCGTGGCCGCCTGCGCCGATCTCGATCTGGCGCGGGCCCAGGCAAAGGCCGCTGAGTTCGGGGTGGATCGGGCCTGCACGGTGGAGGAGTTGCTGGCCGACCCCACGATCGAGCTGGTAGTGAACTTGACCATCCCACAAGCACACGCGGCGGTGGGCCAGGCCGTGTTGGCGGCGGGGAAGAGCCTCTACACGGAGAAGCCGCTGGCCCTTGACCGGGAGGACGGGCAGGCCCTGCTGGAGAAGGCGCGCGAACGTAGCCTTCGGGTGGGCGGCGCGCCCGATACCTTCCTGGGCGCGGGCTTGCAAACGGGGCGGAAGCTCATCGACGACGGAGCGATCGGGGAACCGGTGGCGGCTATCGCCCACATGCTCTGTCACGGGCACGAAAGCTGGCATCCCGATCCCGCCTTTTACTACCAGCGTGGAGGAGGTCCGCTCTTCGATATGGGCCCCTACTATCTCACCGCCCTGGTGGCGCTCCTTGGCCCGGTGTGTTCTGTCACTGGAGCCGCCCGCGCCAGTTTCCCGGAGCGTACGATCACCAGCCAGCCGCGGAAGGGTGAGAAGATTACGGTCGAGGTTCCCACCCATTCGGCGGCGGTTTTGCAGTTCGCGACCGGCACCATCGCCACCCTGCTCACCAGCTTCGATGTGTGGAAGAGCGATGCTCCGCTACTTGAGATCCATGGGAGCACCGGCTCGCTCAGTCTCCCAGACCCCAATGGCTTTGATGGCCCAGTGCGTCTGCACCGCGCCGGGGAGCCGGGATGGAGCGAGATCCCGCTCGTCCCCGGCCTTCGCGGGAACAGCCGAGGGATTGGGGTGGCCGACATGGCGGAGGCGATCCGAAACGGGCGCCCCCACCGGGCAAGCGGCGACCTCGCCTACCATGTGCTGGACGTGATGCAGGCGATCCATGAGACGGCGGCGGACGGCCAACGACGCACTATCGAGAGCACCTGTGAGCGTCCGGAGGCGTTAACTGGAGATATGCTGGTGTAGGAGTTGGTTGATCCCGCGACCGCGGTCGGGTGTTAGCGTAGGAGCCGACTGTGGTCGCGGATCCGGCTGCTATTCCACTTCCTCGAACTGGCGTCTCTGGGTATAGGCCCAATCGGGGCGACCTGTGTCCGGATCCCACTGAACGGGGTCGGGAGGGGTCTGACCCGCGGTTTCGGCGGGATAGCTGATACTCACCTGCCGGGGCCTCCCGTGATTGGTGAACACCGAGGATGGCGGCTCGTCGTCCCGGATGAAACGCGTCGATGGGGGACCGAAGCGCATAAAGTAGACCTCCTTGGTGGGTTGATGCTGGAACTTCCATACATTGCTCGGGTTTGCGTTCATGCTTTCTCCCAGGGTGTCGGGGCTCTACCGGCGCCCGTACTGTACGTCTCGTCGATCCGCGCGGCTCTCGTCCGCCGCGATGGCTGCCGTGGGCGTGTTGGTTGCCGAGGGCGCGCGTGATCGGCGGTCTCCAGGGCCGGCATTGGCCGGCGATTCGGAGGCCCCATCGTTGGGGGCGCCATCGGTCGCGGACTCCTCGATAGTCCGTTCCAGGTACGCCTCATAGTCGGGAAGGCGCCGCTGGTAGGAACCGGACAACAGCGGCGAGGAAATCATATAATCGGCCGAGGCCCGGTTGCAGGCCACGGGGATGTTCCAAACCACCGCCAGCCGGATCAGAGCTTTCACATCCTCGCCGTGCGCATGCGTCTCCAGGGGGTCCCAGAAGAAGATCAAGAAGTCGATCTCGCCGGTGGCAATCTTGGCGCCGACCTGCTGGTCGCCACCCAGGGGACCGCTTTGCAGCTTATGCACCGGAAGGCCAAGCTCTTGCTCCAGGAGGCGCCCGCTGGTCCCGGTGGCATAGAGGACGTGCTCGGTGAGCAGATGTTTATTGAAGCGCGCCCAACTGATCAGATCCTGCTTCTTGTTATCGTGCGCGACGAGCGCGATTTTCTTTTTGGCTTCCATGGGTATGTGTCCTTTCGGATGCGCGATACAGTTCGCCGGGCGGGGACGACGCCGACACGCGATTCTTCGCCGGCCGTGCCCCCCGAACCACCCTCGCGGGCATAGGTCTTCTCATCCGTGGCGGGTCCGGTAGCTATGCTACGGAACCGGCCAGGTACTCACGCGGCATAACGGCGCCGACATTGATGAGGAACACCCGAACAGGGCTATCGCGCTACAGCCAAACTCCTGGGTGAGGCTGGGGACTGCACGCCGTCCGATTCCAGTAACCCTCTCGCGGCGAGGGGACAGGGGGCGCCTCGACTGCAAAAAATCATGAAGGGCATCCACGCCCCTCAATACAGAGGGTACCAGAAGCCAACTATCTTTGCTCCGAGGGGAAAACCTCAACCCCGCAGCCGGCGTATCTCCTCCTCCAGCGCGGCACGGGCCCGTGCCTCCGCTTCCGCGCGCTGCTCAAGATCGCGCACACGCCGCGCTAAGTCGCGTGCATGCTGATCGGACTCAGCCGCGCGCTGATCGGACTCAGCCGCGCGCTGTTCCAGGAGAGCGGCGCGCGCTTCAAACTCCCGGGCTCGCAACCGTAGCTCGTGCGAAAGCTCGATGGCAGTCCCATCGCGGTCTCGAACCGCCAGATAGGGCTGTCCGTGCTGAAGCGCCATGGACAATGCCTGGCTGTGAAACCAGCCGGCCTTGTCAGCGTGCCAGGGCACATAGGACGCGCCTACCAGCCGCCACCCTTGCATCGGCGGCCGGAGGAGTCGTCCGCTCGGATCAAATACCAGATACTCGCGGACGCCAATCGCCGCGTACACCTTCTTTTTCTCTCCGATATCGTTGCGCACGGTAGATTCGCTTGCCACCTCGGCGACGAAGAGCGGCGCCCCCAGGTCATCAACATGCACCGAGGCAATATCCCAGTGCGGCAGCCGCCTGGGCAGCACCATCAAATCCGGCTTGGGATCGTAGGGTCTGCCGTCCTCGTAGCGCAAGCCGCGCAAGGCCACCTGGTTGCACACCTCCCAGGGCAGATCACGGATGCCGGCCACGTACCGAACCATATCGCCCAGAGCGTTGATCGCCTCTTGGTGGGCCAGAGTCCCCAAAACACTTTCCTCCGTGTCCTCGGGCAGCCAGTTTGGGACGCGGTAGGTGCCGGCCCCTATCGCCGCGCTCGCCATTTTCTTCGTACCTCCCGTGCCAGTTCAGCCCCTCTCCCGCCAGTATCGCATATCAGCATGCTCAGCGGAGGAAAGCCCTGCGACAGACAGAAAGCCGGTCCTCCGGCGCCCCCCTGCCTGGAGGGCACTCTACTCAGCTCCGGCCAGCCGGCTCACCAGGGCTCGCTCCTCTGGCCCGAACCAGGGTGGGCTGCCGGCGGCGGCGTTCTCGGCCATCCGCTCAGGGCGTGAGGTAGCGGGGATCACCACCTGGCAACGCCGGTCGCTGAGGCCCCATTTGAGCAGCGCCTGGGCCCAGGTGGTCACCCCGAATGGGCGCAGCGGCTCCAGGGCCCGAGGAGGCGGTGTCCGCTCGATCAAGCCGCCCTCGGCGAAGGGGCGCATGATCACCACTCCCAGGTTCAGCTCGGCGGCAAGCGGCAGGATCTCCCGCTCAACCTCCCGCTGGATCGGGTTATAGGGAATCTGAATGGCGCTGAACCGTCCGGTCCGCATCACCTCGGCCAGTTCATCGAAGGCGCCCGCGCTGTAGTGGGTGGCCCCGATGGCGGTGACGGCTCCCTCAGATCGCAGGCGCTCCAGAAGCGCGAGATGTTCGCGCCAGAGCACGAGGTTATGAATCTGATAAAGGTCGATGTGGCCGCCGAAATAGACAAGAGCCTGTTCGGCCTGCCGGCGGCCTTCCTCGGCGCTCGGGGTCCACACCTTGGTGGCTACCAGGAAGTGTGCCCGCCGTCCGCCGATCGCGGCGCCCAGTACCCGCTCCGCCTCCCCATACATGGGGGAGGAATCGACGAAGTCGGCGCCGTTCGCTAACGCCTCATCCACGATATGGCGCGCGTTCTCCTCGGCGGCCTCGCCGCGCACGTTAAAGGTGCGCCAGGTCCCCATCCCCACTGCCGGGACGCGCAGCCCACTGCCGCCCAAAGCCCGTATCTCCATCACCCGCTCCCTCTCTAGCGTCTCTCCCAGTAGGGCATGGTACGTGACCGGCCCATGAGGAGACCACTACGGGGCTACGTCTGGGCGTGCTACCATCGGATGAGGGCGGCGCGCGCCATGCGGCAGGTGGTCAAGCGGCCCCGATCGCGACCGGAGTGTCGCGTCCCGCCACAAAGAACAGTACGTCCAGACAGGCTGCGAGTTTCCGGTTAGGCGAATGGATACCCTGACTCCCGAGCAACGCAGCGAGCGGATGAGCCGGGTGCGCGGGCGCGGCACCAAGCCGGAGCTGGTGGTCCGGCGGCTCGTGCATGGGCTCGGCTACCGGTACCGGCTCTACTCCCGTACCCTCCCCGGCCACCCTGACCTGGTATTCGCGGGACGGCGAAAAGTGATCTTCGTCCATGGCTGCTTCTGGCACCAGCACGAGGACTGTGGGCGGACCCCGAAATCGTGCCTTGACTTCTGGGTTCCCAAGCTGGAGGCCAATAAAGCGCGGGACGCGGCCAATCAAGAACAGTTGCGGACCATGGGTTGGTCGGTGCTGGTGATCTGGGAGTGCGAACTCAAGGACAAGGTGGCGCTGGCGGAGCGGCTACGAGCCTTTTTGGGCTAACCACTATCCTCATAGGTACTTCTTGTTCTTGGTTGTCTCAGCACAAGCGGGTCTGGAGACCCGCACCTCTATCGCGCGACCGCTGAGCCGTCCCATCCACCATGATACGAAACGTCAATCCCTCACCGGATGCCGGAGGAAGATCTCCAGCGGATAGTAAGTAATCCCGCCCGCGACAATCCTGGTGATGTTCCCTTCGGCGTCGTGGGTATAGTGGATCGCTTCCCCCCGCGAGGCAAAGCCGGGCGCCTCGGTGATGCGGAGCGTATTCTTGTCTTCGACCGTCAAGGTGGCCGTGACCTGCACCGGATTGTCG
>Ga0307373_10006247_pt1 | contig 19053 bp, 13 predicted proteins | sample OX2MG_FD_202534 | JGI IMG/M metagenome (GOLD analysis project Ga0307373, IMG submission 202534) | Soil microbial communities from Risofladan, Vaasa, Finland - OX-2 | ecosystem: Environmental > Terrestrial > Soil > Coastal area > Acid sulfate soil | place: Finland: Risofladan, Vaasa | collected...
CTAAAGGGCAGCGCTTGACCCTGTCCTCATCCAGCGCAAAGTTGTTGTAGCTTGACCAGTTCCACTCTTCCGGCTGGCTCACCAATCCCTTCCGCACCGGGTTCAGGTGCATGTAATCCAACCGCGCGCCAAATTCCTTCTCATTACGCACATATCGATCCCAGAACTGGTGCTGCCAGACCGGCCCCGAGGCGTGCCATTCGCCATTCAGTGAGCGGGCCGAAATCCATTTGATGTTCTGAACTACGCGGGAAATCGTGAGCGGATGGGCCAGCCAGATCAGCGCGTGCCAGTGGTCCGGCATCAGCACATAGCCGCAAAGCAGAAAGCCGAGCCGCCGTCGCGACTCCTTCACGGCCGCTACCAGAAGCAGGAATTCCTCCTCCGCCAGCGGTGCGAGCGCGCGGCGAAGGTTGACTGTCACAAAAAAGATTCGATCGGTGGTGAGCAAGCGGTGGACGCGTGACACACCTCAATCTTATACACCAAAGAAAGGCCCACGGCATAAAACCGCTGCCGTGGCTACTTATGTACCAAAGAAAGGCCCGCGGCACAAGACCGCTGCCGGGGTATGGCGCTATTCTACAACCTGAAATCGCACACATCGCAAAAACCGCGATGTATGCGCCACCCGCCGCAAAAACCGCGATGTATGCGCCACCCACGGCGATGTATGCGCCACCCGCGCTGCCGTGGCTAAGCGCCTTCAAGCGATTGGGCTTTCACTTCCAGGCGATATCGTCGGATAATAGCTCTGGATTATGACGTTTGAATTATTTGTGGCATTACGGTATCTGAAGGCCAAGCGGCGCCAGGCGGCGATCTCCGTGGTGACGGCGATCTCTGTGGTGGGCGTGATGGCGGGCGTTGCGGCGCTGGTCATCTCGCTGGCCATCAACAACGGATTCCGGCAGGAGCTGGAGAGCAAGCTGCTGGGCGCGACCGCCAATGTGAACCTGATTCGGGCCCAGAACGACGGCATCATGCATTATGAAGCGCTGGCGGAGCGGCTATCCAAGGTGCCGCACGTGACCGCCGACGCACCCGCGCTGTATGAAGAGGTGCTTATTTCCAGCCGGCAGCGCGCCAAGGGCGTGGTTCTCAAGGGAGTCGACCCCGACCGCGAGGTTAAGGTGGGCGATCTGCTCCGGCATCTGAGCGAGGGCTCCCTCCAGGGGCTCTCCGAAACCTTTCCCGATGCCGACCCGATCATCATCGGAAAGGAACTGTCCCGGTCCCTGGGAGTGTTTGTGGGCGACACGGTGATGATCACCAGTCCGCAGGGGACACTGACGCCTTTCGAGGTGGTGCCGAAGTACCGGCACTTTCGCGTGGTGGGCGTGTTCGATTCCGGGTTTTACGATTTCGACGCGACCTGGGCCTTTACCAACCTGAACGCCGCTCAGAGGTTGTTTGATTTGAAGAACGTAGCTTCCGTGATCGAGTTCAAGCTCGATGATGTTTACCGGGCGGACTCGGTGGCCCAAAGCATTCTGAAGGCCGCCGGGCCCGGATTTACCACCACGACCTGGGTGGACCAGAACCACTCGCTTTTCACCGCCTTGAAGCTGGAGAGGCTGGTCACGATCCTGACCATTGGTTTGATCGTGCTGGTTGCGGCGCTCAACATCTTCATCACGCTGGCGATGATGGTGATGGATAAGAACCGGGACATCGCGGTTTTGAAGTCGATGGGGGCGAAGAAGAGACAAATTATGACCATCTTTACGCTGCACGGGCTCTTGATTGCGAGCCTGGGCACGGCACTCGGTCTGGTGGTGGGTTATGGGAGCTCGTGGCTGGGTGAGTCCTATAAACTGATTCCCTTGCAGGCTGACGTTTACGGGTTATCCTACGTCCCCTTTGTCCCACGTCCCTGGGATGGCCTTTGGATCGCTCTGGCGGTGCTGGGAATCAGTTTTCTTGCCGCCTTTTATCCTTCTTATTCGGCCGCCAAGCTGGACTCGGCTGAAATTTTGCGCTACGAATGAGGTGTGAATCGAGGGGCGACGGTCAGGCGGCGTTTTTGTGTTAAGGTACCCTTTTGAGTTCGCCCATTGAGGCTCCCATGCTGCGCGTTGAAAATCTGACGAAGATCTTCCATTCCGGCGAGCAGGAAGTGGTGGTTTTTGACCGTCTCAACTTTGAGGTTAAGCAGGGCGAACTGCTGGCGCTGGTGGGAAGATCCGGGTCCGGCAAGACGACGCTGCTGCACCTGCTTGCGGCGCTAGACACCCCCACGAAAGGTGAGTTATACTTTGGAGGGCAGCGGTTGAGCGAACTCAGTTTTGAACAGCAGGCGGAGTACAGAAATCAACGAATCGGTTTTGTCTGGCAAATGCATCATTTGCTGCCTGAATTCAGCGCTCTTGAGAACGTGATGCTGCCGCAGCTCATCGCAGGGAGCGATTTTGAAAAGGCGCAGGGTCGCGCCAGGGAACTTCTGGCGGAGGTGGGCCTGGAAAACGCCATGGGGCGCCGGACGGGTGAGCTCTCTGGGGGCGAGCAGCAGCGGGTGGCATTGGCAAGGGCTCTGGTCAACAAACCAGCGTTGCTGCTGGCAGATGAGCCGACCGGAAACCTGGATCACCGGACCGCAGAGCTTGTCATGGATCTGCTCGAACGGTTGCACCGGGTTCATGGGCTGACTTCGGTGTTAGCGACGCACAATATGGAACTCGCGCAGCGCGCGGCTCGGACGTTGCGTCTGGAAGACGGCCAACTGACCGAGGTGGTAGTTCCACGGTTTAACTGACAACCCGTTTTCTGGCATAATCATAGTTGTCGGAGGCGGGGTCTAAGGAAGAACTGAGGGGCTATGTTCGAGAGATACACAGAAAAAGCTCGGCGTGTGATCTTCTTCGCCCGATATGAGGCCAGCCAGTTCGGGAGCCCTTATATCGAGACCGAACATCTTCTGCTCGGCCTGTTGCGCGAAGACAAGGCGCTCACCAACCGGTTTCTGCGTTCCCATGCCTCCATTGAGTCCATTCGCAAGCAGGTGGAGGGACATATCCCCGTCAGGGAAAAGGTTTCCACCTCCGTCGAGTTGCCCCTCAGCCAGGAATGCAAGCGAGTTCTTGCGTACGCTGCCGAGGAGGCCGAACGGCTGGCCCACAAGCATATTGGAACCGAACATCTTTTGCTGGGCCTCCTTCGCGAGGACAAATCCTTCGCGGCGGAAATTCTTCATGAGCGTGGATTGCGATTGTCAACACTTCGGGAAGAGTTGAGCCGCTCGCAGAGCGAGAAGGTTTCCGCCAATCGCGCCAAAGAGACTTCGCTGCTTTCGGAGTTCAGCCGCGACCTGACTCAGGCGGCGCTCGAAAACCAGCTTGACCCGCTGGTCGGGCGTGAGAACGAGGTCGAGCGGGTCATCCAGATTCTTTGCCGGCGCACCAAGAACAATCCCGTCCTGATCGGAGAGCCGGGAGTCGGCAAGACGGCCATCGTCGAAGGCCTGGCCGAACGCATCGCGGAAGGCGACGTTCCGTCCTTCCTCTCCGACAAACGGATTCTGGCCCTCGATCTTTCTCTGATCGTGGCGGGCACCAAGTACCGCGGCCAGTTTGAGGAGCGCCTGAAGACCATCATGAAAGAGCTGATGGAGGCGCAGAACGCTATTATCTTTATCGATGAACTCCATACCCTGGTGGGAGCCGGTTCGGCGGAAGGTTCGCTGGATGCGGCGAATATTTTGAAGCCGGCGCTTTCGCGCGGCGAGATCCAATGCATCGGGGCGACCACGCCGGGCGAATTCCGGAAGTCCATTGAGAGGGACCGGTCGCTGGAAAGACGGTTCCAGGCGGTCAAGGTTCCGCCGCCGGACGAGGCGCAGACGATCAAGATCCTTTTCGGCATCAAGGAGCGGTACGAAAAGTTCCATGCGGTCACCTATACGGATGAGGCCATTACGAATTCCGTGTACCTCTCCAGCCGTTACATTCCAGACCGCTTTCTTCCCGATAAGGCCGTCGACCTGGTTGACGAGGCCGGCGCGCGCGTGAAGTTGCGCCAGAGCACCTTGCCGGAAGAGATGATCGACGTCCAGAAGCGGATCAAGTTTGTGGTCCACCGGATGGAAAACGCCATCGCCAACCACGAGTTTGAGAAGGCGCGTTTCTACTCGGACGAAGAGCGCAAAGAACGCGAAAACCTTCGCTTGCTGCGCGAAAAGTACAATATTGATGAAACCGCCATCGGCGCCGTCACCCGCGCGGATATTGAGGAGGTCGTCTCGCGCTGGACGGGAATTCCTGTCAGCTCCATCAAAGAAGAGGAAATGAACAAGCTGCTCCGCATTGAGGAGGAGCTGCATAAACGCATTGTGAGCCAGGATTCGGCGATTTCAGCTCTGGCGAGGGCCATCCGCCGTTCGCGGGCCGGCTTGAAGCCTCCCGGGCGTCCGGTGGGTTCATTCCTCTTTCTGGGGCCGACGGGCGTGGGCAAGACCGAAATGGCGCGGTCGCTGGCGGCCATCCTGTTTAACAGCGAACGCGTGCTGATCCGCTTTGACATGTCGGAGTTCATGGAGAAGCATTCGGTGTCAAAACTGATCGGTTCGCCTCCCGGCTACGTGGGTTATGAGGAAGGCGGACAACTGACGGAGCGGGTGAGGCGTTCGCCCTATTCTCTGGTCCTGCTGGATGAAATTGAGAAAGCCCACCCCGATATCTTCAATATTCTTCTTCAGGTCTTTGAAGATGGGCAGTTGACGGATGGGTTGGGAAACACGGTCGACTTCAAGAACACAATTATCATTATGACGTCTAACATCGGGGCCAGGTACCTGGAGCGGCGCTCCAATCTCGGATTCCAGTCGGCTGCGGAAGGGGCGACGGAAAAGAAGATGGGCGACCTTGTCATGGGCGAGGTCAAGCGCCTGTTCAATCCAGAGTTTCTGAACCGGCTCGACGAAATTATTATCTTTAATGCTCTGACGGATGACGACCTGCTCCAGATCCTTGATTTGCTGGTGACTCTGATGAATCAGCATCTGGTGCAGAAAAACATCTCTTTGACGCTTTCCCCCGATGCCGGGAAGTGGATTTTGGAGAAGACCTGTACGGATCGTTCATACGGGGCCCGGCCGTTGCGGCGGGCCTTGCAGAAGTACATCGAAGATCCGCTTTCTGAAGCGTTGATCCAGGGTGAAATTCAACCTCCCGCGGTTCTGGAGGTGGTTGTCGAGAACGAATCGCTCTATTATCGCCCTGTGAATGATAAGCTGGTCGCGGCTACGCCACTTTCTCACTAGAGTGACTCCTTTGGGGGACCGGGGAATCCGCGAGTAACCTGAATATCCAACGCATCCTCAGAATATTGGCTCATAGGCCGGCCTGTCTGGAATGGGGGGCGCCAGCCAACTCTAGAGGAGTTCGCCGCATCGGAGATGCTTAAGCTCTCACAACAAGAGCGCGGGAGAAAGGCTGTTTCTTGAGGCTTTTGGCAGGTAGGCGTAGAAGGCAAGGTCAGGCGGTCTGGGCTTATTTGGCCGCCGCAGCTCTGATCCTCATCATGGCGGGCCCCGCACTCCAGGCCCAGAGTTCTCCCCAGCAGAGTCCGCAAAAGCCGGCCCTGCAATCCACCCCAACCGAAAAGCAGCAAACCCAGAAGAAGCAGTCGCCCCCTGCCGAGGCTCCATCCAACCCCGAGCAACTTCGACTCTCGACGCCTCAGCTCACGACCCCTAAGCCCGCAAAGCCAACAACGCCGGCGCCCAAGGGGAAGGCCCAGCCAGCCCAGCCGAAGCAGGAATTGATTGAGGCGATTGAGTTCCGGGGGAACCGGCGGGTGCCGTCGTCCGTGCTGCAGGCGCAGATTTTTTCTAAAAGGGGCGATGTGTACAACGTGAACGCGCTCGAACGCGATTTCATGGCGCTGTGGAACTCTGGTTACTTTGATGACATCCGCCTGGAGGCTGAAGACGGGAAGACCGGCAAAATCGTGATTTTTTACGTCCGCGAGAAGAAATTGGTCCGGGCTATCACTTACAAGGGACTGCACTCCATCGAAGAATCCGACATCATGGAGGCCTTTCAGAAACAGAAGGTCGGCCTGTCGATGGACTCGCAGTATGATCCTGTCACGGTCAAGCGGGCCGAGGTTGTTCTCAAGCAGATGCTGGCCGGTCACGGGAGGCAGTTTGCGACGGTTGTCCATCGGACGCGCAATATCCCGCCCAACTCGGTAGCCCTCACGTTTATTGTGACGGAAGGGCCGAAAGTCAAAGTGGGGCAAATTCATTTCACGGGCAACACGGTTTTCCCCAATCGGGAGCTGGTGCAGTCCATGAAATTGTCCCGGCCCACGGGAGCCCCGCCCTGGTTTTACTGGTTTCACAAGACCTACGATCATGACAAGGTCTTGTATGACCTTGAAAAAGTGCGCGAGTTGTATCAGGACCACGGCTACTTTTACGCTCTTCCGGAGGAGCCCAAGGTGACGATGAGGAACACCTCCCACCACTGGCCGTTTTTCTTCTGGAGCTGGGGCCACGGGAAGGCCGTCGACGTGACGATTCCCATTGAGGAAGGGGATCAATACCGGCTGGGCAAGTTTAATATCCGAGGCAACAAGCTCTTTAAGACGCAGCAACTGGCGCCCATTCTGGGCATGAAGCAGGGCGATGTCTTCGATCTTTCCAAGATGCGGAAGTCGATTGATAACCTGACCAAGCTCTACGGCGAGTTTGGCTACATCAACTTTGTCGCCACGCCCGATCCGGAGCCCAATCGGAAGAAGCGCGTGGTGGATCTGACCCTGGATTTTGATGAAGGCAAGCAATTCTTTGTTCACCGAATCGAGTTTTCGGGCAACACGAAGACCCGTGATAAGGTGATTCGACGGGACCTTCTGGTGAACGAGGGCGAGATGTTTAATACGCGGCTCTGGGACCTGAGTATCCTTCGCGTGAACCAGTTGGGCTTTTTCAACCCGATTAAGAAGGAAGATTATAAGATCAATCAGAACTCCAAGGATCACACGGTCGATATCAATTTGAAGGTCCACGAGAAGGGCCGCAATTCCATCGGGTTTTCCGGGGGAATCAGCGGCTTGGCGGGGAATTTTTTCGGGTTTAATTACTCCACGAACAATTTCATGGGACTTGGCGAAACCTTGAGCGTGGGGGTTCAGACCGGGCAGTTTGAGAAAATGTATACCTTTGGTTTCACCGAGCCCTACGTGATGGATCGCCCCATCACAACGGGTTTTACCATTTTCAAGAGCGAGGTCAATTTTGACCAGCTTCGGCAGACCGCCATCTATTCCGGGATCAGCCAGACGGCGCTGTCCTCGGCCTTTGGCGCCACATCGTTTCAAAATTTCGCGCAGAGCTCCAAAGGCATTACGGCGTTTGCCAGCTACCCGCTCAAGCGTCACTTCGCGCGCCTTGGCCTGACGTATAGCTTTACGGTCAGCAGCCTGCAAACCTTCAGCCTGGCATCCCAGCAATATTTTCAAGCCCTCAATTTTCAAAATATTGTCCAGGGCCCCAACTCGTTGACAGGGATTAGCTCCAGCGCGTTCATGCCGACCTTTAATTACAGCACGGTGGACAACTGGCTGGATCCTCATCGTGGGAAATCCATCTATGCGGGGCTGCAGTTTGCGGGCAGCATCCTGGGGGGCAATGTCAACTCCATCACGCCGAGCATCGAGGTCAAGTATTACCACCCGATTAACCATAACCGGAACACTCTGGCTTTCCACTCCCTGTTTACATCCATCAGCGGATACGGCGGCCGCGTTCCGCCGCCCTTTTCGCGGTTTTACATGGGAGGCGAAAACGACATTCGAGGCTTTGACATCTACTCGATCAGCCCGGTCGCCTTCTTCCCCACGGTAGCCTCCGTCTGCAATCGGGACGTTGCCGGCAACATCATTCCCGCGCTCAACGCCACCGGTGCTTCCACCGGCGCCTGCGGGTCCTCGACCAGTTTCCCGGTGAACACGGTTATTTTCCCGGGAGGCGATACGGAGATGGTCGTCAATTTCGAGTACAGAATTCCCATCGTGGGTCCGGTGACGGTAGCACCTTTCATCGATGCGGGTACGGACTTCATCTGGCATAAGAGCGAACTGGATTTGCGGCCAAACGCACTGGCGTCACTCACCCAGCTTTTTCCATCGTTCCCAATTCCTACTCAACTCCAGCTCGCCAAAGGGACGAATTTTGCGCCGCGCAGTTCTGCCGGGATCGAACTGCAGGTCATTGTGCCGCACTTTAACATTCCATTCCGGATCTATTACGGCTATAACTGGCTGCGGCTCAATGAGAACATTACACCGCCGCAGGACCTTCCGTCGCGTTCGCTCTTCCCCAATGATGCGACGTACCTTGATGCCTTGCCTTACTTCTCGACCTTTCAGTATAGGGAGCGGAAGGCGCGGCTTGGGTTCACGGTTTCGAGGACTTTTTAGCTTGACAGCTGTTCAGGGGGCAGTGGCAAGATAAAAATCTGATTTAATGAAGGCAAAGGAGTACGTAAGAATGAGAAACCGAGTATTGGCAATGCTCATGTTGGTTGGCCTGATGGCTTGCCCCATGTTTTTGGGAGCGCAGAGTGCGGCGGCTTCGGCGGGCGCAAAGATTGGTGTGGTTGACATCCAGCAGGCCATTCTGGATACCGCGGAGGGGAAGCAGGATTTCCAGGATCTGCAGAAAAAGTACCAGCCCCGCGAGGCGGAAATTGCCCAGCGGCAGCAGGACGTTCAGCAGTTGCAGCAACAATTGCAGAAACAGTTGACCACGCTGAGCGCGGACGAGCAGCGCCGGATGCAACATGATCTTCAGGAGAAGCAAACGGTGCTTCAGCGCCTCGAACAGGACGCTCAATCCTCTTTCCAGTATGACCGCGACTCGCTGATGCGGGAGCTTGGGCAAAAGATCGTCACCGTGATTAACCAGTATGCTTCAACGCACGATTTCTCGCTGGTGATTGACGGAAGCCAGGTTCCTGTATATTACGCGGCGAAGGGCGTCGACATTACGCCCGAAATCGTTAAGTTGTATAACTCCTCGCATCCCGTTCAGTCGGCTTCGGGGTCCTCGGGAAGTTCGTCTTCCTCACGGCCAAAGGCTGCGGCCAAGCCCAAGGCCAAGCCCTGAGGCGCCGAATCCGGTTTGCGCGGCCAATCGCGGCCCGTACCAGCCACTCCGGCAAAGCCGGACAAGAACCAATCTCTGCCGTCATGCGATTCCCAATACGGGAACCGATGACGGCATGGGATGCCATGCCTTGTTCCCGAGCCTCGCCCGCAGCACGCAGCGCGGACCTCCGGTTCTGAGGTCCGCTGTTCATCTTTCTTGCCGCCTGATCCTAAACAAAGATAAGTCCTATGCTTTCAGCCGGATTCCCTGCGCCGGACAGTGCCCTGAATCGGATTGTATTGAGTTCATGAGTGACGTGCTATAAGCTATCAGTTGAGAAGAAGTTAGTCTGGCAGCCTTGCTTAGGACGCAGCTCCGTTGCAGAACCGGTTTCCGGTGACGCGCAGCGAGCAGCAGAGAACACATGTGTTTCCTGCAGGATGAATAGTCCAGCATTGACGGATTGTTCTGGCGCATCAGAAGCAGAGCCGAAGATTCACGGAGCCGATTGACCCTTGCGGAAACAGAAACGGAAGCGGAACGGGAAGACGATCAGCGAGTCCAAAGTGGAAATGGTGGAAGTGGTCCTGCCGAATGATGCCAATCCACTCGGCAACATCCTGGGCGGCAAGGTGATGCATCTGATCGACATTGCGGGAGCGATTGTGGCCCATCGTCATACGCGCAGTGTGGTGGTGACGGTTTCCGTGGACAACCTGGACTTTGTTCATCCGATTCGGATCGGGCAACTCATCATCCTGCGCGCGCAGGTCACGCGGGCTTTCCGGACCTCGGTGGAGGTGGCGGTTAACGTCTATCTCGAAGATTTGCTCACCGGCGAGCGCCGCCAGACGAGTTCGGCTTTTGTCACTTATGTGGCGTTGGGCGCGGACGGGCAGCCGGTCCGGGTCCCTGCGGTGATTCCGCTCACGCCGGACGAGAAGCACGAGTATCGGGAAGCCATGGTCAGGCGCCGCTATCGCCTGGCGGCGGCAGCGCGGGCCCATCGCCGCTACTTCGAAAAACAGAAGCAAAAATAATTCAACAGCAGACAGCCGTGCAGGCCAGCGAGTTCAGATCTGGTCCAGGTGCTTGCCCACCTGGAAGCTTCAAGGAGGGACTGATGAAGAACAAGCGTACCAAAATTTTTAGCGGAACGCCCTGGGAGCCCAAGGTCGGCTACGCGCGCGCCGTGCAGGTGGGGGATACGGTTTATGTGTCGGGTACGACGGCGACGGATCCCTCGGGAAAAATCGTGGGGCCCGGTGATGCTTATGCGCAAACCGTGCAAGCCTCGCGGAACATTGAGAACGCTTTGAATCGGCTCGGGCTGGGCCTTGAGCATGTTGTCCGGACTCGCATTTATCTTACCGATATGGACCGCTGGGAAGAGGTGGCGAAGGGGCATTCGGAATGCTTCGGCGACGTTCACCCCGCCACCAGCTTTGTGGGAGTCACGCGCCTGGTTGATCCGGAGATGCTGGTAGAGATTGAAGCTCTGGCGGTGGCTTAAACCTGGATTCTAATGCTGAGGGTGGTTTGAGGGCGTTCTTCCAGGCTACCTCGGATCGTCCGCGCCTGGCAGGGCCTGCCCCGGAATTTCCTGATTCGCGATCCGCTTGACGTGCCGGACTCCCATCGGCAGAGGGCTCTTGAGGATGTCAGGAATCCTGGGGAATAGCTGCAGGGCCTTCTGCACCTGGGAATCACCTTTAGTGGCCACTTCGTTTCCCGCCGTAAGCCCGAAAAGAAGATTGAAAACCTCCGTCTTGATCCGGAGCTTCAGGTAGTCTTGATCCTGAACCCAATATTGCAAGGGTACGCGGACCTGCTGGCTCGACAGGAAGTTCCGGAATTCGGACAGCACGTGGGCATCGGGTTCGAACGATTTATTCACGTCGGTATTGTAGGTGAGGTATTGCGAGGCGAAGTCGGTAAAGGCTCCCCGCTGGTTCAGGAACGAGACCCAGGGATCAAGCTCGCCGCCCGGAATGGCGACATCGGGGTCTATGCCTCCCCCGGCGGAAACGGCTCTGCCGTTGTCGGTGTGGAAATTTGAACTTTTGCCGATTCCTGGATCAGCACCGGCAAGCGCGGTGCCGGGCAGGCGGCGTTGAATCGAGCGCCCGCTGGGGGTGAAATACTGTGCGACAACGAGGGCGAGGCCTGTGTCGTCGGAGAGCGGCATGACGTTGTCAACAACGCCTTTGCCGAAGGTCGGCTCCCCGGCCACAACGGCCCGGTCGTGCTCTTCGAGCGCTGCCGTCAGCAGTTCTGCCGCGCTGGCCGTTTCGCCGTTCACCAGCACCACCATCGGCATGTCAAAATGGACCTTCATCAGCGTTGTGCTGTATTCCTTTTCGGGAATGCCGCGTCCGCGGATCGTCAGAACGGAGGCGCCGGGCCTGAGAAAGAGGCTGGCGACGCCGACAGCGGTTGCCACCACGCCGCCGTGATTGTTCCGAAGATCCAGCAAAAGTCCCTTCAGCTTTGATCCGCCCAGCTTTTCGACCGCGCTCTGAACTTCTTCGGTCGTTTTCGCGTCAAAACCCGAAATGTGGATATAACCAATCTGGCGGGACGGAAAAGCGAAAGCGTTGTCCACGGTGGGAAGGGCGATCTGCTTCGGCACCAGCCGTATGTCCTGCGGCACATCTTTCCCCGGGTGGAGAACGCCCAGGCTTACGGGATGGGAGCGGGACTGGCGCAGCAGGTTGATCAGGGACTGAAAATCGAGTTGGGCGATTTGCTTTCCGTTGACCGCAACGATCTGATCGCCCGGCCCCAGCCCCGCTCTCCAGGAAGGCGAGCCCTGGGTTGTCTGCAGCACCAGCACTTTGCCCGGCTGAACGTAAAGAATCGAACCGAATCCCAGCGCTTCGCCATTCGTCTGTTCCTGGAGGAGTTTGAATTGCTGCTGGTCGAAAAAAGCCGAAAAGGGGTCGAGGGTGTCGAGCAGCTGGCGAATGGCGCCGTCGAAGATCGCATGGTCGGGATCGATGGGGGAAACATAGTGTTCCTGCAGCAGCCCGTAGATATGCGCGAATTTCAGGCTTTCCTGGGTGACGGGGTCGTTGGGAGGAGACGTCTGCGGACACAGGGAAGCAGGGATCAGGAGCAGAAATCCCGCCAGAAGAGTCGGTAGAAATCGTCTCAGCTTGGTGTGCAATCGCTTCCCGTTCCCCAACTTCCAGTATACCCCAGGTCAGGATGGCTTCTGGAGAGCAGCGTCCGCTGCCAAAGAGCGCACCACACCGCTTTCAGGAGGACGCCTCCGGCGTGCTGCGCGCGATCCAGACAGAACGCATGGGGGCGAGGTTTTCAGGTTATCAGTTTCCCGCGGCGGGTGAAGCGCCTGCCCGCAAACGCACGGCGCTCAGCGCATGCAAGGCAGCTGCCGCCACTTCGGAGTTCTGATCGTGCGAAAGCCCCTCGAGCGGTTGGACGCTGGTGCCGTCGCCGGCATACAGAAGGACGTTGCACAGCCTTCGCCGCACGTCCGCGTCGCGGCTGTTCAAGTATGGATAAAGCCCGGACAGAAAATTCGGATTGCGCGCCAGTTCGGTCAGGTAAGCCTGTGCGGTGTCCCCTTCTCCTGACCCCAAAGCGTTGATCATGGAGCTCAGATAGTCGTTTTTTCCGAGAGAGGTGATCGCAAATTCCATGGCCAGCCTGGCGTCTGCATTTTTCTCCGCCGGAGTGACCCTCAGCAGGTCCGGGAGGGCTTTCTCGTCCTTGGCGCGCGCCAAACCTTGCGCCGCATAGCCGCGAATGGGAGCGTGCGAGTTATTGAGGGCCTCCAGAAAAATCGGCACGGAGACCGGATCGCCGATGTAGGCCAAACCCTGCAGCGCTTTATCCCGAGTCTGGCTGTGGGTATCGTTTTCGTAGAGGGACTGCAGCTTGGGGACCGCCGCGCGCGTGCGCAGAATGCCCACGGTCACCGCCGCATCCTGCCGGACGTTCCGGTCGGGCGAACTCAGCAGGTCCACCAGTTTGGGCCCGGCAGAAGTGTCCTGGATCTTGGCCAGCGAGTTCAGCGCCTCGCGGGCCAGGTCTTCGCTGGGTGAATGCGCGGTGGTCACCAGGTCAGGAACCGCCTGCCGCGCCAGCAGAATGCCGAGCGCCCGGGTGGCCTCCTGCGCGGGCCTTGAATACTGGGCGTCCTTCATCACGCGCTCAAGCGCGGAGACGGCCTGCGGATCGACCGTGGTGCCAGGGCTGACCTGGACCGAGCCTCCCTCGAATTTCCTTTTGGCGCTGCGATATTGGCGCTCCATGTAACCGAAAAAGCCCGTCTTGGGGGTTACGCCCGTGTAGTAGCCTTCGATCCCCCTGACCGCAAGCCAGCGGACTTCGGAATCGTTGTCACTGGTGGCCTGGATCAGCCCTTGAAGCGATTGCGCCACGCGGATGGACGCCAGCGACACCACCACCTGCCGCCGCACGTCGGAGCTGGAATCGCTGAGCGCCGTGATCAGGGCCGGAACGGCTGAAGGGTCGCCGGCCTCGCCAATCTCGCGCGCGGCTTTGGCCCTGACTTTCGGGCTGGGATTCTTAAGGTCTTCAACCTCGGAATTGCCGGCCGGCGTTGCCGAGGCCGCCGTCGAACTTGCGGTCGCGGCGGACTGTGGCGCTGCCTTCCCATAGGAAGCACCGCCTGCGATAACCAATAGAATCAGAATTTGTGATAAGGATTTCACGCTTCGCTCCAAGTTGGTCCTGCTCCCCGGACCCGTGTTTGATTTCCAGCCGTTCTCAGGTCCTTCTTGATATTGTACAGGGCTCTCGTAAACTTTGAAGCAGGAAAGCGCGGGAGAGATGCTCGATGAGAGGCGCGCGAAAATGTTCCCGACCGCGCCGGCGCCCGGTTTGTGCGACTATAAACGCCAGGAATATTGGGAAGCCCGTTTTCAGGCTGCAACAAGGGGATGGCTCGTGCATCCAATCAAGGAGTTTTTGCGCGACCGATTTACCCTGCAGCGCGCGAAAAGTCTGTTGATGATGAGATCATTGGTTTGGAGGGCATCGAATGGCAAAAATTGCGGCTTTGTTCTGGGATGTGGGAGGCGTTTTACTGACCAACGGCTGGGACCGCCGCGCCCGCGAGAGCATGGCACGGCAATTCAAGCTGGACTGGGAAGATTTTGAAGACCGGCATGAGCTGGTCGTGGGGCGTTTTGAAACCGGCAGGCTCAGCCTCGACCGCTATCTGGAGCGCACCATCTTTTATCGCTCGCGTGATTTCGGAAAGGATGATTTCAAGGCGTGCATGTTCGCGCAATCGAAGCCGGTCGAAGGCTCGCTGGAGATCGTGGCCCGGCTGGCGCGCTCCGGGCGATATCTGCTGGCGACGTTGAACAATGAATCGAGAGATCTCAACCTCTATCGGATTGAGCATTTCGGCCTGCGCCAATATTTCAGTATTTTTATGAGCTCCTGTTTTCTGGGGGTCAAGAAGCCGGAGGATGAAATGTTTCGCCTGGCGCTCGACCTGAGCCAGCGCCAACCGGAAGAGTGCCTTTTCATCGACGACCGGGAGCTGAACCTTGAATGTGCCGCCCGCCTGGGGCTGCGGACTGTGCATTTCAGGAACGCCGCGCAGCTCGATCAGGATCTGCATGGCGCCGGCATCGAGTTCTGACGCACGCGCCATCTGCCCACAGGAAGAATTTTTCAATCATTCGATCGCCCAATCACTCATTGATGAGGGTTTTCTGACAGTTCCCGGAGCAGCAGGGGCAATTGCTGGCTGAAGGCTGAGCGCGCCAGAACCCGGTCGCATCCGGCGGCGTGTGCCGCCTGGGCCAGATCGGTTTGCACGTGAGAAAGAAAGGCGATGACGGGAATCGAGTGCGTGGCGGGATCGCTCTTCAGATTTTCCAGTAGCGCAACCGCCATGCCGGAGCGGTGGTTTAAATCCAGCAGAATGGCGTCGGCGCCGCCGGGCACAAGGCGATCCTGGAGGGCATCAGGAGCCACGGATTCGACCGTGAGGCCCAGTTGCCGGGCAGTTTGCTGGATTTTTGCGAGGAAGAAGATGTCCTCAACCACGGCCAGAATTTTTGCAGCCATCACGGCTCCTTTTGCGCGCTCTTCGCTGATGTCAGAGTAACAGGGGCCACTCTTTCTTTCGACCCGTTCTCTGAGGCGCCCGTTGAGCATACTTCAAAGCTGGCGCGGTTGGGGGTCCGTTTCCGAGTCGCCCCCGGCCATGTCCATCACATTGCCCCGCATCACAAAAGCCTTGAATTCCTGCCACAGGGATATCCTCACTCGTTGGAATTCATGTGTCGATAGAGCCATGCCGCCGGGATCAAAATGTGTAGCCCAATCCGCTGGTGAAAGCCATGTTGTTTTTGTGGCTTCCCAGGGCGGGGTTGCTCAAATAGAAGTCAATCACACCGGCGTTCACCGAAAATTTGTTGCTAAGTTTGGCCGACAGGGTGGTGGACGTGTCAAACCGATATTGGCCCGTATTCGACAGGTTAGGGTAAAAGTTCAGGTTATGGTCCAGCCGCACCAGCTTGGTGATCTGAATTCCAAGCCTCTCGCCCGCCAGTGCCTCGGCACTCTGGTTGTAGGCGCCGGTGAAGAACTTCTGGTGGACGAAGGTGATGCCGCCCAACACGCTAAAGATGGTTCGCGAGGTCTTGATCACGTCGTGTCCGTAGCCGCCGCCGTAGGTCTGGCGCAGATACAGGCCTTGGGCGCCGACGTGATCGAACTGAACGAGACCGAAGAGGAAGTCGCTGGGCGCATAAAGGTAGTCCTGGCGAAGGCCGGTGCTGAGGGTGTTGGACGTGACCGAAGTGCCATTTTGGGAGGCGTGGGAGAACACCATGGTTAAACCGTAGTTGGTCCGCCAGTGGGGTATGAAGATCGGCGTTGCCGGCCGCTCCCGGGTGGCCGTGACGGTCGTGCTGAAGTTGCTCGTCTGCTGGTCACCGCGCTGGACGGCATAGCCCAGGCTGGCGCCTCCCTTCCAGTCCTGCCAGGGCTTCGCGGTGTGCTCCACGAGCTTGTTGTAAGCCTCCTCGGGCATGATCACGTCCACGCTTGAGGCCGCTACGGTTTGCGACTTGCCGTTCGATGTCACCTGCCAGTCGCCCGAAGACTTAAGTTGGAGTTGGCCCTGGAGGGCCTTTTCGCCCTTGACCATCACCGCTGCCGGCTTTTCTGCCGAGAACGTCGCCACCTGCGCCAGGGGAATGGTCAGATCGCCCAGGACGTCGGACTTCAGCTCCAAATTGCCGCCCTTGATGGTCAACATGGTTCCGGTAATCCGGTCGCCATTCTTCAGAGTCACCACATCAGCGCGTGCCATTGCTGCAAAGGATACAAACACCAGAAGAGCGCATCCAAGCACTTTCACGGTTTCACCTCTCATCGAGCAAAATGGTGGTAGCTCGCTTTCCATGATCTTAAGCTGAGTTCCTAACCTATCAGATGGCGGCATGGTTTATCTGCCGTTCCAATTACCCCGGTCAGGTATTTGTTCACCTTACGGCTTTGCCGCCTATGGCCAGACGGCGGACACGAATCCGTTGGGCCCCCCGGTTCTGCCGGTGAGGCAGTAAGAGTTTGACCCATACGGGAGTCCACCGGGGAAACTCCTTAACGTGAGCCGCCAAAGCACACGAAACAAATATCCACTATGGACGAAAAGATAAGCTTAAACCACACGAAGTGGGAGTGCAAAATACCACGTCGTTTTTGTTCCGAAATGCCGTCGGAAGACAGGGGTCGAGAGCTGCGGCGGTATCTGGGGGAAGGATTCCGTCGGCTGGCAGAGCAAATAGAGAGAGTCCGATTGAAGAAGGGTATCTGCGGCCGGATCATGTGCACAGGATGATCGCGATTCCACCCAGTGCCAGGTTGAGTGGTGCTGCCAGTGCAAAATCGATCTTCGTCCGGGAGGGCGCCTTCACCGTCGAACCCTTGGGGAGCACCTGATAACCCGCGCCAGCGGCGGCGCCCACCTCCGCTCCGACGGCGGCGGCAGGGACCCTTTTATTTATGCGGCCTGGTGAGTCAGCATGGCGCGCAAATGCTGGAAGCTGACCCTGGCGGCGGCCACGGAGTCTCCCCAGGCAGCGGCCGAATCCTGCTCGACGCAGAAGTGCTTCATCCCTGCGAGGCCTGCATACTTGAAAATATCGTCGTAGTGGATGTCGCCTTCTCCCACGGGAACCAGGTGGGCCGCACGCAACCGGGCGAATTCATCGGTCACCGGCGGCAGGCATTTCAGGCAGGCGACATCTTTGACATGCCACAGAACGAACCTGCCCGGATGTTTGTGGAACAACTCGATGGGATTCTGCCCTGCCACCGTGGCCCATCCGATGTCCATCTGCATCGCGACGACTTCCGGATCGGTTTCCGACAAGAGGATGTCGTAGGGGGTCGTCGTGGTTCCCTGGCAGGGCTGAAATTCCATGGTGTGGTTGTGCCGCAAGATTTTGATGCCGAACTTCTGCGCAAGTTTTCCATACCGGTTGTATAGCGCCGCTTCCCGCTTGACGTCATCGACGGTTCGTGCGCGCTCCATGCGCGTCCTCATCCGGGCGCGCCGGGCCGGCGTGGGGGTCCGGCGGACGCCGCTGCGCGGAGGCCGTGGAGCGCCGAGGCTGGTGTATTGAGTGCCCATGATCCGGAAGCCCTCAAGCTGCTTCTCAACCGCTGCGTCCGGCCCCTCGGTGATCCCCGAGTGGGTGCTGGGTGCGCGGAGGCCGAGACGGTCGAGCATGGCACGAAAGGCCTTCGGCGACATGTTGTTGTAGCCTGTGGCGGGCTCGATTTCCTTGTAGCCGATTTGCGCGACCTTCGCCAGGGTTCCTTCGAAGTCTTTCGCCAGTATGTCACGAACCGTCCACAGCTCCAGACCTATCTGCGCTGTCCAATCCGGAGCACCTCCCGCCGGCTGCGCTGCCGCGACGGATGCGTTGCCCACGCGGCTTGCCAGCGCTAAACCTCCGATCCCAGAGGCGATATGTTTTAGAAATTCTCTGCGGTTCGCACATCCCTCTTGCTTTACGCCGTTGGACATAGTTCCTCCTGCCTCATCTTGATGAGACTTACGAAATTGGATTGGCATTTTCTGTCGCGCCTTCCCATCATTGCAGACAGAACGCGTAAACGGACCCGCTGGCCGCAGCGAGGATGTATTGGTGGCCTTCCAGCATATAAGTTTCCGGAGCGTTCTGAACCCTGCCAATGTGCGAGTGCCAAAGAGGCTTTAAGCTGGCCACATCGAAGGCGACAAGGTCGTTGTCCACACCGTCGAAAAGCAGATGGCCTGCCGTTGTTAGCAAGCCCGTCAAGCCGCCTCCAAAACCGATGTTCGAACCGGGCACGCGCCACTTTTGAACGACCTTGCCGGTCTGGTAATCGATGGCTGCGATGAAAGTGCCCAGCGAGCCCACCACGTCCTGTTCACTGCCGCCCAGCCCCATCAATCTCCGGGGATCTTTCAGCGTCAGGTAGTACATGGAGTAGCCCTCGTGCAGGGTGACGTAGAAAAGGTTGGTCTGAGGATCGAAACTGGGCGGAGGCCAGTTGGTGGCGCCTCCGTTGGTGGGTGACACCAGCGAACCGGGAACCGTGTTGTCCTTTTCCGGGTTGCGATCGACGTGGCCGCTCGCATCAATCCCCTTCGCCCAATTGGCCGCAGCGGAGAACTTCGAGGTCAGCAGATGCTTTCCGTTCGTGCGATCCAGAACGTAGAAGTAGCCGTTGCGGGCCGCCTGGATCACCAGCTTGCGCGGTTTGCCGTGGAACATGCCGTCCACCAGCACGGGAGACTGCGTGGAGTCCCAATCGTGCGTGTCATCCGGCGAAGTCTGGAAATACCAGGCCATCTTGCCCGTGTCCACATTGACCGCAACGATCGAGCAGGTATAGAGATTGGAGTAGGTTTTCGGGCCGCGGATCTTCGCCGTGTAGGCCGGCGTGGGATT
>Ga0307373_10006248_pt1 | contig 19053 bp, 17 predicted proteins | sample OX2MG_FD_202534 | JGI IMG/M metagenome (GOLD analysis project Ga0307373, IMG submission 202534) | Soil microbial communities from Risofladan, Vaasa, Finland - OX-2 | ecosystem: Environmental > Terrestrial > Soil > Coastal area > Acid sulfate soil | place: Finland: Risofladan, Vaasa | collected...
GAGGCAGGTGAGCACCAGCACCAGGATGTTGCTGGCGGGCAGGCGCCAGAAATAGGTGCCGAAATAGACGGCGAGCCCCCCCGAGAGGCTGCCGGAGACCGCCGCGATGACGCCGGCGACCACGGCGACGACGAAGTTGCGGTTGCCCAAGGTGGCGATCATTTCACGCAGGCTCGACGCCAGCCCCACCCGGCGTGCGGCGGGCCGGTGCAGCTGGGCGATGCGCCCGTGGGTGCCCAGCGAGGAGACGACGATCGAGGCCGCCATCAGCGCCGCCACGCTGAGCGCCAGCGGCGGATAGCCGGCCGGATTGAGCTGGCCGAGCGGATAGGCGGCGGTGCGGTGCAGGAAGACGCCATAGGCCAGCACCGCGGCGATGGCGCCGCCGACGGTCCCGAGAAGCCAGCGATAGCCCAGCAGCGCGGTGCGGTCATGGTAATCGGGCGCGAGCTCCGGCGCCAAGGCCCCGCTCGGCACGTCGTAGAGGCTCATGGAGAGCCGCACCGCGGGCGCCGTCGCCAGCAGATAGCCGAACAGCTGGCCCTGGGAGAGCCCGTGCGGCGGCGAGAACAGCAGGACATAGGAGGCGCCCACCGGGGCGGCGGAGAGGTACATCAGCGGGTGGCGCCGTCCCCAGCGCGAGCGCAGATTGTCCGAGACCTGGCCGACGAGGGGATCCCAGAACGCATCGACCAGCACGCAGATGGCGAGGGCGAGGCTGGCCAGCTGCGCCGAGAGGCCCACCACCTGATTGTAGTAGAGCAGCAGCAGGCCGCCGACCGTCAGGCTGGCGCCATTGGCCATCGAGCCGGCGCCGTAGAGCACCCGGGTGACGAACGGCAGCCGCCCCCCGGCGCCGAGCGCCGGCGCCTGCTGGTGCATGGGTCCGTTTCCTCTGGCTTCGCGACAAGCGACAGCCGAGCCTATGCGGCCAGATGCATACTTCCAACTCAAATATCGGTACGCAGCGGGAAGATTGCGGCCATGCCCCGCGTTCCCGACCTTCAAATATGCCCGAGCCGCTCCGCGGCCCAGGCCGGGCGCCCGTCAGGCGCGCGCCAAGTCGGCCGCGACCTTCTGCGCCTGCGCGGCGGGCGCGAGGCGACCGTCGACCGCGATCACCGGCTCGTCGGCGCCGGGCGGCTGGAGGTCGGCGTACTGGCTCGCCAGCAGGCTCGGCGGGAAGAAGTGGCCCTTGCGCCGCGCCAGGCGCTCGGCGACGGTCGCCTGGTCGACGTCGATGTAGACGAACCGCAGCTGCGGCCGGCCCTCGGCGAGCCGGTCGCGATAGGCGCGCTTCAGGGCCGAGCAGCTGATCACGGCGCGGTCGCCCTCGGCGAGGCGCGCGTCGATCCAGGCGCCGATCGCCTCCAGCCAGGGCGCGCGGTCGGCGTCGGTGAGCGGATGGCCGGCCGCCATCTTGGCGACATTGGCGGCCGGATGCAGTTCGTCGCCCTCCTTGAACGTCCAGCCGAGCCGTCGGGCCAGCAGCGCACCGACGGTGGTCTTGCCCGACCCGGAGACGCCCATCACCACCAGCACGCCGGGCGTCTGCGTCACCGGCGCGCCGCCTCGGCGGCCGAGCGGATCGCCGCGATCGCCGCGCCATAGTCGGGCGAGCCGAAGATCGCCGAGCCGGCCACGATGGCGTCGGCGCCGGCGCGCGCGACCTGCGCGACCGTCTCGGCGCCCTGGCCGCCGTCCACGGCCACGAACGGAGCGAGGCCCCGCGCCGCGGCGAGGGCGCGCACCGCGGCGATCTTCGGGGTCATCTCCGGCAGGAAGGTCTGGCCGCCGAAACCGGGATTGACGGTCATGACGAGGACGACCTCGCAGAGATGGATGACATAGTCGATGGCCCCCGGCGGCGTCGCCGGATCGAGCACCACGCCGGCCTTCTTGCCCAGTTCGCGGATGCGGCTCAAGGTCCGGTGCAGGTGGATGGTGGAGGCGGGCTCGGCCTGCACCAGCAGGTGGTCGGCGCCGGCCGCGGCGAACGCCTCCAGATAGCGCTCCGGTTCGACGATCATCAGATGCACGTTGAGCGGACGGGTGGTCGAGCGGCGGATCGCGGCGAGGACGTCGGGGCCGAAGCTGATGTTGGGCACGAAGCGGCCGTCCATGACGTCGACGTGGATCCAGTCGGCGCCGGCGGCCTCGACCGCCCTCGCCTCCTCGCCGAGGCGGGCGAAATCCGCCGCGAGGATCGAGGGCGCGACGACGATCGGGCGGACCACCTCAGCCGACCCTGGCGCCGGCGAGGCGCGGCAGCACCAGGGCGCGGACCGCGACGGCGAACCCGTCCTCGGTATTGGACCTGGTGACCGCCTGGGCGGCGGCCTTCACCGCATCGGGCGCCTGGCCCATGGCGATGGCGAAGCCGGCGACCCGGAACATGGCGATGTCGTTGGTCATGTCGCCGAGCACGATGGTGCGGCCAAGGTCGACGCCGAGCCGCGCCGCCAGCCGGCGCACCGCCGCGCCCTTGTTGGCCAGGGGATGGGTGACATCGACGTAATAGGGCTGCGAGCGCTCGATGTTGACCAGAGCCCCGAGCCTGGCGCGCAGCTCGGCTTCGATGCGGTCGAGCGCGCTAACGTCGTCGGAAACGGCGACGATCTTGTCGATGCGGTCGATCACCGCCGCGAAGCCGGAGACCACGGTGGGCTCGAAGCCGACGGTGCGCCGCTCGCGCTCGACCTTGGTCCCTTGCGGATCGCGCACCAGCCAGGCGTCGCCCGCGAACACGAACGCCTCCACGCGCGGCTCGATGAGCGCGAGGGCGGCCGCCGCCGCGTCGGGGGCGAGGCGCAGCGCCTCGATCAGTTCCAGGTCCGGCCCGACCAGGCTGGCGCCGTTGAAGGCGGCGAACGGCAGGACGAGGCGCAGGGCCGCGGCGATCGGCGCCATGCCGCGCGGCGGGCGGCTGGAGACGATGGTGAAGGGCGCCGCCGCGGCGCGCAGCTCGCCAGCCGCCTCCAGCGTCGCGGGCGTCAGGCGCTTGTCGGGCGTCACCAGGGTGCCGTCGACGTCGGAGATGAAGAGGCCGGACGGTGCGGGCTGGTTCACCGGCCCCTCGCGGCTTCCTCGAGATGGCCGCCGAAGCCGAAGCGCATCGCCGACAGCAGCCGTTCGCCGAAGGTATGGTCCTGGCGCGAGCGGAAGCGCGCGAACAGGGCGGCGGCCAGCACGTCGACCGACACCGCCTCCTCGATCGCCGCCTCGATGGTCCAGCGGCCCTCGCCGCTGTCCTCGACCCGGCCGCTGTACTTCTCCAGTCGCGCGTCGCCGGCCAGCGCCTGAGCGGTCAGGTCGAGCAGCCACGACGAGATCACGCTGCCGCGCCGCCAGACCTCGGCGACGTCGGTGAGGTTGAGGTCGTAACGCTCGTCTTGCGGCAGGCTGGCCGCGCTCTTGCCGCTGAGGATGTCGAACCCCTCCGCATAGGCCTGCATCAGGCCGTACTCGATGCCGTTGTGCACCATCTTGACGAAGTGGCCGGCGCCGACCGGACCGGCGTGGATATAGCCCAGCTCGGCCCGGGGGTCGGCGCCCGCAGCGCGGCGGGTGCGGGGGATCTGGCCGACGCCCGGCGCCAGCGTCTTCAGGATCGGATCGATGCGCTCGACCGCCGCCGCCGCCCCTCCGACCATCATGCAATAGCCGCGCTCCAGCCCCCAGACGCCGCCGGAGGTGCCGACGTCCAGATAGTCGATGGCCCTGGCGCCGAGCGCCTCGGCCCGGCGGATGTCGTCGCGATAGAAGCTGTTGCCGCCGTCGATGACGCAGTCGCCGGCGGCGAGGCGCTCGCCCAGCGCCGCGACGGTCTCGTCGGTGGGACCGCCCGCCGGCAGCATCACCCAGACGGTCCGGGGCGAGACGAGGCGCGAAACCAGTTCGTCGAGGTCGGCGGCGGGCGTCGCGCCCTCACCGCCAAGATCGGCGAGCGCCCGGGCGTCGCGGTCGTGGACGACGCACTCGTGGCCGCCGCGCATCAGCCGCCGGGCGATGTTGCCGCCCATCCGCCCCAGGCCCACTATGCCAAGCTGCATCTCGCCTCCTCTGGCGGCATGGTCAGGCGCCCTGGAGGATGCGCTCGCGCTTCTGCGCCACGGCCTTCAGCAGGGCGCCGAAGGCGTCGGAGAACTGGCGCACGCCGTCGACCACCAGATCGCGGGTGACCTGGCCCAGATCCAGCCCCAGCCGCTCGGCCTCGGCCAGGTCGCGGCGCGCCGCTTCGACGTCGCTGGTCAGGCTCTGCCGGACCTCGCCGTGCGCGCGGAAGGCGTCCATGGTCTTGGGCGGCATGGTGTCGATGGTGTCGGCGCCGATCAGCGCCTCGACGTAGAGGGTGTCGGGATAGGTCGGATCCTTCACGCCGGTGGAGGCCCAGAGCAGCCGCTGCGGCGAGGCGCCGGCGCCCGCCAGAGCGCGCCAGCGATCGGCGGCGACCTGTTCGAGGTAGTGCTGATAGGCGACCTTGGCGTTGGCGATCGCCACCTTGCCGCGCAGCCGCTTCAGCGCCGCCGCCGCCTCGCCCTGCGCCTCCTTCAGCCGCGCATCGATCGCCCGGTCGATCCGGGTGTCGATGCGGCTGACGAAGAAGCTGGCGACGCCGTGGACGCGGGCGACGTCGCCGCCGGCCACCTTCAGCGCCTCCAGGCCGGCGGTATGCGCCTCGGCCACGGCCAGATAGGCGTCGATGCCGAAGAGCAGGGTGACGTTGACGTTGACGCCCTCGGAGATGAGCTGGCGGATCGCCGGCGCCCCCGCCGTGGTGCCGGGCACCTTGATCATCAGGTTGGGCCTGGCGACCTCGCGCCAGAGCCGCTGCGCCTCGCCGACCGTGGCCGCGGTCTCGAAGGCGAGCGCCGGCGAGACCTCCAGGCTGACGTAGCCGTCGCGTCCGCCCAGCCGATCGTAGGTCGGCCGCAGGATGTCGGCGGCGCGCTGGATGTCGGCGATCGCGAGCCCCTCGTAGAGCGCCTCGGGGGCGCTGCTGCCGTCCTTCACCAGCGCCTTCAACCGCGCGTCGTAGGCGTCGCCCTCGCCGATCGCCTTCTCGAAGATCGAGGGATTGGAGGTGAGGCCCGTCAGCCCGTCCTCGTCGACGAGGCGCTGAAGCTCGCCCCCATCCAGGATCTTGCGATCCAGATGATCGAGCCAGACCGCCTGGCCGGCGCTCTCCAGCTGGCGCAACGGATTGGTCATGGCCTCGCCTCCGTGGCGGCGCCGAGCTGGGCCAGCGCGGCCTGGCGCACGTGATCGGCGGTGAAGCCGAAGTGCGTCATCACGTCCTTGATCGGGGCCGAGGCGCCGAAGCTGCGCATGGCGATGATCTCGCCGCCCGCCCCGGCATAGCGGTCCCACCCCAGCGGCGCGGCGGCCTCGACGGCCACCCGCGCGGTGATCTGCGACGGCAGCACCGATTCGCGATAGCTGCGCGGCTGGGCTTCGAAGAGTTCGAACGAGGCCATGGACACGACGCGGGCGCGCACGCCCGCCGCGGCGAGCTGGTCCTGCGCCGCGAGGCACAGAGAAACCTCGCTGCCGCTGGCGATCAGGATCACCTGCGGCGCGCCGCCGCCTTGCGGATCGGCCAGCACATAGGCGCCGCGCGCCAGGCCGTCGGCGGGCGCATAGCGGGTCCGGTCCAGCGTCGGCAAGGCCTGGCGCGACAGCACCAGGCAGGTGGGCCGGCGCCGCTCGAGCGCGATGCGCCAGGCGGCGACGGTCTCGTTGGCGTCGCAGGGCCGGATCACCGTCAGGCCGGGGATGGCGCGCAGCGAGGCCAGATGCTCGATGGGCTGGTGGGTCGGCCCATCCTGGCCCAGGCCGATGGAATCGTGGGTGAAGACGAACACCGCCGGCAGCTCCATCAGCGCCGCCAGCCGGATCGGCGGGCGCATGTAGTCGCTGAACACCAGGAAGGTGCCGACGTAGGGCCGCAGGCCCGAGAGCGCGAGGCCGTTGGCGCAGGCCCCCATGACGTGCTCGCGCACTCCGAAACGCAGGTTGCGGCCGCGGTAGGCGCCGGCGGCGAAGTCGCCGGCGTCGGCGAAGTCGAGGTGGGTCTTGGTCGAGGGCGCAAGGTCGGCCGAGCCGCCCACGAGCCAGGGTATCGCCGGGCCGACGGCGCCCAGCACCTTGCCGGAGGCCTCGCGCGTCGCCAGCCCCTTGGCGTCCGCGGGAAAGCTCGGCAGGGCCTCGTCCCAGCCGTCGGGCAGTTCGCCGGACCAGATCCGGCGCAGTTCGGCCGCCTGGCCGGGGAAGGCCTCGCCATAGCGCTGCAGAGCCGCCTCCCAGGCGCCGCGCAAGCTGCGGCCGCGCGCGCCGATCCCCTCGTCCATGCGCGCACGCACGCCGTCCGGAACCAGGAACTGCGCGTCTTCGGGCCAGCCGTAGGCGCGCTTGGTGAGCCGCACCTCCTCCTCGCCGAGCGGGTCGGAGTGGATCTTCGAGGTCCCCTGCCGGTGTGGCGAGCCGAAGCCGATGATGCTCTTCACCCGGATCAGCATCGGCCGGTCGCTCTGGCTGCGGAACGCCTCGAGCGCGGCGGCGAAACCCTCGCAGTCGTTGGCGTCCTCGAGCGTCCGCGTCGCCCAGCCGTAGCCCTCGAAGCGCCGCGTCACGTCCTCGGTGAAGGCAAGCTCGGTCGAGCCCTCGATCGAGACCTGGTTGTCGTCGTAGATCCAGCACAGGTTGGCGAGCTTCAGATGGCCGGCCAGCGAAGCCGCCTCGCCCGAGACGCCCTCCATCAGGTCGCCGTCGCTGCAGAGCGCATAGACGTCGTAGTCGAACAGCTGGTGGCCGGGACGGTTGTAGCGCGCCTCCAGCCAGCGCTCGGCGATGGCCATGCCGACGCTGTCGCCCACGCCCTGGCCCAGGGGTCCGGTGGTGGTCTCGACGCCGGTGGTGACGCCGAACTCCGGATGGCCGGGGCAGCGGCTGCCGAGTTCGCGGAACTGCTTGATGTCGTCGAGTCCGACCGCGGGGCGGTTCTGCGCCCGACCTTCGGCGTCGCCGGCCTTGACCCCGCTCAGGAACAGCAGCGCATAGAGCAGCATGGAGCCATGGCCGGCCGAGAGCACGAAGCGGTCGCGGTTCGGCCACAGCGGCGCGTCGGGATCGTAGCGCAGAAAGCGCCGCCACAGCGTATACCCCACCGCCGCCATGCCCATGGGCGCGCCCGCGTGGCCGGAATCGGCCTTCTGCACCGCATCGACGGCCAGGGTGCGGATGGTGTTGATCGCGACGGCGTCGATGTCGCCGCGCGGCGCCGGCTTGGGTTCGGTCTCGCCCGGGCTCGCGGCGTCGGAGCGCTGCAGCGACATGGCCTTCTCCCTCCCCCGACGCGCTCCCCTTCGGGCCATTGGGCAACGGCATGATCGCGCTCGGGTTCCGCGAGCCTCGTCGCCCGAAACGGCCGGCGCCGCAAGGCGCAATCGGCCGGCGGTCCCGCCCGGGGTTGCGGGATTACATCGTGGCACGATACATGAGGCCCGCTTCGATTCTCCCCTCCCCCCGAGATTCTCCCCATTGCGACACCAACGTCCTGACGCTCGGTCCCAGCCAGCGCAGCCGGCAACGGCTTCGCACGACGAGCGCGCCCTCGGCGACTTCACCACCGGCCCGCGCGTGCTCTGGATCGCCCTCATCGCGGTGGCCGTGGCCACCGCCGGCGTGATTGCCGGCGTCATCATCCTGGATCTCATCCGGCTGGTGACCAACATCGCCTATTTCGGCCGGTTCAGCCTCGCCGATCTCGATCTTGCGCATTCGCCGCTCGGCCTCTGGGCGGTGCTGATCCCGGTGGCCGGCTCGCTGATCGTGGGACTGATGGCGCGCTACGGCAGCGAGAAGATCCGCGGCCACGGCATTCCCGAGGCCATCGAGGCCATCCTGCTGGGCCGCTCGCGCCTGGATGCCAAGGTCGCGGTCCTGAAGCCGCTCTCCTCGGCGGTGGCGATCGGCACCGGCGGCCCGTTCGGGGCGGAAGGCCCGGTGATCATGACCGGCGGCGCGGTCGGCTCGCTGATCGCCCAGCTGCTCCCGGTCAGCGACAGCGAGCGCAAGACCCTGCTGGTCGCCGGCGCGGCGGCGGGCATGACGACGGTGTTCGGAACCCCGGTGGCCGCGGTGCTGCTCGCGGTCGAACTGCTGCTGTTCGAATGGACGCCGCGCAGCTTCATACCCGTGGTGGTGGCCGCGGTGGTGGCGGCGGTCGAGCGCAACGCCCTGCACATGGCGATCCCGCTGTTTCCGTTCGCGGGGACGCCGGTGATCTCCTTTGTCGCTCTGGGATCCTGGATCGTGGTCGGGATTCTCGCCGGACTGCTCTCCGGCGTGCTGACCAGGCTCGTCTATGCGGCCGAGGATCTCTTCCTGAAGCTGCCGATCCATTGGATGTGGTGGCCCCTGCTCGGCGGTCTGGTGGTCGGCATCGGCGGGCTGGTCGATCCGCACGCCCTGGGCGTCGGCTACGACAACATCGCCGCCATGCTGCAGGGCCACATGAGCACGCCGGACGCGCTGCGGCTGCTGCTCGTCAAGGCGACCATCTGGGCCGTCGCCCTGGGCTCGGGCACCTCCGGCGGGGTGCTCGCGCCCCTGCTGATCATGGGCGGAGCCATGGGGACGGCGCTGGCGCACCTGTTTCCCTGGGGCAGCCCGGGGTTCTGGGCGCTGCTGGCGATGGCGGCGACCATGGGCGGCACCATGCGCTCGCCGCTCACCGCGACCTTCTTCGCCGTCGAAGTCACCGGCAACACCCACGTGCTGCTGCCGCTGATCGCCGCCTGCGGCGCCGCGCACGCCCTCACCGTGCTGCTGCTGCGCCGCTCCATTCTCACCGAGAAGGTGGCGCGGCGCGGCCACCATCTGGTGCGCGAGTACCGCGTCGATCCCTTCGCCCTCACCCACGTGCGCGACGTCATGACCACCAACGTGCAGACCGCGCCCGTGGACATGACGCTGCACCAGGCGACGGTGCTGCTGACCAGCCCCGCCACCACCCACCCCAGCTTCCCCGTCGTCGACGCGGAGGGTCGGGTCCTGGGCGTCATCGACCCGCCGACGGTGCTGCGCTGGCGCCGGGCCGGCAAGCACCGCAAGGCGACGCTCGGCGAACTGCTCGCCGGCTCGACCGTCGCCACGACCGAGCCGGACGAATATCTCGAGAGCCTGGCCGAACGGCTCTCCAAGGCCAATATCGCCCATCTGCCGGTGGTCTCGGGCGACGACAGGCGCCTGGTGGGCTACGTCGGCTGGAAGGATCTGATGCGCGTCCGCGACAAGCTGCGCGACGAGGATCGGCACAGGACCTCGTTCGTGCGAAGGAGGCCGGGCGTGGGCGCGGAGGCCGACGCCGACGAGACCGACTGAGCGGAGCGTCATGGCCCGCCGACCCCGAGGCAATCTCTCGGCCAGGGACTACGAGGTGCTGGCCTCGTTTCGAGGGTCGCTGCGCAAGTTCCTGCGCGCCACCGACGAGAACGCCAGGAAGCTCGGCCTGACGCCGCAGCAGCACCAGGCCCTGCTCGCCCTCAAGGGCGGCTTCCCCGGCCAGGCCTGCGTCACGGTCGGGCAGCTGGCGCAGAGCCTTCAGCTCAGGAACCACAGCACCGTCGAGCTGGTGGCGAGGCTGGTCAGGGCCGATCTGGTCAGCCGCTCGGCCTCGACCACCGATCGCCGCGAGATCCTGGTCTCGATCAGCCCCCGCGGGCACGCGGTGCTGCGCGCCCTGTCGGAGGTCAATCTCGCCGAGCTCGAACTGGCCGCGCCGGTGTTCACCGATCTCGTCGCCATGCTGACCCAGGCCGGGTTCGGCGCGGGCAGCACCGGTTCCTGACCGGCGCCCACGAGAGCGTGATCACGGGCGCAGCGGCCTGCAGCGCTCCAGCCGCGTTGATGCCTCGCGGGCGAAGTCGTCCAGCAACGGAGCGATCCGATAAGGCCACGAAATCGCCCCTGCCGGCGTCCGACGCCCCGGCGGCCCGCGGCGCTCCGCCATTGAGCGCCGGGCGCCCCTCAATGCCCGAGCGCGCCGATATCGCCAGCTTCGTGCGCAAACTCATCGTCGTGGCCGCGCTGGCCATCGCCCTCGTCGCGGCGTGGCGGTTGCGCGAGGCCGAACTGCTGCTCTTCGGCGCCCTGCTGGTCGCCGTCTTCCTTCGCTCCACCGCCCGACAGATCACCCGCCGGTCGCCAATTCCGGACGGGTGGGCGCTGGCGATCGCCACCGTCGGCCTCGCGGCGCTGCTGATCGCCGCCCTGAGCTACTTCGGCCTGCGCATCGACGCCCAGATGTCGGACCTGCTGCGGAGCCTGCCGATCGCCTGGGCGCAGTTCAAGCGCGAACTCGGGACCACCAGCGCCGGTCGCGCGCTCGACGGCACTCTCAACCAGTTGACGGCCAAGCCCGACGTTCAGTGGCTGTTGCGCCTGCGCGGCTATGCGGCCTCGGTGGGCATCGGCCTCGTCGACGTCCTGCTGATCGTGGCGGCGGGAATCTACCTCGCGGCCCAGCCGGACCTCTATCGGCGCGGCTTCCTGCGGCTGATTCCGCAGAGTCGCCGCGAGCTGGCGAGCCGGGTCTTCGCGGAATGCGAGGTGTTCCTGGCGGGGTGGATGCGGGCGCAGCTCGTCGCCATGATCACCATCGGCCTGCTGACCACGCTCGGGCTGTGGGTCCTCGGCGCCCGGGCGCCGGCCGCCCTGGGCATCTTCGCCGGACTTTGCGAGTTCATCCCGGTGCTGGGACCGGTGATCTCCGCCGTTCCCGCCCTGCTGATGGCGCTGACCCGCGGCTGGCACGAGGTGCTGTGGACGCTGGGGCTCTACATCGCCATCCACCAGTTCGAGAGCAACCTGCTGCAGCCGTTCCTGCAACGCGGCATGGCCTCGGTGCCGCCGGTGCTCAACCTCTTCGCCCTGGTGGTGTTCTGGGCCTTCTTCGGCCTCCTGGGCGTCGCCTTCGCCGCGCCGCTCACCGTCGTGTGCATGGTGCTCGTGCGGGTCATCTACCTCCATGAAGCGCCCGAACCGCCGAAGCTGACCGGGCCTCGCTGGCTGGCCCGGCTGGTCGAGCGCCTGCGGACGCGCGCCGCAGGGGACAAGCCGCGCTGATTGGCGGGCGTCACCGGGCGGTTTTGGCCTGCGAGGGTCCATCGGAGTCGATCACGTGGCTCTTCTGGGCGGCCTGGCGCCTGTTCAGATGCCGCCTCGCCTGGCGCATCACGAAGAAGAGCGCCGCGAGGCCGGCGACGCCCACGCCGGCTGCGATATAGGCCCCGTCGTGGCCGCCCGAGCCATAGAGGTGCGTCATGCCATAACCGACGCCCATCCACATGACGATGGTCGGCGCCGAGATCGCCATGGAGAGCCCGATGAACTTCCAGAACGGCGCCTCGGACATGCCGGCGGAGACCACGAAGGGGACGTAGATTCCGTAGGCGAACTTGGCCAGCAGCAGCACCAGGAACATCTCCTTGCGCCAGGCCGCCTCGAGCGTCAGCACGTTCTCGCGCAGCAGCTTCGTGCGGGTGGCGAAGTCGCGGACCCGCTGCTGCGTGGCGGCCCACCGGCCGAGGTGGTAGTAGACCACGTCCTGCACGAAGACGCCGGCCAGGATGATGGCGAAGGCGAAGTAGGGGTCGATGTAGCCGAGCGCGAAGCCGACGCCGGCGGCGATCGCGATCGCGGCGCCCTCGATCAGCGACACCAGGGCGATCACCGGATAGGGGTCGTGAAGCAGGGCGTGGAGCATCTGGCGCTGGGACCTGCGGCGACGGCTTTCGGGGCTGCCTGCGAGAGCCGCCGCAGGCGCGCACCCTTTGGAATACCCCAGCCGGTCGGGCGTTCCTTGCACCGGCCTGGCCTCGTTCAGGGGCCGATGCGCCGCCGCGCGTGGCGGGTCAAGAGAACGAGGCCGACGCAGGCGCCGGCCGCGAGCACGCCGACCACGACCGGGCCGTAGCGTCCGCCGGCGCCGTAAAGGCGGCCCAGGCCGTAGCCGAGGCCGAGCCACAGCCCGATAACCGCCGGCGAGAGCATGGCCGCGGCGCGCGCGAACCTGGCGAAGCCGAGCCCCGAGAGCCCGGCGACGATGACCAGCGGGGCGTAGAGGCCGTAGGCCAGCTTGGCGAGCAGCAGCGTCAGCGCCGCGCCGCGCCGCCACGAGACCTCGAGGGCCAGGATGTTCTCGGCGATCAGCCGGGTCCGCGCCAGCAGCGCGCGCACCAGGCGCAGGCGCGCCGCCGCACGCCCGAGCCAATAGTAGGCCATGTCCTGGATCAGGGCGCCTGCGACCAGGATGGCGTAGGCGTAGAATGGATCGAGGTAGCCGAACGCGGCGGCTGCGCCCACGGCCATGGCGATGAACGGGCCCTCGACGAGCGCGAACAGGGCGATGATCGGACAGGCGTCGTGGAGCAGTTCGCTGACCATCCTGGCCATCCGATGCGGCCGCACCCGCCCTAACGGCCGCGCACCCCGTTCCGATGCGACGAACGCCCGGCGGCGAACCCGAGCGCCCCCTGGTCCGTTGAGGGCTCGAGCCCGACGAGGACATCCATGCTGGGGAAATTGCCTGCCGGCATCGGCCATGCCCTGCGGGGCGTGCGCGCCGGCTACGAGAAGATCGTCGCCGAGCGGGAGGGATTCGCCCAGGTCGCCGACGTCATCGCCCTGGAGAGCCCCGCCTTCGAGGACGGCGGCTCGATCCCGATCCGCTACACGGCGGACGGCGAAGGCGTCTCGCCGCCGCTGAGATGGAGCGGTCCGATCGCCGAGGCGCCCGCCGCGGCCCTGATCGTCGAGGACCCGGATTCGCCCAGCCCCCGGCCGCTGGTGCACCTGCTGGTCTGGGACCTCTCGGCCGACCGCTGCGAACTGCCCGAGGGCCAGCTGGCGAGCCCGGGCCATGCGGGCCTCGACGAGACCCTCGGCCGCAATTCCAACCTGCACGCGGCCTGGATTCCGCCGGACCCGCCGCCGGGGCACGGCCCGCACCTCTATGTGTTCCAGATCTTCGCCCTCGACCGGAAGCTCGACTTCGCGCGGCCGCCGACGCGCGCCCGGCTGGTCAGGGCCATGCTCGGCCACGTCACCGCCAAGGCGGTTCTCGTCGGCACCTACGAACGGCCCTGATCGCGACGGGCGTCCGGCGATTCCACCGGCCCGCGCCGTGCTCTAGAGTGCGGCCCCTGCATCCTTGCGAGGCGCCCGTGGCCGTCGTTTCAGCTCCCAAGCCGCACCCGCTCAACACCGGCTTCGTCTGGCGGACTCGCGCCGTCGCGCGCCGCCGCCGTCTCGACGCCGACCAGTCAGCCGGGTTCGACGACCAAGGCTTCGTCAAGCTGGAGGCGCTGTTCTCGCCCGCCGAGATCGCCGCGGTCACGCAGGCCATCGATCCGCTGGAGCGCGCCGCCGAGGCGCGCCTGCGCGCGGCGGGCGGGCGGATCAGCATCTCGGACGCCGACGCGATCACCTTCACCACCCACCTCGCCTGCCGCTCGAACGTGCTCGGCGCCTTCGCGCGCCATCCGGCCATCCTCGACGTCTGCCATGACCTGATGGGGGAGGACGTCAGGCTCTACTGGGACCAATCGGTCTACAAGAAGACCCAGAAGCTCCAGGAATTCCCGTGGCATCAGGACAACGGCTACACCTTCGTCGAGCCGCAGCAGTACCTGACGCTGTGGCTGCCGCTGGTGGACGTGGACGAGAACAACGGCTGCCCATGGGTCGCGCCCGGCCTGCACAGGCTCGGCACCCTCGACCATTGGGTGACGCCCATCGGGCTGAAGTGTCTCGACGAGGCCCCCAGCGCCGTCGCCGTCCCGGCCAGGGCAGGCGACGCCATCGTGTTCTCGTCGCTGACGCCGCACCGCACCGGCCCGAACCTCGCGGCCGGCACGGTCCGCAAGGCCTACATCCTGCAATATTGCCTGGAAGGCTCGGTCGCGACCCAGCGCGACGGCCGCCAGGTGGTCCAGGACGACCCGGAGCGCCAGTTCAAGGTGCTCGCCGCAGGGCGCCCGGCGAGCTGACCCTTCGGCGCGTCATGGCGCCGGCGCCTGCAATTCCAGCACCACCTTCACGTCGTCGGGGCGGTCCTCGAAGGCCTCGCGCCAGTTCGCCAGCGGCACCCGCCGGGTGATCAGGCGCTGCAGCCAGGCGCGGTCGGCCTGAGCCAGGGAGCGGGCGGCCGCCTCGTAATGGCCGCGGTTGGCGTTCACCGCGCCGAAGATGACGTCGTTCTGCAGCACCGTGGTGCGGTCGAACCCGCCCATGTCGAAGGCGACCGCCGCTCCCGGCGCCGAAATGCCGGCCAGGCACAGGATGCCGTTGTGGCCCAGGCGGGTCGCCAGGGCGGCGATCACCGGCGCCGCGCCGGTGCATTCGATGACGACGTCGGGAGCGAGGTCATCGAGTTCGGCGAGCTCGCCGTCGTGGTAGGCGCCGCCGAGGTCGCGCACCAGCGCGGCCTTCGCCCCGGCGCGGTTGTGGTCGTAGACGTGCACCTCGCAGCCGCGCTGGCGCGACATCAGCGCCGCCAGCAGGCCGACGGGCCCGGCGCCGGTGACCAGCACCTTGCCGGCGCGCCAGGTGCGGGTGCGATGGCCGATGCGCTCGATGTGGTCCCAGGCCTTGGCGAGGATGCTGGCCGGTTCGAGCAGCACGCCCAGAGCCCCCAGCGAGGCGTCGAGCTTGACGGCGAACCCCGTCTCCAGGGCGAAGCGCTCGGCGCCGTAGCCGTGCGCCTCCTTGATGCCGCGTTCGGTGTAGCGGCCGTTGCGGCACATGTCCCATTCGCCGCCGGCGCAGGCCGCGCACGGGACCGGATCGGGCCGGCGCACGATGCCCACCACCAGATCGCCCTCGGCGAACTGCGAGTTCGCCGGCGCCTTCAGCACCCGCCCCAGCGATTCGTGGCCGAGCACCAGCCGCGTCGCCCCCGGCGGCGCCTGGCCGTACTCGGCCGCGATGATCTCGCGGTCGGTGCCGCAGACGCCGAGGGCGAGCGCCTGCACCAGCAGGTCGCCGGGGCCGGCTTCGGGCTCGGGCCAGTCGTCGAGGCTGATCGAGGCCGCCTCGCCCGGCCGCACGGTCACCGCTTTCATTCAAGGCTCCTTTGCGTCGGATCGGATCGGATCGGATCAGATCGGCCCGGCCGGCCGGCGAGCTCAGACCGCATAGCGCTCGGCGTCCGCCGCCTTCAGGGTCAGGCCCGCGCCCGGCTGCGACAGGTCGGGCGCGATGGCGCCGTGCTTCAGCCGCGGCGCGCCCTCGAACAGCATGGCCTCGATGCGGACGTGGTCGTGGAACCACTCCTGATTGATCAGCCGGGGCGCGGCGCAGGCGGCCGCCAGATGGAAGGCCGGGGCGCAATGGCAGGAGAACGGCGTCGACCAGGCGTCGGCCAGGTCGGCGGCGCGCAGGAAGCCGGTGATCCCGAGGCAGCGGGTGAGGTCGGCCTGCAGCACGTCCACGGCGCCCGCCTCCAGCATGTGGCGGAAATAGAACGGCTCGTAGCCGTATTCGCCGGCCGCGATCCGCATCGCCCCGGGGGCGCGCTCGCGCAGGTGCCGCAGGCCCGCGAGATCGTCGCTGGAGACCGGCTCCTCGAACCAGGTCACGTCGTAGTCGGCCGCGGCCCTGGCGAAGTCGCGCGCCTCGTTCCGGGCGTAGGCGCCGTTGGCGTCGATGAAGAGGCCGGCTTCCCCGGCGGCGTCGCGCGCCGCCTCCAGCCGCGAGAGGTCGGTCAGGTCGCCGCGCCCGACCTTCATCTTCACCCACTGGCAGCCGCCCTCCTCCACCCAGCCGCCGAGCTGGGCGCGCAACCGCTGCTCGTCATAGGAGGTGAAGCCGCCGCTGCCGTAGCAGGGGACGGCCTCGCGCCGGCGCCCGAGCAGGTTGGCCAGGGCCACGCCCAGCAGCCGCGCCTTCAGGTCCCACAGCGCCTGGTCCACCGCGGCGATGGCGCAGGCGGCGACGCCGCGCGAGCCGATGTTGCGCACCTGCGTCAGCATGGCGTCGAAGGCGCCGCCGATGTCGAACGCGTCCAGCCCGACCACCGCCGGCGCCAGGTTCGACGTGACGATCTCGCAGGCGGCCCTCGATTCATAGGTCGCCCCGAGCCCGGTGTGGCCGCCGGCGTCCGCCTCGACGAGCACCAGGGTGGTCGCATCCCACCGCAGCGTCCCGTCCGCCTCCGGCGCGTCGGTGGGAATGGTGAAGGCGCGGGCGCGGACGGCGGTGATGGCCGCGCCGCCATCGCCCTCAGCTCGCCTTCGCCGCCCCATCGCGCCTCTTTCTCCCGTGCATGGCGAGCCGTCCCGCGAGGCTTCAACGGCTCTCGCCGGGGCCCCGTTCCGCGCCCTCGCGGGGCTGGCTCAGCCGACCCGCCCGCCGGACGCGGCCGCCGACGCCGCGCCGGCCTCGTAGCGGCGGGCCGCGGCCTCGAGCACGCCGCGATCATAGAGCGAGGCGCCCTGGGCCGCCGCGACCTTCGGCCCCCACGCCCGCGAGCGGGCCAGCCACAGCACGAGCGCGTCCGCGCCGGCCCGGCGGTCGCGGCGGATGGCCGATTCGGCGGCGGCCAGGTCGATCGCCGCCACCGCCAGGCGCCGCCGCTGCGGCGCGAGCGTCGCGGCGGCGTAGCGCTCGGCGACATCGCCGAGCCGCGAGCGCGCCGCCTCGGCCATGGCGATCGCCGAGTCCGGATCGCGGTGCGCCAGCGCCGCCAGGGCGGCTCGGACGGCGCGGCGCGCATCCGCCAGATCCGCGGCCGCGCTGACCGGCGCGCTGGCCGCGGCCGGGCAGTTCGCCGGCGCGAGCGCGCGCACATAGGCCGCCAGCCCCTTCAGCACCGCGGGCGGCGGCTCTGCGCCGTCGAACTCCTGGGTGACGATCCCGTCGATGAAGCGATCGAGCTTTCCCGACGCGGGGTCCTGGTCGACCTTCAGCAGCGACTTCGGCCCCGAGAGGTTCGGGATCGGCCTTGGATCGAAGACGTCGTCGCCTCGGTGCGAGGAGAACACCGACGTCGTCACGTCCGCCGTGCCCGGCGCGCCCGAGACGCCGCGGAAGTCGAAGCACGGATTGTCGCGGCCGCTGCGATGGCAGGTCTCGCACGAGAGGCCGGCCCGCGCCGCCTGGCCGCCCAGGGTCAGCGGGGTGCGGAACGCCGCCCGCCCGAGTTCTATCTCGTAGGCGCCGGCCGCGGTCGGCGCGGCGCCGAGGCACTCGCTGGGACGCCGGGTCAGCGCCCGGGCGGCGTCGACGCCCGGCGCCAGCCAGCGCATGGCCCGCAGCGGCGGCGCCGTCAGGACCGCCGCCGCCGCAAGTCCGCAAACAAGCGCGAGCGCCGCGCCGGCGCCGAGGCGGGCGATCAAGACGCCGGGTCGCCGCCGTGGTCGATCCAACGCCGCAGCTCCTCGGCCTCGGCGCAGCCGAACGAGCAGGCGCCGTCGAGCCTGGCCAGCATCGCCCTGGCGCCGGCCGTATCGCCCTCCAGCACCTTCAGCTCGCCATAATATTCGGTGGCGCCGCGATGGTTCGGGTCGATCGCCAGCGCCTGGCGATAATAGTCCTCGGCCTTGGGCCAGTCGCCCAGCCGGCGCCAGACGTAGCCCTTGTAGGTGAGGATGTCCGGGTGCGGGCCGATCGCCAGCTCGGCCTTGTCGAGCGCGCTCATCGCCGCGCCGAAGCGCCGCTCGTTGATCAGGCTCACCGCGCGCACGTAGTCGCCATCCCCCTGCTGCGGCGAGGCCAGCGACAGGGGTGCCGGCGCGGCCTTCGCGGCCTGCGGCGCCGGCGGCGCCAGCGCCGCCTTGATCGCCGTGATCGCCGCCTCGAGGCCGGCCGCGTCCGGACAGGCGCCCGCACAGGTGGCGGCGCGGGCCTGCAAGGCGGCCAGTTCCGCACCGGCCTTGGCGGGCTGCTTCAGCCTGATCTCGGAGAGCGCCAGCTCGCGATGCGCATCGATGGAGCCGCCGTCGAGCTTGACCGAGCGCTGATAGGCCTTCTCGGCCCCTCTGACGTCGCCGGCGCCGGATTTGGACATGCCCAGCATCAGCCAGGCGTCGGCGGCGCGCGGGGTGGCGTCGACCACGTGGTCGAAGGCGCGGATGGCGTCCTTGTAGCGGCCGGCCTGCAGAGCGGCGCTGCCGCGCTGGTACTCGACGACGGGGTCGTACTGCGGCTGGTCGAACTGCTGCGGCATGCTGGGCATGCTGCTGGCCCCCATGCCGCCGGAGCCCATGGCCAGAACCGCCGCGGGGGGCGCCGCCAGACCGGCCGCGGCCAGCAGAACGAGGACGAATCGGGATCGTTTCATCGATTGATGTCTTTCCGTTGCGTGTCCTCGCCATGTCAGTGTGGCAAAGATCACACGACCTGTCACGATGCCACGGCGCGGCGATTTGCGGTCTTCGTCCGATCCGCTCGAGCCACTAGGTACTCGCACTGAAGCTTCACCAGACCTCCCAGAAACCGATGCGCCCACACCGACCGATTCGCGTCGCCGCCCTGGTCGACCTGCCGCGCTCGCCGCAGTCGGGCGGGCACGTGAAGTGCTGGGAGCGGCTGGCGCAGTCCGCGGCGCACTGCGAACTGCCGCTCGAGCTCACCGTCTACTTCTCCGGTCGCCGCGGCGTCGAAGCGCTCGGGCCGGGCGCGCGGCTGAAGGAGCTGCCGCCGCTGCTGTCGACCGCCCAGCTCAAGTTCCTTCCCTACGTGCCCGACCACACCGACCTTGCGCCCTATCACCCGCGCCTCGCCCACGAGCTGGCGGACTACGACGTCATCCACACCACCGACGCCTTCTTCGCCTTCGCCCGCACCGCCGAGAGCGTCAGCCGCCGGCGCGGCATTCCCCTCGTCACCTCGTTCCACACCGACACCCCCTCCTACGCCCGCATCTTCACCCGCCAGACCATCGTGCGGCGCTTCGGCCATGGCTGGCCGGCGCGCACCCTGATCCGCGACTGGAAGCTGCCCGAGCGCCAGGGCCGGCGCATGGACGAGCGCCTGGTGGCGCACATCCGG
>Ga0307373_10006249_pt1 | contig 19051 bp, 20 predicted proteins | sample OX2MG_FD_202534 | JGI IMG/M metagenome (GOLD analysis project Ga0307373, IMG submission 202534) | Soil microbial communities from Risofladan, Vaasa, Finland - OX-2 | ecosystem: Environmental > Terrestrial > Soil > Coastal area > Acid sulfate soil | place: Finland: Risofladan, Vaasa | collected...
AGTTCTTGTAGACGCGATGGCCGAAGCCCATCAGGCGCTCGTTGCCCGCTTTGACGCCCTCCATGAACGCGGGGATGTTCTCCTTGGTACCGATCCGGCGCAACATGCGCAGCACCGCCTCGTTGGCTCCGCCGTGCAGCGGACCGTAGAGCGCACCGATCCCGGCGGCCACGGCGGAGTACGGGTCGACCTGTGAGGAACCGACGCTGCGGACGGCGCTGGTCGAACAGTTCTGCTCGTGGTCGGCGTGGAGAATGAACAGGACGTCCAGGGCGTGTTCCAGACGAGGATCAGCCTCGTATTTGTTGCCGATCTGGAACATCATCGCCAGGAAGTTCTCGGTGTAGGACTTCTCTCGATCCGGATAGACGAACGGCTGCCCGAGGGTGTGGCGGAAGGCCCATGCGCCGAGGGTCCGCATCTTGGCGATCAGGCGCACGGCTTGCAGATGACGAATCTCGGCGTCGCCGATCTTCGACGCGTCCGGATAGAAGGTCCCGAGCGCGCCGATCGCTGAGAGCAGCATGCCCATCGGGTGGGCGTTGTACCGGAATCCCTCCATGAACGACCGTACGTTCTCGTGGACGAACATATGGTCGGCAACCTCGCCTACCCAGCCGTCAAGCTGCGTGGCGTTTGGAAGCTCGCCGTAGAGCAGCAGGTACGCGACCTCGAGGAAGGTGCTCTCGGCCGCGAGTTGCTCGATCGGGTATCCCCGGTACTGCAGGACGCCTGCGTCACCGTCGAGAAATGTGATTGCGCTGCGGCAGGAGGCCGTGTTCATGAAGGCCGGGTCGTACGTCATCAGCCCAAAATCGGCGTCATCAGTCTTGATCTGGCGCAAGTCTGTGGCGCGGATCGTGCCGTCGCTAATCGGAAGCTCATACGACTGCCCGGTGCGGTTGTCGGTAATCGTGAGCGTTTCCGCGTTCGTCGGCTGCGTCGTCATCCAGTTGTCCCTTCGATGCGTTTGCGCAGGGGCGGTTCAGGCGTCCCAAGTGTTCGCGAACAAGTTTATCTATGCGCAGCGCCGTAAGGGGGTATGACCGGCGGATCCCACCGGGACGAACCGCTGCCTCACGCTGTCACACCGGAGCAACGGATCTGTAACCCAGTCCGCGGCCGGGATCGTGAGGGTTCGAACCATGACGGACCCCGACGCTTCGCTCGGGCGCACCGAGCGGCCCAAGCCCCGCGAGAAGCGTGAATGTCATTCCCGCTGATCGGCCGTGATGTGTCCGGCGCCGATGCCCCAGCGACACGCATCGACCTTCATCTGCACTCCCGTGCATCCACCGACACGGGTAGTTGGCTCCTGTCACCGACGCTGATGCCCGAATCGTTCGTCGATCCTGCCGAGACGTACGCCGCCTGCAAACGTCGCGGCATGGACCGGGTCACGCTGACCGATCACAACACGATTTCCGGAGCGCTGGGGATCGCCCACCACCCCGATGTGATCATCGGGCTGGAAATCACCGCGTTCTTCCCTGACGACGGTGTCCCCATGCACGTCCTGGCCTGGGGAATCGACGAGCCGCTGTGGGGTGATCTCGATCGGGCCCGGGCGAACATCGTCGATCTCGTCGATCTGCTCGACGAGCGCCGGGTACCGTGCGCGTTGGCCCATCCGTTGCGCCGGGTCTGCGAGAGACTCTCGGTCGACCATCTCGAGCAGTGCCTCCTGCTGTTCCGGCTCTGGGAGGGCCGCAGGTCGGGTGCCGGTGAGCCTCCTGGTTGTCGCGAGGTACCACGGCGCCGCCGGCATCGACCAGGCGTCGCGGCGATGGTTGTTGGACGCCGCTGGCGACGGCGACGAGATCGTCCTACACGGCTGCGAACACCGCACGCCGGACGTCGGACTGACGCAGGCGCTCGACTCGACATGGCGATGCGCGGACTTACCGAACTCGGGCTCCAGGCCGACGGGTTCATCGCACCCGCCTATGCCCATCCCACCGCGCTGACCGCGGCGCTTTGCGCACGACGCCTGGGCTGGTGGGCGACGAGGACGCGCCTCCACCGGGATGGGTCCAGCCGGCGCCTGTGGGCTGTGGGCCTCGGCGCCTCCACCGCGTCCCGGCGCATCACCAGTCCTGCTGCGGCCAGGTCGGCGGTCCGGCTTGCGCGGCCGCTGGCGGCGGTCCGGCTGGATCTCCACGCCGCGGACTTGGCGCATTCCGGTCTGCGACACGCCGTAGCCGCGCTGATCTGCGCACTACTCGCCGACGGGCGGCACGTGACCACACACGCGGCGCTCGTTGCATCCACCTGCGCGCCCGTGCGCGTGGGACACCGATGATCCGGGCTGACCGGGTCCGCGGACGCCGTTTGCAACGGGGGATTCCGACACCGGCGGCGAACACTGGTACCATCGCATGGTCTGCCTACGGGCGGACACCTGGCTTATGCCGCATGACCGAGCCGGCCGGAGCGCCACGCCGCGTTCCCCGGCACCACAACATTTATTTACGGAGGACCCGTGGCCGAGCACGAAAGCTCACTGGCCGTGCTGGTCGATTTCGAGAACATGGCGCGCCCCGGCATCAAGGGGCGCGGCGATTTCGATATCCACCTAGTACTCGACCGTCTCGCAGACAAGGGGCGCGTGCTCGTCAAGCGCGCCTACGCCGACTGGAGCCGCTACCGCGACGCGCGGCACGAACTCCAGAACGCCGGACTCGAGTTGATCGAGATGCCATCCGCCCGTGAGGGCGCCAAGAACCGCGCCGACATCAAGATGGCCGTTGACGCGATGGAGCTCGCGTTCAGTCGCGAGCACCTCGATACGTTCGTCATCGTGTCGGGCGACAGCGATTTCACCCCGCTGGTCGGGAAACTGCGCGAGCTCAACAAGCGCGTCACCGGTATGGGCAACCGCGACTCCACCAGCGAGTTGCTGATCGCCAACTGCGACGAGTTCATCTTCTATGACAGTCTCGCCGCAGCGGCCAAGCGCACGGCCGGTGTCAGCTTCGACCCGACCGAGATGCTCCGCCAGACCCTGACCGCGTTGCAGCGCGAGGGCACCGAATGGCCGCTGGCAAGCGTCGTCAAAGACTCGATGCGGCGCAAGAATCCGGCCTTTGACGAGTCGGACATCGGATACTCGACGTTCTCGAAGTTCCTGGAGGTCCAGGGCGAGAAGGGCATCATCCGGCTGCAGTCCGATCCCCGCTCGGGCACGTATCGGGTCGAGCTTGCAAATTCGGCCGCGGGCACACCGGCCCCACCGGCCGCCATCGAGGCAGGCGGCGACACCGAGGCCACCTCGACCCGCCGGCGTCGACGGCGTCGCCGCGGCGAAGCGGGCGAGGCACCTGCTCCGACCGCCGAGTCGGCAGAGGTCTTCGAGTTCGTCGTTGACACCACCACCCAGGTCGACCCCACCGAGCTTCCGCCGCTGGATCAACCGATCTCCTACGAGGACATGATCCTGCTCGGACCGGAGCTCGGTGACGACGTTCCCGAACTGGTCGAGGCCAGCGATCGCACCGAGACATTCGCGACGGCCGGCGAGGCAGACGGCACCACGACCCGCCGGCGGCGACGGCGACGCGGCGGCGCCACCCCGACAGACGAGGGTACCGACGCAGCTGCGCCGGTCGACGCGCCACCGGCCGACGAAGCGGAGTCCGTGACCACCGGGTCGGTCGTCGAACCGGCCGCCGGGGCCGACGAGCCGACGAACCGGCGGCGGCGGCGCACGGCCCCGGCCGAGCAGACGCCCGTGGACGTGCCCGAGGTGGTTTCCGTGGCACCGGAGCCCGTGATCGAGGTCGTGGTCACCGCCGAGGGCGCTGTCACCAGTGCCGACGATGCGAGCGCGCCGGCAAGCTCACGCCGCGTGCGCCGCGGTCAGCGCAGTCCCGCGCTGCTCGCCGAGGAGGCACCCGTCGCCGAAGCGCCCGTGCCCAAGCGGCGCACGCGCAAGGCCGCCCCGAAGGCCGAGGCCGCCCCGGTCGCCGAGGCACCCGCCGAGGCACCCACGCCCAAGCGGCGCACGCGCAAGGCCGCCCCGAAAGCCGCCGCGGAGTAGCTCAGCCCATCACACCACCGATCGGAACCACCGACCGGTGGTGTGGGCGTGGTCTACGTCGCCGGAGTGTCGGCGGGGGTCCCCGCCACGCCGACCCCAATTGGGCAGGTGACGCCGGTACCGCCAAGCCCGCAGTACCCGTTGGGCACCTTCGACAGGTACTGTTGGTGGTAGTGCTCGGCGTAGTAGAATGGGCCGGCGGGCACGATTTCCGTCGTGATCGCCCCGAACCCCGCAGCGCTGAGGCGCGCCTGGTACGCCGCGCGCGACTGCTCGGCAGCCTGTCGCTGGACGTCGGAGAAGGTGTAGATCTCCGATCGATACTGCGTCCCGACGTCGTTGCCTTGGCGCATGCCCTGGGTGGGGTTGTGATGCTCCCAAAACGCCTGCAGCAGCGCCTCATAGCTAATCCGGGCCGGATCAAACGCAACCAAGACGACCTCATTGTGCCCGGTCCGCCCCGAGCAGACCTCGTCATAGGTCGGGTTCGCTGTCACGCCCCCCGCGTAGCCGACGGCGGTCGTGATGACGCCTTCGAGCTGCCAAAAGGCCTGCTCGGCGCCCCAGAAGCACCCCATCCCGAACATCGCGGTCTCCGAACCGGCCGGGAATGGACCAACGAGCGGGGTTCCCAGCACGTCGTGGACCGCAGGCACCGGCATCGGATGGTCCCGTCCGGGCAGCGCCGACTCGGCGCTCGGCAGCTTGGTCTTGTCGCGAAAGAGTCCCATTCTTCGACGCTAGCGGGCGAGCCTCGGCGCGTCCAGACGGATCGGCACCACCCGACGCCGCGCGCCGGCGCCGCGATCACAAGCCGCACGCACCCCGACATTGACCTACGGCTCGAGGATCTCGACCGGCTCTTCGGTGACCGCGGATTCGGCCGGCTGGTCGCGCCGCAGACGGAACGCACGAATCTCCGGGGCATCCCGATCCGCCAGCGAGACGATCAGGTAGAGCGTCTGTCCGAAGAACGCGAGCTCGACGTCGGTCCGCGACGGGTACGCCGCCGATCGGGTATGCGAGTGATAGATCGCCAGAAGGTCCTCACCGGCGTCATCGATCGCGTCCATGAGCTGCATCTGCTGACGCGGGTCCATGACATACATGAACGGGCTCGCTTCGGTGTTCGTTGCCCGGTGCACCGAGGTCGCGGCGCCATGGCGGCCCCCAATCATCCCGCAGCATTCGTTGGGGAGGTCTGCGACTGCATGGGAGATCAGCTCGTCAGCGAGCTCGCGGGGGAGCTGCACCGCTACCAGAACAGCCCGCGGTCGAGGGTATCTTCGACATCGTCGAGATCGTCGGTCCAAATCCCCGCAGACAGGTACTTCCACCCCCCGTCGCACACGATCCCGACGATCGTGCCGTGGTCCATCCGCGCGGCGAGACGGGCGCACGTGTGGACGACGGCGCCCGAAGAGATGCCGGCGAAGATGCCCTCCTCGCCAGACAGCCGGCGAGTCATCACCAGGGCGTCCCGATTGCCGACAAGCAGCTTGCGATCCAAGCGCGAGAGGTCGAGGATCGGGGGGACGAAGCCGTCATCCAGACTGCGTAGGCCACTCACCGGATCGCCCTGCAGCGGTTCGCAGGCGACGACCTGGATCTCCGGGCGATGCTCCTTCAGCCGCGCCGAGCACCCCATCAGGGTGCCACCGGTGCCCAGACCCGCGACGAAAACGTCCAGCTCGGGACAGTCGCGGATGATCTCGGCCGCGGTCCCTTCGTAGTGGGCGCGTGGGTTCGCCGGGTTGCCGTACTGGAACGGCATGAATACGCCGTTCTCTGCGGCGAGGCGCTTGGCGACCTCGACGGCCCCGTTCGACCCGAACTCGCCATCAGTCGGCACGATCTCGGCGCCGTAGAGCCGCAGCAGCGCCGTGCGCTCCTCGGTGACGTTCTCGGGCATCACCGCGACGAGCCGGTATCCCTTGACCCGACAGATCATGGCGAGGGCGATACCGGTGTTGCCCGATGTCGGTTCCATAATCGTGTCGCCAGGCGAGATCAGACCGCGGCGCTCGGCATCGTCGATCAGCGATTGGGCGGTGCGGTCCTTGATCGAACCGGTCGGGTTGTGGCTCTCGAGCTTGACAAGGATGCGCACTCGAGGATTGGGAGACACACGCGACAACTCGACCATCGGCGTGTTGCCGATGGTCCCGAGTACGTCGGACGCGATCGGCACCGTCGTGGGGATGCCGAGTTCAGGGCTCATGGACGTGCGCTAGCGCGCCGCCGACGCGCCGCCGGCCATCGCCGGGAGGATCAGGAGGGTGTCGCTCTCGCCGACAGGGGTGTCGAGCCACTCCTGCAACCGGACATCCTCGTCGTTGACGTAGATGTTGACGAACCGGTGCAGCTCGCCGTCGTCCGAGACCAGTTGGCTTCGGACTTCGGGGTGGGCCGAGTAGAGCGCCTCGAGTACCTCGGAGACCGTCGACCCGGGCACTGAAAGCTCCCGCACTCCGCCGACGGCGGCCCGCAGGACGGGCGGCACACGAACGGTGCTCACGCGTGCACCGCCTCGGGGTGACGTCCGATCCCCGCGCACCAGGCGTCGTAGTCGCGGAACTCCAACTGCGCATCGGGCCCGCAGCCCGGGCAGTTCGGGTCGCGCCGGACCTTCAGTTCGGTAAATGACATGCCTAGCGCGTCGTAGACGAGCAGGCGCCCGGACAGCGTGTCGCCGATGCCCAGGATGACCTTGATCGCCTCATTGGCCTGGATGTTGCCCATCACCCCGCAGAGGACCCCAAGCACCCCCGCCTCGCCGCACGACGGGGCGAGATCCGGCGGCGGCGGCTCCGGGAACAGGCACCGGTAGCACGGCCCCTCGTACGGGATGAACACCGACGCGTGGCCCTCGAAGCGCAAGATGCTCGCGTGCACCAGCGGCGTACGCGTCATCAGCGAGGCATCGGCCAGCAAGTAGCGCGTCGGGAAGTTGTCCGCGCCGTCGACGATCACGTCGTAGTCGGCGATGATGTCAAGCACGTTGTCCCGGTTGATGCGGGTCGCGTGGACGTTGACCTTCACGTCCGGGTTGAGGGCCTCGATCGCGATCTTGGCCGACTCCGCCTTCAGCATCCCCACCCGGTCGGTGGTGTGGATGATCTGCCGCTGCAGGTTGCTGGCGTCGACCACGTCGTCGTCGACCAGACCGATCGTCCCGACGCCCGCGGCAGCTAGGTAGTACGCGGCCGGGGATCCGAGGCCGCCCGCGCCGATCAACAGCGCCTTGGCGCCGAGCAGCTTGAGCTGGCCCTCTTCCCCGACCTCCGGGATCAGGGTGTGGCGGCTGTAGCGCGCACGCTGCTGCGGGGTCAGCGTCTGCGGGACGACATAGTCGTGACCGGACTGCTTCCACCGCGTAAAGCCGCCAGCCAGGCTCTCGACGTGCTCATACCCCATCTCTCGCACGTTGCGCGCCGCGAGCAGCGACCGGAAGCCGCCCGCACACACCAGCACGATGGGCTGGTCGGGGGTGGCGACGCCGGCGACGCGGCTCTCGAGATACCCTCGAGGGACGTGCACCGCACCGGGGATGTGCCCTTCATCCCATTCGGACTGCTCGCGGACATCGATGAGCACCGGCGGTGCGTTGTCGCCGCTGAGCCGGTCGGCCAGGTCGGCAACCTGCACCTCTGGGATCTCAGCCCGGGCTGCAGCGAGAAGGTCCTGATAGGTCTGAGCCATCTGCGTCTCCAGTAGCGGTGGCGGAAGAGACAGAAAATACCGGGGGTATTATAGACTTTTCTTGATCCCCGCAGGGCGCCTACGCTGTGCCGGACATGACACGGGCACCAATCCCCAAGAGTGCGTTCGCGAACGCCGATGGACGCGTCCGCTGCCCCACCCCCGACTGCTGGGGCGATCTGCTGATGTTTCCGACAGGTGAACGGGATGCCGAGGGGGTGCCCGCCTTCCAGCCATATACGGCGTGTCCGCTGTGCGGAACCGTGTTCGACATCGAACAGGACATGAATGACCGGGATCTGTTTCTCAGGGTGGCCTGGCTACGGGCCAACCCCTGGGATGAGCCGGACGCTCCGATCCCGAACGCATCGTAGCCGGTCGGCCGCGCGCGCGACTCGGGCTTCGGGTTACTCGAATTCGCCGAACAGTGGTCCGAACAGGGCAGCCCATCGTCCGGGCGTCATCCCGAGCTGGGCGGGGCCCGCGGCGCGCGCGAGATCGTCGAGGTCCCGGAACTCGGCGTCCGCGTCGACGCGCCCGGCAAGGAGCACCGCCACACGCGGTTCGAGTCCGGCCGACGTGGCCTGCGCAATGATGTCGACGCCGGTCAGCGGGCGATCGTAGGTTCCATCCATGCCCTGATGTTACGACGTCCCTGATGCCGCCCGAGGCGCATGCCATCGTGTGGGCCATGCAGCCGAGCGTCGCGCGTGAGTCCGGGCGAACCCCGTCGCCGATCAGCGGCGAGGTCGCATGATGGCCGCGCCGGGCGGACCTCCTCCCGGTGAGGACCTGTTCGGCGACCTTGTCGGACAGCGGCTCGCGACCGCCGGCCCGCTTGCGGCACGGATGCGCCCGCGCGAGGCGTCCGAGCTCGTCGGACAGCACGCGCTCCTCGGCACTGACGGGTTCCTCGGGCGGGCGATCGCCGAGGATCGGGTCCCGTCGCTGATCCTCTACGGCCCTCCCGGATCCGGCAAGACGACCATCGCGCGGATCATCGCGAGCTCAACTCGCGCGCAGTTCGTCGAGCTGTCCGCGACGCAGGCGAGCATCGCCGATGTGCGCGCGGCGCTGGCGCAAGCACGGGACCGCCTTGCCGGCGGCGGGCGTACCGTGCTGTTCATCGACGAGATTCACCGGTTCAACAAGGGCCAGCAGGACGCGCTGCTACCGGCCGTCGAGAATGGAATCGTCACCCTTGTCGGCGCCACGACCGAAAACCCGTACTACGAGGTCAACTCCGCATTGATCTCCCGGATGCGGGTCATGGTGCTCGAACGGCTGGCCGACCCCGACCTGCAGCTGCTGCTCGAGCGAGCGCTGACAGATCCGCGCGGCCTGGGCGGCCGCGTCCGGCTGGACGACGACGCTCGCGCCGCGATCGTCGTGCGCGCCAACGGCGATGCGCGATCGGCGCTGAACCTGCTCGAAGCCGCGGCACTCGCGACGCACGACCGCCAGACGATCACCCTCGCCGTGGTCGAAGGTGCGGCCGGCGGTCGTGCGATCCCCTACGACCGATCCGGCGACGCGCACTACGACACGATCTCGGCATTCATCAAGTCCGTACGCGGCAGCGACCCCGACGCGGCGATCTACTACCTGGCGGTGATGATCGCCGGCGGCGAGGATCCGAAGTTCATCGCGCGCCGGATCGTCATCGCCGCGAGCGAGGACGTGGGCAACGCGGACCCGCAGGCGCTGGTGGTCGCGACCGCGGCCGCGCGTGCCGTGGAATTCGTCGGCCTACCCGAATGCCGCATCAACCTCGCCCAGGCGACGATCTACCTCGCGCTGGCCCCGAAATCGGACGCAAGCTACCGGGCCGTCGACGCCGCGCTGGACCATATCGACCGCCACGGCCCCCAACGGCCGCCTGTAGCGTTGCGCGACGCCAGCCGACCCAACGCGCGACACTTCGGGCACGGCGAGGGGTACCAGAACCCGCACCGGTCCCGGGACGGGGTGCTCGACGAGTCGTTGCTGCCCGATGAGCTCACCGGGCAGCGATTCTTCCATGCCGGTCCGCGCGGCGTCGAGGCGAACCGGGCCGAGCGGCTCGCTGCGCTTCGCGGGCCCGACGACGCGCCGACCCCCTTCTAGCGCCGCGCCCACAGCCGCTCGTGCGTCGGGTACCGTGAAACCATGACCTCGTCTGATGACCTCGCCGCGCGCCTCGACGCCGACGCCACGCAGGCGCTACGGGACGGCGACAAGCTGCGGCTGTCAGTGCTCCGACGCGCCCGGGCGGCATTCAAGAACGCCGAGATCGATGCCCGCGGCACCGACGTCGCCCCTGACGCGGTCCGGGTCCTGCAGGGGTTGGCCAAGCGCCACCGGGAGTCGATCGAGCAGTTCACCGCAGGCGGCCGCCAGGATCTGGTCGACCAGGAGACGGCCGAGTTGGCCATCCTTGAGGAGTACCTGCCGGCCCAGGCATCCGACGCCGAAATCGAGGCCGTGGTGCGGGAGGTCATCGCCAACGCCGGGATCAACGACCCCAAGCAGCTCGGCAAGGTGATGCGCCCCGCACTCGAGCGCCTCGGCGCCGGCGCCGATGGCGGCCGGGTACGCGCAATCGCCCAGCAGGTGCTCGGCGGGTGAGGACCGTCCGGCTGCCACGCGGGGTCATTCCCGTCACGCCCGATTTGGGCCAGGAATCGGTCTGGGACTACCCCCGTCCACCGCGCCTGGAGCCGAGCGACAAACACGTTGTTGTTGTCCTCGGTGGCCAGGTCATCGCCGATTCCCGGCGCACGTTTCGGGTTCTCGAAACCAGCCATCCGCCCGGGTACTACATCCCGCTCTCCGACTGGCATCCGGGCGCATTGGTCCCCGTCGCAGGTTCGAGCGTGTGCGAGTGGAAGGGCGCGGCCCGATACTTCGATGTCCACGGCGGCGGCGCGACCGCCCCCCGCGGCGCGTGGGGATATCCGAGCCCCGCAGATGCCTTCGCCGCCCTCGCGGATTGCGCGTCGGTATACCCCGCGCTGATGGACCGCTGCGAGCTCGACGGCGTCACGGTCGAACCGCAGGAGGGCGAGTTCTACGGTGGCTGGCTCACCCCGGACGTCGTCGGGCCGTGTAAGGGCGCCCCCGGAACATGGGGCTGGTAAGGCGATGACGGTCCAGGACCCGGCGGCGGCCCGCGCGGTGGCCACCGATCTCACCGACGCCGATCGCGCGCTGCTGGCGCCCTACGTCACCGAAACGACGGGTCCGGTGTTCGCGCTGACGAACCTGCCCGAGACCGTCAAGGGCGCCCTGTTTGCACGCTATTCGCGCAGCCCGAAATCGCTACGCAGACTCCTCGTCGATGAATTCCTGACGGACGCGGGCGCGATTGCGACCGGTGCGGGGCCGGGCCAGGCCCAGGCCGATGCGCTGTATCAGCGGGTCTTGGCCGATTATGGGGACGACTCGGTCGCCCAACTGGGCGGTGCGCATGTCGCAGTTGAAGGCGCATCGAACATCCTGACCAAGCTGCTCCAATGGGGCCGGCTGGCGAGCTACCTCGAGCAATCAACACGGTATATCGCCTATACCGATCGCCCTGGCGGCCAGTGGCGCTATTACACCCCACCTGACGTCGCGGCCCATCCGGAGGTTGGGCCCGCCTACAGCCGGACGCTCGACCGGGCATTCGCATCGTACGCGCAGATGATTCCGGTCTTGATCGCCTACTGGGATGCGCACGTGCCCACCGACGACGCGCCGACCGCGGCACGCCAACGCGCGGTACGCGCCCGAGCGCTCGACAGCCTGCGCGGGCTGCTGCCCGCCGCGACACGTTCGAACGTGGGCATCTTCGCGTCCGGCCAGGCGTTCGAGGCCCTGCTGGTGCGCCTGATCGCCCATCCGTTGCCCGAGGCGCGCGAGGCCGGCGAGCGCATCCTTTCCCAACTGCGCCTGGTAATCCCTGCGTTCTTGACGCGCGTCGACCGTCCCGACCGTGGGCTGCGTCACGCCCAGTATCTGCGCGACACCGAGGACGCGACGGCGGAAGTGGCCCGCACGACGCTGGGGCACGCCGATCACCAGTCGTCGGGGACCCGTGTGCGCCTACTCGAGTGGGATCCCGACGGCGAGGCCCGCGTCATCGCCCACGCGCTGTGGACCGCATCGGACCGCGGCTACGACGAGGTCCGCGCGGTCGTCGACACGATGAGTGCCGCCGACCGGGCCCGGGTGCTGGCCGCGTATACGGGCGATCGCAGCGACCGCCGCTACAAGCCCGGACGTGCGCTCGAGACAACCACGTATACGTTCGAGATCGTGTGCGACTATGGGGCCTACCGAGACCTGCAGCGACATCGGATGCTCACGCTCCAGGCCCAGCCACTGGGTGTCGCGCTCGGGTGGTCGCTGCCAGAGGAAGTCTCCGAGGCTGGCTGTGGCGATCTCTACGCCCAAGTCATGTCCGACAGCGGCGTGCTCTATGAGCAGCTGGAAGCGACAGTGCCGCTCGCCGGACCCTATGCGGTCAGCCTCGCCCACCGTATTCGGTTCGTGATGGTAATCAACGCCCGGGAGGCCATGCATCTGATCGAGTTGCGCAGCCAACCGCAGGGTCATATCGCCTATCGGGACGTCGCTCAGCAGATGCATCAGCGCATCCGCGAGGTCGGCCATACTGCGATTGCCGACATGATGCAGTTCGTCGATCACTCCACGCCGACGGTCGGTCGGCTGGCAGCGGAGCGGCGGCTGGAGCAGCGACGCACAGGTGATCGCAATGCCCGATAGCCCCAATGGCACTCCACCCTCCCGCCCGCGCCTGGGCGGCATGGCCCTCGCCAACGGCCTGCTCGTCCACGGGCCGACGCACTGGGCCGCCGCAATCCAGCGCGCCGACGGCTCGATCGCGGTCGCCTCGGGCCGCAAGCCGCGATTCAACATCGGGGCGATCGGCGACCTGCCGGTCGTCCGAGGCGTGCTGAGGATCGGGGAATCCGTCGCGGTACTCCCGGTCATGCGGCGCAACCTCCCGGAGGCGCGCTTCGCGATCGAGGAACGCGAGGCTGCCTACACCGTCGTTGGCGCGTTTCTCACCGGCGTTGTGGCGCGCCGCCGCTTACGCTGGCCGATCGCCCAGGAGACCGTGTCCGCGGTCGTCGGGCTCGCGCCGGCGATCGTGTCGCTGCGGACCTCGCGGGCCGCGGCCTGGCATGCGGTCGAGCATAAGAGCATCGCCGCCTACGAGGCGGGCGGGCTCGCCGAGGTGGCACGCGCCGGCGAATATCCCAAGGAGCACCCGCGCTGCGGCAGCAACCTCATCGCCCCGATGATGGTGGCGACGATCGGGACCAACCTGCTGCTGCGGGCCCTGCCGACCGATCGGCGTCCCGGCATGCGGACCGTCGCCGGCGTGATCGGGATCGGTGCCGCGGTCGAGGTGTTCTCGTTCGCGTCGCGTCATCCCGAGCACTTGGTCGCGCGCGGGATCCATGGCATCGGCCATGTGATCCAGGCCACGATCGCCACGAAGGAGCCTGAGGAGTCCGAGCTGCTCGTGGGTGCCGCCGCGCTGCGCGAGATCTGCCGCGTCGAGGGGATCCCCACCGGTACTGCGGTCTAAGGGCCGGAACCGCAGGCAGCACCGGATCGCATACGGTTGGCGTAATGGACTGGGACGGCAACATGGCAGGTGACGCGAGATGAGCAAGGTGCCCAATGCCGTGCGCCGCCGGCTGGCCCCCGCGACGTTCGCGCTGCCGGTCGACAAGATGCGCAGCGGCTATTACTCCGATGCGTATTTCACGTTCTCCCGCGAGGTCCTCGAGCACGACGGGCATCGGCCCCGCGTGCTCATGCAGGTCTTCCAACGCGACGACTCCGTGCTGGGCGGGATCGACGAGGCCCTGGCGATCCTGCGGCTGTGCTCCGGCCGCGACGTCGATGGCCGATGGGTCAACGGCTGGGACGGGCTCAGCGTGCGTGCGCTGTTTGACGGAGATCTGATCGAGCCCTGGGAGCCGGTCCTCGAAATCGAGGGCGACTACTCGCTGTTCTGCCACCTCGAGACGCTGTACCTCGGAGTCCTCGCGCGCCGGACACTGATCAGCCGCAACGTGCGCGACGTGGTCGAGGCCGCCGGAGGAAAGCCGATCATGTACTTCCCGGCGCGGTTCGACCATTGGCACGTCCAGACCGGAGACGGCTGGGCCGCACACATCGCGGGCGCGATCGGGGTCTCCACCGATGCCCAGGCCTCGTGGTGGGGCGGCAAGGGCATCGGGACGGTCCCCCACGGGCTGATCGCCGCATATGGCGGGGACACGGTCCGGGCCGCCGTGAAGTTTGCCGACCGGTTCGCAAATGAACTGTACGTCACCGTCCTGGTGGACTTCGAAAATGACTCGGTGCGCACGGCTCTCGAGGTCGCCGACGCCCTGGGAGACCGCCTGTGGGCGGTGCGCGTCGACACGTCGGACACGATGGTCGACCGCTCCCTATGGCACGAGATGGGGCGCTTCCGCCCGACCGGAGTCGTCCCGGAGCTCGTCGCGAAGGTGCGCCGCGCCCTCGATAATGCGGGGCACGAGCGGGTGCGCATCGTGGCCTCCGGAGGCTTCGATCCGGCACGCATTCGTGCGTTCGAGCGCGCCTCGGTGCCGGTCGACGCCTACGGCGTCGGCAGCTCGCTGCTGCGGGGCGCCAACGATTTCACCGCCGACGTCGTCCGCGTCGACGGCCGCCCGTGCGCCAAGGTCGGGCGCGAGGAGCGCCCCGCCCCGCGACTGGCACCTGTCGTGTGGGACCAGGAGCCATCGGGAGATCCCGCGTGATCGCGTCCGCACGCCTGCACCACGTCGCCTACCTCGTCGCGGACCTCGATGCCGCGCTGTCGATGTTTGTCGCGCGGTATGGGCTGGTTGAGGACATCCGCGAGCTGATGCCCGAACAGGGCGTTGAGGCGATCATGCTGCGCGCAGGCAGCGCCGGCATCGAGCTGATTTCGCCCCTGGACCCGGAAGGAGCCATCGGACGCTTCCTCGACAAGCGCGGCGAGGGCCTGCACCACGTGGCCTTTGCGGTCGACGACATCGACGCGACACTGACCGAGCTCGCGCACGCCGGTGTTGAGCTGATCGATGCCACGCCGCGGCGCGGCCTGGGCGGCCACCGCGTCGCGTTCATCCATCCGCGGTCCGGGGCGGGTGCCCTGACCGAGCTGGTCGAGGTCACCGACGACGCCCACTGACCACGCCGCCGCGCTCCGGCCTGCGCGCGGCAAGCGGTCACATCGGCCACGATAGACTCGACCGCGGCGATCGATACGAAGGAGCACCCATGGCCGGACGTCGGCTGGAAATTGGCTTTGATGGCGGCAACATCCTGCGCGTGACGCTTGATGAGTCGCAGGTCGTCGCGCTCACCGACGCGCTCGGCGACGCGTCCGGGTGGCACCAGATCGATGCCGACGAGGGAAAGTACTGGGTCAAACTCGCCGACTTGCAGTTTCTGCGTATCCCGGATGACGGCCCCCATGGGGTCGGTTTCTCGCGCGAGTAGGCGGAACGCGTGGACCTGGGACTGGTCGGGCGTACGAACGCCGGCAAAACCGCACTGTTCAACCTGATCACGGAATCCTCCGCCGAGGTCGCGCCGTACCCGTTCACGACCCGCGAGGCACTGCGTGGCATGGCGGAGGTCCCCGACCCCCGGGTCGACGCGATCGCCGACGCGCAGGACATCCCACGCAGGGTCCAAGCACAGGTGCAGGTCGTGGACATCCCGGGTCTGGCCGCCGGTGCCGGCCAGGGTGAAGGGCTTGGTGGCAAGGCGCTGGGCGAGCTGCGCCAGACAGACGCGCTGATCCACGTGATCCGAGCGTTTGCCAATCGCGAGGTACCGCACCCCGACGATGCGATTGACCCCGTCGCTGACGCGGAAGCAATCGACCTCGAGCTGATCCTGGCCGACCGCGAACAAGTCGAGCGACGCCTCGAGAAGGTCCGCAAGGGCGCCAAGTCCGGCGACGCGGCCGCGCGGGCCGAGCTGGTGCTGCTGGACCAGCTGGCCACGGAACTCGACGCGGGGACACCGGTGCGGGTGGCCGCCGATGACGATGCCCGCACGCTGGCTGCCGAGATGGGGCTGCTGACGGTCAAGCCGGTGCTCTATGTGCTCAACGCCGACGACCCTGGCGATCCGCCCGCGGACCTTGCCGCGTACGCAGGATCGCGGCACGCACAGGTGATCGCCCTCGCGGTCGGGACCGAGCTTGAGCTGGCCCAACTCAGCGACCAGGAGGCCGCCGAGCTCGCAGCCGAGATGGAGCTCGGCGATGTACGCGGCGCCGACGCGGTCGTGCGCGCCGCCTACGATCTCCTTGATCTGGTCACGTTTTTCACCGGCTCGGGGCCGCCGGAGGCCCGCGCATGGCCGATCCGACGCGGCCTTACCGCGGATCGCGCGGCTGGCAAGATCCATTCGGACCTGGAGCGTGGCTTCATCCGTGCCGAAGTCGTGCCCTGGGAGGATCTCGTCCGAGCGGGCTCGTTCGCGAAGGCCCGCGAGTCGGCCCATGTGCGCATGGAGGGCAAAGATTACGTTGTCCAGGAAGGCGACGTGCTCCAGATCCGCTTCGCGGTCTGACCGTCCGCCTTCCGACCGCAGGGGGGCGGCGGCCTAGCGGGCGTCCTCGATCATTCCGGCTGCGACGGTGCGGTTGTCGGCTTCGTCGATGAGCACAAAGCCGCCGGTCACACGGCTGCGGCGATACGGATCGCACATCAGCGGTGCGGAGGTCCGCAGCCGGACCCGACCGATGTCGTTCAGCCCGAATGCCGCCATGTCCCGCTCTCCCGCGAGCGTCTCGACGTTCACGCGCTCCTCGAGCGCGACGACGATCGCCTGCGCGGTCCGCGTCGTGTGCTTGATCACCAGCCGATCCCCGACGCACAGTGGGCGCTCGGACATCCAGCAGATCGTCGCGTCGAGTTCTCGGGCCACCACGGGCGCATCGTCCGGCACGCAGATCAGGTCGCCGCGCGAGACATCCAGATCGTCTTCGAGCCGAACCGTCACCGACAGCGGCGCACTCGCCTCATCGCGCTCCCCGTCGTAGGTGTCGATCGCCGCGATGCGCGTCCGCTGGCCCCCGGGCAGCACGAGTACCTCGTCGCCGGTGCGCAGCACGCCGCTTGCGAGCTGGCCGGCGTAGCCACGGTAGTCGGCATCGATCGGGCGCGCGTCGGCGGCGTCCGGCACAGAGACCCCGTCGCCCCACGAGACGGCCGCGCCCGGCCGAATCACCCACTGGACAGGGAACCGGGTCGGCGTGTCGGCGAGACCGTCGGCCTCGAGGTCGACGGTCTCGAGGTGCTCCAACAGCGTGGGGCCGCCATACCACGGCATCTCGACCGAGCGGTCCACGACGTTGTCGCCGTTCAGCGCTGAGATCGGGATCGCCGACACCTCGCGAACGGGCAGCGGCGCCAAGAACTCGCGGATCTCGGCCACGATGCGTGTAAACGTCTCCTCGCTGTACCCAACCAGATCCATCTTGTTCACGCACACCACCAGGTGTGGGATCCCGAGCAGTGCGCTGATGTACGCGTGACGCTTGGATTGCTCCAGCACACCCTTGCGGGCGTCGATCAGCACGATCGACAGGTCGGCGGTCGAGGCTCCGGTCACCATGTTGCGCGTGTACTGCTTGTGGCCGGGCACATCGGCGATGATGAACCGCCGACGATCCGTGGCGAAGTACCGATAGGCGACGTCGATCGTGATGCCCTGCTCGCGCTCGGCGCGCAGGCCGTCGGTAATCAGCGCCAGGTCGAGCCCGCCCTCGCTGCTGCGGCGCCGACTCGCCTCGGCCACCTGCACGAGCTGGTCCTCCAGGACCTGCTTGGTGTCGTACAGCAGCCGCCCGATGAGGGTGCTCTTGCCGTCATCGACGGATCCGGCGGTTGTGAACCGCAACAGGCCGTACGCGCTCAAAAGTACCCGGCCTTCTTGCGGTCTTCCATCGCGGCCTCGGAGACCCGGTCGTCCGCGCGGGTCTCGCCGCGTTCGGTCACGCGAGTCGCGGCGATCTCGGTAACGACCTCGTCGAGCGTCGTGGCGAGGGACCGCACGCCCCCGGTGCAGCGCATGTCCCCCACCGTCCGGTACCGCACCGTGGCGGTCTCGACCCGCTCGCCATCAAGGAGCTCGGTGCCTTCGCGCCAGGCGTACAGCATCCCGTCGCGGGCAAAGACCGGGCGCTCGTGGGCAAAGTAGATCGACGGGACCTCGAGCTGCTCCTGGGCGATGTACTCCCACACGTCGAGCTCGGTCCAGTTCGACAGCGGGAACACCCGCACGTGCTCGCCCGGACGGATGCGTCCGTTGTAGAGATTCCACAGCTCCGGGCGCTGCGACTTGGGGTCCCACTGGCCGAAATCGTCGCGAAATGAGAACACCCGCTCCTTGGCCCGGGCGCGTTCTTCGTCGCGGCGGGCGCCACCGAACGCCGCGTCAAACCGGTGCTCGGCGATGGCGTCGAGCAGCGTGGTGATCTGCAGGCGGTTGCGGGACGCACGCGGTCCGCGCTCCTCGACGACCCGCCCACGATCGATCGACTCTTGGACGGAGGCGACGATCAGGCGCTCGCCCAGCTCCGCCACGCGCCGGTCGCGGAACGCAATCACCTCACAGAAGTTGTCGCCCGTGTCCACGTGCATCAGCGGGAACGGGAAGCGCGCCGGGCGAAAGGCCTTCTCGGCGAGGCGCAAGAGCACGATCGAGTCCTTGCCGCCGCTAAACAGCAGTACGGGGCGCTCGAGCTCGGCGGCAACCTCGCGCATGATGTGAATCGCCTCGGATTCGAGCGCATTGAGATGGGTCAGCGAGACATGGTCAATGGCGGAGCTCACGCCTCCCCCAGCTCGGATGCCATGGGTCCGACCACCGGACCGATGGCCCGACGGTGCAGCTCGTTGCCACACCGCATCACGCCGCCGGACCGTCGGTGGGCAGATGCAGTCCGCACTCGGTCTTCTCCGATCCCGCCCAGCGGCCCTCGCGTCCCGCGCCGGGCAGCGTGCACGGTGCACACCCGATCGAGGCGTAACCCTCGTCGTGCAGTGGGTTGTACGGCAGGTCGTGGCGTGCGATGTAGGCCCACACGTCGGTGTCCGTCCAGTCGGCAAGCGGGCTCGCCTTCCAGACGCCACGGCGATCGTCGCGGACCAGCTTCGGCGTCTCGCCCCGGGTCGACCCCTGCTCGCGGCGCAGACCGGTGACCCAGCCGTCCACGCCGCCAAGCGCCTTGTCGAGCGCGGCAACCTTGCGCTCGCCGCAGCAGTGCTCGGC
>Ga0307373_10006251_pt1 | contig 19045 bp, 18 predicted proteins | sample OX2MG_FD_202534 | JGI IMG/M metagenome (GOLD analysis project Ga0307373, IMG submission 202534) | Soil microbial communities from Risofladan, Vaasa, Finland - OX-2 | ecosystem: Environmental > Terrestrial > Soil > Coastal area > Acid sulfate soil | place: Finland: Risofladan, Vaasa | collected...
CCTTCTTGCCGATGATGATGAGCACCGGGATGCGCACCTCCCGGAGAGGTGCTGCGGCGTCCGCTGTCCACAGCTCACGGGCGAAGGGAAGGTTAGCGGGGCTCTCCAGGGCCGCTATCAGGGTGCGCACGCCCTCCGGCAGGGACGGATCGGGCGATGCAGGCTCACCTGCCAGGAACCGGGCGACGGCGGCGTCATACAGTCCGAGCAGATGCTCGCCATTCGGAAAACTCCTAGACTGGGCGGCAAGCTGGGACCGGGTGACAGCACCCACGGTGCGCCCGGGAGGCCCGGACAGCACTAGGCCGGCGAGAGGGATGCCGGGGTCGTGGACCTGGTAGTTGAGGGCGTGGAGAGTCCCCTCGCTGTTGCCGAGAACGAAGATCCGGTCACGGCTAGTGCCCGGTTGCTCGGCAAGGGCGCGGACCGCCCCCGCGAGCTCATCGACGTGGCTCTGCATGGTGATGGCCCCGATCAGGTGAGGCATCGTCTTGCGGACGTGGGGGCCGGAGGCGCGCTTGTCGTACCGTAGCGAGGCAAACCCTGCTCGCCCCAACGCCTCCGCGAGCAGGCGACCGCTGCCATTCTGCCCAGGTAGGAGTGGGGAGTTCCAGTCGCGGTCCGTCGGGCCACTGCCACCCACCAGCACGACGCCCGGGAAGGGACTGGGTCTCTCCGGCGTCACCACAGTTCCGGAGATCGTCGTGGAGCCAAACGGCCAGCCTACCTCCAGGCTCTGCCCGTACCGCTCAGATTCATTCATCGTCCAGGTCCTCCCCGTGTGGGCCAGCCGCAATCGGCTGCTCTCAGGGCTCGTCGTTGCATTCGAGCCCTGGCCGGTGCCCGAGCTGCACGTTCCCCGCCATCCTCCGCTACGTCATACCATGCGGTGGACCAGGCCTGCGGCCTGAAAAGTGCCCCCTGGTCGGTGCAGTCTCAGCGCTGACGAATCGCAAATTTCTCGGCGATGCCGTTCGGCTCTAAGTCGTGGCAAGAGCTCTATGACGGACGATCCGCCAGGGAGCGAGGATTCAACATATTCAAGAACTCGGACATGATCGGATTGCCGAAGGAACGCATCCGGTGGCGTGGTACCGCTCGCGTCGGCCTGCTCTCGGTCTGGCCGCGGCTACCCACAGCGTCGGGCTGACCAACCTGCCCCCAGCGGCGGCGTGCGTGCGCCGCCGCTGGGGCGGCTCCTCGAAATCTGTCGCAACCGAGTGCAGCAAAACGGTGAGACGCGTTGGACTCTCTCCTCAAGCGGGGGTCGGCGGGCCGGCCCCCTCCCGAACTCAAGCGTCGTGTGCGGTTCGGTGTCCCATGGGGTCATGGCGGAATGGAGCACTATCGGGTCGGTCCAGACGTATGGTCGTTGGTAAGGTCTGAGGTGTGAACCAAGACGCAGGAGACAGTTGTGCCTACGAATCAAAGCGCGCGACGGCGCCTGCCGCTCTGTTGAGCGGGCAGGCCGAGGCGGCATCCCTGTGAGCGAGTTGCAGGCAAGGTCGAGCGAGGTGCTGTGTGACACTTACCACAGAGCACCTCTGACCATTGAGAGTGGTGAGGGTGCTTGGCTGATCAGCGACTCAGGTGCGCGTCTGTTGGACTGCGTCGGTGGCATTGCGGTCAACGTCCTCGGACATGGACATCCCGGTTTGACGTCCGCCATCTCGGTGCAAGCGCAAAAGCAGATTCATCTCAGCAATCTGTACTTCAGCGAGCCACAGGTGGCCCTGGCGGAGCGACTAGTTGCGAGTGCGTTCCCATCCCGCGTCTTCTTCAGCAACAGCGGCGCAGAGGCCAATGAGGCAGCGATCAAGATGGTGAGGAAGTGGGGAAGCCAGCAAGAGCGTGGGCCGCACGTTGTGGTAACCCTGAGTGGCGCCTTTCACGGACGGACCCTTGGTACCCTGGCGGCCACTGGCCGGGCAAAGTACAGCAATCCCTTTCAGCCACTGCCAGAGGGCTTCCGCCAAGTTCGGCGTGGCGACCTCGAGGCTCTCGAGTCGGCGCTGACCCCGGATGTGGTGGCGGTTCTGGTCGAGCCCATCCAGGGGGAAAGCGGAATCTTTGCCCTCTCGGATTCTCAGCTTCAGGAGATCCGTCGGCTCTGCGACCGATACGACTGCCTTCTGGTGGTAGACGAGATCCAGTCAGGGATGGGCCGAACCGGCCGCATGTGGGCTCACCAGTGGTCCGGCATCGTCCCCGATCTAATGACGGTGGCCAAGGGACTCGCAGGAGGGGTTCCCATCGGGGCCACCTTGGCCGGGCCCCGCGCCGACGTCTTCGAACCTGGTGACCATGGGAGCACCTTCGGCGGCAACCCGCTGGCCTCGGCGGCTGGATTGGCCGTCCTCGATGCCATCGAGAGCGAGCACCTGCTGGAGAATGCGACTCGGGTCGGCGCACGTCTGCGCGACGGGATCCTTGGCCTTCGGTCGGACGGGTTGCCGGTTCTTGAGGTGCGGGGGCGCGGATTAATGCTGGCGGTCGGCCTGCGGACCCCGATCGCGGCTGCTGTGGCCGATGCCGCTATCGACGCCGGCCTGTTGGTCAACGCCATCGGGCAGCGCACCATCCGTCTGCTCCCGCCGCTCACGATTAGTACGGCGGAGGCGGATCTGGCGGTAGAGCGGCTTGGAGTCGCGCTCACCGCCGTTAGCCGACCCAGCGTCTCAGCCTGATCGGGAGGCCGTAGCCGTTTACCCGACGCGAGGCAGCTTGCGCCGTGCTTGCGTGCCCTGGTAAGGTCCGTGCCGACAACCGAATAGCAAAGGCGTAGACGAGGACGAGTACGGAGGACGGATTCCTTCTAGAGAGTGGCCGGTAGCTGCAAAGGCCACAGGGATCACCTTCGGGAAAAAGACCTCCGAGCCGCGGGAAGAACCCGATAGTCGGTCGGAAGTAGAACCCGCCGGAAGCCCCACCGTCATCCGGGGCAAGGTGTGATGGCACCCGACGAGGCCAGCGCTGCGAGGCGCTGGCGAAGTGAGGTGGTACCGCGTGGCCGACGACCCCATGGGTCTGGCACCGCCCTCACGGTCGACTGATTTTCGGTCGACCGGACGGGGCGTGGCCAACGGGTCGGGAGGCGACGATGCGAAAGACGACCACCGGTGGGACTCGGCGACCCAGAACTAGCAGTTTTGGTGCCGATATGGGATCGACGTCGAATCAGCCCGCGCTCATGTGCTCAATGGGGAGTGGCTGAATGCCAGGTGAATCGATGGCGTTGCAGGCTCAGTGCCCGGAGTGCGACGAGGCCATCGAGCTGCCTACCGGCACTTTGCAAGGCGAGATCGTGGCGTGTGGCGCGTGCCTGGCCGAGCTGGAAGTCATCGGGGTGGATCCGCTGGCGCTGGCGCTTGCCCCTGAAATCGAGGAGGACTGGGGCGAGTGAGGGAGGTGCGCGTTGGTCTCGTCTATTCCCGGATCCGCGTTGAGGAGAAGCTCATCGTAGCGGAGCTTGCCCGGCACCGCAGCGTCCGCGTCGTCACCGTCGCCGATGACCTGATCCAAGCTTCGCTTGCTGGGCCCCAATTGGATTCTGCAGAGATCACAGCTCTGCGCGGGTGCCAAGTGGTGCTCGGCCGCTCGCTGAGCCATGTGCGGCAGCTGACTGTGGCCCGGCTACTTGAGGCTTGGAGAGTACCGTCGATCAACTCCGCAACGGTCCTCGAGGTGTGTGGCGACAAGATGCGAACCACCCTCGCGCTCGCCGGCGCGAACGTTCCCACTCCGCCGACGCGAGTCGCCTTCACGGTCGCGGCGGGCTTGGCAGCCGTCGAAGATCTCGGGTACCCGTGGGTGGTGAAGCCGAACACTGGCTCCTGGGGACGGCTCCTGGCGCGGGTTAACGATCGAGACGCAGCGGAGGCCGTCCTGGAGCACAAGGCACTGTTAGGTGGCTCGTTGCACCGGGTGCTCTACCTGCAGCAGTACGTGGACAAACCGGGCCGTGACATCCGAGCCTTCGTGATCGGGGGCAGCACTGTGGCCGCCATCGGGCGGCGCTCCGAGCACTGGGTCACCAACACCGCTCGTGGCGCGGTGGCCGAGGCCGTCCCCGTCTCGGCTGAGCTGGACCAACTCTGTCGCCGAGCGGCGGTCGCTGTGGGGGGCGGGAACTTGGCGATCGACCTGCTCGAAGCCCCGGACGGACTCTTAGTCAATGAGGTGAACGCGACCATGGAGTTCCGCAACAGCGTGGCTCCCACCGGGATCGACATCCCGGGCCTCTTGGTCGCCGACGCCCTCCGCTGGGCGGCTTCGTGACTCTCCGAGTAAGCGTGGTGGCTGGCGCTGGCTACGTTGGGGGGGAGTTGGTGCGACTCCTGCTCGGGCACCCGGAAGTCGTCCTTGGGCAGATTACTTCTGACTCGCACCCGGGTCGGGTCATCGCCACAGTGCACCCCAATCTGCGCCACTTTCCCGCGCTCCGCTTTGCCAAGCCTGCCGACCTGGACATCTGCGACGTGCTCATCGTGGCTGACCGGGAGCCAAGCCTTGGCCGGACTCTGGCGGAGCTGCGGCAACTGGCCCCTTTAGTCATCGACTGCGGCCCCCGTCTGCGGTTTCGCGACGCCGACACTTTCCGCACTTGGTATGGAGGCGCCCCAGAGTCGGCCGACGCGCTGGCAACGGCCGTGTACGGATTACCAGAACTCCATCGGTCGCAGCTGCGTGGAGCCACCTTGGTGAGCGGTGCTGGGTGCTCCGCGGTAGCGTCCATTCTGTCCCTGCTGCCGCTAGTCCGCGCGGGCTGGCCGGTCCTCGGTCCTGCCGTCATCGAGGCTCGGTTCGGTTCGTCGGCGGCAGGATCGCGCCCCGAGGCCGCCTCGCACCATCCCGAGCGGTCGGGCGCGGTCCGGGTGTTTGCTCCTGCGGAGCACCGCCATTCGGCCGAGGTCGTCCAGGCGCTGGGGTGGCCCGCCGAAGCTGTCAGCTATTCAGCGGTTGCGATCGAGATGGTGCGGGGCATCTCGGTTTCGACCCATTGCTTGCTCGAGCGCCCCCTTTCAGATCGTGACCTCTGGGCCGCGTTTCGGGATGTCTATCGCCGCGAGCCGTTCCTACGGATCGCTTCCCAGCGTTCCGGCTTGCACCGGTTTCCCGACCCGCGCTGGACGCTGGGCACCAACTTCTGCGACGTCGGCTTCGCCCTCGACCGATCCGGGCGACGGCTCACCCTCATGGCCGCCCTGGACAACTTGGGCAAGGGCGCCGCGGGCAACGTGATTCAGGCAATGAACTGTGCACTCGGCATGGACGAGAGCCTTGGACTTGGGTTCCCAGGACTGCACCCGATATGAGCGCTCGCGCCATCGCAGCCCGCGCAAGGGCGGGGCCCCCGGTGCTGGTCGTGAAGGTTGGGGGTGGCACTGCCATCGACATGGACGCTGTTTGCACCGACCTGGCCACCCGGACGGGCCAGGAACCGATCGTAGTTCTCCATGGCGCGTCCAAGGAACTGGATCGAGTCTCCATCGCGATGGGCCATCCACCTGTGAGGCTGCAGTCGGCCTCCGGGATCGAGAGCCGTTTCACCGACGACGCCACCATGGAGATCTTCAGCATGGTCTACGCCGGCCGCGCCAACCCGAAACTCGTGGAGCGTCTCCAGCGACTGGGTGTCAACGCGGTGGGCTTGTGCGGAATTGATGGAGGTCTGCTCCGTGGACCCGAGAAAGGAACACTCCGAGCTCGGCTTCCAGATGGCCGCGAGCAGGTGATTAGAGGGGACCGCTCCGGCACGGTGGCGGCCGTAAATGGGAACCTGCTCCATCTGCTTCTGGACGGTGGGTATGTGCCGGTGCTTAGTCCGCCGGCGCTGTCGGATCACGGGCGGGCAATGAACGTGGACGGGGACCGGGCCGCCGCCCAGGTTGCGATGGCTCTCGGCGCGGAGACGCTGGTCATCCTGAGCGACGTTCCGGGGCTTTTGCTGGATCCGGCGAATCCCGACTCAATCGTGAGCGACGTCCGTCCTCATGAGATCGGTCGGGCGATGGAGGTGGCTCGGGGAAGGATGCGGGTGAAGGTGATGGCGGCCCGGGAAGCACTCAAGGGCGGCGTATCCCGGGTGGTGGTCGGGGACGGGCGTGTTGCCCGTCCTGTCGAGCTGGCTCTGCGCGGTGGCGGGACGGTATTCCGGCGTCGGGGTGTGGCCCGAGCAGGTCGGTGACAGTCCCCCCCGCCAGCGACTCGGCTGCCCGGGGCAGCTCGTGCACTCGAGCGGCGGCACCCGATGCCGCCAGCCCGGAGGAACTGGACTTGCTGATGCAACTGGTCGCCATCCCGAGCTTCTCCGGGGAGGAGCAGCGGGCTGCGGCCTGGCTGGTGAGCCGCCTGGAAGCCCTGGGGGTTGAATCCACAGTTGACGAGGTTGGCAATGTCGTGGCAGTCATCGCACCCAGTGCTTCCGAGTCGGTCGACGGCGACATCTACCTGCTGGGCCACCTGGACACCGTCGACGGATTCTGGCCCCCCACACTCGTCGAAGGCCGGCTGTCGGGTCGTGGCAGTTCGGATGCCAAGGGTCCGCTCGCTGCCTTCATCGCTGCCGCCGTACGGGCTCGAGTTGACGGCCGGCTCCGCCGGCGCGTTCACATCTTGGCCGCAGTGGAGGAGGAAACGTCGTCCCGCGGTGCGGCGCACCTGGCGCGGACCCTTCTGGCTCCGGTCTTCCTCGTAGTCGGTGAGCCCTCCGGGTGGGACCATCTGGTGCTTGGCTACCGAGGCTCAGCTCACGTCTCGATACGAGTCGAGTGCGCCGCTGGCCACAGCTCTCGTCCCGACGCCACGGCCGCCGAGCTCGCAGTGGGCGCCTGGGCAGCGGTTGAACAGCTGTCTGACAAGCTGAATGGCGGGGCCGTGGGATTCAACGCTCTGAACGCCCACCTGCTTGGCATCGAGTCCGGCAGTGACGGCCTGGTCGACTTTGCCACCCTGCACATAGGCTTCCGGCTGCCGGCGCGGATTCCGGGGTCCGTACTCATGGAGACACTCGGTCAACTGGACCACGTCACCATGCAGATGAGCCGACTGGGTGATGCGGTGCTGGTGCCCCGTACCGGTCCTCTGCCCACCGCCTTCGCGACCGCGATTCGTCAGCACAGGATGCTACCCGTTTGGCAACGGCGGCTCGGTACTTCAGACCTAAACGTCGTCCTTCCCAAATGGCGGTGCCCGGCCGTGGTATATGGGCCGGGGAGCGCCGAGCTGGACCACACTCCATACGAATCATTGGAGATCAACGACTACGGTCGAGCGATCCACGTACTGACATCGGTCCTCATCGGGCTCTGAGCGGCTGCGATCCATCGCCGGGGTTGATCGGCTAGCCGCCTGCATGTTCTTTACCCACAATCTTCATTTACGCATGTTGGATTAACACCGTCAGGCAAAGGGCTGGCCTCGTCTTCGACGCACCTCTTCTAATCGGCGGAGGCGTTCGCTATCGCGGCCAGGACTTGCGACACAGCTGGCCTCTCACCTGCCGGCTCAGGCTTCCTGAGCGCCGTAGTCGCCGTTTCCTCTGGAGGAGAACTAGTCCCCGTGACCGGTCCCCCTTGGACTAACAAACGGGGTCCCCTCACCAGGTCTGCCGGAGAACCGGAGCTACTTCTGGGAACTGCTGATCGAAATTGGCCGTACAATCGGGAAGAGTTGAAGGTACCCTGACAGTCGCCCTCAAGTAGGTGTGCGAGCAGACTTCGAGCAGCGCTAGTTCTTCTAAGCGGTAGCTGACCTTGCGAACGCCACTCTCGCATCAACAAACATGAGGTCGCCACCCACGGTGGCGGTCAGCGCCCTGGAGTCACGGACCCCGCCAGACCAGGGAGGGCGATCCGCTTCAGCGAGTCAGGAAGGGCTCTCCTAACAGACGCCACTTTGGACTACCTCCAATCTTCCGGAATCGGCGTCCAGCTCCGCCAAGACACCGCGCGGGAGTGTCGCGATGTGCCGACCGTGCCCCAGCGGCAGGTTGTAGATGGTCGGCAAACCGAGCGGCTTCAAGAGTTCACGAAAAACATCGGTTAGCGCAAGCGTTGGTCCCGGTGCCCGCGGGATGCACCCAGCGTGCTCTCCGATGATGATCCCGGCAGCCCTCGCGAGGCCACCACCCATGATCAGTTGAGAGATTCGTTCCTCGATCTCATACGGCTCGCTGTTGACGTCTTCAAAGAAGACCAAGCGCCCTGCTAGTTCTAGCTGCCACGCGGTGCCTACCAGGCGTGCCATGAGGTCCAGGCATCCCCCGGTGAGTAGTCCTGCAGCTCGCCCAGGCACGAGGCATTCGACGAATGCGTCTTCCGGATCTGGCCGGACGACGAATGGATCCCGCGACATCAAAGCCATTCGATAGCCGCCCAACGTGTAGTCTGAGGCCCTTCCCAGGGCCGCGACGGTTGGGCCATAGAAGGTGACCCACCCAGCACTGCGCTCAATGACCGCGTGAAGCACGGTGACCGCTGAAAAGCCGACGAATATCTTGGCGGGCGCTCTACGAAGTCGCAAGAGCCGCGCCGGCTCCATCGCCATCGCCGTCCGAAGGGCTCCGCAGCCTCCCTCCAGGCATATGACCGCGTCTATGTCTGGTCGCTCGAGCATGGTTAGGAGATCGTCAGCCCGAGATTCGTCGTCGCCAGCGAGATAGCCTCTCACCTCACTTGCGTGCGGCGCTAACTCGACCGAAAAGCCCTCCTGTTGCAGCCACTGCATGCCTCTCTCGGCCGCAGACGGTTCAGCCGCTGGGCTACAGGGCGCCACCACGCCGATACGCATTCCACTCTGGAGGCGAGGCGGTCGACGGTACGAACCGCCAACCGCCTCACGGGTCTGTTCTGTGGCCACGGCAGGCAGAGGTCCTCAGCCGACTAGTCGCTCCATCCTTCAGCGGTGAGATTGAGGAGAGGATCTTGCGGGAGCACTCCCTTCATCTTGGTGCTGATCGCCGAAATCTGATAATACGGCTCTGGCATCCACAAGACCGGGAGGTTTTTCGCCATATAGACTTCGAGTTCGTGCATGGGGGCTAACCCGCTCTTGGTGAGTGTCGCCTGCATCAACGAGTTCGCTTCAGAACTGGAGTAGTATCCGGCGTTTAGGAACGATCCTGAGCCGAAGGGAACCGAGACATTCGGGTACGACGCGGGGAAGTAGGTCCAGCCGCTACCCCAGTACCCAAGAGCCCAAGAGCACGTGCTCGGCTTGGAGCGGTCGCAAGCGACGCTTACGTTCCCCACCACTGTACCGAATGGCGCCTGATCGAGCTCAAGTTCGATCCCGGCCGCTGCGAATGACGACTGTAATACGGATACCTCAGCTGTGATCGTCGCAGTCCCGGATGCGTATTGAAGTGGAATCACTAGTCGGGTCCCCTTGGCTATACCCTTTCCACACTCAGACGAACTGACTCCTGGACGCGCACAGGTGTCCACCCCGGCAGCACTCCTGTGCCACCCGTGGGAAGTGAGGAGTGCCTTGGCAGTGGCCGGGCTATAGGAGTACGTAGACTTCGCCACCGACGACGTTAGGAGAGGCGTTGGAGGAAGCGCCGGGATCACGCTGTCAGTCGCATACGCGAGACCGTGGAAGATAGATTTGATGAATGCTGGCTGATCGATGAGGTGCTGCATCGCCTGACGCACGTACAGCTGCGAGAACACCTTGCCCAGCTTGGGATTGGCAAAGTTCACCGAGAGGTAGTTGAATCCCCAAGTCGCCCATGAGGCGATCTTGTAGCCGTGCGACTTGAGATAGGAATCCTGGCTAACGTCCTGATAGGGCACGTAGCCATAATCGATGTCGCCCGCTCGTAGTGCATCGTATTCCGCCGAATCGCTTGCAAAGGGGATTTCCTCTAGCTTCGCCAGCTTCGGTCTGGGTGACCCCGAATATGCGGTGTTCGGGGAAAAGGCGACGTACGAAGTCGTTGCAGAGTAGGCAGACATTCGCCACGGGCCATCGACCGTCCTCCAGAGGGGATTGGTGCTGTAGGTGGCGAGGTTGCTTGACTGAGCGTTTAGAAAGTCGTAGACACTCGCCGCTCCCGAGGGCGTCATGTCGTAGTTGCCGATAGCTCCGCCCGTTGAAGTTCGGTCCCAAGCCTCCTGGGGAATAGGGATAATCTGCGCGAGTTGGTTCCCGAGCAGGAACTGGTGACTGTACTCGCGGTTAAAGGTGATCGTGAAAGTTAGAGCCGTCGGGAAAGTCATGGAGGACACATTGTCCGGGAATTCGCCGGCCACGTACTGCCACCAGTTGGCCTTCTCTGCTTTCAGCAGATTCATCCAGAATTCAATATCCCTACTCGTGACTGCCGTCCCATCAGACCAGTTGTAGTGGCGAAGTTTGATCGTCAGAGTCTTGCCGTTGTTGGAGTACACAGGAGGGTAGGCTAAACTTAGCTTTGAGTTGGGGATGGGCTTGCCATCATCGCCGTTCCAATAGAGCGGCCTATACATCAGGTACTGGAACTGCATGACATCGCTTCCAGTTGCATCGGAGCCATTCACCAGAGGGAAGATGTAATCCGGGACCGATCCGGGCTGCTGAGCAATGGTCACAGTGTCCCCACCCGATTGGGCCGCTGACACACCAGATGTCAACCCGCCGACAGTCGCGGCTAAGGCGACTAGGCCACAAAGTACTCCTAAGGCTGCCAGTCGGCCCCTTGTCACGGATTTGGTGCTCATATGGTCATTTCTCCCGTACCTTCCATGGTGGTGGATACCGAACGGAGTTCAGGCTGGTCAGCGTTGTTGGGCCACGGACCGGGCGGCACCGGACGATCGTCGCTAATGAAGGGGCCGGAGGAGGCAAGTCCATCGAGGACATGGACCCGTCCGCCACGCATCACGATTTGGGTGTCGCCCAGGTTCCGGATATCGGTGAGTGGATCGCCTCCGACAACTAGAATATCTGCGGCCTGTCCAGGCAGCAACATGCCCACTTGGTCAGAGATCCGCAAGAGCGCGGCGGCATGTGAGGTGGCGGAGACAATCGCCTGGTGGGGAGTGAGCCCACAGGCGACGAGCCATTCCAATTCCCAAAGGAGGCTCTCTGGCGGGTTGATCGGCATCGCGGCGTCCGTTCCCGCCACGATGCGAATTCCTGCGGCCTGCGCCCGGCGGACGTTCTCGTGGTGCGCTTGGTACCGACTCTGAACTTCCTCCGCGACGTGGGCGGGGGTAGCCAGGTGTCGGGCGCGCTCGCCAACGTAATGGTACGCCCATACTGTCGGAACATAGAACGTGTGGCGCTCAGACATCAAGGCAAGTGCGTCGTCGTCCATCACGATCCCATGCTCGATTGAATCTGCGCCAGCGCTAATCGCATTTTTGACGCCGGTTGCGTTGGTCGCATGCACGGCCACCGGTCGTCCTAGACCATGGGCGGCCTCGGCTCCGGCGGCCAGCTCAGCGACGGTGTAGTGCACATCGGTGGGTCGCTCCTTCGCTGAAGCTCCAGAACCGGTGGCCATCAGTTTCAGCGATAGAGCGCCGGCAGCCAATTCCTCTCGCGCCGCCTTCCGCACGCCATCTGGACCATCGGCGAACACCGCGAGCATGGCGCCATGACCACCGGTCATCGCTATGGCTCGACCGCTCGGGATGATGCGTGGACCGACGGCCTGATCGCTGTCTATGAGGCGTTTGACAGCAAAGATGCCGTGGCCGTGGGAGCCGACGTCCCGCACAGTTGTAATGCCCTTGCCAATTAGGGAGCGAGCATTCCAAAGTCCATAGATCGCAGCGAGTGCCACCGACTCTTGGGACGTGCCCGGAAGATCTCCCCCAGGATCGTCCGGGTGGTACGGAATGCACAGATGGATGTGAGCATCCACCAGGCCCGGCACAGCCCAGCGCCCCATCCCCTCTAGGACGCGGATGTCATCCGAACTGGCCAGAGGCTGCCCCGTGGATCCGATCGCAACGATTTGAGAGCCTTCGATCAAGACATCGACATGAGCCCGAGTCCCGTCTTGCGAGCCGTCGATGAGGTTGAGATCCCGCAGCAGGGTCAGCAAGGCCGCTCCTCAGTGGGGCTAGTCAGTGAGCGGTAACAGTAGTTTATGGTCGCCTAGTTGTCAACGGTCGTTCCTCCCTAGCGGGGTAGGCATTTCCCAGTGTCAAATACTCGGCTGGAGCTCACCGCCATCTCGTGGGCTGTCCGTCTGGCGCCATTCAAGTGCCTTCAAAGCGCTAGTCTATGAGCGTAGGCGTCACGCTATCCGTGGAGGTAATAATGACCCGAACGCACCCGGAGGACCGCCTGGGTACGACCGCCGATTCTTCATTCAGGCCCGAGGCACCAGGGTGGGTTGGGCCCCGCGTCCGCGAAGCTCGCCACCGGCGCGGGCTGTCGCAGGCGGACGTGGCAGCCGCGACCGGAATCTCCGAGTCCTTCATCCGACTACTCGAGCGCGGCCGGACGGATATCTCCCTCAGTCGGCTCCTGGCGGTGTGCAGTGCTGTGGGAGTGGCCCCAAGTGAGCTGATTCGCGACGCCTATTCGTCAGTTATCCAAATAGCGCGGCGGGAGGAGCGGATAGACGCGCCGGGACGCGAGAGCGGCGTACAGCTCAAGCTCCTCTTTCCGGCCGGCGAGTCAGCGCTTGAGCCAGCTCTGTTCGAGCTTGAGCCTGGAGTAGCGATGCAGAAGGCTCTACTCCACCGTGGCAGAGAGTTCGTCTTCGTACTGGAGGGTGAAGTTCGCCTTGAGGTGGGCGCAGCGAAGGTCGACCTGGCTCCCGGAGATGCATCCGACTACCAAAGCAGCATTCCTCACCGCTTCTCTAACCTCTCGTCAGCGGACCGAGCGGTCTTCCTGATTGTCGATGCCGGATAGGCAGATGAAAGCTGCGCGGCGATCTGCCGGTAAAGCCGTCCGCTGGTCTGGCCGCTGTTGTGGGGGATGGTGACGGTGGTGCTGGGAGCGTGGATGCGAGTGGGACTCTGAGTGGGCACCGAGTGAGTTGATCTCGGCGAAGTTGCGGAGGACCCCGGAGGCACAGGGCGCGGACACGTATCTCCGGTGTCCCTCGGCTGGAACCGCTAATGCCAGGGGAGGAAGCCCCCCTCCCTCTCTGCTCCGCCCCCGGGCTCCCCCAAAAATGGCCCGGGTCTCTTTTTGACCGGGGCCGACCACGCCTCTGCCAGAGACCGCGATCCCAACTGGAGGGGCTGCTGCTTGGTGCTGCAGGGCTGGCCCTATCTACCCCAACTGCCGAAGCGACTATTGGTTTTGCGCCGCGCCGGGTTGCTAGCATCCGCCCAGAAGTGGGAGCAGTTTCGCCGCGACGTGGCAGAAAGAGTCCCGGGGTGGGTCTGACGGCTGGTCTGATCTCCGGTCGGTTGACCGCTTAGCGACTACGAGTCACTTGAAAGCGAGCTATCTGGGCAACGGAAGTGCACAGGGAGCGCGGATACCCTGCGGGCGTCGTCCCGAGACCGCCCCGCCTTATCTGGTAACCGCACTTGCCATGGTTGTGAAAGACGTCGAGCTCGCGAGGGCTCTAGTACTCGGTCTTGGTGTCCGAATGAAGTGCGGCAATCCCGGAAATGAAAACTGACATCGGCGAAGTGCTTCCCGGCTCCAGATGGAGGGGAGCCGAGGAGCGGCCCAAGGCGGCACCCCTTCCCCTCCGCCGAGTGCGCTGACCGCTAAGTCGCCGCCGGTCGGCCCCGCATACATTCGGTCGCGAGAAGCGGCCGGATCACATTCGCCGGTGCGGGACGTCCCAGGAGATAGCCTTGGAGCTCCTCGCAGCCAACGCGCGTCAGGAACTCGGCCTGTTCTGGGGTCTCGACCCCCTCCGCCACCACTGAGAGCCCGAGGCCGTGGGCCAGTGCCACGGTGGCGGTCACGATGATCTCGTCATCGGACCGAAGCCCGATGCCACTGACGAAGGAGCGGTCGATCTTGAGCACCCGGAAGGGGAAGCGCTGGAGGGCGGTGAGTGAGGAGTTGCCAGTTCCGAAGTCGTCGATCACCAGACAGACCCCGAGGTCGCGCAATTGCGCCAGCGCCTGAGCGGCGGCCTCCGGATCGGCGCTCAGCACGCTCTCGGTGACTTCCAGGTGGAGTCGCTCTGGGGCCAGTCCGGAGCGCCTCAGCGCAACCGCGACCTCCTCGACCAATTTTCGGTCCTGGAGTTCAGCTACCGAGAGGTTGACCGAAACGGTCAAGTGGGCGGCGGCCGGCTCCGCGTCGGTCCACAGCTTGAGGGTGGCACACGACTCGCGGAGCACCCATCGTCCGATCGAGGAGATGCTGCCGCTCTCCTCGGCGAGGGAGATGAACTCATTGGGACCAAGCAGTCCACGCTCTGGATGCTGCCAGCGCACCAAAGCCTCCACCCCCACCAGTTCGCGCGAGACCGCGGCGACGATGGGCTGAAAATGGAGGCGTAGCTGGTTCTGGTCGGCTGCCTCGAGGAGACGGGCCGCGAGCCAGCTCCGGTCTAAGAATGCCCGGTCCAGGGCCTCATCCAGCACCTGGAAACCACCTCGGCTCACTCGCTTGGCATATTGCAGCGCCACCGCGGCCCGCCGGAGCATCTCGGCCGGTTCTTCGAGTTTGGAGCAGGTGGCTACCCCTCCGGTCACCTTGACCGCCGCTCGGTGTTCTCCTACCTGGTAGCGTCCTGAGACGGCTTCGAGCAACCGTTCAACCTTCGATTCAAGGGCAGATGGCGGCATCCCTAGCATCACTACCGCGAAGAGAGCGCCCTCCAGCCGCGCGACCACATCTCCCGGCCGCACTGAATTCAGCAAACGCCGGGCGAAGAGGGTTAGCACTTGGTCGCCGACTGCGCGTCCAAAGGCGTCGTTGACGTGTTTGAAGTGATCCAGGTCCAAGGCAACTACCGTGAATCGGCTTCGCCTACCAGATTGGAGACGGTGCAACTCCTCGTGAAGACCGCGTCGGTTGACCAGGCCGGTGAGGTCGTCCCGCTGGGCCTGGCGAACGAGCTCGTCCTGGGCAGCCTTGCGCTCGGTCACGTCTTGATAGGTGCCGAGGACGGCGATGACCCGGCCGCGGGGATCGTGCAGGCCGACGGTTGAGACGGCGACTTCCACCAGGTGCCCGTCGCGGTGCCGGCGCTGACTCTGGACCTCGACGACGCTGCGGCCGGCCGCGGCCCCGCGGCGCAGTCGGAGGCTCTCTCCTCGGGAGCTGAATTCGATGAGCTGGAGCGGTTGGCCCACGACTTCGGCCGCGCTCCAGCCGAATAGCCGCTCAGCGGAAGGGTTCCAGAGCAGCGCCATGCCACGGAGATCCGCCACCACTAAAGCGGTCGGCGACCCCATCACGGTGGCGGTCAGCAGCTCATGGTCGGCGATGCTGGACATCGGCACGATCGACGCCCCGCTGCGGCGGGTGGCGCTCTGCCGCGGGTACGTAGCTTGTACTCGCTTTGCCCTGGCCGGTCGGACCGTTTGGCTTGGTCCCACCGACAAGGTATCCACTTCGGCAATCGGGTCCGAGGAGTCCCGGACTCTCGGGGCGATCATGCCTCGACCCTAGCCCTGCCCTTTCACCGGACGATGACGCCGTGGTCACGATCTTGAGAGAGGGTGGCCGATTCCCCTTGATGAGCGGCTCCAGCGCCTGGAGGCCCGAGCTGAGTCTGTGAGGAGTGGGGTTATCTCAGACTGAGGAGGCCAAAGGAGCCAGCACCAGGCCGGATCGTAAGGCAAAGGCTGGTTGCGGAACGGGCCGTTAGGAGATCGCAGACTTTGCCTGTGCCGAGGACCCTACCCTGCGGCAAGCAAGCGAGATCCCGCACGTCTCATCTCTGAGCCTTTGGCGAGTTTCTGCAAGGGCCAGAAGATGCGGATGTTCTGAGGGGGCTTCGGGGACTTTTCAACACCACTTCTCAGATCGTGGAGTCTGCGCCATCGCTCGTGGTCAGCTCCGAGGGCGTATCTCCAGACACACCCGAAGCAGACCCCGGGCGAGGGCTAGCTCGGGCTGCTCTTTGAGACTCCTCGGAGGGCGTAGGCGAGCGGATTGCAACATACTATTGACAAGAGATAGCTGTTTGGTCAATACTATATTCCATGAGTCGACCACAGCGTTCGCTTTACCCACACACTCAACGCCAGGCCGAGGAACTCGGAGCCCGACTTAAGGCCGCTCGCCGACGGCGCCGTATGAGCGAGGCTGAGATGGCCGCGCGCGCCTTGGTGAGCCGCCCCACACTCCGGCGACTCGAGCGCGGTGACCTCTCGGTGAGCGCAGCGACATTAGTTCGCGTTCTCGAAGTGCTCTCCCATGCCGATGACCTGAACGGCATCGTGGAGCACGACGACCTGGGTCAGCAGATTGCTGATGCCCGGCTGCCGCTACCGCACCGGCCCCGGACACGAGGGCTTGCTGATGACCTCTAAGGATGAACTCGTGGTGATACTTGATGCCCCAGAACTTGGACCGACACGTCCCGTCGGGGTGCTGACCCGCTGGTCAGGCGGGGCACTCTCGGTCGCGTTCCAATACGCGTCTTCATGGCTGCGCGCCGAAAGGGGGTCGTTCGCCATCGACCCTACGCTGCCTCTGGCGACGCATTTGGTCACAGTTCCCGAGCGACGGTTACCCGGCATCTTAGCCGACACCTCGCCCGACAAGTGGGGCGAAGCCTTACTTCGAAGGCGCGAGGGCCGAGACCTCGACGACTGGGGACTGCTGGTCGGAGTCGCGGACGAGACTCGCATGGGTGCTCTCCGTCTGCGCCGTGGGATCGACGGTCCGTTGGTCTCTGACCGCGATCCATCCGTCCCGCCCATTACCAGCCTTCGTGCACTGCAGGTCGCAGTGCAACGGTTTGAAGAGGATCCGGACGCGCCGGGAACCGACCCGGTGATAGCCCCACTGATAGTGCCCGGATCGTCACTCGGAGGCGCGCGGCCGAAGGCGAACTATCGCGCCCCCGACGGCGGCCTCTGGATCGCCAAGTTTCCATCCAAGACTGATCGCCGAGACGTAGGCGCATGGGAGCAGGTTTACACCCGACTGGCAGCTGCCGCCGGCATCGCCGTCCCGGAGACCACTCTGCTGAGGCTCGGCGATCAGGGACGAACCTTCGCGACACGGCGCTTCGATCGCACTGCGGTCGGTCGCCGTCTATATGCATCTGCGCTCACTCTGTGTGGACGCACTACCACCGAGGACGCCGACTATGCTGATATCGCTGAGGCGATCGCCACGAACGTCGCCCCAACCTTCGTGCGGACCGACCTTGAACAAGCCTATAGAAGAATGGTATTCAACGTCCTGGCTAGCAACGGCGACGACCACCTGCGCAACCACGGATTCCTGCGCGCAGCTCAGGGCTGGCGGCTCGCTCCCGCCTTCGATATGAACCCAGTACGTGAGATGCGTGAACACGCTACGACAGTGAATGGTCGGAACTTCGGAATCACGGAGGATGACGTTCTGGCCGAGCGCGCGGCCTTTGGGCTATCAGCGCGCGACGCCCGTGCCATTGTGAGCGACGTTGCCGGTAAGCTCGGTTCGTGGCGTGAGCTCGCGCGGAAACTGAGTATCGGGAGGCATGAGCAGGACCTGGTATCGCCCGCGTTCGCGCTGCTAGGGACGCTAAAGGTGGTTAGATGACTACACTTACTGTGCTTTCGTGTGTCCGGATCATAAACGCGTGGCGACACGGGCCGCCATGCGCGGACTTCAGCCATTTACGCGTGGCACTATTTACACCTCCACCCCAGTTCCCCCCAGCTCCGACTGAGGTCCCAGCTCCCTAGGCACTGGCTGGCCTTGGTAGCCGCCACCTTCCCCGCAGACACTTCCGCGCGCTACAGGATCTCCGGCGGTGCGAGGTCGAACTCTCAGGCATGGTCGTTGCGTAGGCGGGAGATCACCGTCGCACAGGCGCTGGCGCAGCGCTGGATCTGTCACAGGTTGTATGTCGTCGAGCAGCTGGAGGCGCCCCTTGTAGTCGTCCCGAGCGTGTGCTTGGTCGACGTGACGGCAGAGCTGGCCAAGCTCCGGGAAGCGGATCTCGGCGCCAAAACTCAGAGCGTCTGCCCCCGTCATGCGTATCCCCCAACGGTCCTTGTCGTGAGGGCGACCGGTCACACCATCCATCACGTCTCGGTAGCGGTCCCGGTCTAATCCCTCGAGAGTCGTGGCATGGCTAGCCTGCGTGCGGGAGCGTAGCCGCTCTGGACCTCGCCTCTTCGTGTCTACCGAAGCGAACCTCGCCCGGCTCTGCCCCTCGGTCAGTTCGCGGGGGTAGATGAGGTTAATTGGTCGTTGTGAACTCAATCGAGGTGAGACGTTGCCAGCGCTGAACCAGTTGGCGGTGGGCGCTGGTAGCAACTCCGGCGCGGCAGCTTCTGGGACCTGAGAGGTGACGCCGACGTCTCAAAGGGCAGGGCGCGGCCACGCCCTGCCGTTCGGCTAGCCACAAGGGCCGCAAGGTCGTGGGCCAGGTTGCTCGGCGTCACAGACGGGGGGCCGTCTGGTGCTACCTACAGGCGTGTGCCTATCGTCCCTGCATCACGCTCCACCAAAGCTACGAAGACTCAAGGCACAACATCTGGCCCACCAACCTGCCGCCAGCTGCAGCGTCCCTCCGCGGCAACACCCGATCATCCTGCCCCTCGCGGCCTGATCAAGGCCCGAACAAGCGGCGGAAAAGACATTCAGTGGACGAAGTTCGTCCATGTGTGCATTTAAGGGTGGTCTGAGGCTTATTAGACCACCCGTTTAGGTCCCGCAAACCAGCCTTTCAGCCCCGAGTAAAGAAGAGCCGCCCCAGACCTCTGAGGCGGCTCTTTGAACTGAAGCTTAGCGGCGTTTTTGCTGATACTTAACGGTGGCTCACACTGGGCCTTTTGCGAGTTTCTGGTAGGGCCAGCAGGTGGGGATATTCTGAGGGAGCTTGGAGGACTTTTCCAGCCGACTTTGCCGGTTTTACAATTTTTGATCTCAAGCATCTTGGCGGTCGAGATCAGTCGCTGCAGCCGCCCGGCGGGAGAGCAGGAGAGGGAAGTCAAGTCCCATCGTTGGT
>Ga0307373_10006253_pt1 | contig 19040 bp, 13 predicted proteins | sample OX2MG_FD_202534 | JGI IMG/M metagenome (GOLD analysis project Ga0307373, IMG submission 202534) | Soil microbial communities from Risofladan, Vaasa, Finland - OX-2 | ecosystem: Environmental > Terrestrial > Soil > Coastal area > Acid sulfate soil | place: Finland: Risofladan, Vaasa | collected...
GAACGATGGAACGAGCGCAGATTCTCGAAGCAGTTTCGAACATGACGGTCCTCGAGCTGTCCCAGCTGATCAAGGACATGGAAGAGAAGTTCGGGGTGTCGGCTGCCGCCGCGGTGGCGGTGGCGGCACCGGCCGCCGGCGCCGCCGGGGGAGCGGCAGCGGCGGAGGAGCAGACCGAATTCACGGTCGTCCTCACCGCGATCGGCGACAGCAAAGTGAACGTGATCAAGGCGGTGCGCGAAGTGACCAGCCTCGGCCTCAAGGAGGCGAAGGACTTGGTCGACGGCGCTCCCAAGGCGGTCAAGGAGGGGATCTCCAAGGCCGATGCCGACGCGGTCGCCAAGAAGCTGACCGATGCCGGTGCGAAAGTCGAGATCAAGTAACGCGGCAGCAGATGGGCCCAGCGCCGGGGATGTCCCCGGCGCCGGGACGTTTTGATACGAAGAGAGTGCAAATTCAAGGCGCCGACCGCCCGACCGCAACCGCGGCCGCGCCTTCGCTTTGCCCTGTGCCTCGGGGGTGCAGGGGCGTGATCCTGCGCGCCTCCGCGACACGAGTTCTCTGACCGGGAGCCTCCATGAGCTATTCCCTTACCGAGCGTAAACGCATTCGCAAGAGCTTCGCCAAGCGCGCGAGCGTGCTGAACGTGCCGTTCCTGATTGCGACGCAGCTCGAGTCCTACACCGCCTTTCTGCAGGCGCCCGTCGCGCCCGAGAAGCGCAAGAGCGAGGGCCTGCAGGCCGCGTTTGGCTCGATCTTCCCAATCTCCAGCCACTCGGGCAGCGCGCGCCTGGAGTTCGTGAGCTACACGCTGGGCGAGCCGCCGTTCGACGTCAAGGAGTGCCAGCAGCGCGGCCTCACCTACGCCAGCCCGCTGCGCGCCAAGGTGCGCCTGGTCATCATGGACAAGGAAGCGCCCAAGCCGACTACCAAGGAGGTGAAGGAGCAGGAGGTGTACATGGGGGAGATCCCGCTCATGACCACCACCGGCTCGTTCGTCATCAACGGTACCGAGCGCGTGATCGTGTCGCAGCTGCACCGCTCGCCCGGCGTATTCTTCGAACACGACCGCGGCAAGACGCATAGCTCGGGCAAGCTGCTGTTCTCCGCGCGCGTGATTCCGTATCGCGGCTCGTGGCTGGACTTCGAATTCGATCCGAAGGACATCCTGTACTTCCGCGTCGACCGGCGCCGCAAAATGCCGGCCACGATCCTGCTCAAGGCGCTGGGCTTCACGCCGGAGCAGATCCTGAAGGAGTTCTTCGCCTTCGATACGTTCCAGATCGAGCCGAACGGTGTGCTGTTCGAGGTGGTGCCGGAACGGCTGCGCGGCGAGGTGGCGCGCTTTGATATCACCGACAAATCGGGCAAGGTGGTGGTAGCCAAGGACAAGCGCATCACCGTCAAGCATACGCGGGACATGGAGGCGGCCGGAATCAAGCGCGTCATAGCGCCAGACGAGTTCATCGTCGGCCGCACGCTGGCCCACAACGTCGTGGGCGCCGACACCGGCGAGATCCTCGCCAACGCCAACGACGAGATCAGCGAGACGCTGCTCGCCAAGCTGCGTGAGGCGAAGGTGGGCAGCATCCGGACGCTGTTCACCAACGATCTCGATCAGGGGCCGTACCTGTCGCAGACCCTGCGCGTGGACGAAACGGCGGACATCAACGCGGCGCGCGTGGCGATCTACCGCATGATGCGGCCGGGCGAGCCGCCGACGGAAGACGCCGTGGAGGCGCTGTTCAACGGCCTGTTCTTCGCCGAGGAGCGCTACGACCTCTCGGCGGTCGGCCGCATGAAGTTCAACCGCCGCATCGGTGTGCCGTGCGAGACCAGCTACCAGCTGCGCCTGCGCAACGTCATGCTCGGCAGGGACATCGAGGACGACGTGCGTGCGTACTTCAAGCGCGTGCCGGAGCTCTCGCTCGGCAAAGCCAGCCTGGAGGGGGTGTCCAGCGAGGAGCAGGCCCGGCAGCTGGTCGACAAGATGTTCCACGAACTGAAATCCAAGGGCGTGGACAAGCAGAAGCTCGAGGTCAAGGTCGAGCACCGCTTCACGCTCAGCCCGCGCGACATCGTCGAGGTGATCCGCATCCTGGTCGAGTTGCGCAACGGCCGTGGCGAGATCGACGACATCGACCATCTCGGCAACCGGCGCGTGCGCTCGGTGGGCGAGCTGGCGGAGAACCAGTTCCGCGCCGGACTGGTGCGCGTCGAGCGCGCCGTCAAGGAGCGGCTGTCGCAGGCCGAGAGCGAGAACCTGATGCCGCACGACCTGATCAACGCGAAGCCCATCTCGGCCGCGATCAAGGAGTTCTTCGGCTCCTCGCAGCTCAGCCAGTTCATGGACCAGACCAACCCGCTTTCGGAGATCACCCACAAGAGGCGCGTCTCGGCCCTCGGGCCAGGCGGGCTCACGCGCGAGCGCGCGGGCTTCGAAGTGCGCGACGTGCACCCGACCCACTACGGGCGGGTGTGTCCGATCGAGACGCCGGAAGGTCCGAACATCGGCCTGATCAACTCGCTCGCGCTGTACGCGCGCACCAACAAGTACGGCTTTCTCGAGACCCCGTATCGCAAGGTGGTGAACGGCAAGGTCGGCAATGAGATCGAGTTTCTGTCGGCGATCGAGGAAGGCAACTACGTGATCGCGCAGGCCAACGCCGCCATCGACAAGAGCGGACACCTGACCGACTCGCTGGTTTCGTGCCGCTTCAAGAACGAGTTCGAGCTGAAGTCTCCCGAGGAAGTGCAGTTCATGGACGTGGCGCCGGCGCAGATCGTCTCTGTCGCCGCGTCGCTCATTCCGTTCCTCGAGCACGACGACGCCAACCGCGCCCTGATGGGCTCCAACATGCAGCGCCAGGCGGTGCCCTGCCTGCGCCCGGAGAAGCCCCTGGTGGGCACCGGCGTCGAGCGTACCGCGGCGGTGGACTCCGGGACCTGCGTCATCGCCCTGCGCGGCGGAATCGTGGACTACGTCGACGCGAACCGCATCGTGGTGCGCGTCAACGACGAGGAGACCGTGGCGGGCGAGGTTGGGGTCGACATCTACAAGCTCACCAAGTACACGCGCTCCAACCAGAACACGAACATCAACCAGCGTCCGATCGTCAAGCCCGGCGAGAGGATCGCCAAGGGCGACGTCATCGCCGACGGGGCCTCCTCGGACCTCGGCGAGCTGGCGCTCGGGCAGAACATGCTGGTCGCCTTCATGCCGTGGAACGGCTACAACTTCGAGGATTCGATCCTGATCTCGGAGCGCGTGGTGTCGGACGATCGCTTCACCTCGATCCACATCGAGGAGCTGACGGTGGTGGCGCGCGACACCAAGCTGGGGCCCGAGGAGATCACGCGTGACATCTCCAACCTCTCGGAGGGGCAGCTCTCGCGCCTGGACGAGTCCGGCATGGTGTACATCGGTGCCGAGGTCGAGGCGGGCGACGTGCTGGTGGGCAAGGTCACGCCCAAGGGCGAGACCCAGCTCACTCCGGAAGAAAAGCTGCTGCGCGCCATCTTCGGCGAGAAGGCGAGCGATGTGAAGGATACCAGCCTGCGGGTGCCGTCCGGCATTTCCGGAACGGTGATCGAGGTGCAAGTGTTCACGCGCGAGGGCATCGAGCGCGACAAGCGCAGCCAGTCGATCATCGAGGACGAGCTCAAGCACTACAAAACCGACCTGGCGGACCAGATGCGCATCGTCGAGGCCGACACCTTTGAGCGGCTCGAGCGGCTGCTGACCGGCAAGGCCACGAACGGCGGCCCGAAGCGGCTGGCGAAGGGCAGCAAGATCGTCAAGAGCTACCTCGAGTCGATCGAGCGCTACGACTGGTTCGACATCCGCCTAGCCAGCGAAGAGGCGGCGGCGCAGCTCGAGAGCCTGAAGGAGTCGCTCACCCAGAAGCGGCACGAATTCGACGCCATGTTCGAGGCCAAGAGGAAGAAGCTCACCCAGGGCGACGAGCTGCCGCCGGGCGTGCTGAAGATGGTGAAGGTGTACGTCGCGGTCAAGCGCCGCCTGCAGCCCGGCGACAAGATGGCCGGGCGCCACGGCAACAAAGGGGTGATCTCCAAGATCGTCCCGGTCGAGGACATGCCGCACATGGCCGACGGCACGCCGATGGACATCGTGCTCAACCCGCTCGGCGTGCCCTCGCGCATGAACGTCGGGCAGATCCTCGAAACGCACTTGGGCTGGGCGGCCAAGGGCCTGGGGCACAGGATCGGCGCCCTGCTCAAGGCGCACGCCAAGGCCGCTGAACTGCGCGCCACGCTGGAGGGCATCTACAACACGAGTGGCAAGGGCGACGGGGTCGGCGCACTCTCCGACGAGGAGGTGCAGCAGCTGGCCGAGGGCCTGAAGGAGGGCGTGCCGTTCGCGACCCCGGTGTTCGACGGCGCGGCCGAGGCGGAGATCAACGCCATGCTCGAGCTGGCGGGACTGCCGACCTCCGGACAGGTGACGCTGCACGACGGCCGCACCGGCGAAGCCTTCGATCGAGAGGTGACCGTGGGCTACATGCACATGCTCAAGCTTCACCACCTGGTCGACGATAAGATGCACGCGCGCTCCACCGGGCCCTACAGCCTGGTTACCCAGCAGCCGCTCGGCGGCAAGGCCCAGTTCGGCGGCCAGCGCTTCGGCGAGATGGAGGTCTGGGCGCTGGAGGCTTACGGTGCTGCCTACACGCTGCAGGAGATGTTGACGGTCAAGTCCGACGACATCACCGGCCGCACCAAGGTGTACGAGAACATTGTCAAGGGCGACCACAAGATCGATGCCGGCATGCCGGAATCCTTCAACGTGCTGGTGAAGGAAATCCGCTCGCTTGGCATCGATATCGACCTGGAGAGGTACTGATGAAAGCGCTACTGGAGCTCTTCAAGCAGGTCCAGCAGGACGAGGAATTCGATGCGATCAAGATCGGGCTCGCTTCGCCCGAGAAGATCCGCTCGTGGTCCTACGGCGAGGTGAAAAAGCCCGAGACCATCAATTACCGCACCTTCAAGCCCGAGCGCGACGGGCTGTTCTGCGCCAAGATCTTCGGGCCGATCAAGGACTACGAGTGCCTGTGCGGCAAGTACAAGCGCCTCAAGCACCGCGGGGTGATCTGCGAGAAGTGCGGCGTCGAGGTGACGCTCGCCAAGGTGCGCCGCGAGCGCATGGGCCACATCGAGCTCGCCAGCCCGGTGGCGCACATCTGGTTCCTGAAGAGCCTGCCGAGCCGGCTGGGCCTGGTGCTCGACATGACGCTGCGCGACATCGAGCGCGTGCTGTACTTCGAGGCTTACGTCGTCACCGACCCGGGGCTCACGCCGCTCAAGCGCTGCCAGTTGCTCACCGAGGACGATTACCTCGCCAAGGTCGAGGAGTTCGGCGACGACTTCTCGGCGGCGATGGGGGCCGAGGGAATCCGGGCGCTGCTGCGCGCGCTCGACATCAACAGGGAGCTCGACAGCCTGCGCAAGGATCTGGAGGCGACGTCATCCGACGCCAAGATCAAGAAAATCGCCAAGCGGCTCAAGGTGCTCGAGGGCTTCAAGAGCTCGAACATCAAGCCCGACTGGATGGTGATGGAAGTTCTTCCGGTGCTGCCGCCGGAGCTCAGGCCGCTGGTGCCGCTGGACGGCGGGCGTTTCGCGACCTCCGACCTGAACGACCTGTACCGGCGCGTGATCAACCGCAATAACCGACTCAAGCGCCTGCTCGAGCTCAAGGCGCCCGAGATCATCGTGCGCAACGAGAAGCGCATGCTGCAGGAAGCGGTCGACTCGCTGCTCGACAACGGCCGCCGCGGCAAGGCCATGACCGGCGCCAACAAGCGCCCGCTCAAGTCGCTCGCCGACATGATCAAGGGCAAGGGCGGGCGCTTCCGCCAGAACCTGCTCGGCAAGCGCGTCGACTACTCGGGTCGCTCGGTGATCGTGGTCGGCCCGCAGTTGAAGCTGCACCAGTGCGGACTGCCGAAGAAGATGGCGCTCGAGCTGTTCAAGCCGTTCATCTTCAACAAGCTCGAGCTGCTGGGCCTCGCCACCACCATCAAGGCGGCCAAGCGCCTGGTCGAGCAGGAGGTGCCGGAGGTCTGGGACATCCTGGAGGAGGTGATTCGCGAGCACCCGGTGATGCTCAACCGCGCCCCGACCCTGCACCGCCTCGGCATCCAGGCCTTCGAGCCGGTGCTGATCGAGGGCAAGGCGATCCAGCTGCATCCGCTGGTGTGCGCGGCGTTCAACGCCGACTTCGACGGCGACCAGATGGCGGTCCACGTGCCGCTGTCGCTCGAGGCGCAGATGGAGGCGCGGACGCTGATGCTCGCCTCGAACAACGTGCTTTCGCCCGCCAACGGTGAGCCGATTATCGTGCCCTCGCAGGACATCGTGCTCGGGCTGTACTACGCCACGCGCGAGCGCATCAACGCCAAGGGCGAGGGCATGAGTTTCGCCGACCTCGCCGAGGTATCGCGCGCCTACGAGTCGCGCCAGGTCGAGCTGCACGCCCGCGCCTGGGTGCGCATCCGTGAGGTGGAGCTCAGCGAGGACGGCGACAAGAGCGAGAAGATCACGCGCTACCAGACCACGGTCGGGCGCGCGCTGCTGTCCGAGATCCTGCCCGCGGGGCTGAGCTTCGATCTGCTCAACAAGCCGCTCAAGAAGAAGGAGATCTCGCGCCTGATCAACGCGGCGTTCCGCCGCTGCGGATTGCGCGAGACGGTGATTTTCGCCGACAAGCTGATGAACGCTGGCTTCACCATCGCCACTCGCGGCGGGGTCTCGTTCGGCGTGCACGATATGCAGGTCCCGGCGTCCAAGCACGAGATGATCCAGTCGGCGGAGAACGAGGTGAAGGAGATCGAGGCTCAGTACACCTCGGGACTGGTCACCGTGGGCGAGCGCTACAACAAGGTGGTCGACATCTGGTCGCGCTGCGGCGAGCAGGTCGGCAAGCTGATGATGGAGCAGCTCGGCGCCGAGGACGTGATCGACCGCCACGGCAAGAAGGTGAAGCAGGAGGCTTTCAACTCGATCTACATGATGGCGGACTCCGGCGCCCGGGGCTCGGCGGCGCAGATCCGGCAGCTCGCGGGGATGCGCGGCTTGATGGCCAAGCCTGACGGCTCGATCATCGAGACGCCGATCACGGCGAACTTCCGCGAGGGCCTGAACGTGCTGCAGTACTTCATCTCGACGCATGGCGCCAGGAAGGGCCTGGCGGATACGGCGCTCAAGACCGCGAATTCCGGTTACCTGACCCGACGCTTGGTCGACGTGACCCAGGACCTGGTGGTCATCGAGGACGACTGTGGCACCCAGAACGGCGTCTCCATGAAGGCGCTGGTCGAGGGCGGCGAGGTGGTCGAGGCGCTCAAGGAGCGCATCCTCGGCCGCGTGCTGGCCGCAGACCTGGTGCACCCGGAGCGGCAGGATCTGCTGTACCCGGCCGGAATGCTGCTCGACGAAGAGGCGGTGGAGACCATCGACAACATGGGAATCGACGAGGTCAAGGTGCGCACCGCGCTCAGCTGCGACACGCGCTGGGGGGTATGCGCCAAGTGCTACGGACGCGACCTGGGTCGCGGCTACCTGGTGAATGTCGGCGAGGCGATCGGCGTGATTGCCGCGCAGTCGATCGGCGAGCCGGGCACGCAGCTCACGATGCGGACCTTCCACATCGGCGGCGCTGCGTCGCGGACCGCGGTACAGAGCCAGGTGGAGGCGAAATCCTCCGGCACCGTGCGCTTCACCGCGACCATGCGCTACGTGAGCAACCCGAAGGGCGACAAGGTGGTGATCTCACGCTCCGGGGAAGTCATCATCACCGACGACAACGGCCGCGAGCGCGAGCGCCATAAGGTGCCGTACGGAGCGACACTGCAGGTGGCCGACGGGGACGCGGTCAAAGCGGGCAAGATGCTCGCGCTGTGGGACCCGCACCATCGCCCGATCATCACCGAGTATGCAGGCACGGTGAGGCTCGAGCATGTCGAGGAAGGCGCCACCGTCGCCAAACAGATCGACGAGGTGACCGGCCTTTCCACGCTGGTGGTGATCGACAGCAAGCGGCGCGCGGTGAGCGGGGCGAAAGGAGTACGCCCGTCTGTGAAGTTGCTCAACGAGGCGCGCGACGAGGTGAGGATCGCCGGCACGGACCACGCGGTGAACATCAGCTTCCCGGTGGGCGCCGTGATCGCGGTGCGCGAGGGCCAGCAGGTGCAGGTCGGCGAGGTGCTGGCGCGCATCCCGCAGGAGGTGTCCAAGACGCGTGACATCACGGGGGGGCTGCCGCGGGTGGCCGAGCTGTTCGAGGCGCGCGCGCCGAAGGACGCGGGCATGCTCGCCGAGGTCACCGGTACGGTGTCGTTCGGCAAGGAGACCAAGGGCAAGCAGCGGCTGGTGATCCGCGACCTGGAGAACGTCGAGCACGAGTACCTGATTCCGAAGGACAAGCACGTGCTGGTGCACGACGGCCAGGTGGTGAACAAGGGCGAGATGATCGTTGACGGACCGGTGGATCCACACGACCTGCTGAGGCTGCTCGGGGTCGAGGCGCTGGCGCGCTACATCATCGACGAGGTGCAGGACGTCTACCGGCTGCAGGGCGTCAAGATCAACGACAAGCACATCGAAGTCATCGTGCGCCAGATGCTGCGCCGCGTGCAGATCGAGGATCCGGGCGACACGACGTTCATCCAGGGCGAGCAGGCCGAGCGCGCCGACGTGCTCGAGGAGAGCGAGAAGGCCGAAAAGGAGGGCAAGAATCCGGCGACCTTCTCGTACATGCTGCTCGGCATCACCAAGGCCTCGCTGTCGACCGATTCGTTCATCTCGGCGGCCTCGTTCCAGGAGACCACGCGCGTGCTCACCGAGGCGGCGATCATGGGCAAGCGCGACGGCCTGCGCGGCCTGAAGGAGAACGTCATCGTCGGGCGCTTGATCCCGGCGGGCACGGGCCTCGCGTATCACAACATCCGCAAGGATCAGGCGGCCGAACCGCCGCTGGTGGAGCTGCCGTTCGGCGAGGCGGCGCCCGCGGACGCTACCGCCAACGCCACCGCCAACGGCGGCTGAGCGGGCAACCGGAGCAACGAAAAGGGGCGGCCTCGGCCCCCCTTTTTACTTTGCCTGTTGCGAAAGTGCAGCGCGGGGTCGCCCCCTATATATTCAGCAGGGCGCGCGCGTTGCGCTCGGTGATGTCGCGCTTGGCGTCTTCGGCGAGCCGCGGGTGCGAGCTCACCACCTCAACCGGCCGCTCGTAGGCGATCGGAAAACAGTAGTCGCTGCCCATTAGCACGCGGTCCGCCCCGACCACCTGCACCAGGTAGTCGAGCACGTGCTCCGAATAGCCGATCGTGTCGTAGTAGAAGCGCCTCAGGTACTCGAGCGGCCCGGCGGCTAGCTTCTTCAGGTCCTCGCGCTTCTCCCAGCCGCGCTGCAGCCGGCCCACCAGCCACGGAAACGCACCCCCGGCGTGCGGCAGCACGACCACCAGGCGCGGAAAGCGGTCGAGCACGCCGCCGAAGATCAGGTGCGCCGCGGCGATCGCCGATTCGAACGGATTGCCGAGCAGGTTGGTGAGGTAGAAGCGCTCCAGCCGCTCGGCACCGATGACGAACACCGGGTGCAGGAACAGCGGCAGGCCGAGCGCCTCGATCCTCTCGTAGACCGGGAACAACGCCGGGTCGGAGAGATCCTTGTCGAGTACGCGCGTGGCCATGTAAAAGCCGCGCACGCCGGCGAGCCGTGCCGCGCGCTCCACCTCGCGCACCGCCAGGTCGGGCTCATGCATCGGCAGCGTCGCGAGCCCCACCAGCCGGCGCGGATGCTTCTCGTGGGCGCGCGCGAGCTCCTCGTTGAAGGTGGCGGCGAGCCGCTCGCCGAGCGTGCGTCCCGCCCAGTAGAGCATCGGCTGCGACAGCGACAGCGCGTGCACCTCGACGCCCTGCTCATCCATGGCCGCGAGGCGGGCGTCGAGATCCACGTAGCGCGGCCCCAGCGGCCCGGTCATCACGTGCCCGACTTTGAACTGCGGCCCCTTGCCCTCGACCATGCACCACTCGACGCCGTGGGCGGGACCGTGCTCGGCGACGACATCGAGGAACGCCTTCGGGTAGTAGTGCGCGTGCACGTCCACCGGGCCGTGCGCGTGCGTGTGCGGCACGGTCATATCAGCCGCCGTCGCCAGCCGGTTTGTTGAAGCTCTTCAGTCGCACCTTGTCGTTGACGAACTGAACGGTGATGCTGGCATCCTTGTCGGTCCAGGTCGCCGAGGAGCCGGACACCCCGAGAATGTCGACGCTGGACGACCGGGTGGGCTTGCCGAGCAGGTCGGTGACGTCCTGGCGGGTCATTCCCTCGTGGATCTTGGCGAAGTTGTCCTCGGTGATCTTGGAGCCGCAGGCGGCCAGCAGCAGGGCCAGCGCAGCGGCGACGAACGAGCGGCGAAGTGAAACCATTCTGACTCCCTGGAAGACTGCCGTCGGGCGAAACTATAATCGAGTTGAGGTCGATACGGGAGCCGAGCATGCCGCAAACCAGAGCACTGCAGCCGCGCCGCCAGGCGGTGGACACGCGCGAAGCGCGCGCCGATCTTGCGGCAGCATTCCGCCTTGCGGTGCGTCTGGGCCTGCACGAGGGCGTGTGCAACCACTTCACGCTCAGGCTGCCCGGCTCGAGCGAGCGCTTCCTGCTCAATCGCTTCGGCCTGCACTGGAGCGAGGTGAGCGCGTCCAACCTGCTCGTGCTCGACGCGCAGGGCCATGTGCTCGAGGGTGAAGGCGAGTTCGAGAAGACCGCGTTCCACATCCATTCGCGCATCCACCTCGCCCGGCCGCTCGCGCGCTGCGTGCTGCATACCCACATGCCTTACGCGACCGCGCTCAGCATGCTCGAGGGCGGGCGTCTCGAAATGGCCGGCCAGAACGCGCTGCGTTTCTTCGGCGACGTCGCTTACTACGACGAGTACCAAGGGCTGGTGGTCGATCATGCCGAGGGGGACCGGATCGCCCAGGCGCTGGGCGACAGGCGCTGCCTGGTCCTCGCCAGCCACGGCGTGATCGTCGTGGGGCCCTCGGTCGCGGAGGCCTTCGACCTGCTGTACTACCTTGAGCGCGCCTGCCAGGCGCAGGTGCTGGCGATGTCCACCGGCAAGGCGCTGCGCCGGATCGCGCAGGACGTCGCGCGCAGCACGCATCGGCTGCTGCTCGAGGACAACCCAAAGTACGCGGGTGCGCACTTCGCGGCGCTCAAGCGCATCCTGGACCGCGAAGAGGCGGACTACGCGCAATGACGAACGGCGGCCCGCGCTCGACGGCGCTCCTCGGGCGCGGCGCCCTCGCCGTGCGGGCGGCGTGTGCGGCGGACGCGATCGCGATTCAGGCGATCTATGCGCATTACGTACTGAGCGGGCTGGCGTCGTTCGAGGAGCTGGCCCCGGGCGTCGACGAGATGCGCCGCCGCTACGAGGATGTGACCGGCCGCGGGCTGCCCTACCTGGTGGCCGAGCGCGGCCGAAACGTGGTCGGTTACGGCTACTGCGCCCCCTACCGCGCGCGCTCCGCGTACCGCTTCGCGCTCGAGGATTCGGTGTATGTGGCGCAGGGCTGCCACCGGCAGGGCATCGGGCAGGCGCTGCTCGTCGAGCTGATCGCGCGCTGCGAGCGCCTTAGCTACCGGCAGCTGATCGCGGTGATCGGGGACAGCGCGCACGCCGCCTCGATCGGCCTACACGCGCACCTTGGGTTCCTGCGCGTCGGCACCCTGCGCTCGGTGGGCTACAAGCTGGGCCGCTGGGTGGACAGCGTGATCATGCAGCGGCCGCTGGGCGAGGGCGACCGCACGCCGGCCTGCGACATCGGCTGAGCATGCGGGCGCGGCTCAGCTCGCCAACTGCTGGATCTGCAGCAGCCGCTCGGATCTCGACACCACCCCGAGCAGGTGCCGCGCGCCGGCGCTGCTCACGACCGGCAGGCGCTCGGTCCCCTGGGTCAGAAACACCTGCAGCGCGTTGCCGAGGCTCGCATCCGGCAGGACCACCGGAAAGTCGCGCTTCATCAGCCCTCCAGCGGTGGACACAGGCGCTGCGCCGCGGCCGATCAGATGCTGCTTGATTTCGTGCAACGAATTGGCGCCGGGGAAGCGCTGCACGTCGTCGACCACGTACACGTAGCGCACCGGGTGCTCGAGGAAGATGCGCTCGATCTCGGCGAAGCTGGCCGAGGCGCGCACCACCGCCGCCGCCGTCGGCTTGACTTCGTACATCGAATGCTTGCCCACGCTGCGCGCCATGAAGTAGGCCGCCACGCAGGCGAGCATCAGCGGCAGCACGACCGAATAGCTGAGCGTCATCTCGAAGATCATCAGGATCGCCATCAGCGGCGCCTGCGTCGCGCCGGCGAGGAACGCGCCCACGCGGACGATCGCGTACGCGAACGGCATCGACGTGGCGTTCGGCCAGAGCATGTGCGCGCCCTAGCCGAACAGGCATCCCGGCGGACGCGCCGACGAACAGCGTGGGCGTGAACACCCCGCCGATCCCGCCCGATACGGTCGTGGCCGCGGTCGCGGCGATCTTGGCCACCAGCACGAGCAAGCACCATCCACCATAGCCAGTCCTGGCGCAGCAGCTCATTGACGACCGAATAGCCGTTGCCCCGGACCTCGGGCCGCCACGCCGAGATCGTTCCCCCGATCAGCCCGCCGAGCCCCAGCTTCGCCGGCAGCGGCAGCGCAACCGGCCTGAAACCCGCCTTGGCGCCGTCCAGAGCGCGCAGGACCTGCGGTGCCAGCGCGCCGGCAAGCAGGCCCAGCAGGACGAACAGCAGCATTTCGCGGCCGAAGACGCTGCGGAAAGCCGGCATCTGGTAGGGCGGCCGGTAGCTGGTCAGCTCGCGCATCGTGATATTGGAGACCACGGAGGCGACCACCAGCGGTCCGAAGCTCTCCATGGCGTTCGAACTGAGCACGATTTTCGATACGAACAGCGAACCCGCGATCGGCGCGCTGTCGGCTGCGGTGATACCGGCAGCGGCGCCGCAGGCGACCAGCAGGCGCGGCCGCGACGGGTTGGGGCGCACCAGGCGGCCCGTGAACGACGCGCACATCGCGGTCAGGTGGACCATCGAGCCCTCAAGGCCGATCGATCCGCCCGAGGCGACCGTGAACAGCGACGAGGCGCTGCGCGCCAGGCCCCGACCCACCGCGATGCGGCCGTCGCCGCATCGCGATCGCCTCCATGTAATCCGAGGCCGCGCCGTCCGGACCGAAGCGCCGGCTGAGCTGCAGCAGCAGCCCGGCGACCACGCCGCCCAGCGCGGGAAGCACGATGCGCCCGTACCAGGGCACGGACTCGGCCATGTCCACAAAGCTGCTGCTGCGGCCGACGAACAGCCACTGCAGGCCGGCGATCGCCTCGCGGAAGGCGATCGCCGCGACCGCGCCGATGAAGCCGATCGCCACCGCACGCACCAGTATCGTATGGGTTTCGGACGGCCGCAGGCGATCGAGCGGGCGGATTCAGAGCCGGTGCAGGCGCGGCAGGGTATTCATCGACGACGGGGATCGGCGCGGCTTGCCGGTATGCGTGCTGCGGGGAGGCGCAAGTCATATGTCGTTTTGCCGCAGGCTCACGCGCCGCCCGGCACGGCCGCATCGGCGAGATCGATCGGCCGCTAAGGCCCGATCACTTGAACAGCAGGAGCAGGCCGCTTCCGATCAGCAACGTGGCGACGATGCGCTTGAAGGTCCGCTCGTCGAGGCGTCGGTGCAGATGGTTGCCCGCGAGCATGGCAAGGCCCATCACCGGAAACATCAGGGCGAGCAGCTCCAGCACCTCACGATCGTACAGCCCCAGTCCGCCATAGCCGGCCGCGCGCAGCACGCCGAGCCCGAACAGCACCACCGAGACCGAGGCGCGGAAGCGCGTTTTGTCCAGCCCGAGCGCGTTCAGATAGACGACATAGAACGGCCCCGCCATGCCGCCGAACACGGTGGCGACCAGCGCGCCGAGCCCGCCAGCGGCCGGCGCGAGCAGCCTGGCGGGGGCCGCCGTGCCGGCGCGCCGCGGCGTAAACGACCACAGCGCGTAGCCGATGATGAACGCGCCGAATGCCTTGAGCAGCACATGGGGATGCACCGAGCTGAACAGCCACAGCCCTGCGCCGACTCCGGCGAGCGTGGGCAGCACCAGGCGGCGCAGGCCGCGCCAGTCCACGTGCCGAAACTCGCGCACCGACTGGCTGAGCGAGGCTGCCAGGCCGAGCGTGGTGATGACCGGAATCACCGCGCGCAACGGCAATACCAGCAGGAGCAGCGGGATCGCCATGACGCCGGCGCCGAAGCCGGCCACGGCGCGCAACGTGTAGGCGCCGAAGACCACCAGCACGCAGAACGCGAGCTGCGGCCAGCCCGCGATCGCAAGCAGCGCGTCGATCACGGCGCGCGCTGCTCGATCATCATGAGCAACGCGTACAGCGCCTCAAGCTTGGGTGCCGCAACGCCGAGACGCTGCGCGGCGCGTACTGCGTTGCCAAGCAGCGCCTCGGTTTCCAGCGGTCGGCCGGCCATCAGGTCCTGTCCCATGCTCGAGACGTAGTTCGGCATGCGCAGCGTGCCGGCGATCTGCTTGTCGACCGTGTCCCCGGCGAGCGGATGCCCTGCGGCGCCCGCGAGCGCGCACACCTCTGCGATCGCTTGCGCGACGAAGCGCGTGGTGGTGTCGCTGCCGAGGATGTCGCGCGTGCCGAGGCCACCGCCGAGCGCCGAAACCGGATTGAAGACCGTATTCCAGGCGCACTTCTGCCAGCGCGCCGTGACGATGTCCTCGGTGACCTGCGCGCTCGTGCCGCCCGCCTTGAGCAGTGCCGCGAGGCGCTCCGAGGCGCCGCCGGCGCCGCGCGGATAGCGCCCGAGCACCAGGCGCGTAAAGGCCGAATGGTGGCGCATGCGCCCCGGCCCTTCGCGGCTCACCGCCGCGTAGGCGACGCCGGAAAGCAGCTCATGGTCCGGAAAGGCACGCGCGACCTCCTCCTCGATGTCGATGCCGTTCTGCACCAGCACGATGACGCTCTTCGGCCCGAGGGCCGACCGGATCAATGCCACGCGATCGACGCCGCGCACCAGCTTGAGCGCGACCAGCAGATAGTCGGCCGCGCCGGCGTAGTCCGCCACCGAGCGCAGCGTCCGTGCGGGGCGGAACGACAGGTCGCCGAGGGCGCTCTCGATGCGATAGCCTTCCGCGGCCACGGCGTCGTAGTCCGAGCGCGCGAGGACCGACACCTCGCACCCCGCGCGCGCCAGCACGCCGCCGTAGAACGCGCCGATCGCGCCGGCGCCAAGCACCAGGACCCGGACGGGTCCGTCAGCCATCGCCGGTCACCAGCACTACCTTGCCCATGACCCTGCGCTCGGCCATCTCGCGCAGCGCCTCGGGCGCGCGCTCGAGCGGGTAGGTCGAGGACACGTGCGGCCTGAGCCTGCCCTGCGCGTACCAGGCGCCGAGCTCCTGCACTGCCGCGGCGAACTCGTGCGGCGCGCGGCGCGTCCACTCGCCCCAGTACACGCCGATGATCGAGCGCTCCATCAGCAGCGGCAGGTTGAGCGGGATCTTCGGGATGTCGCCGCCGGCGAACCCGATCACCAGCAGCCGGGCGCGCCACGCCGAGGAGCGCAGCGCCGCCTCGGTGTACGGCCCGCCAACCGGGTCGTAGATCAGGTCGACGCCCCGGCCGCCGGTGAGCGCCTTGAGGCGCTCGCGCAGGTCCTCCGCCACGTAGTTGATGGCCTGGTCGGCGCCGTGCGCGCGGCACACCGCGAGCTTGTCCTCGCTCGAAGCGCAGGCAATGACGTGCAGGCCCAGGAGCTTGCCGATCTCGATGGCCGCGATGCCGACCCCGCCGGCCGCGCCGAGCACCAGCAGCGTTTCACCGGGGGCGGATGCGACCCGGTTGCGCAGCGCGTGGTGCGAGGTGCCGTAGGTGAGCAGGAACGCCGCCCCGGTCCTGAAATCCATGCCCTCGGGCAGCGGCACCAAGCGCGCTGCCGGCACCAGGCACTCTTCGGCGAACGCCCCGTAGCTGGTGAAGGCGATGACGCGGTCCCCCGGCTTCACGTGGGTGACGCCTTCGCCGACCTCCTTCACCGCGCCGGCCAGCTCGCTGCCGGGAGAGAACGGCAAGGGCGGCTTCACCTGATACTTGTTCTGGATGATGAGCACGTCCGGAAAATTGACGCTCGCCGCCTTGACGCTCACCACCGCCTCGCCGGGCCCGGGGCGCGGCGAGGGCAGTTCCTCGACCACCAGGGTCTCGGGTGGCCCGAACTGCCTGCATAGGACTGCCTTCATCGGCTTCTCGCTGAAAACGCAGGCGGCATGATAGCCCGCGCTCAGCCCGAGCGCGCCGCGGCGCCGCCGTCGATGGTGAGGATGCAGCCGCTGGTGTAGGCCGAGCGCTCCGACACCAGGAAGGCCGCCGCCCAAGCGATCTCCTCGGGCGCGGCAGGACGGCCGAAGGACATTCCGGCGAACAGTTCCTGGTAGCGCCCCGGCTCGCCCAGGCGCGCCTCGGCGCGCTGCCGGTACAGACTTGTCAGGCGGTCGGTCGAGACCGGTCCGGGATTGATGCCTAGCACGCGGATGCCGTCGGCATGCGAGGCACCGCCGAGCGCGCGGGTGAACGCCATCAGCCCCGCGTTCGCTGTGCTGCCGGCGACGTACGACGCGTCCATTTTCTCCCCGGCGGCTCCGATGATGTTGAGGACGACGCCGCGGCCGGCGTCTTTCATCCTGCCGTACACCTGGCGCGTGAGGTTGATGTAGCCGAAGACCTTCAGGTCCCAGGCGCGGCGCCAGGTCGCCTCGTCCACCTTGAGCAGGTCGCCGCCGGGGATGGCGCCCGCGTTGTTTACCAGGATGTCGAGTTCGCCCGCCCAGGCCGCGAGCGCCTCGGGGGCGCCCGGCTGCGACAGGTCGATCGGTTTGCAGTCCACCTGCGCGCCGTGGCGAGCGCGGATTTCGGTCGCTGCGCTCTGGAGTGCGGCCGCCTCGCGCGCGGCGATCACCACGATGCAGCCCTCGGCGGCGAGCGCCGCCGCGCAGGCCCGCCCGATGCCCTTGGAGCCGCCCGTCACCAACACCCGTTTGCCGCGTAAGCCCAGATCCATAAAACGCCCCTCGATGAAAGATTCGCTTTTGCGCTAGTCTTGCAGCCTCCCGCGTCCGATACAACGGCGCCTGCGAAACGCGCGACCATGCCAACGCTCACCACCGACGACGGCGTCAAGCTGTACTACGAAGAAGCCGGCAGCGGCACGCCGATCGTGTTCGTGCACGAGTTCGCGGGCGACTGGCGCAGCTGGGAGCCGCAGCTGCGCCACTTCGCGCGCCGCTACCGCTGCATCGCCTACAACGCGCGCGGCTATCCGCCGTCGGATGTTCCCGAGGACCTCGAGCGCTATTCGCAGGACCGGGCGCGCGACGACATTCGCTGCGTGCTCGATGCGCTCGGCATCGTCCGAGCGCACGTGGTCGGCCTGTCGATGGGCGCCTTCGCGACGCTGCACTTCGGCATGCAGTACGCCGCCCAGGGGCTGGGCGAGCGCTCGCGCGCGCTGTCGCTGGTGGTCGCCGGCTGCGGCTACGGGGCGCACCCGGCGCAGCGCGCCCGGTTCCAGCAGGAGGCGCGCCAGCTCGCCGAGGCGATGCTCGCCGGGGGCATGGCGAAGCTCGCCCCCACCTACGGGCACGGCCCCGCGCGCGTGCAACTTCAGGTGAAGAATCCGCGCCAGTTCGCCGATTTCATCGCCCACTTCTCGGAGCACTCGGCGCGGGGCTCGGCGAATACCATGCTCGGCTACCAGGCGCGCCGCCCCTCGTTGTACGACCTGGTGGAGCGCATGGCGCGCATCGCGTCGCCGACCCTGATCGTGGCCGGCGACGAGGACGATCCGACCCTGGAGGCATCGCTACTCGTGAAGCGCGCCAACCCGATGGCCGCGCTCGCGGTGCTGCCGAGGAGCGGCCACCTTCTCAACATGGAGGAGCCGGCGGTGTTCAACCGGCTGATCGAGGACTTCTTCCACCAGGTCGAAGCCGGTCGCTGGACGGCGCGCGATGCGCGCGCGCCGGTGGCGTCCGTCTACGGCCCGGGCGGCAAGCCCTGAGCGGCGAGGAGGGAGCATGACGATATCGAGGCTCGTGGTTCGCGGCGTGCGGGCGCGCGCGGTCGCCGCGCCGATGCAGCGGCCGCTCGCCACCAGCACGGGCGCGGTGTCGGTGGCGCCGCTGCTGCTGATCGACCTGCAGACCGACGCGGGAATCGTCGGGCGCTCGTATCTGTTCGGCATCGCCCGCAACAACCTTGCGCCCCTCAAGGCGCTGGTCGAGGCGATGGCCGACATGCTCAAGGGTGACGCGGTCGCCCCTTTCGAGATCGAGAAGAAGTTGCGCACCCGCTACACGCTGCTTGGCGTGCACAACATCGTGTTGTTCGCCATGGCGGGGATCGACATGGCCGCGTGGGATGCGCTCGGCCAGGCGTTCGGCCAGCCGCTGGTGCGCCTGCTTGGCGGTGCCCCGCGCCCGGTGCCGGCGTACAACTCGAAGGGGCTCGGCATCCTGCCGCTGCGCAAGCTCGCGCGCGAGGCCGAGGAGCTGGTCAAGGAGGGCTACTGGGCGGTCAAGCTGCGCCTGGGGCGCCCGCGCGCCGAGGACGACCTGGACGCGGTGCGCGCGGTCAAGAAGGCGGTCGGCGGGAACATCACCCTCATGGTCGACTTCAATCAGGCGCTGAGCGTCAACGAGGCCATCAAACGCGGCCGCATGCTCGACGACGAGGGCGGAGTGTGCTGGATCGAGGAGCCGGTGCGCGCCGACGACTTCGCCGGCTGCGCGCGCGTGGCGCGCGAGATCGCGACCCCAATCCAGCTCGGCGAGAACTTCATGGGACCGGAGCAGATGGCGCAGGCGCTGGCGGCGAGCGCCTGCGACTTCGTGATGCCCGACGCGCAGCGCATCGGCGGCGTCACCGGCTGGATGCGCGCGGCGG